>CABEAR010000389.1_pt1 | contig 87735 bp, 92 predicted proteins | sample 3422041 | NCBI WGS metagenome assembly CABEAR01 (sample SAMEA5534326, study PRJEB31848) | metagenome | biome: tundra; feature: field; material: soil | place: USA | collected 2013-05 | depth 0.15 m | reverse complement strand
TGACACCGCTACCCGAGCCGGTCGATCTCGGTCAGTACCGCGTCCGAAGACAGACGCGCATCAGTGCCCTGATCAGCGAATATCGCCTGGTCGCATGACGTGGACGAGGTTTTCGGCACGCAGAGGTCGCCGATCTGGCCGCGCCGACCCGCGAGAGCACGCTGGCCGAGCTGCGGCGGGTGACCCCGTGAACGCGGTGGCGCGCTTGCGGGCTGCCTGTCAGCTGGCGGCCGTAAGTGGGCGGATGCCGTCGAGGGCATCGCCGAGCCGGTCTTTTTCTACCTCCAGGTCATAGCGCGACTGCAGGTTGATCCAGAACCGCTCCGAGGTGCCGAAGAAACGGGCCAACCGCAGCGCAGTGTCCGCGCTGATGCGACGCTGGCCGTGCACAATCTCGTTGATCCGCCGAGCCGGGACCCCGATTTCCTTGGCCAGCTGGTACTGGCTCACCGCCAGCGGCTCGAGGAACTCCTCCATCAGGATCTCCCCGGGATGCACTGGCGCCATGACCGTGTCCGCTGCCATCCTCCCTCCCCTCCTAGTGGTAGTCAGTGATCTCCACGTCCTCAGGCCCAGCGTCGGTCCACCGGAAGCAGATCCGCCACTGCTGGTTGATCCGGATGCTGTACTGTCCCGCGCGATCGCCCGCCAGCTTCTCCAGCCGGTTGCCCGGCGGCACCCGCAGGTCCGCCAGAATCTCCACAGCGTCCAGCATCGCCAGCTTCCGCCAGGCAACCCGCTGTAAGGACGGATCAAGCTTGCGTGACCGCCTCCGCTGCCAGACGGCTTCGGTGTCCTTGTCCCGGAAGGATCGCAGCACACATCCCATGATAACGTAATGCGTTATTAACGCAACCCGTTATCAAGGCGGAAGCTCTGAATCTGATGTTCCTGCGGGTCGCCGGGCGGCCGGGCTTGTTCCGGCCGGACGTGCGCGCCCGGCGGCGGATGATGTCGCGGTGCTAGCGCAGGATCGTCTCCGGAGCCACGAACACGCGCAGTCTGTGGCGGCGGGACGTCGGTATCAGGCCAGGCAGCACCGTTAGCAGCGCCCGGTCGGCCCAGTCCGGCTTGGGCCGCTGCGCCTGGCGCTGCAGGACGGCGAGCTGGTGGCGCAGGAGCAGCAGCTCCGCGGTCTTCCACGCATCCTCACGTCGGGCCAGCCGCAGCCACCCGGCCATCCGCGTGATCAGAAGGAAAACAAACCGCAGGCACATGATCAGTGATCATCACGGGCGGGCCGCTGGCATCGCAACTCCGCTGCTCACAGCCGTGGACGGGATTCTCGGCACGCACAGGCATGTTGGCCCGCACCGCGCTGGTCAGAAGCTGCTGCCGGACCGTGACGGTGCGGCGCAGGAAGTCATCGACCTCCAGCCCGAACACTTCGGAGGGCCGCAGGACCGGACTGTGCGGCAGTGAGGACCGCGGCACCGTGGTGTAGTCCTTCGGCTTGTTGCTGCTCATAAACGTCGGCCGGATTGCTACTGCGTGATCGCGATGGCAAAGGGTCCGCGTCCGACCGTGATCGCCGTGCCGGCGGTGTTGGTGGCGGTCCGGATCGGGGTCACCGTGCCCGAGCCGGAGTTGACGACGTAGGCGGTGACCGGACTTGCCGACCCCGCCGAGGAGGCGGACGAGGCGGCCATCGGGGCCGGTTCTGCCGACGGGCTGGCTGAAGCGGGCGCGGCGCCGACGAGTGTGAAATAGCGCCAGTAGCCCTTGTAGGTCTTCCAGCGGATTACGTGCCGGACGTGATTGCTGGTGTACGTCCATTGCATCCGCGAGTAGTACCGCACGCTGTGATGGGTCTCTACTCGGCTCAGCTGGACCCAGACGCGGAACCTCCGGTACGGGCACTGGTAGGTCGGCAGCGTGCAGCCGGGCTTCTGCATGTGCAGGTAGCCGTTCGCCTGCGCGCCGGCGGCGGTCCAGCTCGGCCACTTCAGCGCCTTGACGAGGGGCGAGCCGCCCTGGCCGACGTAGATGGCACCGGGCCGCACCTGGCCCCCTTGCCATCCCTCGACCTGCGAGTACACGACCGGGAGCGAGACGGCCGGGCCGGTGGCGGTCGGGCTCCGCCTGGCCGTCGGGCTCCGCCTGGCGGTCGGGCTCCGGATTGCGGCCGGGCAAGCGCCCGACCTTGTGCTAGCGGTCGGGCGCGGGCTGGCACTCGGGCTCGTGGTGGCGGCCGGGCTCAGGCTGGCGGCCGGGCTCAGGCTGGCGGCCGGGCTCAGGCTGGCGGCCGGGCTCGGGCTGGCGGCCGGGCTCGGGCTGGCAGTGGGGGTTGCGCTGGCATGCGGGCTTGGGCAAGCGGTCCTTGTGCTGGCGGTCGGCCTTGTGCTGGCGGTCGGCCTTGTGCTGGCGGTCGGCCTTGCGCTGGCAGCCGGGCTTGCGCAACCGACCGGGGTTACCGCTGAACGGGTAAGCGTCGGCGCCGCGCAGCTGGCCGATGCCGTGTGTTTGTGATTGCGCTTGCCGTGCGCTGTGCCGGTCACGGGTGTTCCGCCAGGGGACGGGCCCGTGCCATGGCCGCTCACCCCTGGCTCGCGTATGCCGCGTGCAGACCCGCCGCTTTCGACAGACCGGATGATCGCCGCTGTCTGCGAAATAACCTGCCGTGGCAACGGCGTCAGCGCGAGAGCGCCCGCTGCCACCACGAACACGGCAAAGGCCAGCACGACCGCAGGACGCCGCCGCACCAGGTGCGGCCGCCCGTGCGGCGCAGCGGGCCGCGCCACCCGGAATCGTTCCCGGGCCGCGCCGAGCACCGTCTGCAGCCACGCCCAGATAAACTCCAGGCCGGCCAGCGCGCGACTGGCCACCTCGGAAAATCCGGCCATGATCCAGGCGACAGGCAGCGGGCGCGGCGCTGTCAGCCGGGCGCGGATCCGCTCCAGGCCATCGTCAGCGGGGTCTACCGAGTCCGCTGCCGCGTGCAGGGCGCGGCGCAAAAACTCGTCATAGTCACCATCATGCTGGTTCATTCCTGACTCTCCAGCACGCTGCGCAGCGATGACATGGCCCGGGCGGCATGGCTCTTGACAGCGCCCGTGCTGATCCCCATCATCGAGGCGATCTGAGCCTCGGACAGGTCCCCGTAATACCGCAGCACGAGCGCCTCGCGCTGCCGCGTCGGAAGCGTGCGCAGCGCGGCGACCACCGCAGAGCGCTCCAGCAGCGCCATCGCGCCCTGCTCGGCACTTGGCATGTCCGGCGGCGGTTTCGGCGCATTCCGGCCGACGACCATGCGATGCCGCAGCACAGAACGAGAGCGGTTCACCACCGACCGCCGCAGATACGAGAATGCCTTGTCGCTGTCCGTCAACAGGCGCCAGCGGCCGTGCATCGCGACGAACGAGTCCTGCACCACTTCTTCAGCGGTGGCCACATCGCGAACCAGCAGGACCGCAAGACCCACCAAAGACCGGTAATGCGCGGCGTACAGCACGGTTACCGCACCGTCAGCATCCCGGTCAGCCGGAACCGAGCCCAGTACGGCGCGCTCCGCCACGGCCTCGGTCACGCCAGTTGGACGCCCAGCCACACCGCCCGGTTCCGCCGCTGTCATCGCGGATACTTCGCCCGGCCTCGGGCGCGCCGACTCCGCCACAACGACCGCACCACCCCCGCCCATCCACGCTGAACCGCCGAAGATCACATCCCGCCGCGCTGCACTGGGCGCCGCCCAGTCCGGCGGCACACAGAACGATCAGGCCCACTGACCGTAATCCCCGTGTTTTTCAGCGTGCCGCCAAGCGGGGCGAATGTCCAGTCCCCCCAGCTAGGGAACCATATTGACATGCACGGCCCAGTCCGTTGGAGGGGCGGTCCGACATCAAGATGCGCCGAGCTTCACGGCCATGATCTGGCCTGCGCGAAACGCGTACAGCGCTGAGGCTGCCAGACGGATTTGGCGACGTCCGCCCGCCCGGACAGCAGCTCCAGATGATCGTTAGCCTGGTTGTGCAGGCCGGTGTCGCCCATCGGGGCTGCCCTCAGCGCAAGATCACCGATCTCCAGCCGGCGCGACGATCGGCCGCCACTCGTCATCGTCGGGACCGATGACCGAGAGCTGACCCGGCGTGTGGATCCTGGTGGCGGTATGAATGCTGCCGTCTGGGTAGCGCCACTTCGTGACGTCCTTGCCCTCCGCCCAGGCGAAGGAGACACGGACCTGGCCATCAGCAGCGTCCGGGCCGCGGTCCGGATCAAATACCGGCCCGTCGAGCCAGCCACGGCGGAATGCTCGCTCGTAGCCGCGATCCGGAATAGCGGGTACCGGTCGGTGACCAGGGTAAGCGCATAGGCGATCACCCGGTTGTACCAGCGGATGAAGCCCTGCACGAAGTCGAACATGCCCCTGGGGTAACGGCCGGTGAGCAAGATGGCGAACCAGGCCACGATCACGACCGCGACCGCGGCGATGTCGAGGAAGGCCAGCACAAGGTTGTGCGGGATGGCCAGGAGCCACTTCACGATGGGCAGCCACCGGCTGAGGTCGCGGGACGCATCCGGATAGGGGCAGTCCAGGTGAACCGACTGATGGTCGTCGGTGGAAGGGTAGCGGTCATCCATCAGGGCCAGGTAGGCGCCGACCCGGTTGCCGAACCGCTGCAACTCCAGGTTCCAGTCGAACCATCACCGGGGGTATTTCTGCCGGAACAAGATCATGACCAGGGGGGCGAGGAACAGCAGGCCGCCTGCGGCGGCGGCCGTCCTTGCGCCGTTGTGAGACGTCCACTGCCACGTCCCGCCGGACACAGCGCCCAGCCGGTGGGCGAGCACGTTGAGCGTCTGCGCCGCTGCCGGGTCCAGCTTGCCGGGATCATCAGCCAAGGCCAGCGAGGCGCCTCCGGTGACAGCACCGCCGGCTGCGAACAGCACTGCGCCGTGCCGTGCCGTGCCGTTGATCCTGGCCTTCTACCGCATCGTCCTACTGCATCGTCGGCGGCGACAGGCCGCTGCCAGTGTTCCGGCGCGACCTCTACACGAGGTGCTCAGGCGCATGCTCACCGGCTGCTGGCGCGGTAGTGACGACCGCCAGCCGGACGTGGACACCTGCCTCCGCACGCTCCGCGACTGGGCCTGGTCCGGCGCAGCCAGTCACGCCGCCTCCGGGGTCGGGACGTGGGCGGACGACATCCCTGCTGAACGTGCCCGGCTGGCCGAGGCCGGTGAAGACGCACTCGATCACGTCGCCCCGCCCCTCGGCCCCGCCGACGTCGGCACCGGGCGGACCCTGCGCCGCTTCATCCACCGGTCGGTACGTGAGCACCTCGCGGCCGAGCACGTAGCCGGTCTTGCCATAGACCAGGCGGCCGAGGCCGTGCTGCCTCACCTCTGGTATGACGCCGACTGGGAGTACTCGGCACCCGCGTCGCTCGCCATGCACCCCCGGCACGACCAGCTTCTGCGGGACCTGATCTGCCGCGCCGCGAGGTCGGACCAGGTCCCGGGGACCTTTCTGTCATCGATGCCGGGTGGGAGTTCCGGGGACTCCCCGGCCGGGTAGCGTCCGAGTCCCGCGAGGCCGGCTGGTCGCCCGAGGTGGCAGGGATGATCGGCCATGCTCGGGCGGGACTCGCAAGCTCGGCCCACATCGGCGACCTCGGCAGCGCAGCGTCCCGGGGTAGCTCGGCCGTGCCGCTGCGATCGCGGCCGCGGGCCGACCGCGATCGCAGCTCTGGCCGGGGCTGACCTGGACACCGCGCTGCGCTGCCTGGGCCTGCTCGCGGCCGCCGGTCACATCGAGCGATGCGAGTAGGGCTGGCGCGCCAGGAAACTCTGAGGACACCGGGATGGCTGGCGTCTTGGGCGGCTGGCGGGGGTGACACTGAAGGGCATGGCGCCAACAACCGGTCCGGGACCGGCCGCCGCCGCGCAGCCGCTGCCGGATCTGCTCGGCCAGCGGCTCGCCGCTTTCGGGCGGCATCTTGCCGCCGAGCGGGGCCTGTCGGCCCACACGGTGCGGGCGTACCTCGGCGATGTCGCGTCGCTGCTGGAACATGCCTGTCGCTGCGGGCTGGCCGAGCTCGGCGAGCTGGACCTGGACCTGATCAGGGCCTGGCTGGCCACGCAGTACGCGACCGGGCACTCCCGCGCCACGATCGCCCGCCGGGCGGCCGCGGCGCGGGCCTTCACCGCGTTTGCCTGCTCCCGCGGCTGGCTGGCCGCTGACCCTGGCCCGATGCTCGGCACGCCGAAGGCAGGCCGCAAGCTCCCGCAGGTACTGGCCAGGGAGCAGATGCAGGCAGTGCTCGCCGCTGGCGATTCAGCCGGGCTGGCCGGCCGCGAGGCGGCCGTCGGCGGGCCGGCCGGGGCAGCACTGGCGCTGCGCGATACCGCGATCATGGAATTGCTGTACGCGTCAGGAATCCGGGTCAGCGAGTTGTGCGGCCTGGACATCGGCGACATTGACGGCGAGCGCCGGACCGCGCGGGTACTCGGCAAAGGCGGCAAGGAACGGGTCGTCCCGGTCGGCATCCCGGCGCTGCGGGCGGTGCACCGGTGGGACAGCGAGGGGCGCTGGCAGCTCGCGCGCGAGCACAGCGGCCGCGCGCTGTTTCTCGGCGCGCGGGGCCGCCGGATGGACCCGAGGACGGCACGCCGGGTAGTTCACGCCAGGATCGCGGCCGCGGCATCTGTTCCCGACACCGGCCCGCACGGCCTGAGGCATACCGCGGCCACGCATCTGCTGGAGGGCGGCGCTGACCTCAGGAGCGTGCAGGAGATCCTGGGCCACGCTTCCCTGGCGACCACCCAGATCTACACGCACGTGTCGATCGAGCGGCTGAACGCCGCCTACCGGCAGGCCCACCCGCGGGCTTAAAGTGTCGCAGCGCCGGGACGGCGCGGGCATGTAGACTAAGCGGGACAGGCCGCCATCAGCCTGTGTGCAGCGTGCGCACATTCCGGCGGTCAAAATTCGCGCGTCCGCAAGCCGCGCGGGATGCCTGATCTTTGGCTCCCGGCGGAACGTACCTCACCGGTCCGCGGGATGGCATCCTGCGGCGAGGGCGTACGGGCGCCAGGATCAACCGGCAAGCGCCTGCGCCCGCGGGCCTGGCGCTCGAGAGGAAAGGACACCGGCATGGCCCCGGTCGTCACCATGCGGCAGCTGCTGGAAAGCGGCGTCCACTTCGGTCACCAGACGCGGCGCTGGAACCCGAAGATGAAGCGCTTCATCTTCACCGAGCGCAACGGGATCTACATTATTGATCTCCAGCAGTCGCTCGACTTCATCGACCGTGCCTACGAGTTCATCAAGGAGACCGTCGCGCACGGTGGCTCCGTGCTGTACGTCGGTACCAAGAAGCAGGCGCAGGAAGCGATCGCCGAGCAGGCCCGGCGGGTCGGCATGCCGTTCGTCAACCAGCGCTGGCTCGGCGGGATGCTGACTAACTTCAGCACCGTCTACAAGCGGCTGCAGCGGCTGAAGGAACTGGAGGAGATGGACTTCGACGACGTGTCGGCGTCCAACCTCACCAAGAAGGAGCTGCTGCACCTGCGGCGCGAGCGGGACAAGCTCGAGCGCTCGCTGGGCGGCATCAGGGACATGGCCCGGGTGCCCAGCGCGCTCTGGGTCGTCGACACCAAGAAAGAGCACATCGCCGTCAGCGAGGCGCGCAAGCTCGGCATCCCGGTCATCGCCATCCTGGACACCAACTGCGATCCCGACGAGGTGACTTACCCGATCCCCGGTAACGACGACGCGATCCGCAGCGTTGCGCTGCTGACCCGGGTCGTCGCCGACGCGGTGGCCGATGGCCTGATCGCCCGGGCGGGAGCGGCGTCCGGCGAGGAGAAGCCGTCCGCGGCCGGTGCCGAGGGCGTGCTGGGCACCGCGGAGCCGCTCGCCGAATGGGAGCGCGAGCTGCTGGAGCGCGGATCCGCTGACAGCGCTGCCGCCAACGGCGCGGCAGCGGGCAGTGCGGCAGCGGGCAGTGCGGCTGGAGCCGATGAGGTGCCCGCGCTGGATGCGGTGCCCGCGGCTGATGCGGTGCCCGCGGCTGATGCGGTGCCCGCGCTGGATGCGGTGCCCGCGCTGGATGCGGTGCCCGCGCTGGATGCGGTGCCCGCGCTGGATGCGGTGCCCGCGGCTGATGCGGTGCCCGCGCTGGATGCGGTGCCCGCGGCCGCCGATGCGCCGGCCGCCGATGCTGCCGCGCCTGCGGCCGATGCCCAGCAGGCCGCGCAGGCCGCGGCAAGCTCAGCTGCCGCGGATGCCGGCGCCACCGCGCCAGAGGCGCCGTCCGCTGCGGCCCCCGCCGCGGACCAGGGGACTGCGGCCGAGACGGAATGAAACGGCGGCCCGCCCGTGTGCTGCGCAGGGCCCCGGTGGGACGAGATAGCGAGAGATGAGGACATGGCGAACTACAGCGCGGCCGACATAAAGCGGCTCCGCGAGAAGACTGGCGCTGGCATGCTCGACTGCAAGAACGCCCTGGTGGAGGCTGACGGTGACTACGACGCCGCCGTTGAGGCGCTCCGGCTGAAGGGCGCCAAGGACGTGAACAAGCGAGCCGGGCGCACCGCGGCGAACGGCCTGGTGGCCGTGGAGCTGGACGCGACCAGCGCCGGAGTGCTGCTCGAGCTCAACTGCGAGACCGACTTCGTCGCCAAGACCGACCTGTTCCAGCAGGTGGCGTCAGACATCGCCAGGGCCGCACTGGCAGCGAGCGCGGCCGACAGGCTGGCAGTGCTTGCCCTGGAAGTCCGGCCCGGCCAGACCACTCAGCAGCTCGTCGAGGAGGCAGGCGCCTCGCTCAAGGAGAAGCTTGAGCTGGGCCGGTTCGCCCGGTTCGAGGGCGGCTACGTTGCCAGCTACCTGCACAAGTCCGACCCTGGGCTGCCGCCCACGCTGGGCGTTCTCGTGCAGCTGGACGAGGCCGGGGCGCAGGTGGCAATGGACATCGCCCATCAGATCGCGGCGATGCGGCCGCAGTACGTTACCCGCGACGAGGTGCCAGCCGACCTGGTCGCGGGCGAGCGCCGGATCGCCGAGCAGCTGACCCGCGACGAGGGCAAGCCCGAGCAGGCGATTCCCAAGATCGTCGAGGGCAGGCTGGGCGGGTTCTTCAAGGATGTCGCGCTGGTCGAGCAGCCGACGGTGCGGGACCAGAAGAGGACGGTCAAGCAGCTGCTCGCTGAGCATGGCGCCGCGGTTGCGCAATTCGCACGGTTCCAGATCGGCCAGGCGGGTTAGCTCGCCGGTCCGGCGAGCGTGACGACGGGAGGATGCCCCTGTGCAGGACAGCACGGCTCGGGAGGAGGGCACCGCAGCGATGAGCGGTATCGCCGAGGCTCGTGCTGTCCCCGCAGGGGCACACCCCAGCTGGCACCGGGTAGTGCTCAAGCTTTCCGGCGAGGCATTCGCCGGGGGTGAGGGACTGGGCATCTCACCGGATGCTGTCATCCACATCGCCAGGGAAATCACGGCCACGGTCCGCGAGGGAGTCCAGGTCGCGGCTGTGGTCGGCGGCGGGAACATGTTCCGCGGCGCCGCACTGTCACAGCGGGGCATCGACCGGTCGCGCGCGGATTACATGGGCATGCTCGGCACGGTGATCAACTGCCTGGCGCTGCAGGACGTGCTGGAGAAGCTCGGCCTGGAAACGCGGGTGCAGACCGCGATCACCATGGGCCAGGTCGCGGAGCCTTACATTCCGCGGCGCGCGATCCGGCACCTGGAGAAGGGCCGGGTCGTTATTTTCGGCGCCGGGCTCGGCGCACCATTCTTCTCCACCGACACCTGCGCAGCGCAGCGTGCCCTGGAGATCGGGGCCGAGGCAGTGCTCAAGGGCACGCAAGTCGACGGCGTCTATGACGCCGATCCGCGCCAGATGCCCGACGCGGTGCGCTTCCACCGGCTGGACTACGGGGAGGTGCTCCGGCGCGAGCTGAGGTTCATGGACGCCACGGCGGTCAGCCTGTGCATGGACAACGACCTGCCGATCGTGGTCTTCGACCTGATGGAAAAGGGCAACGTCGTGCGCGTCGTGCGCGGTGAGCGGATCGGCACGCTGGTCAGCCGGTTCGGGCGCTGATGGCATCGCGTAGCGGAAGCTCTCCGGGCGGGCGAACCATAGAACCCGGGGGCGGGCACGGACTGGAATTTGCACCAACGCACAGGAGCCGCAGTGATTGACGACACCCTCCTCGAGGCCGAGGAGAAGATGGACAAGGCCGTGACGGTCGCCAAGGAGGAGTTCGGCGGTATCCGCACCGGCCGGGCGCATCCAGGGATGTTCAACAAGATCACGGCCGAGTACTACGGTACGCAGACTCCGGTGAACCAGCTGGCGTCGTTTCACATGCCCGAGCCGCGGATGGTGGTGATCCAGCCATTCGACAAGTCGTCGCTGCCGGCCGTCGAGAAGGCGCTCAGGAACAGTGATCTCGGCGTCAATCCGTCCAATGACGGCACGATCATCAGGGTTGTCTTTCCCGAGCTTTCCGAAGAGCGGCGCAAGGAGTTCGTCAAGGTCGCCCGGCACAAGGCGGAAGACAGCCGGGTTTCCATCCGCAATATCCGCAGGCATGCCAAGGACTCGATCGACAAGCTGGTGAAGAACGGCGACGCCGGCGAGGACGATGGCCGCCGGGCCGAGCGCGAGCTCGACGAGCTCACGCACGGTTACGTGACGCAGGTCGACGAACTGCTTCGGCATAAGGAAGCCGAGCTTCTCGAGGTATAGCTTGCATGTCGAGGAGCAGCCCACCGGCCTCCCCCGGCCGTCGGCCGTGACAGCGCGGACGGAGCCTTCGGCGCAGGGGAAGGCAGGCCGGGTGAGCGAGGGCAAGCCGAACAGGGCGGGCCGCAACCTTCCGGCCGCGATCGCCATCGGTATCGTGCTGGGCGGCATTGCCCTGGTCACGCTCTTCACGGTTAAGATCACCTTCCTGGTGTATGTCGGCGCGATCGTCGCGCTTGCATTCACCGAACTCCGGCACGTCCTCGGCACCCGCGGGATCAGGCTGCCGGTGATCCCGATAGCGGCGGGCGGGGTGGCCATGTTCGCGCTGGCCTACTGGCTCGGCGCGCAGGCGGCCATGGCTGCGCTGGCGGTGACAGTCGTCGCGCTGCTGGCATGGCGGCTGCCCGGCGGGGCGGCCAATTACGTGCGCGACGTAACCGCCAGTGTGTTCACGGTTGCTTACCTGCCGCTGATGGCGGTCTTCGTCGCGCTCATGCTGGCCCGCCCGGACGGCGCCCGGCGGACCCTCATCTTCCTCGTGCTCACCGTCTGCAGTGACGTCGGCGGATACGCCGTCGGGGTCCTGATCGGACGGCACCCGATGGCCCCGGCAATCAGCCCGAAGAAGACCTGGGAAGGACTGGCGGGCTCAGCAGCTGCATGCGTCGCCGCCGGCGCGATCATGCTGCCGACGCTGCTGCATGGCCGCCTGTGGCAAGGGCTGATTCTGGGCGCGGCCGCGGTGGGTGCCGCCACGCTCGGGGACCTGGCGGAGTCCATGATCAAGCGGGATCTTGAAATCAAGGACATGGGCTCGGTACTGCCCGGCCACGGCGGCATCCTCGACCGGCTCGACTCGCTGCTGATGGTCTCGCCCGTTGTCTGGCTGCTCCTGACGATCTTCGTAGCAAACGGTCACGCCAGCTGACCGGATGTGCCAGCTGACCGGCCGGACCCGCCGAGGCCTAGCCGGCCACCCAGCTGCGGCGCTGGGCGGCGAGCTGACTGACCAGGCTGTCCAGGCCGCGCTCGGCGGCCAGCAGGCGCTCCCGCTCGCTGACCGGGATGATCCACAGCCAGCGAACGGGCTCGCCGCTGAACGAGAAGCCGGCCAGATCGGGCACCTCGGGGCCCAGCAGCCTGCCGGGTTCATGCAAGAGCAGCACAGCTGCGTTTCCGCCGCGGAGCGGAAAGGTCGCCGCCTCGTGATACCAGGGGAGGCAGTGGCCCGAGCCCAGCCAGGCGATCTCGCGCCACGGGTACTGCGCCAGCCACAGGAAAATCCGGGCCGCGTCGGTACTCGGCATCGTGGTCGCGATCGCGAGCTCGATCCTGGCCCGTGCGGACGGGCTCTCGCCGGTCTGCTCGACGACGGGCATCCGCTGACAGCTCATCCCGACGGTGGACAGCACCGTGTAGGGACGGCGCGGGGTCGGCTGCCGTTCCGAGACGCCGACGACCGGCTGCTTTCCGCCGCCGACATCCCAGTATCTCGCGCCGGGACCGAGCCTGGTGAGCAGGTGGCCAAGGACCGCCTGCTGGAATTCCGCCCACGCACTGGCATCGGCGCGCCACTGCCAGAAGCTCTCCGCCTCGGCGATGCGCGGGCCGAGCCCCTCAAGCGCGTCGTCCAGTGACCAGCCGAACGGCGTCTGCCCGATCACGTCCCGGCTGTAGCCCGGCATGCCCTTGGACATATCGGACCAGCCGGGCAGCACGGCAATCGGCTCGTCGTTTTCCAGGATCGCGACGCCGTCGCCCTCCTCGAGCCAGAGTGCCCGCAGCGAGTCCGCGCCGAGCAGCGGCAGGCCGTCCGGATGCTTGGTGCGGTCAGCCGGCATCTCGGGCGCCTGGCCGGAACTCAGCCTGGTCAGGTCGGTGGTAGGGGGCGCCTGCCCGTGGTTGGCGATCCAGGTCGCCGCGATGGCAGTTGTCTCGTCATGCAGATAGGCGGCTGAGATGGTGCCGTCGTATTCGACGACCACGCGCCTGCTGCCGTATGGGCTCACGCTCTCCAGCAGGACGGCATGCCGCCCTGGCCCGGCGGCTATCCTGGTCTGGCTGGTCCCTCTGCGCAACGTCGGCATAGCACCGAAATCTACTTACTTCGTGCTGGTAAGAGACGTGATGTACTGAGACAGGCATTGTTTGATCCTGATTATGCCTGAGTGTCGGGTACCGGGGCCGGGCGCGGCGCCCGCCGGGTGCGGAAACGGAGTGCTGGTGGCAGCTGCAGGACCGGCGTCGCCGCAGGCTGCCGCCGTCGTGCCGGTGACCGTGGCGCGGGCCGGGGACGGGGCCGGTCTCGATGGCGGGCCGGGTCCTGGCCGAGGCGCCGGCCGGGCTGGCGCGGCCCGCCGCGGGCGCCCGCCGGCGCACCTGGCCGACCTGGCTCCCGCCGACCGCCGCGCGGCCGCCGAGCGGCTCGGCCATCGGGGCTTCAGGGCGGATCAGCTCGCCCGGCATTACTTCGGCAGGCTGACCGATAATCCGGCCGACATGACTGACCTGCCGGCGAGCGCCCGCGATGAGCTCGCCCGGGCGCTGCTTCCCCGGCTGCTCACCGCCGAACGCGAGCTTACGTGCGATGGCGGCAGCACCCGCAAGACATTGTGGCGCGCGCTGGATGGCTCCTACCTGGAGTCGGTGCTGATGCGGTATCCCGACCGGGGGACGATGTGCGTTTCGTCCCAGGCCGGCTGCGGAATGGCCTGCCCTTTCTGCGCTACCGGCCAGGCCGGGCTGACTCGCAACCTGTCCGCCGCGGAGATCGTGACGCAGGTCGTGTCCGGCGGCGGCGCGCTCGCCCGCGGCGAGGTGCCGGGCGGCCCCGGCCGGGTCTCGAACGTCGTCTTCATGGGCATGGGGGAGCCGCTGGCGAATTACTCCAGCGTGCTGTCTGCAGTACGGCGGCTGACCGATCCGGTTCCGGACGGCGTCGGCATATCGCAGCGCGGCGTGACCCTCTCCACGGTGGGCCTGGTCCCGGCCATCCGCCGGCTGGCCGCCGAGCAGTTGTCGGTCCGGCTTGCCGTCTCCCTGCACGCGCCCGACGACGGTCTGCGGGACGAGCTGGTGCCGGTCAACCAGCGCTGGAAGGTAGCCGAGGTGCTCGACGCTGCCTGGGACTATGCGGCTGCGACGGGGCGGCGCGTCTCCATTGAGTACGCGATGATCCGTAACGTCAACGACCAGGCCTGGCGCGCGGAGGCTCTGGCCCGGCTGCTCGGTGGCAATCTGGCGCACGTGAATCTCATCCCGCTCAACCCCACGCCGGGATCGCGGTGGACCGCGTCGGACCCGGTGGTCGCACGCGAGTTCCAGGCGATCCTCGCTGCGCGCGGGATCCCGGTAACGGTCCGCGACACCCGGGGAACCGAGATCGACGGGGCCTGCGGGCAGCTCGCGGCCTCGGGCAGGCAGCAAGCCGGGCCTGCCCTGTCTGGATAGTTACGGGCCTGCCGGCCAATCGCCGGGTACCGTTGTCCGCCATGTCGTGGATGCAGGCGCTGCGAAAGAGCCGCCGGGCAGCTTGCGCCAGTCTCGTTCAGGCCGGCTGGCGCCGGATCCGGCAGGCGGGCACCATCACGGCTGAGTCAGCTGCCGGGAGGCGCTTCGCCTCGTTCGGTCCGCGGTCGCTGATGGCGTTCCCGACCGGGGCGGTTTTCGGCGAAGCCTGGATCGAGATCGGCGACCAGACCATGATCAGCGAGCAAGTCAGCCTGACCGCCGGCCTGATGCCGGGCCACGATCTCGGCAGCGAGCCCGTGCTGCGGGTGGGCAGCCGCTGCGTGATCGGCCGGGGCAGCCACATTGTCGCGCATTACTCGATCGTGATCGGCGACGACGTCTTTACCGGCCCGTACGTCTACATCACCGACCAGAACCATCGCTACGAGGATCCTGAGCAGCCGATAGGGCGGCAGTGGCCGGTGGACGCCGCCGTCTCGATCGGGACCGGCTCCTGGCTCGGCACCGGAGCCATCGTGCTGCCCGGATCGGTCCTCGGCCGGAACGTCGTGGTCGCGGCCGGCTCGGTGGTCCGCGGCAAGTTCCCCGATCAGTGTGTCGTCGCCGGAGTGCCTGCCAGGATCGTGCGCGAGTACGTACCGGGGGCCGGCTGGTCGGCGCCGCCGTCGGACTACCCGGGCTGACTGCTTTGGCAGGCACGCGCGCCGCGAATCTGCCACCATAGTTGCCTGCCCGGCGAGGGCGCATGCCGGGGAAGCTGCGCTGCCGGGTCCGCGTTGCGGGATATGGCGCGGCAAACGGGCAGCCAAGGGGGAGCGTGAAGGCAACCGGCGACCTCGTCGCGACTGCGGCTTACCAGCCTGAGCACCAGGCTGCCGCTGCCGCACGGCGTTTCGTGCGGCAGACTCTCGGTTCCTGGCAGCGCAGCGGCTACCGCCCGCAGCGGGACGGCCTGATCGATGACGCCGTGCTGCTGACCAGCGAGCTGGTGACCAACGCGATTCTGCACGCGGGCACGCCGGTGGGCGTTACCTGCCGGCTCGACGGCCGCGCCGTGGAGATCTCAGTCGTCGACTACAGCCCGGCCCAGATCGTCGCTGAGCGGCAGGACGCCGCGGCGGCGCCGGCCGAGCGCACGGGCGGCCGCGGGCTGGTCTTGCCGGCCAAGCTCGCATCTTCATGGGGCGTCACCTACGCACCCGGATCCGGATCCAAGGCGGTGTGGTTCCGGATCAACGATGACGTCACCACCGCGCCGGCCGCGCCAGCGGTGACCAGCTCGGCTACGGCCGCCTGCGGGCAGCCTGCTCGGGTCGCTCAGGGTCGGGCGCGCCGGTGATGTGACGGCCGGCATCCTGCTGTCCCCCGAGCTGCGGCACGAACACCTCGCCGCGCAGCGCGCGGGCGACCAGCTCCACCGACCGGGCAGTGGCGGCAAGCCTGCTTCCCTCGCTCCGGTACACGCCGAGCACCGCTTCGATGGCACCGGGAGGCAGATCGCCGGCCAGTTCCGCGCGGGCAGTGCGATAACCCTGGCGCGCGCCGTCCACGCACGCGGTCACATGATGGCGGGCCAGCGCCGCGAGCGCCACCGGATGGCGCAGCAGCACGCCATGCGTCCGGTAGTCGGGCGGCACCACGTCGAGCAGCCAGTTCACCGCGGTCTGCTCGAATCGCTCACTGCCCGGCGGATGAACGCCCGCTGGCCAGCCGGGCGGAAGATAAGCTGCCACCGGCTCAGCTTACCTCCGTTCGAACACGTGTTCCAGGCCTGTGCGCCGCAACGCCTGCGCACCGCATTACCTGCGCGGCTACGCCGTCGCGTTGCGGGGGCGCGGCACGAGCGTCACGGCCGCCGGGCGGGGCTCGCGCCGGGCGCGGCGTGCCGCCCTGGGCAAGACGCGTCGCGGTCGCCTGGTCGTTGCAGGTCCCTGATGTGCTCGGCTGCGACGGCCGACATGATCGTGGAATTTGCCGATACCATGGCCTTCTCCTTTGCTTACGGGATGCGTTCTGCGGCCCGACGGGATTCAGCTTCGTCGTAAGGCCCGCTGGCGGGCATCGGGCGGATTCCTTATCTCTGCCGGGCTGGCTGCCTTAGGCGGCCCGGCGGCCGGCCCTGCGCCTGAGCAGCGGCAGGAATGCCAGCGGCGGGCTTTCCCGTTGTGAATGAAGGAGCGAATAAGCTATGGGTGCCGTCCCTTCGGCGCATTCCCCAGCCACCAGGAGTTTTTCCAGCATGCCTGCCACTGACTTTCGGCTAGCCACGCGCGACGACCTGCGCAACGTCGCCATCGTGGCGCACGTCGACCACGGCAAGACCACGCTGGTCGACGCGATGCTGTGGCAGTCAGGGGCGTTCCGCGCGGGCGCCCAGATCGCCGACCGGGTACTCGACTCCGGCGACCTGGAGCGCGAGAAGGGGATCACGATCCTGGCGAAGAACACCGCTGTGCAGCATGGCGGGCTGACCATCAACATCGTGGACACGCCAGGCCACGCGGATTTCGGCGGCGAGGTGGAGCGCGGCCTGTCCATGGTGGACGGCGTGCTGCTGCTGGTGGATGCCAGTGAGGGGCCACTGCCGCAGACGAGGTTCGTGCTGCGCAAGACCCTGGAAGCAAAGCTGCCGGTGATCCTCGTGATCAACAAGGTGGACCGGCCGGACGCGCGCATCGCCGAGGTCGTGGACGCGTGCTACGAGCTGTTCATGGACCTGGACGCGACCGAGGACCAGATCGAGTTCCCGATCGTGTACGCGTCGGCCAGAGCCGGCCGGGCGTCGCTGACCAGGCCAGCTGACGGCGCGCTGCCTGACTCGCCGGACCTGGAGCCGCTGTTCGCCGTGTTGCGCGAGAGCGTGCCCGCGCCGTCGTATGATCCGCAGGCGCCGCTGCGGGCGCATGTGGCCAACCTGGACGCCTCGTCGTACCTGGGCCGGATCGCGCTGTGCCGGGTATTCAGCGGGGAGATCACCAAGGGCCAGCAGGTTGCCTGGTGCCGCCGGGATGGCTCCATCGAGCGGGTTAAGATCACCGAGCTGTTCCGGACCGAGGCGCTGGACCGGGTTCCCGCCGCGTCCGCCGGGCCGGGCGACATCATCGCGGTGGCGGGAATCGGCGAGATCATGATCGGCGAGACGCTGGCAGATCCGGAGGATCCCCGGCCGCTGCCGCTGATCACCGTTGATGAGCCGGCGATCTCGATGACGATCGGGGTGAACACCTCGCCGCTGGTCGGGCGGTCGAAGGGATCCAGGGTCACCGCGCGGATGGTCAAGGACCGCCTGGATCGCGAGCTGGTCGGGAACGTCTCGGTCCTCGTCCTGCCGACCGAGCGGCCGGACACCTGGGAGGTGCAGGGGCGCGGTGAGCTGGCCCTGGCTGTGCTGGTGGAGACCATGCGGCGGGAAGGCTACGAGCTGACCGTCGGCCGGCCGACCGTCGTCACCAGGGAAATCGACGGCAAGCTGCACGAGCCGGTCGAGCGGCTCACCGTGGACGTGCCCGAGGACTATCTCGGCGCGGTCACCACTTTGCTCGCGGTGCGCAAGGGCCGGATGCTGAACATGACTAATCACGGCACCGGCTGGGTGCGGTTCGATTTCGTTGTGCCCGCCCGCGGGCTCATCGGGTTCCGTACCCAGTTCCTCACCGACACCCGCGGCACCGGAATCGCCCACCACGTGTTCGAGGGCTATGAGCCGTGGTCGGGCCCGCTGCGGATGCGGCCGACCGGCTCGCTGGTTGCCGACCGCACCGGCGTCGCGACCGCGTATGCCATGTTCGCGCTGCAGGAGCGGGGCACGCTGTTCGTCGAGCCGGGGACCGAGGTCTACGAGGGCATGATCGTGGGTGAGAACTCCCGCGCCGACGACATGGATGTCAACATCGCCAAGGAGCGGAAGCTGACCAACGTGCGGCAGTCGACGGGGGAGGAGCTGGAGCGGCTCATCCCGCCGCGCATGCTGAGCCTGGAGCAGGCGCTGGAGTTCTGCGCGGACGGCGAGTGCGCCGAGGTGACGCCGTCGGCCGTGCGGATCCGCAAGATGGTGCTCGACGCCAAGGAGCGCGGCAGGCAGCGAGCCCGGCGCTCGCGCTCTGGCGAGTAACGGCCGGTTACCGTACCGACAGGTAGATGATGCTGCCCACGCCGAAGATCACGCAGTAGATCGCGAACGGGGTCAGCGTGCGGGTCTGGAAGTACCGGACGAGGAAGCGGACCGACACATAGGCGCCGATCCCGGAGAGCAGGCTCCCGACGAGGACCTGGCCGCGAATTCCGTTGCCGAGCGGGCCGGTCAGGTCCGGGACCTTGAGCGCCCCGGCGGCCAGGATGACCGGTGTGGCGAGCAGGAACGCGAACCGCGCCGAGTCCTCACGGGACAGGCCGCTGAACATGCCAGCGACCATCGTGACGCCGTCCCGGCTGATCCCCGCGAGCAGCGCCAGGATCTGCGCCGATCCGATCAGCGTCGTCTGGCCGAACCCGATCTTCGCCAGCCGCCGATCAGAGGCGACCGCGCGGGAGACCTCCGCCTCACGCACGACCTGATGGCCTGGTGCGTGCTGGGCATGGTCCGGGCCGCGCGCGGTAACAGCGGCTGGCTCAGCCGAAGGCTCCTGCGCAACCTCGGCATCGGCCCGCAGCGAGGCCCTGGTCCGGAATCTTTCCCCGGCGAAGAGGATCACGCCGTTGATGGCCAGGAAGATCGCTGCCCGGATCGGCACGCCGAACAGCAACCGGAACGCGTGCTCGAACACGAGCCCGACGATGCCGACCGGTATCGTCGCCGCGATGATCATCCAGGCCAGTTTCTGGTCGGTTGTCTCGATCTCCCCTTTGCGGATCGAGCTGACGAAGCCCTTGATGATCCGGACCCAGTCCTTCCAGAAGTAGATCAGCAGGGCGATGGCCGTCGCCACGTGCATGCCGACGATGAAGGCCAGGTACGGGGACTCTGGCTTGGCGACGTTGAGGTCCCTCGCCCAGCTGCCGCCGATGAGCGCGGGGATCAGCACGTTGTGGCCGAGGCTCGACACGGGGAAAAGCTCGGTCACTCCCTGAACCAGCCCGACAACAGCTGCTTCCAGGTAGGTGAGGTGGATCATGACGGCCTTTCGCTCTCACCGGGCAGGCACCCGCCCTCGCCAGTCACCCTATTCAGGGCGGACGATATCGGCCGCCGCCTCGGTAAAGTCAGGCCGCCGTGTCGCCGCGCCATGCTGTCATGCGCTACTGCCCGCTCGCCGGGCGCTGCTCGCGCTGGCAGCGGCTGACGCTGACAGCGGAACTGACGGACATGCGGTCCGGCCCCCGCTGTGCGGCTAGCCGGGCACGTGCAGATACTACCGGCCGGCCCGGACAAATCTGGCTGCGCGGTCCGGCTGGCCGCCTGCCGTTGTGCGCTGCGAAAAGCTCCGCTAGTTCTTGCCGGGAATCTTCGGGGTGTCCTTGCCGCGAGGGTGGCGGGTGATCTTCGAGCCGAGCCAGACCAGCGGGTCGTACTTGCGGCCGACCACCCGCTCCTTCAGCGGGATAAGCGCGTTGTCGGTGATCTTGATGTTCTCCGGGCAGACCTCGGTGCAGCACTTGGTGATGTTGCAGTAGCCGAGGCCGAAGTCATCCTGGGCGATCTCGCGGCGGTCGGCGGTGTCGGCCGGGTGCATTTCCAGTTCGGCGATGCGCATCAGGAACCGGGGACCGGCGAACGGCCGCTCGTTCTCCGGATGGTCCCGGATCACGTGGCAGGTGTTCTGGCACAGATAGCACTCAATGCACTTGCGGAACTCCTGCGACCGGTTCACGTCGACCTGCTGCATCCGGAACTGCCCGAGCTGCACCGAGGGGTCCGGGGTGAACGACGGGATCTGCCGCGCCTTGGCGTAGTTGAACGAGACGTCCGTGACCAGGTCCCTGATCACCGGGAAGGTGCGCAGCGGGGTAATCGTGAGGGTCTCATCCTCGGTGAAGATCGACATCCGGGTCATGCAGGCAAGCCGCGGCCGCCCGTTGATCTCCATCGAGCAGGATCCGCATTTGCCCGCCTTGCAGTTCCACCGGATCGCCAGGTCGTTCGCCTGTGTCGCCTGCAGCCGGTGCAGCACGTCCAGGACGACCTCGCCTTCGTTGACCTCGACCTCGTAATCGGCGAGGTCGCCGGCGCCGTGATCGCCGCGCCAGACCCGCAGGGCTGCCTTGTAGCTCATCGCGTCACTCCTATTGGTCTGCGGGGGTGGTGTCGGCCGGCGGAACCGCGGCCGCCCCGACAGCAGGCGGCAGCTCCTCCTCGGTGAGGTATTTCGTCAGCTCGCCGCGGTCGAACAGCGCGAGCAGATCCTCGCGGATCGGGACCAGCGGCTGGTGCCGCAGCTGCACCGTGTCGCCGGCCAGCGAGCAGACGAGATTCACCTTGCGCCAGGTGGCCGACATCTGCGGGTAATCCTCCCGGGTGTGCCCGCCACGGGACTCCTGGCGCTCCAGCGCGGCCTGGGCCACGCAGTCGGAGACCAGCAGCATGTTGCGCAGGTCCAGGGCCAGATGCCAGGCGGGGTTATAGCCGCGGCCGCCCGCCACGCTCACCTGAGCGGCGCGCTCGCGCAATTTCTCCAGCTCGGCCAGCGCGGATTGAATCTCAGACTCGCGCCGGATGATGCCGACCAGCTCGTTCATTGTCTGCTGCAGGGCCGCGTGCACCTCGTACGGGTTCTCGCCGCCGGTCCGCTGCAGCGGCGCGAGCGCTTCGGCGACCGCGTCGTCGACCGCCGCCTGGCTCGGCGCCGGCCGGGCACGAGCCGGCAGCGCGTCAATGTACTGAGCCGCGCCGAGCCCCGCGCGGCGGCCGAAGACTATGAGATCGGACAGCGAGTTGCCGCCGAGGCGGTTGGAGCCGTGCATGCCGCCGGATACCTCGCCGACCGCGAACAGCCCAGGCACCAGGGCCGCCTCGGTGTCCGGATTGACCTCGACGCCGCCCATCACGTAGTGGCAGGTCGGGCCGACTTCCATCGGCTCGGCCGTAATGTCGACGTCGGCCAGTTCCTTGAACTGGTGATACATCGACGGCAGCTTGCGCAGGATTTCCTCGGCCGGCCGCCGGGAGGCGATGTCGAGGAACACGCCGCCGTGCGGACTGCCGCGGCCCGCCTTGACCTCGGAGTTGATCGACCGTGCTACCTCGTCGCGGGGCAGCAGCTCCGGCGGGCGGCGGTTATTGTCCGGGTCGGTGTACCAGCGGTCGCCTTCTTCCTCGGTCTCCGCATACTGGGCGCGGAACACTTCCGGCACGTAGCCGAACATGAAGCGCTTGCCCTCGGAGTTGCGCAGGACGCCGCCGTCGCCGCGGACCGACTCGGTGACCAGGATCCCCTTCACCGAGGGCGGCCACACCATCCCGGTGGGATGGAACTGGACGAACTCCATGTTCAGCAGTGTTGCACCCGCCATCAGCGCGAGCGCGTGACCGTCGCCGGTGTACTCCCACGAGTTCGAGGTGACCTTGAACGACTTGCCGATGCCGCCGGTGGCGAGGATGACGGCGGGAGCCTCGAAGAGGATGAACTGGCCGCCTTCCCGCACGTACCCGAACGCGCCGGCGACCGCGCCGCCTTCGGTGATCAGCCGGGTGACGGTGGTCTCGGCATACACCTTGATCATCGCTTCGGGGTCGCCGCGCGTCATCGCGTCCTCCTGCTGGAGGGCGACCACTTTCTGCTGCAGCGTCCTGATCAGCTCCAGGCCGGTCCGGTCGCCGACGTGCGCCAGCCGCGGGTACTCGTGCCCGCCGAAGTTCCGCTGGCTGATCTTGCCGTCCTTGGTGCGGTCGAACAGCGCGCCCCAGGCCTCGAGTTCCCAGATCCGCTCGGGTGCCTCCTTGGCGTGCAGTTCCGCCATCCGCCAGCTGTTCATGAACTTGCCGCCGCGCATCGTGTCGCGGAAGTGGACCTGCCAGTTGTCGCGGGAGTTGACGTTGCCCATCGCCGCGGCGGCGCCGCCCTCGGCCATCACTGTGTGCGCCTTGCCGAGCAGCGACTTGGAGATGATAGCGGTCTTTTTGCCCGCCAGCCGCGCCTCGATCGCCGCGCGCAGCCCCGAGCCGCCCGCGCCGATCACTACCACGTCGTAGCTGAGCCGCTCGATATCAGTCATGGTCTTGCCTGCATCGTGTTGCCTGCCTCAGTTGAAGAACCGCACGTCGCTGATCGTGCCGCTGGCTACGAGCATGATGTAAAGGTCAGCCAGCATCAATGTGCCCAGCGTTGTCCACGCCAGCTGCATGTGCCGGGAGTTCAGCTTGGAAACCTGAGTCCATGTCCAGTACCGGGCCGGGTGCTTGCCGAAGTTCTTGAGCCTGCCGCCGGTGATATGCCGGCAGGAATGGCAGGACAGCGTATAGGCCCAGAGCAGCACGACGTTGATCAGCATGATGAGGGTGCCGAGCCCGAACCCGAAGCCCCCGGTCTTGCCGTGGAACGCCTGGATCAGGTCGTAGGTGTTCAGCAGCGAGATCAGGATGACGAGGTAGAAGAAGTAGCGGTGCAGGTTCTGAATGATCAGCGGGAACCGCGTCTCGCCGGTGTAGGTGGCGTGCGGCTCGCGCACGGCGCAGGCGGCCGGCGCCCGCCAGAACGCCCGGTAGTAGGCCCGCCGGTAGTAGTAGCAGGTGAGCCGGAAGCCGAGCACGAACGGCAGGGAGACGATCGCATACGGGATAATCGGCGGCACCTTGCCGAACCAGGTGCCCAGGCTGCTCGAGCCTGCAGCGCACTCGCCGCTGATACACGGTGAGTAGAACGGCGTGAGGTAGTGGTATCGCGGCACCCAGTACCAGCGGCCGAGGAAGACGTGCACCGTCGCGTACAGCACCCAGATGGTCAGCGCCGCGGCCGTGATGCGCGGGGCGCGCCACCAGGGATCGCTGCGCAGCGTCCTTTCCGCGATCTGCGCCCTGGTCTTGGCCGGTGCTACCGGTGCCTGCGTCATAGCCGTCTCCGCACTGAATTCACTGGGAACCCACTAGGATCGCCCCTCGTCGCGGCGGGCGCCTGGTGCGCGCGCTGACGGGGCCTGTGTGCGTGAGAACCCTATTCCACTGAATATCATTACTAGGCGGCAGAACGGAGATCCGCGGCTGTGACTCTCACTACACCGTAACTACACCGTGCCGGATTCACGGTGCGGGCTGCAGATGTCGGCTACGCTGTGTCGGCTATGCCGTGTCGGCCAGTCCGAGCGCCCGGCGGATGAAGTCCACCTGCAGCAGCAGCAGATTCTCGGCGACCTCCTCCTGGGACGCCATGTGCGTCACCCCGGACAGCGGCAGCACGCAGTGCTGCCTGCCCGCGGCGAGCAGCGCCGAGGACAGCCGGAGCGAGTGCGCGACCACGACATTGTCGTCGGCCAGGCCATGGATGATCAGCAGCGCCCGGCTCAGCCGGCCCGCGTCGGCCAGCAGCGAGCTCTGCTCGTAAGCCGCCGGCTGGCGATCGGGATGCCCGAGGTAGCGCTCGGTGTAGTGGGTGTCGTAGAGGCGCCACTCGGTAACCGGCGCCCCCGCCACCGCCGCGTGGAACACATCCGGCCGGCGCAGTACGGCCAGCGCCGACAGGTAGCCGCCGAACGACCAGCCCCGGATTGCGACCCTGCCCAGATCCAGATCGGGGCATCGCTGCGCCGCCGCCCGCAGTGCCGTGACCTGGTCGGCCAGCGCCGGGCCGGCCAGGTCGCCGGCGACCGCGTGCTCCCAGCGCGGACCGCGGCCGGGTGTGCCCCGGCCGTCCGCGACCACCACGGCGAAGCCCTGCTCGGCAAACCACTGGGAGGCGAGGAATGCTGCCTGGCTAGCCAGCACCATCTGCCCGTGCGGCCCGCCGTAGGGATTCATCAGCACTGGCAGCGGGCCGGAGCCCGGCTGATGCCAGGACGGCAGCAGCAGCGCGGTGCTGATTTCCTGCTCCCCAGCACAGAAAAGGTCGGGGGCCGGGCTGGGCAGCAGCGGCTTTTCGGCAAGTGAGGTGATCCGCGCGGCCTCGGCGCCGTCTCGCAGCACCCGGACGGTCAGGCCGTCGCGGCGCAGCGAGCGGCTCGCCGCCACGGTCGTGCCGCCCGCCCGCCGGCCGCCCTGCACCTGCGGCTCGTCCTGCGCTGCGGGAACGGCCGCCAGGCCGTCCGGGCCGTACGTCCAGAGCCGGATCTGGGTGGGCTCGTCGTCGGATGCGGCGAACAGCACGGTGTCGCCGTCGACGCTCAGGATCTCCCGGACCTGCAGTCCTTGCGGGGTCACCGGTTTCGCGGTGCCGGCGGCGAGGTCCGCCGCGCTGGCGACCAGCAGCCGCCGGGTCGCGTCGTCGTCTTGAGTCCACACGATCGCGCCGCTGCTGGTTCTGGCCGGCCCGCCGGGAATGATCTCCAGCCAGGGCGCGCCCATGTCGTCACGGACAACCGTGGTCGCGCCGCTGGCTGGATCCACCGCCAGGACCTGCATCCGGCGCTGATCCCGGCTCTGCACCACGATCAGCGGCTGCTGTGCTTCCCGGCTGTCCCAGCAGGCGGTGACCAGATACGGGAAGGCCGCTAGATCCCAGGCCACCATGGTCATCGCCTTGTCGAGGCGGACGAGGAAAAGGGCCACCTCGGCGTTGGCTGTCCCGGCCGCCGGATAGCGGATCTCGCTGGCCGGCCTTTCCGGGTTCGCCGGGTCGGCAAGGTACCAGCGCCGGACCGGGCTCTCGTCGACGCGGGCGGCCAGCAGCGCCTGAGAGTCCGGGGCCCACCAGTAGCCGCGCGAGCGGTTCATCTCTTCCGCGGCGATAAATTCTGCGAGGCCAAACGAGACACCGCCGGCCGGTCCCGGATCCGCTACCGCGCGATCAGTCCCGGTGCCGGTGTCGAAGACCCGCAGCGCGCCCTCGCAGACGTAGGCGATGAGCTTGCCCGAAGGATCGGGCCGCGGGTCGGCAGCCGGCGTGCGCGCGGCAAGCTTGCGCAAGGCCGCCGGGCCTGCCGCGCTGCCGGCCGGACCGGTCAGGTCGGCCAGGTACACCTGTCCGGACAGGCTGAACACCGCCACCGTGAAAGCACGGTCGGTGGCGAAGGCGATGATCCCGGTGGCCTGTTCCCTGGCGCGCTCGCGCCGCGCCTTCTCCTGCGGATCCAGCTCGGTGCCGCTGACGCCGATCTGTGTCGGGTCGGCGACGAGCCGCTCCCTGCCGCTGGCCACATCCAGCACCCACAGGCAGGTCACCGGGTCGCTGCCGTGCCGTGACCGCAGGAACGCCACTGCCCCGCCGTCCGGCGAGATCTGAAAGGACCGGGGCATGCCGAGCGTGAACCGCTGGGTCCTGGCGTTCTGGCGCGGGAAGGTGTCCGTCATGGGAGAGATCCTGCCAGCCGGGCCGGCCGGGAGTTCTCGCTAGGCTCGGCGATATGAGCGAGTCAGCGGGCCGCAGGCTCCTGCTGGTGCACGCCCATCCCGATGACGAGTCAATCGGCACTGGCGCGACAATGGCGAAGTACGCGGCCTCCGGTGCCGCAGTCACCCTGGTGACCTGCACGCTGGGCGAGCTCGGTGAAGTGATCCCGGCAGAGCTGGCGCATCTGGCCCGGGACGCCGATGGCGGCCTCGGCGAGTACCGGATCGGCGAGCTGGCCGCGGCCTGCAAGGCGCTCGGTGTCAGCGACCACCGGTTCCTCGGCGGCCCCGGCCGGTGGCGGGACTCCGGCATGATGGGCACGCCGTCCAACGACTGGGACGGCTGCTTGTGGCGCGCGGACGTCGGGGAAGCAGCCGGCGAACTGCTGAGCGTGATCCGCGAGGTGCAGCCGCAGGTCATGGTCAGCTATGACGCCAACGGCTGCTACGGTCATCCCGATCACATCCAGGCGCACCGGGTGGCATGGCGGGCGTTCGAGCTGGCCGGCGGCCTTGTCAGCAAATTTTATGCCACCGCCCTGCCCAGCTCGGTGCTCGCGGAGTCCATGACCGTGATCCGCGGCAGCGAATCGGACGGCAGCGTCGGCGGCGGCGCGGACGTCACCCGAGCTCTGTCGGCGGGCGAACTCCGGTTCGCCGCGCCAGACGACCAGGTCACGACCGAGATCGACGCGAGAGCATTGCTTGACGCCAAGCTGGCGGCGATGCACGCCCATGCTACCCAGATCGCCGTCGACAGTCCGTTCTACGCGCTCTCGAACAACGTCAGGCAGCTGGCGCTCGGCCGCGAGTATTACATCCTGCTGGCCGGGCCGCGCGGCGCCGCGACCGGCCCGCAGGGCCGCGAGACCGACCTGTTCGCCGCGGTTAGCTAGCCTGCTGCCGTGGAGATCGTGCCCGGTGGGGCGTCCGGCCAGCCCGCGCAGGACGGGGCGGGGCCGCGCGAGCACCGTAATGACGCGCTCGTGTCCGGCGGCGCCTACCTGATGATGTTCCTGCTCGGCGTCGGGGAAGGCGTGGTCGGCTGTTTCTATTACGGCAGCGGGCCGGTGCCGCTAGCCGCGCTTGCGTTCGCTGCCGGAATCTTCGCTACCTGCGTGCTGGGTGGCTGGGGCATGCGCCGCGCGGCCGGCGCGCTCACGCCGGCCATCGGCTGGTTCGCGGCATCGCTGGTCCTGGCCACGGGCACTCAGGGCGGCAGCGTCGTGATCACCAATACCTCGGCCGGGAAATGGTTCCTGTTCGGCGGCGCCGGCTGCGTGGCGGCGGGGACGGTAGCGGCGCTTGTGCTCTGGTCGCGCTCTGTTCCGCCGCGCCGGCGGCGCTTCTAGCTACCCGGCTTCCGGCTACGGTCCCTGTCGTGAGCGAGCCAGGCCAGGTTCGCGCCGAAAGCGGCACGTTACTGATCCCGGTGAGGCGAGAGCAACGAGCGCAGCGAGTTATTTACTGGCTATGAGCACGACCCAGACCTGGCCCTCGGCGAAGCTCATCCGGGCGCCGGAGGCGAGGGTGTAGGTGGTGCCGCCGTCCGCCAGCGGCCGCGACCAGTGCACGGTGTAGGCGTGGCCGCCGCGCAGCACGACCGCTGTGCCCGCGCCCGTGCTCTGCGCGTACGGCGGCCGGGCGCTGCGCTCGAGGAACCGGGACGTGCCTACTGTCGTGTACTGGATGACAACCGTGGCCGGGCGCAGCTGGCCGCCGTCGGTCGTCTGCGCCGGTGCGCCGTCCATCGACACCAGCCACCGCGAGATCCCCGGCGACCAGCGGAAAGTGAAGGATGCGGCCGGATAAGACACCGACAGTGACGCCGTGGCGCGGCCGCCCGCAGGCGCTGGGCCGAATCTGAAGCCAATGTCGTGTGCCTTGGTCGCGCCGCGGGACTCGGTGAGCAAAACGGGACTGCGGGCGAACAGGTTGTACGGAGCAACCCGGGATTGCTCGCGGTAGTAGCCGCTGACAATTCCGTCGTACAGGTCGACGATCCGCGAATGCTCGATGACTGGGAGCAGTTGCGGCTGCGCGCCCGAGAAGGCGAATGCCGGCCGGCCGAACTGCCGGAGCAGCTCGATGTCGTCCTCCCGCCCGCTGCGGACCGGCCCGATGACCGGCGGGAAGCGCGAGGAGAAGATGGCCATGAACCTGCTCAGGCCGCCCTCGACGGGCAGGACGTACACGATGTCCGCGCTGGTCAGGCCGGTCTGCGGCCGCGCCAGCACAATGTTGTCGATCTTCACCGCGAGAACTGGGCCGAGCGCCTGCACCGGCTCCCCGGTAAAAGGCGACGTGAGCTGAGCCAGCGACTTCGCCGTGTGGGCGGCTAACGGCGCCTTGACCGGTGCCGGACCGCCGGCGAATACCACGAATCCGGCTACGGCAAGCGCGGCGGCGGCGGCGGTCGACGCGGCCGTTACGACGATGGTGCGGCGACTCCAGGCCATGCCCCACCTCCGGGGCCGTCGCGACTGCCGGACAGGCGTGCCGCACAGGCTCCGGGCACGTGCCTGCCGCAGCCACGGCCGCTACCCATAGTCTGCACCCGGCGCCGCGCGCTGGCACGCATGAACACGGCAGCGAAATCGTGGCCGTGACAGCCCAGCTGGACCCGGGCCGCGCCCGGCTGGACCTGCGGCTGACGTCAGCGGGCGACCTCCTCCACCTGGTCCAGCGCCCAGTCCAGCTCCTCTTCGGTGATGACCAGCGGCGGCGCCAGCCTGATCGTGGTGCCGTGAGTGTCCTTGGCCAGCACGCCGCGCTCGGCGAGCAGTTCCGATGCCCGGCGGCCGGGCAGTGAGGTGAACTCGATGCCTGCCCACAGCCCGCGGCCGCGCACCTCGCGCATCGACGCGGCTGGCAGCGCCGTCAGCCGGTCGTGCATGTGCGCGCCGAGCTTGGCCGAGCGCTCCTGGTATTCCCCGGTCGACAGCATGGCGATGACCTCGCGGCCGACCGCGCAGGCCAGCGGGTTGCCGCCGAACGTGGAGCCGTGCTGACCCGGCTTGAAGACCCCGAGGATGTCGCTGCCGGACACCACGGCGGACACCGGCACGATGCCACCGCCGAGCGCCTTGCCGAGCAGGTACATGTCCGGGACGACGTCCTCGTGCTCGCAGGCGAACGTGGTGCCGGTCCGGCCCAGTCCGGACTGGATCTCGTCGGCGATCATCAGCGCGCCGTGCGCCGTGCAGATCTCGCGCACGCCGGTCAGGAAGCGGGCCGGTGGCACGAGCACGCCGGCCTCGCCCTGAATCGGCTCGACCAGGACGCCGACGACGTTCTCGTCCATCGCGGCCGCCAGCGCCTCGAGGTCACCGTAGGGGACGATGCGGAATCCCGGCGTATACGGGCCGAAGGAGTCACGCGCGTCTGGGTCGGTGGAGAAGCTGATGATCGTAGTCGTCCGGCCGTGGAAGTTGCCGTCAAAGACGATGATGACCGCCTCGCCGTCGGGCACGCCCTTGACCTCGTAGCCCCACTTGCGGGCCGTTTTGATCGCCGTCTCCACCGCCTCAGCGCCGGTGTTCATCGGCAGCACCATCTCCAGGCCGGCCAGTGCGGCCAGTTCGGCGCAGAACGGGCCGAACTGATCGTGCTCGAAGGCCCTGCTGACGAGGGTTAGCCGCTCAAGCTGGCGCTGCGCGGCCGCCACCAGCCGGGGATGCCGGTGCCCGAAGTTGAGTGCCGAGTAAGCGGCAAGCAGGTCCAGGTAGCGCCGTCCCTCGACGTCGGTAACCCAGGAGCCCTCGGCGTGGGAAATGACCACCGGCAGCGGGTGATAGTTGTGCGCACTGTGGGCTTCGGACTGCGCCCGCAGCTGTGCTGTCACGGTGGTCAATTCGGTATCTGCCATATCCTGCCTCCCTGCTGCCTCAGCTCGAGGGTGCAGCACTTGGGGCCGCCCCCCGCTTTGAGGAACTCCGATACGTCCACCGGCACTGGCTCGAAACCGGCGCCGGCTAGCTGCGCCGCCAGGCCGCGGGCCTGCTCGGGCAGTATCACATTGCGGCCGTCACTGACCGCGTTCAGCCCGAGCACCTCAGCGTCCTCGTCCTTCGCTTCGATGAGCTCGGCGAAATGCGAGGCTAGCGCTGCGGCGCCTGCGTCGTCGAAGGCTGCCGGGTAATACGCCGCGGTGTCAGCATCCAGCACGCACAACGCCGTGTCGAGGTGATAAAACCGCGGGTCCACCAGGGCGACGCTGATCACGGGGAGGCCGAACAGCTCCTCGAGCTCCGGCGCCACAGCCACGTCGCTGCGGAAACCGTGACCGGCGATGACCGCGCTCCCGGCGAAGACGATGTCGCCCTCGCCCTCATTGATAGTGCGCGGCTCGAGCACCATCCCGTAGCTATTCTGCCGGAACCAGCGGAGGTAAGCGGCGGCTTCCGGCGCTCTTTGCTGGTACCGGAAGCTCGCGCCGAGCACCTTGCCGTCGATCACGGTTGCCCCGTTGGCGGCGAAAACCATGTCGGGAAGCCCTTGCTCGGGAGGGATATCCAGCACAGTGTGACCAAGGCTGGCGTAAACCGCGCGCAGGTCCTGCCACTGGCGCATGGCGCGGGCGGCATCGACTGGCCTCTCCGGGTGCATCCACGGGTTGATGGCATAGTCGACCGCGAAGTGCTCGGGTGGGCACATCAGATACGTCCTGGCCTGCGTCGATGCGCTGCGGGTGACGGCTATCCCGGCCAAGTGCGGCTCCCCTTCGAGGCTGATGATCTAGGTTCATCCAGCGTATGAGCCGCTGCGGCTAAAGAGTGCTCACACCTCCTGCGTATCAGCGGTGAACTGTTGCGTAGTCTGCCGGCCAGGCGGGGATTTGTTGCGCGCTACCTGGAATTAGCCGGCCGATCCGCCGCCGTCGGCCTGATCGTCCAGGCCTGGCCGTCCGGGGAGTCGGTAACAGCGACGCCCAGGCCCGCCAGTTCATCTCTGAGCCGGTCAGCTGTCGCCCAGTCCGTGCGGCCGCGCGCGGCCGCACGCTCGGCCAGCATCGGCTGGGCCCGGTCCGGCAGCACCGCCGTGGCCTTCGGCCGGCCGATGTCACGGGTAAGGTCGAGCGCCAGCAGCTGGTCAGCATGCGCGAATGTCTCGAATTTCGAGCCCGGCGGGATCTGGTCGTCCCGCTCCAGGGCCCGCAGCGCGCGCAGGGCGGCCGGGGTGTCCAGGTCGTCGTCGAACGCCGCGGCGATGTCGGCCGCGTACTGGGCGCCGATCGGCCGACTCGGCGAGTCTGCCCAGTCAGCTACCCGCTCCCGCCACCGGCGCAGCGTCCGGTCAGCGGCTGCCAGGGTGTCCCAGGCCAGGTTCATCTGCTGCCGGTAGCGATGCTCGAGGAACGCCAGCCGCAGCGCCAGCGGGTCAAGGCCGCGGTCGGCGAGGTCTGCCAGGAGCACCACGTTTCCGGCCGACTTGGCCATCTTGCGGCCATCGAACAGCAGGTGCTCGCCGTGCACCCAGTGCCGGACCACTTCGTGCCCGGCCACCGAGTCGGACTGGGCGCGCTCGTCCTCGTGATGCGGAAAGCGCAGGTCGATACCGCCGGTGTGGATGTCGATGGTCTGGCCGAGATAGTGCAGTGACATCGCCGAGCACTCGGTGTGCCAGCCGGGGAAGCCGCTGCCCCAGGGCGCTTGCCAGGTTAGCTCCCGGCCTGCCGGCGCGCCCTTCCACAATGCCCAGTCGGCGTGGAAGCGCTTTTGGGCATCCACCGCGCCCTCGAGCCTGTGGCCGGGGCGAAGGTCGTCCAGCCGGTTACCGGAGATCTCGCCGTAGCCGTGAAAGCTGCGGGCCTCGAAGTAGACGGATCCGTCCGCCGTCGCGTAGGCGCGCCCGGTGTCAATCAGGTGCGCGATCAGGTCCGTCATCAGTCCGATCGACTCGGACGCGCGGGGGGAGTAGTCGGGCGGCCGGACATTGAGCGCCGCGCAGTCGGCGCGGAACGCGTCCTCGTAGAACTGGGCGGTCTCCAGCGCGGTCTTTCCCTCCGCCCGCGCCTGGGCCCGGATCTTGTCCTCCCCGTCGGGATCGATCTCGCTGTCATCGGCCAGATGGCCCACGTCGGTGATGTTCTGGCAGACGATCACGGTCAGCCGGTGCCGCTCGGCGTTCCTGCGGATCAGGTCGGACAGCAGGCAGGAGCGGAGATTGCCGACGTGGGCGAACCGGTGGACCGTCGGCCCGCAGGTATACATGCGCAGCTGACGGCCGCGAGCTGGCACGATCTCCTCAGCCTGCCGGTGCCTGGTGTCGTAGAGCCGGAACATGCCTCTCAGCCTAGGCTGCGCCCCGGCCCCGCACGTTCCCCGGCCGCTGCCGGTCAGCGCAGCGTCGCCAGCCGCGCCACCGCGGCGGCGATCCGCTCGTCGGTCGCGGTGAGCGCCAGCCGGATGTGCCGGGCTCCGGCCTGGCCGTAGAACTCGCCGGGCGCGACGAGGATCCCGATATCAGCCAGCGCCTGCACCGATTCCCAGCCGTCGCGCGCCGGATGCGACGCCCACAGGTAGAGCCCGGCCTCCGAGTGGTCCACGGCCCAGCCTGCCGCTGCCACCGCGGGCCGCAGCGCCGCGCGCCGTCGCGCGTACCGGTCGCGCTGGGCATCGGCGTGACTGTCGTCGGTCAGGGCAGCTGTCATTGCAGCCTGAACCGGGGCCGGCACGATCATCCCGGCATGCTTGCGGATCTCCAGCAGCTCTGCCACCAGATCCGGATCGCCGGCGACGAAGCCGGCCCGGTATCCGGCCATGTTGGACCGCTTGGACAGCGAGTGCACGGCCAGCAGCCCGCGATGCGAGCCATCGCATACGTCCGGATGCAGCACAGACACCGGCCGCGCCTCGTAGCCGAACTCGAGGTAGCACTCGTCGGAGGCGACGACCGCGCCGCGCTCGCGGGCCCAGGCCGCGACCTTGCGGAGGTGCTCGGCCGGCAGCACCTGGCCGGCCGGATTGGACGGCGAGTTCACCCAGACCAGCCGGACGCGGCCGGGGCCGACCGACACCAGCCCGTCAGCCGCCACCGGGCTGGCGGCTGCCAGCCGCGCGCCTGCGTCATAGGTCGGGTAGGCCAGCGCCGGGTGCACCACGACGTCGCCTGGCCCGCAGCCGAGCAGCGTCGGCAGCCAGGCGACCAGTTCCTTGGTGCCGATGACGGGCAGCACCGCGGCCGGGTCCGCGCTGACCCCGTGGCGGCGTTCCAGCCATCCGGCGGCCGCCTCCCGCAGCTCGCGGGTTCCCGCGGTCGCCGGATAGCCGGGCGAGTCGGCGGCCGCGGCGAGCGCGTCGCGGACGAGCTGCGGAACCGGGTCGACCGGCGTGCCGACGGACAGGTCCACGATCCCGCCCGGATGCTCCAGCGCGCGCTTGCGGTGCGGCGCGAGCGCATCCCAGGGAAACCGCGGCAGCCGCGTCGCCAGACCCGTCGTGCCGCCGGGCACGTGCTCCCGCGTCAGTGCTCTGTTTCCTGCGGCGGCAGGGCGGCCACGATCGGGTGGTCGAAGTTGATCTTGCCGGTCTTCGACGCCCCGCCAGGCGAGCCGAGCTCGCTGAAGAACTCGACGTTCGCCTTGTAGTAGTCCTTCCACTGATCGGGGACGTCGTCCTCGTAGAAGATGGCCTCCACCGGGCAGACCGGCTCGCAGGCGCCGCAGTCCACGCACTCGTCCGGGTGGATATAGAGCATGCGCTCGCCCTCGTAGATGCAGTCGACAGGGCATTCCTCGATGCACGCCCGGTCGAGCACATCGACGCATGGCTGCGTAATGATGTACGTCACGTCGGTACTCCTCTTTCCGTCAACGCCTCGGCGCGCCTGCATCCGGCGCAGCCCAGAGCCAGTCGCGGCATAACCCAGTATCGCGTTTCCCGCGGGGGTCGTGCACAGCGGGCCGCACCTGCGGAATTGGCAGGCTATCAGCCGAGCACGACCGTCCCCGGCGCAAGCTTGGCCCGGCTGGACGGCCGGGCGCGGATCCAGCCCGCGCTGCCGTGTGCTGCCGACCACTGCAGGCCCGCGTACTGAACGTCGCGGATACCGTAGCTCGACGCGTGCGAAACCAGCCAGGCGGCCTCCGCCCAGCCGTCGCGCGCCTGCCGTACCCGCACCACCAGGACAGGATCGCCCGCCGGGCGCATGTCCTGCCGCCCGAAGATCCGGCGCAGCTGCGAGGCGGCAGCGCTGAGCCGGGCCTTGCCGCTGATCCCGCTGCCATACCAGCACCACACCGCGTGTGCGGTTCGCCCGGTGAAGGCGCCCGCCATGACCGCCGCCGGAGCCGAGTACTGCCCGTAGGCGTCGCCGTCAGCGCTGTGCTGCACCGCCTGCGCGGCCTGGTAGACCGGCATGGTCTGGTATCGGGGCACCGCGGCGAGCGCGGCAAAGAACTTGGTGGTCGCGTACACCGGATCCTCCAGCAGCCGGGCCGGTCCCCAGCCTTCGGACGGCCGCTGCTGGAAGATCCCGACAGAGTCCAGGTCGCCGTAGTCGAGATTCTGCAGCTTGGACTCCTGCAAGGCGGTGGCGTAGGCGACTGTCACAGCGCGGCTGGGCAATGCCCGCTGCTGGGCAACGCCCGCGATGGTGGCCGCGATGCCTGCCTGGCTGGCCGCCAGCGAAATGCCCTCGCCGCCTGCTTTCACCTCACAGCCCGTGCCGGTCGGCAGCAGCGGCCCGGCCACATGCCGGAACGCGGTGTACAGGCCCGCCGCGAGCAGCAGCGCAAGCACCAGGGCGACTGCCGTGGTCCCAAGGCGCCTCGCGGGAGTGGTCAGCACGTACCAGAAGCTACCTGCTGACAGCAGCCGCTAGGCTCGCTCGACATGAACATGTCGTATTCCGCGCCCGCCCGTGCTCAGGCATCCCCGCTGCCGCCGGTGCTCGACGAGCTGTGGCAGCGGCGGGCTGACCTGACGCCCGCGGACGGGCAGGCGCGAGACGTCGTCGTCGACGCGGTCGATGCCATCGACGCAGGCGCGGCCAGGGTGGCCTGGCCGGATCCGGCCGGCGACGAGATCGTCGTCGACGAGCGGGCGAAGCGCGCGATCCTGCTGGCCTTCCGGCTGCTGCCGATGGTCGCCTCCCAGGTCGGCGATTTCCGTTATCACGACAGGGTCCCGCTGACTACCAGGCTGGACGGCGTCCGCACGGTACCGGGGTCGATCGTCCGGTGGGGCGCCTACGTGGCGCCCGGCGCCGTGCTGATGCCGTCATTCGTCAACATCGGCGCTTACGTAGACGCCGGGACCATGGTCGACGCCTGGGCGACCGTCGGCTCCTGCGCGCAGATCGGCAAGAACGTGCACCTGTCCGGCGGGGTGGGCATCGGCGGAGTGCTTGAGCCGCCGAACGCGGTCCCCGTGGTCGTCGAGGACGACGTGGTCATCGGCTCCCGGTGCATGGTGGTGGAAGGGGCTCGCGTCCGCCAGGGCGCGGTGCTCGGCGCCGGGGTGATCCTGACCAGGACTACGCACGTGATCGACGTGGAGACCGGCAGCGAACTGCCCCGCGGCGAGGCGCCGGCCTGGTCGGTCTGCGTGGGCGGCACCCGGCCGCGGACCTTCCCCGGCGGTGAGTTCGGCATGCCCTGCGTGCTCGTGCTCAAGCGGCTGCCCGAAGGCAGCGCCCACGACAAGGCGGCGCTCAATGAGATCCTCCGTGACCACGGGGTGAATGCCTGAAATTCAGCGCCATAACGAATACGTCCCGCTTCCGGCCGCCCCGCCAGGCTGGTCAGCCACGGCCGAAGCCATAGACCAGCGCGTGCGCCGTCGCTGAGAGCCGTCCGGCGGCCAGATCAATGCGCGCGCACCGCTACGGTATGTGATCGTGGACGCCCATTCCGAGCTGCGCCGTCAGGGGCCGGCCACGCTGCGCGGCAAGCACATCCCGAAGACAACCACCGACCAGCGGCTGCTCGACCGGCGCGGGCCCAGCGACTGGGTACACACCGATCCGTGGCGGGTGCTGCGCATCCAGGCGGAATTCGTCGAGGGTTTCGGGCTACTCGCCGAGCTCGGGCCGGCAGTGTCGGTCTTCGGCTCGGCCAGGATCAGGCCGGGAGCCGCGGAGTACGAGCGAGCGGAGCGCGTTGGCGCCGGGCTTGCCGCAGCCGGCTACGCGGTCATCACCGGGGGCGGCCCCGGCATCATGGAGGCGGCTAACAAGGGCGCGCTGAGCGCCAGCGGGGCGTCGGTGGGCCTTGGCATCGAACTACCGCACGAGCAGGGCCTGAACGAGTACGTCGAGATCGGCCTTGAGTTCCGGTACTTTTTCGTGCGCAAGACCATGTTCGTCAAGTACTCGCAGGCGTTCGTGGTCATGCCGGGCGGATTCGGCACCCTGGACGAGCTGTTCGAGGCGCTCAACCTGGTGCAGACCAGCAAGATCACTAGGTTTCCCATCGTCCTGGTCGGCAGCGAGTACTGGTCCGGGCTGCTGTCCTGGATCCACGGCACTCTGCTGGAGAACGGCACGATCTCCGCTGCCGATCCGCAGCTGTTCCAGCTCGCTGACGACCCTGCGGAAGTCGTCCAGATCATCAAAGACGCGCACGGCCGGAACGGATTTCCGGCTTAGCGGGCGGCCCGGTTTGTGATCTAGCCGGGCCGCCCGCTAAGCGAGGCCGCGCACGGCCCTGGCAGGCGGCTGGTCACCGCGGATGGACGCTGCCATGTCCAGGGCCCGGCGCACCGGCCGGACATGCCGGGTGCGTACGACCGCCGCGCCCAGCCAGTAGCTGAGCGACGCGATCGCCACGAGCCCGGCCACGGCCGCCGCCGGGTCGTCAGCCGCCGTCATGCCGCCCGCCAGTTCACCGCCCGCACCGCGCGCGAGCCGCCAGGCCCGATCCGCTGACCGATCCGCGTCGACAAGCGCCGCCCAGCCGGCGGCGGCCGCGGCTGCCACAGCGCCGGGCGCAGCCTCGACGACCAGCCGGCCCGGCGGCAGGCCGCAGGCGGTGGCGGCCGCGGCGTCCGCGCACAGCAGCAGCGCGCCGGCCGTCAGCGCGGTCCGGTCGCGCACCAGGTCACCGGGCCCGGCGTCGCTGCACACGCCGACGCCGGGATGAGCGCGGCGGAATGCGGCGATGATCTCGTCACCGGCCGCACCGAGATCCACAAGGTCGGCGCCCGCGCCGACGGCGGCTGCCGCCTCGGCCAGGCTGGCGACCGCGAGCAGGGCGGTCCCGGTCCGCAGAGCCCCGCCCGGCACACGTGCCACCATGCGCCTGAGCATGGCACGATCCTCTTGTGGCCGTGGTCCTGCTCATTGCCGCCGTCGCGATCGTCGTCGGCGTGATTGTCGTCGCCCTCGGCCGCGGCGGCGAACTGGCGCATTTTGCCGCCGACGTGCCGCGGTGGGACGCGGAACTCGGAACTGCCGCCGATGTGGCGCTGCTGCGCCCGCCGTCGGCGCTCTTCGGCTACAGCACGCAGGCCACTGACGACGCGCTGGGTCAGATCGCACAGCTGGTCACCCAGCGGGACGTCGAGATCGCATCGCTGCGCAGCCGGGTCGCCGAGTTGCAGGGACGGCGGGAGACGCGGGCTGCCCAGGCGGCCGCGGCGCCGGCGAGACGGCCACCTGGGCCGGCGTCCCCGCCCGGCCAGGCGGCGCAGCCGGGACCGTCGAGGCAGCCGGAGCCGGATGAGCCGTGGTCAGCGTGGGAGCGGCCAGCCAGGCCCGGCCCGGCGGAGGATCGCGGATGACTGTCGAACCCGGTGGCCCGCTTGCCGGGCCCGACGGGCTGCTGCGGTGCCCGTGGTGTCTGGGCAGTGCAGAGTACCTGGCATACCACGATCAGGAATGGGGCCGTCCCGTCCGCGACGACGCTGGGCTGTTCGAGCGGCTCTGCCTGGAGGCATTTCAGTCCGGCCTGTCCTGGCTCACGATCCTGCGCAAGCGGGCCAACTTCCGCGCCGCGTTCCGCGGGTTCGACATCGAGACCGTCGCGGGGTTCGGCGAACGCGATGTGGCCCGGCTGCTGGCCGACCCTGGCATCGTGCGGAACAGGGCGAAGATCGAGGCCGCCGTCCGCAACGCGCGCGCGGCGCTGCGGCTGCCCGACGGCCTGGCCGAGGTCGTCTGGCGGTACGCCGGCGGCCAGGCCCGGCCGCCCGTCACGCTGGCCGACGTCCCGGCCTGGACGCAGGAGTCCAAGGCACTCGCCCGCGAGCTGAAATCGCACGGGTTCGCCTTCACCGGGCCGGTCACTGCCTACGCCACGCTGCAGGCGTGCGGTGCGGTCGATGACCACCTGCAGGCGTGTTGTTGCCGGAATGCAGGCTAATCCTGATCGTAATCGCGATCATTTTAGCATATCAGCGACAAAAGGCCAGAGAGGGGTAGGAACCGGCAGCCTCATTCGTAAAGCTGACTTGCCATTCAGCCGGAGCATGCCAGACTGGGCCGGGGGGAAGTTGGTGCCGAGATGACCGAGCCAGGGCAGGTTTCCCCCGACATGACCGAGCTAGCGCAGCTTCCGCCAGGAATCGACCCGAGCAGGCCGAGCGCGGCCCGCATCTACGACTACATGCTGGGCGGGGAAAACAACTTTCAGGCCGATCGCGACGCGCTCGCGCAGGTCATCGCTGCAGTTCCCGAGCTGCACGATATTGCCTGGGCCAACCGCGGCTTCCATCAGCGATCGGCTAGCTGGATCGCGGCCCGCGGCGTCCGCCAGTTCATCGACATCGGTTCCGGGCTGCCGACGGTAGGCAATACGCACGAAGTTGTGCGCAAGATGATCCCCGCTGCACGGGTCGTCTACGTGGACATCGATCCGATCGTCGCCGCGCACGCTGGCGCACTGCTGGCCGGCGATGGCGGCACGACGGTGATCACCGCCGATCTTCGTGATCCCGACGCGGTGCTTGGCGATCCCGGCCTGCGCGCGCTCATCGACTTCGGGGAGCCCGTCGGCCTGCTGATGACCGCCGTGCTGCACTTCGTTGCCGACGGCAGCGATCCGTGGAGCCTGGTCGCTCGCTATGTCGGCGCGCTGGCGCCGGGAAGCTACCTGGCGCTGTCGCACGCCACCAGGGAAAACCTGCCGCCCGTGGCGGTGCAGAGATGGGCCGAGGCATACGCGAATGCGCCGGAGAAGATCTACCTGCGCTCGAAGGCCGAGGTGCAGCGGTTCTTTTCCGGGCTCGAACTCGTCCCTCCCTATACGGGCGCCGAGCCCGCCGTCATCCATATGGGCCTGTGGGGGTGCGAGGATCCAGCCCCTGCCGACAGCGACGGGTCGCGGTGGGGCTACTGCGGCGTTGCCCGGCGCCCGTGAGACCGGGCAGCTGGCAAGTCCGCCGGAGGCACGATGACTGAGATCAAGCACGTCCCAGCCGGCGTGGATCCGACCACGCCGAGCCCGGCTCGCATGTATGACTACATGCTGGGCGGCACGCATAACTTCCAGGTGGACAGGGATGCGACGGAGAGCTTCCGGGCGCAAATGCCCGATCTTGAGGACGCGGCGTGGGCGAACCGCGGGTTCCACGGCCGCGCGGCCCGGTGGATGGCTGCCGAGGAAGGCATCAGGCAGTTCGTCGACATCGGGTCGGGGCTCCCCACGCAGAGCAATACTCACGACGCTGTGCACGCGGTGGCGCCGGAAGCTCGCGTGGTGTACGTGGACAACGATCCGATGGTCCTCGCCTATGCCAAGGACCTGCTGACCGACGTCGGTACCACTGCTGTCATCCAAGCCGACCTTCGTGACCCCGGCAGCGTGCTGAACCATTCAGAGTTGCGCGCGCTCATCAACTTCGCGGAGCCGGTCGGGCTGCTGATGACCGCCGTGCTGCAATTCGTCGCCGACAGCTCAGATCCCCGGGGACTGGTGGCGCAGTATGTCGGCGCCCTTGCGCCGGGCAGCTGCCTTGCGGTGTCGCACATCACTGGCGACAGCCTGCCGCCCCGGTCAGTTCAGACCGGCATGGAGGTCTACCGGAGAGCTACCGAGAGCGCCTATCCGCGCAGCCGGGCGGAGATTGAGCGGTTCTTCAGCGGTCTGGAGCTGGTTCCGCCCTTCAACGGCGCCGGGCCGATCGTCACCTACGTCGGCCTGTGGGGCTCCGAGGACCCGGAGGCTGCGGACAGCGACGGATCGCGGGCTTTCTATTGCGGAGTCGCGCGGCGCCGGTGAATCGCGACCGAGATATCTCCGGAGACATGATGACGGAGGCCCGGCAGGCGCCCGCTGGCGTGGCCAGGTGGCCGTGAATCACGAGCCGGACAAGTCCGGAGGAGCCATGATGACCGAGATCGAGCCCGTCCCGCCGGGCGTAGATCCGACTGCCCCGAGCCCCGCCCGGCTTTACGACTACTACCTGGGCGGAACGAGTAATTTCCCGGCCGGCCGGGCAGCCGCCGAGCAACTGAAGGCTCGGGTGCCCGATCTTGCTGACCGAGCGTGGGCGAACCGCGGGTTCCATCAGCGCGCGGCGATCTGGATGGCTGCCCGCGGCATCCGGCAGTTCAACGACATCGGCTCTGGCCTGACCACGCAGAACAACACCCGCGATGCGGCGCACCAGGTCGCCCGGGACGCTCGCGCCGTCTACGTGGGCAACGACCCGATGGTGGCCGCGCAGGCCGGCGTCCTGCTGGCTGACGCAGCCAAAACCCCGTTCGTCTTGGCTGACCTGCGCGATCCGGCCCGGGTGCTGGCTGACCCCCAGTTGTGCGCGCTGATCGGTTTCACCGAGCCGGCCGGGCCGGTGATGACAGCGGTCTTGCATTTGGTCGCCGACAGCTCTGATCCCTGGGGCGGGCTCTGCGGCGCCGAGGACCCCGAGCGCGCGGACAGTGACGGATCGCGCGCGATGTACTGCGGCGTCGGCAGGCGCGCATGAAGCCGACCGTGCGGAGCCTGGGCATTGACCTCGATGCCCAGTCCTGGCAGCGCTCCGGTGCCGGGGGCACCGCCATCGAGATCGCGTTCGTTAGCCGCGAAGGCGGCGGAACGCAGTGGGTGCTGATGCGCGTGACCGGCGATCCCTCTGGCCGGGTGCTGATCTATGACCAGCATGAATGGGAGTGCTTCCTCGACGGTGTCCGCAACCACGAGTTCGACGACGCAGCAGGCGGGTAGCAGCTAGCCGGGCCGGGCACCAGGCAGCCGGCCAATCCGGCTGCAGCTCCGCCAATCCGGATGGCCGCCGAAGGCGGCCGGAGCTGCCGTCTTCGGCCGGGGCGGTGAATGGCTGCCCGCAGGGACGCTGATCACTAATGGCAGTATGGTAACAATTGAGGATCATATTTGTGATTCACAACTTAAGCAGCGATATGCTATGGACAATGCCTTGTCAAGGGGCTGAGGAGGTGACAGGCGGTGAGCGATGAGGCCTACGGGGCGACTGTCGCCAAGCGCCGGCTGGCCCGGCGCCTGACGGAGCTCAGGCGGGCGACCCAGTTCACCGCCAACCACGTCTGTGACGTGCTGAACTGGGGCCGGGGCAAGGTCGGGCGGTTCGAGGCTAACCAGTGGAAGCGCCCCGAGATGAGCGACATCCGGGACCTGCTGCGCCTCTACGGGGTCGACGACGCGCAGCGGGAAGAGCTTGAAGAACTCGCCGTGCGCGCCAGGGTCCGGCCATGGTGGCGGGACTACCCGGACATCTTCGAGAACGAGTTCCCCGGCTTTGAGAACGACGCTGTCCGTATTCGCGTTTTCATGCCCCTGGTGCTGCCAGGCCTGCTGCAGACGCCCAGCTACGTGGAGGCGCTGACCCGGGCCGGAGCCCGGCCGCCGGCCTGGCGCAGACGCGGGCTGGAGGCCAGGCTGCGGCGGCAGGAGAAGCTCGATCGCACCGACGGCACGGCGCCCAGGCTCATTGCCGTGATCACCGAGGCGTCGCTGATGTACCGCTGGGGAACCAAGATCGACCGGCGGGATCAGATCGCCCATCTGATCGACCTGAGCGGGCGGCCCAACGTGGACCTGCGCATCCAGCGATTCGCCGACGGGCCGCCGACCGGCATGCACTCGATGGTCAACATTCTTGATCTGCCCGATGGCGAGCCGAGCGTCGTCTACCTGGAGACGGACTATGCGATCGAGGAGGTGAGCAGCCCCGAGTCGGTGGGCAACTACATCCAGTCCTTCAGCCGTGCCAGTGAAGCCGCGCTAGAAGCGGCGGATACCACGGCGTACCTCATCCAACTCCTCGAGCAACTGGAGTTATCGAATGACTGACCTGTCTCGAGCGATCTGGCGCAAGGCCAGCCTCAGCTCACAAAATGGCGGCTGCGTCGAGATAGCCGCAAACCTTCCCGGCATCATTGCCGTCCGGGACTCTAAGCGCCCCGAGGGCGGAGCGCACATCGTGGCGCGGGAAGTGTTCGCGGAGTTCCTCGCGGACGCTCAGCGCGGTCGTTACGACATCTAGCGCGCCGGTCTGCTGAGCTTTCGCGGCTGCACGCTGAGGATCCCCCTGGGCTGCCACCCAGGGGGATCCTTTCTAGTCGTGCCTGTCTCGAGGCATCGGCGGATACCTATGCAGGTCCCCGCCGTATCTCACTGTACATGTGCCGTTCCCGCAGGCAGCGCCTCCGCATGCGGGTCAAAATGGCGGCTGGCCAATGGTGGGCGGGAGATTGCGCAGCGTAATTCCATACGTCCATTTGCGTTGAGGTTATTGCGAAGACGTGCAAATGACTCATAATCTGTGCTTCACAGATGCCGAACTCGGGAAGGCGGACGAGGGATGTTACCGTCGCCTGCCGACAGCGGACCGGATCGCCGCAGCGCGTCCGGCCAGCCAGGCGGCGAGGGAGGTCTGCTTGCAGCGCCGGTGGCCGAGGCTTTGACGGCTACTGACCCCGGAGTTAACGGCTTGTCCCAGGCCAGTATCCGCTCGGGCGGCTGCTTCGCCCGCCCGCTTCCGCTGGACCGCACGTGCGCCAGTGTCGCCAGGCGGTACTTCCGTGAGGCGGTGGCGGGCATGAATCTGCCCGCTGATCTCGTGCACGATGGCGTCACCATGACCAGCGAGCTAGCCGCCAACACCCTGCATGCTCAGGGCAATGTCGAGTTCAGCGGCAGCCGCCAGCGGCCGGTCAGCGGGATGCCCGAGCTCTGGCTGTACCTGCGCGGCCGCGGTGCCGGCTGCGAGCTGGTCTGCAAGGTCTTCGACTCGGGTCCCTGCTGGGGCGCCGACGACCAGCCGCGGCCCGATCCGGCCACACCGGATTCGGTCAGCGGCCGCGGCCTGCAGGTTGTTGCCGAGCTGTCGGGCGGCCGGTGGGGCAAGCACCCCACCCGCGGCCGTCTCGGCAGCTGGAAGGTGCCAGGAAAGGCCGTCTGGTTCGCGCTGCGGGTTCCCGCGGCCGCCGCCGCGGTCCGCTCCGGACGGCCCGAGCCGGTCTCCGAGGAGGCCGTGGACGACCTTGAGGCCATGCTTGCCGACCGCGGCCTCGGCGGCCGCCTGGTCCGGATTGATGATCCGGGCGGCCGGATGTCGGTCCTGTCGATCAGCCGGCACCTCACTTTGTGGCGGAACCAGGACACGGTGTCCTGGCGGACGCCCGCGGGCACCTATCGACGGCTACAGCTGCGCGACCTGGTAGAAGTCGCCGAGCAGATAATCTGCGCACACGAGCAGCTGGCGCGCCCGTCCGCCAGTTGTTAGCGCTCACCCGCCAGCCGGCAGCGCTCACCGGCCCTCGAAGGCCGGCTCCTGCTTGCGCACAAACGACTGGGTGGCTTCGCGGTGGTCGCGGGTGCGGCCAAGCTGCTGCTGGAGCTCGGCCTCCTTCGCCAGCGACTCGCTGAGGCTGTGGCTGGCCGCGAAGAGCAGGCTTTCCTTGATGGCCGCGTAGGCCGCGGTCGGCCCGGCAGCAAGCCGGGCCGCCAGTCCGCGTGCGGCCCCCGGCAGCTCGTCGTCGGCGACCACCGCGGTGACCAGCCCCAGGCTCAGTGCACGATCGGAGCGAACCGGCTCGGCCAGCATCAGCAGCTCGGCCGCGACAGCGCTGCCCGCGAGCCGCTGCAGCGTCCAGGACGCGCCGGAGTCCGCGCCGAGGCCAACCCGCGCGAACGCCATCAGGAAGCTGGCGCCCTGCGCCGCGATGCGGAAGTCGCAGGCGAAGGCCAGTGCCGCGCCCGCGCCGGCTGCCACGCCGTTCACCGCGGCGATGACCGGCTTGCCCATGCCGGTGATCGCGGTGACGATCGGGTTGTAGTGCTCCCGGACGGTATCGAGGGGGTCAGCCCCCGACTCCAGCAGTCCGGCATGTTCCCGCAGATCCTGACCCGCGCAGAACGCCTGCCCGGCCCCGGTAAAGATCACCGCCCGCAGCGCGCCGTCCGCGGCGCAGCTGCGGAGGACAGTAAGCAGAGCGGTCTTCGTTTCGGCTGTCAGTGCATTTCTTGCCGCCGGGCGGTTCAGCGTGACGATGGCAACAGCGCCATCGATCTCGCAGAGCACGCTGTCGGTCACTGGCGTCTCCTTAGCTCGGGCCGGAGGGCGGCGACTGCTCACCCGGTCGCAGACAACAGTCCACGAATCGCGGGGCTGCCGGCAAGAGCCTGGCGGATTCTGTGTCAAAGAGCTCAGCGGCCTGGGTGCCGGGCCAGTGCGCAGGCAGCAAGGCGGCCGGCAGGCCGGGGCGGTGAACAGGAACCTGCGCCATTCGTGCACCAGGCGGCTGCGCGCCGGGTACACGACTTCTCCGGGGAGGCGGGGCCGGCCGTTGCGACCAGTTCCCCGGCTGTCCGCAGCGACCGCTGGTAGGGGCGGGCCAGCCGGTCCAGGTCCCAGGCTCTGGCGATAAGGCCCAGCGGATCGCCGTCATAGCTGGCGGCGAACCGCTCGGCCCGGACATGCTCGGCCGCCAGCATGGCGTCGAGTTCCACCCGCCGCGATGCCCGCCGGAGCGAGCAGCCGGACGAGGGCTGCCACCGGCGCCCGCCCGCCGCGGCAGCGCAAATGATCGCCGTAGAGGTCGAAGAGGGCCGATCGCGCGTCCACCGTCCCGGTCTCGCCCTGTGCCCGTGCGTCGCGAACAGATGGCCGGAACGCTGATCGTTAGCACCGAACGCCGGAACTCTGGATAATGGAGGGATTGATCGAGATGGTTGTGGCTGGCCAGTTCGCGGCAGGCACCGTGAACCGGTACCGCAGGCCTCAGGCAGGTTCCGCGCGGCCCCCGGGCCAGGGAAGGGGATGCAGGATGGCGGCGATGAAGCCGCGGACAGGCGATGGTCCGCTGGAGGTCACCAAGGAGGGCCGCGGAATCGTGATGCGCGTCCCGCTGGAAGGGGGCGGACGGCTGGTCGTCGAGCTGACGCCGGATGAAGCTGCCGCACTTGGCGAGGCGCTCGATACGGCTGTCGGCTGACCTTGGCCATCGTCAGCGGCGTGACCCTGCTGCCGCCGGCCGGCGCCCGCCCGGCCGGCGAGTACCTGGCCGCTGCTGCCGACGGGACAAGCGAGGCCGCCGACCTGGTCGCGGTGGCTGTCGAAGCGAACGGGCACAGGCCCGTGGACCCCGGCCTGGACGAATACCTGCCGGCCAGCGCAGCACAGGTCATCGCTTCCTGCGGGCTGACCGGCAAGGCCGGCGACGCGGCCGAGACCATTGCCAGGGTTGGCGAGCGGGCCGTGCGGGTGGTCTTTCTCGGCGTGGGTGACCGGTCTTCGGCCGCGCTGCGCAGAGCGGGAGCCGCGCTTGGCCGACGCGTAGCTGACGGCAAGAGCGCCGTCACCGACGCCGTCGCGGACGCGCCGGACGATGCCGTGCAGGCATTCGCCGAGGGGATCCTGCTCGGGTCCTACCGGTTTAGCCTGAAGTCCGATGCTGTCGGCAAGTCCCCGACGCGGGGCGCGGTCCGCCTGCTGATAACCCGGCCGCGTGATCGCGGCGCTGCGCTGGAGAAGGCGATCGCGATCTCGGCGGCGGTGGCGCTCGCCAGGGATCTGACCAACACTCCGTCAGCCCGCAAGAGCCCGCAGTGGCTGGCTGACGAGGCCGTCCGGGTGGCAGGCGAGCATGGCCTGGGCTCGCGGATCTGGACCGAGGATGAGCTGGCAGCCGGCGGCTTCGGCGGGATCCTTGCCGTCGGCTCCGGTTCAGCGCGGCCGCCTCGGCTGATTGAGCTGACTTATGCGCCGGACGGCGCCGCCCGGCACGTCGTCCTCGTCGGGAAGGGCATCACGTTCGACAGCGGCGGCCTGTCGCTGAAGCCGAACGACAATATGCAGATGATGAAGACCGACATGGCCGGCGGCGCCGTAGTGATCGCCGTGGCGTCGGCGCTCGCCCGGCTGGGCGTCCCCGCCCGGGTCACCGGTCTGGTGGCAGCGGCGGAGAACATGCCGTCCGGGTCCGCGTACCGGCCCGGCGACGTGATCACGCAGTACGGCGGCCGGTCTGTCGAGGTACTGAACACCGACGCCGAGGGCCGCCTGGTGCTGGCAGATGCGCTGGCTTATGCCGACGCAGCGCTCGGACCCGACCAGCTTGTCGACATTGCCACGCTGACCGGCGCTGCCCGGGTCGCGCTGGGTACCTCGCATGCGGCCCTGTACTCCACTAGCGACACGCTGGCGCAGGACCTGCTGGCGGCCGGGCAGGCCAGTGGCGACCGGCTCTGGCGGATGCCGCTGGAGGATTCCTACGTCCCAGCGCTCGAGTCCGCGGTCGCCGACCTGGCTCATGTGGCCCGCGACGGGGCTCCGGCTGGCTCTATCGTGGCGGCCCTGTTCCTGCGCGAGTTCATCGGCCAGCGCGCCTGGGCGCATCTGGACATCGCCGGAGCCGGCCGCGCGGGCGCCGATGACGGGGAGCTGACCAAGGGGTCCACCGGCTTCGGCACCCGGCTGCTGCTGCACTGGCTCAGCGCGACCCCAGTCGCGGGCGGCGGCTAGCCGCGCTTGACCGCGGTCAGCAGTCCGCCGCCGATCGGCAGCAGCAGCGGCACCAGCCGGTCATCGGCCCTGACCTGCTCGCATAGCTGCAGGACCGCGACGGCCTCCGGGTCGCCGGTGTCCGCGCCGACGGTGTCTGCCGGGCCGCCGCGGGCCGCGTCGTCGTGCTCCGCCCCGCTGTGCCCCGCACCGCCGGCCAGCTCCCCGCTGGCCAGGGCGTTGTCGAACGCCACCACGCCGCCCGGCCGCAGCAGGCGCAGAGCCGCCACCAGGTAATCCGGGTACTCCTGCCGGTCGGCGTCGCAGAACACCAGGTCGTACGCACCATCGGCGAGGCGGGGGAGCACATCGAGTGCACGGCCGCTGATCAGCCGGTACCGGCCGGCGGCGAAGCCGGCCGCCACGAAGGCCGCGCGCGCGAGCCGCTGATATTCGGGCTCGACGTCGACGCTGGTCAGCACCGATCCGGCGCGCATTCCCCGGAGCAGCCAGATGCCGGACGTGCCGCAGCCGGTGCCGATCTCGACGACAGCCCGGGCAGCGATAGCCGCCGCCGTGAAGCGCAGGGCCGCGCCGCTCACCGGATCGACCGGGACGACGCCGCCGACCTCCGCGGCGTTGTCCCGGGCCGCGAGCAGCGGCTCATCTTCGGCCAGGAACTCGGCAACGTAGGCGGGAGTTACTTCTCCGCTTGCGATGGCTGCCTCCCGTTGCGACGGTGAACGCCTCAGTGGCGGCAGCCTAGCGTTCTCCGCGGTGAAGCGGGAACCTGCCGTGGTGATGCGGGAACCTGCCGGGCAAGGCTGCTCGTTGATGCATCACCGGTGCCGGCAGTATTTACAGCGGCGACTAAGGAAGTCTGGGCACCATAACGGTGTTGGGACCAATAGAGACCGAGAGAGGGGACAGCGGTGGACCAGGCTGGACCCGTGGAGCCCGGAGTTGCTGACTGGACTCCGCCGAGCTGGGAAGACGTGGTGCGGGACCACTCCGCGCGGGTCTACCGGCTCGCCTACCGGCTCACCGGCAACACTCACGATGCCGAGGATCTCACCCAGGAGGTCTTCGTCCGCGTATTCCGCTCGCTCCCCGGCTACACTCCCGGGACCTTCGAGGGCTGGCTGCACCGCATCACCACCAATCTTTTCCTCGATATGGCGCGCAGGCGGCAGCGCATCAGGTTCGAGGGCCTCGGTGAAGAGACCGAGGCGCGGCTGGATGGCGGGGAGCCGACGCCAGCCCAGGCGTTTGACGAGCGGCACTTCGACGACGACATCCAGGCGGCGCTCAAGGCGCTCGCTCCCGAGTACCGGGCGGCCGTCATCCTGTGCGATATCGAGGGCCTCTCCTACGAGGAGATAGCGGCGACGCTCGGAATCAAGCTGGGCACCGTCCGCAGCCGCATCCACCGGGGCCGCGCTCAGCTGCGGGCTGCCCTTGAGCACCGTCGTCCGCGCCATCTCACCGTCCAGCCCGTCCCGCGTCCTCGTCCTAGCAGCGGCGCCCCGTTGCCGCAGGGAGGCCAGCCATGACTCACCTCGGGCAGCGCCTGTCCGCGCTGATCGACGGCGAGCTCGATCCGGCCGAGCGTGACCGCGTACTGGTGCACCTGGCAAAGTGCGACTCGTGTCGCGGCGATGCGATCGCGCTCCGGACGCTGAAGCGCCGGATGAGCGCGCTCGGTGGCGATGCCGCTGCCGACGGGGCGCTGACCCGTAAGCTGATGGGGCTGGCTTATGCCGACGGAGGTTTCCTGACAGCAGGCCGGTTCCCGACGGCCGGGCCGCAGCTGGCCGGCGCCGCGGCGGGGGCGGCTCGCTGGCCCGAGTCGCGGCCGGGCTGGTATTTCGGCGCCGGTGCCGTGGCGGTTTTCCTGGCGGGAATCAGCACTGCCGCGTTCATGGTCGGCGGCTCCCAGCAGGTGCCCGCCCCCAAGGTCACTCCGGCAGTGGACTCGTATTACCTGCAGCACGAAATGGTGACCGGGATGAGGCCGGCCGTTCAGTCGGCGCCAGTACAGCCTGCCACGGCGCAGTCCGGGCCCGCGCAGACTGGGTCAGCGCAGACTGGGTCAGCGCAGACTGGGTCAGCGCAGACTGGGTCAGCGCAGACTGGGTCAGCGCAGACTGGGTCAGCGCAGCCCGGGGCCGGGCACTCCGGTCCAGTACGGTCCGGGACAGGGCAGCCGGGGTCCGGGCAGCCTGGGACGGCACAGTACTTCGGCAAAAAGGCAGTGCTGCATTCGCCGTGATCCCGCTGGCTCGGTCGCACTGGAAGATAGCGAGCACGGCCGTACTGCTCGGCCTGGTCGGATCATGCGCTGCCGCGCTGGCGCTGTCGAGCGGGCCGAGCCCGGCCGCCGTCCGGCGGCTGGGCGACAGCTCGCGCCGGGGCACTCATAGCCCTGCGCCGCTCAGGCTTGCACCAGCTCAGGGCGGCAATGCCCGGCTGGGCGTGCGGCTGATGCACGAGGCTGCCGCTGCGTGCCAGAGCGTCCCGTACAGCGGCGTTCAGTTTGCCGCCTGGTGGGGAGGAGGCGGAGCGACCGCCTCGGTAGTGCAAGTCTGGCATCGCCCCGGCAGCGCGATGCTGGCGCAGGCCGCGGACACGGAGGACGCACCGCAGGGGAGCGCTCAGCGGCGCGACATTCAGAGCGCCCTGGACCAGGACGGAGTCCTGTGGGAGTCGCCTCAGCTGCTGGAGCTTATGCAGGCGAACTTCTCGATCGACTACGCGGGCCGCTCGTCTGCGGACGCCCGGCCAGCGGAGATGGTGGAGCTGCACCGACCGGACGGGAGCCTGGCCGCCAGGTTCTGGCTCGATGCCGCCACCAGCCTGCCATTGCGCCGGGAGGTATTTGACGACGCCTCCCACATGATCAGCGAGGACGCCTTCATCAGCGTGGCTATGGGCAGCCGCGCCCTGAGCGCGATGCCGGACCCGGACGGACAGCCGTGGACCGCGCAGCTGGACCGCGCTGGCCTGGCTTCGCTGCGGTCGCGCGGCTGGCCAGTGCCGGCCAGGCTCAGTGACGGCCTGGCACTGTTCGCCGCCAGCCATACCTCGACGTCCGCTGGCGAAGTTGCCGATCTTTCCTATTCCGACGGGCTCTCAGTGGTGTCGCTGTTCGTCCAGCGCGGGCAGCTGCCGTCGGCGCTGCCCGGCTGGCACAGCGTTACCGCAGGCGGCCACATCGTCTACACCGTTGACCCGGACGAGCGGAGCCTGGCGTGGTCGGCGGGCGGCTTCGTGTACACCCTGATCGCCGATGCGCCGCCGTCCACGGTCAGCGAGGTGGTGGCCGGGCTGCCGCACCAGGATCAGCCTGGTTTCTGGGTGCGGATGGCCCGCGGTTTCCGGCGTCTGGCCTCCTGGGCTAACCCGTTCAGCTGAGCATGCCTACTCATGCCCGCTATGGGGCAGGTATTGCAGCAAATGGCGGTCGCAACCGGTACGTAGGCCGCCTCGGGGGAGGCAATTGATGTCGCAGGTGCCTGCGTTCTGGGGCATAGGCGAATCATCCGCTGATAAGCCTGATAAGCCTGTTGAACCTGATATTACCAGCGTGCCCGCGCCGGAGCCGGGCGGCCAGGATTGCGCGGCGCCGGACGCTCCTGATGCGGGTCCGGAGCCCGGCCAGGAGCAAGGCCCGCCGCCCGGCCAGGACGGCGATCCCATTTCCGGGCCCGCGCTGTCGCCCGGCCGCCGCGAACGGCGGGTGCTGGCCGCCACCGTGACGGTAGCGCTGGTTGCTGCCTTGGTGGGCGCACTGCTAGGCGGGCTGGTAGGGGGATATATCGGGTTCCGGTCGGCGGACAGCGGAACACAGCCGGGCTTCAGCCTGGGCACCGCGTCACCTGCCATGACCAACCGGCCGCCGGCCTCGGTCGCGGGCGTCGCTGCCCGGGTCCTGCCCAGCGTGGTCATGATCAGAGTGGACGGAAATCAGGGCACTGGCTCTGGTTTCATCATCCACGGCGGCTACATCGTCACCGATAACCACGTTGTGACTCTGGATGGCAGTTTGCGGCACCCGACGCTTCAGGTCGTCTTCAACGGCGGCGGGACCGTACCGGCGCAGATTGTCGGCCGAGATCCCTACTCCGATATCGCAGTGCTCAGGCCGGACACTGATCGAAGCCTGCCGGCGGTGACACTGGGCAATTCCAGCAGCGTGGATGTTGGCGACCCGGTGATCGCCGTCGGCTCGCCGCTGGGCCTGGCCGGTACGGTGACCAGCGGGATCGTCAGTGCGCTGGACCGGCCCGTGCAGCCGGGCTCGGGCAGCGGGTCGCCGCAGGTGTTCTACGACGCGATCCAGACCGACGCGCCGATCAATCCCGGCAACTCGGGTGGCCCGCTCGTCAACGGGCGGGGCCAGGTCATCGGCGTGGACGCGGCCATCGATACCCTCAACTCCAATCCGGTCACCGGTGCTCAGGGCGGCAGCATCGGCCTGGGGTTCGCGATCCCGATCAATCAGGCCGGGCTGGTGGCGACCGAGCTGATCCGCACCGGCCACGCCGTGCACGCGATCATCGGTGCCCTGCTCAACACCGGCTACAACGGCACGGGAGCGCAGATACTCGACAGTGCCCCGGCGATCAGTCCTGACGGCCCCGCGGCCAGGGCCGGGCTGCGGCCAGGAGATGTACTCGTCCGCTTCGGCGGCCGGCCGATCGTCAGCGCGTTCGCCTTGCTCGACGCGATCAGGTCCATGGTTCCGGGCACTCGAGTGGCCGTTGTTTACCTGCGGAACGGGGTTACCCGGACAGCCCAGCTGGAACTCGGCTCGGCGCGATCCTGATTGCGGCCCGGCCCCATCCTGATGCCGGTGCATGCCGCCCTGACCGCAGGCACGCGAACCTCGCCGTGGCAGCTAGGCTGGTATCATCCCTGCCCAGGGTTCTCGACCGATGCTGGAGCGCCTCGTGTTCGATCTCTCCGTTCTGAAGATCGCGGTGCTCGGCGTGCTTGCCCTGGTAATTTTCGGGCCGGAGCAGCTGCCGAGGATCGCCGGAAACGCCGGGCGAATGCTGCGCGAGCTGCGCCGGATGGCCGAGGGAGCCAAGGCCGACCTGCAGCAGGGCCTCGGTCCCGAATTCCAGGATTTCGACTTCAACGACCTGAACCCGCGCAATTTCGTGCGCAAGCATCTTTTCGACGACACCGACGACGGCGGAATGCCGGGATCGGCAGGAACCCAGTCGCACCAGGCAGGAACGACAGCGCCGACAGTGACGCTCTTGCCGGGCGAGAGTCCGCCCTACGATCCCGAGGCGACCTGACCGTTGGCCGGGGGAGGAGACGCCAGGGCCAAGCCGCCACGCGCGGCCTGAACGGCCTGAACAGCTGCTAGACCTGCATCAGGCTAGACGGACGTCAGCCCGAGCGGGCGGCCAGCCAGGCTGCGCGAGCGGTTCGTCAGCGTCTCGGCGATCTTCCTCAGCTGCAGGGCCGCCGGTGAGTCCGGGTCGGACAGGACCAGCGGAACGCCAGCATCACCGGCCTCGCGCAGCCGGGTGTCGATCGGCACTTCACCGAGCAGCGGCACAGGCGCGCCCACTATCCGGGATAGGGCGTCCGCGACCGCCTGGCCGCCGCCACTGCCGAACACGTCAATCCGCTCGCCGCAGTGCGGGCAGGGCAGGTGCGACATGTTCTCGATCACGCCGACGATTCGCTGATGCAGCTGCACCGCGAGCGACCCGGCCCGCTCGGCGACTTCCGAGGACGCCAGCTGCGGTGTGGTCACCACGATCAGCTCACTGCCAGGCACCAGGTGCGCGGCCGAGATTGCTATGTCGCCGGTGCCCGGCGGCAGGTCCATCAGCAAGACATCCAGATCGCCCCAGTAGACGTCGGCGAGGAACTGCTGCAGCAGCTTGTGCAGGATCGGGCCGCGCAGCGGCAGCGGCTCGTTGCCCTTCTTGAGCATGCCGCTGGAGATTGCGCTGACGCCGTGTGCGGTGGGCGGCATGATCATCTGCTCGACCTGGGTCGGGCGGCCGGTCACGCCCAGCATCCGGGGCACCGAGTGACCGTAGATGTCGGCGTCGAGCAGGCCGACCTTCTGGCCGGCCGCGGCGAGCGCAGCGGCCAGATTGACCGTGACCGACGACTTGCCGACGCCGCCCTTGCCGCTGGCCACCGCATAGACCTTGGTAAGCGAGGCCGGGCTGGCGAACGGGATCTCCCGCTCCGGCTGACCGCCGCGCAGCTTGCCCTGCAGCGCGCGCCGCTGCTCCTCGCTCATCACGTCAAGCTCGACCCGCACGCTGGACACGCCGGGCAGCCTGCTGACGGCTGCCGTGACGTCGCGGGTGATGGTCTCGCGCAGCGGGCAGCCGGAGACGGTCAGCCATACGTCGACGCGGACCGCTCCGTCGGCGGCCACGTCGACGTTCTTGACCATGCCAAGCTCGGTGATCGGGCGGTGGATCTCGGGATCGTTCACCCCCGCGAGCGCCTGGTTGACCTGGTCGACGCTGGGTGGTCCGGCGAGGCCGGCTCCTGACGCATCGGGGCGGAATCCGGGGGGCGGGGCGATGGCCATGGCGTCCATGCTACGGAAGGCGGGCAGAAACCGTCGAACCGGCGGCTCGCCGGCCCGTCAGCGCGGCCAGATCTGCCCGGCCATATCTGCCCGGCCGGATCTAGCCCGGCTAGATCAGCACAGCCCAGCTCAGCCCAGCGCGCCCCAGGATCGGAGCACGTCGGCAAGTCCGCCGGTGAGCTGTGCAGCGGCATCGAGGTCAGCCATCTCGGCCGGGGTCACCCAGCGGGCATCAGCGGCATCGTCGCCGGCCTGCAGCTCTCCGCCCGCCACGAAACAGCGGTAGTCCCTGATGACGACGACCGCGCCGTCTAGCCCCGGCCGCTCGACGGCGCCCAGCAGCGGACCGCACGTCACCCGCAGGCCGCATTCCTCGCTGATCTCCCGGACCACGGCCTGCTCGTCGGTCTCACCGGGCTCGATCCGGCCGCCGGGCAGGGACCACAGGCCCGCTCCCGGCTCATGCCCGCGCTTGATCAGCAGCAGCCGTCCGGCCCCGTCCGTGATCACTGCCCCGACGCAGGGCACCCGCAGCGCTGCCACGGGCCCAGTATGCACACCGCCTTCCCGCGGACACGCGCGGCGCGGCCAGTGCTACTTGACTGGAGAGCCGCCGGGCGTCACGGTCGGTACTCATGAAGAGCGCAGCCACGTGCCCGCACTGCGATGCCGTCGTGCGTGGGCCCACCGCCTGGTCCGGTGCCTGGCACTGCGGACGGCACGTGAGGTATATCCACTGCGCGCCGGGCTCAGCCTGTCCCGGCAGAGCCTGGAAGGCCTGCTGCGCGGCGCGAAGGTCCCGGTCTGGCTGTCGTGGCCGCTGCCGTTTGGCTGGCTCGTCACCGGGTTCGCCGGCGCGGGCGACGAGCGCACCGGCACGCGCGGCTGCATCGTCGCCCTGTCCGGGCCGAATCCGGTCGGCGGCCCCGGCGAGATGCTGCTGGTGTCGGAGGAACTCGGCGTCGGCCTCGGCGCCAGGGTCGCCGGGCTCGGGGGCCCCGACCCCGGCGACGATTTCGCGGCCGGGGCGCCCGACGCTCTCGTCCAGTTCGGCAACCATGGGTTTCCGCTCTGGAAAGTGGTGACGCCCGACCGAGCTGCCTTTGCCGGAGTGGTGATGGGCACCTGGCTCTGGCTGGTGCTGTGGCCGGCTACGGCCGGAGTGCTGCTGGTCGAGCCGCTGCAGCTCAGAGACCTGCGCGACTCTGGCCAGAACCTGGACCTGCCGTTCGGTGCGCCGTCGCCGCGGCTTCCCGGCTAAGGTCGCGAGGGTGCGAGCTGACCTGCACAGCCATAGCACCGCGTCTGACGGTACGCTCCCGCCTGCCGAGGTCGTCCGGCAGGCCCACGCGGCCGGGCTCGACGTGATTGCGCTCACCGACCATGACACGGTGGCAGGCCACCAGGAGGCTCGGGCGGCCCTGCCAGCGGGGCTGACGCTGCTGCCGGGGATGGAGATGTCCTGCCGCCTGGACGGCCATAGCGTGCACATGCTCGCCTACCTCTTCGACCCGGCGCACCCCGCTCTGGCGGCAGAACGCCAAGCGATCCGGGAGAGCAGGGCAAACAGGGCCAGGGCGATGGTGCACCGCCTGCGCGACCTTGGCGCCCCGGTGACCTGGGAGCAGGTGAGCGCGATCGCCGGCGGGGGTGTGGTGGGCAGGCCGCACATCGCCCGCGCGCTGGCTGCCGCCGGGGTGATCAGCTCGCCGGATGATGCGTTCGGCCCGGACTGGATCGCGGCTGGCGGCCGTGCCCATGTGGCCCGGTACGCGCCCGACCCGGTCCGCGCGATCTCGCTGGTGCGTGAGGCCGGCGGGGTCAGCGTGCTGGCCCACCCGCGCGGCTCGATCCGCGCCTGGATGATCCCGGACGAGGTGATGGCCCGGCTCGCGGCGGCCGGGCTGACCGGGGTCGAAGTCAACCATCCAGATCAGAATCATGCGCAACGGGAGCATCTCGCTGGTCTGGCCGCCTCCCTCGGTCTGGTCGGCACTGGCGGCAGTGACGATCACGGGGAGCTGACCGGCTACCGGATTGGCTGCGAGACGGTCGGGGCCGGCGAGTACGAGCGGCTGGTAGCGCAGGCGACGGGCGCGGCCGCGGTGACCGGATCATGAGCTCGGTAGTCAGCAGCTTCAAGTTCTTCTGGGAAGTCTTCGTCACGCTGCTGGTGATTACCGATCCGCCGGGCATCGTGCCGGTGTTCCTCGGCATGACCAAGGGGCGCCCCGCGCGCGAGCGGAACCGGCTGGCCGGGCAGGCCGCCTTTGTCGCGTTCGGCGTGATCGTGGCATTCGCGCTGTTCGGCCGGTCGATCCTGGCGTATCTCGGCGTGGAACTGCCGTCCCTGCAGGCAGCGGGCGGGCTGCTGCTGCTGCTGGTCGCGCTGGAGTTGCTGACCGGCAAGGCGGCCGATCCGGTGGAACTGGAGCAGAACCAGGCCAACGTGGCTTTCGTACCGCTGGGCACTCCGCTGCTGGCAGGTCCCGGCGCCATCGTCGCCACCATGCTGTTCGTGCAGCGGGCCAGCTCGATCGGGGATAAGGCCGCCTTCGCTGCGGCTATTGTCGCAGTGGCCGCCGCGCTCTGGCTGGCGATGCGGTTCTCCGGCGCGATCCTGCGGGTGCTCCGGTACAGCGGGGTCGAGCTGCTCACCAGGATCGCCGGCCTGCTGCTGTCGGCGATTGCCGTGCAGCTGATCGTGGACGCGGTGCGGGTGCTGGTCAACCAGGGTTAGCAAACAACCCTGGCAGGACCAGGGCTGGCAGGAAGGCAGGAACCGGGATGCAGGCGCGGATAGAACGGGCGGCCGGGGCGGCCAACACGTGGATCGTCGGTGATGAGGAGGACGTCATCGTCATCGACCCGGGTACGGACGCCGACGCGGTGCTCGACAAGGTGGGGGAGCGCGAGGTGATCGCCGTGATCTGCACCCACGGGCACGCTGGTCATGTGGCCGCCGCCGTCGAGGTGGCGAGCCGCGATGAGGCGCAAATAGCGCTGCATCCCGATGACCGGCTGCAGTGGAGCGAGGTGCATTCCGGCGCGCCTCCGGAGATCGCTATGGAAGAGGGCGGCATCTTCGAGGTCGCCGACGCGGCGCTGGAGGTGATCCACGCGCCGGGCCACAGCCCGGGGTCTGTCGTGCTGTACTGCGAGGACCTCGAGGCCGTCTTCGTCGGTGACGTGCTGACCCTGACCGGGCCGGTAACGCATGAGGGCGTTTTCCCTGACTTCCCGCGCCAGCTCAGCTCCATCGGGGAGCAGGTGCTGACCCTGCCGGCCGGGACCCGGGTGCTGGCCGGGCACGGCGAGGAGTTCACGGTCGCTGTCGCGGAGAAGCGCTTCGACTCCTGGGTGGCCGCCGGCCCTGAGGGAATGTCGGCGGCCGAGGCAGACTAGCGAGTCAGGATGGACGGGTGGAACAGCTCGGTTTCGACGGCATGCCGCGGCGCCTGTATGCGTGTACGCCGACCCGGCTGAGTAGCTGGCTGGACTGCCCGCGCCGGTACCGGATGAGCTATCTTGACCGGCCGCAGCCGCCCAAGGGGGCACCGTGGGCGCACAACAGCATGGGCGCCAGCGTGCACAACGCGCTGGCCGGCTGGTGGCGGCTGCCCCGCGGGGACCGCACCGTCGCCGCAGCCGGGGATCTGCTCGAGCGCGGCTGGCTGCAGGAGGGCTTCGCCGACGATGCCCAGTCAGCGCTGCACCGGGGCAGGGCCCGGGCGATGGTCGAGGCCTATGTGGCGGGCCTGAACCCGGCTGCTGACCCGCTCGGCATCGAGCGCACGGTGGCCACCAGGACCGACCTGATAGCGGTCTCGGGCCGGATTGACCGGCTCGACGACCGCAGTGACCTGGGCGAGCTCGTGGTGGTCGACTACAAGACCGGCAGGCACGTGCTCACCGCGGCGGACGCGCGCGCCTCGCTGCCGCTAGCGCTCTACGCGCTGGCGGCCCAGCGAGTGATGCGCCGGCCGTGCAAGCGGGTGGAATTGCATCACCTGCCGACTGGCCAGGTGCTTGCCTGGCAGCACACGCAGGAGTCGCTGGCCCGCCAGCTGCGCCGGGCCGAGGAGATAGCAGCCGAGTGCGCCGCGGCGGATGCGTCATATGCCAGCGGGAATCGCGGCGACGATGCGTTCCCGCCGCGCCCCGGCTTCTGGTGCGGCTGGTGCGACTACCGCGCACACTGCCCGGAGGGCACCTTGGCTGCCAGGCCTCGCCGGTCCTGGGAGGGGCTGGCAGAAAGCGACTAACTCAGAAAGCGACTAACCCGATGCCGCGGGCGGATTGCCGGCCGTGCTCGCGGCATGGCCGGACTGACGGCCAGCCATCGCCCTGAGCCGTCGGACATCGCGTTCCGCGGCGTTCCAGAATTCAGTCAGCGTGCTCGCGGTCGTTTCCGGCGCCTCAACCGCCGGAGAGTGCGCTGCTCCGGGGATGCAGACCCGCTGGGCTCGCAGCCGCCTGGCCATCAGGTCCTGCACAGTGGGCCGCCAGGCGTCGTCGTTCTCTCCGTATACGACCAGGACGCGGGCATTGGGCAGGTTGGCTAGCTCAGCGGTACGGTCCGGGCAGCTCAGCAGGTACCTGGCCATCATGATCAGCCCGACCGGACAGGTCCGCAGGGTGCGTTCGCGCAGAAACGCGATGATGTTCTCGGGGATGCCCTCGGCCCTGGCCTGCGGCCCGAGCCGCTCGTCCCAGAGCCCCTGGAGCTTATGGCGCAGCCGGTCGCCGTCCGCGGCAGCGGGCTCGGTGCCGCCGGGTCCGGCGGCAGAGCCGGGTTCCACAGAGCCGAGCAGAGCCAGCAGGGTGCGCAGCAGCTGCGCCCGCTGGCCGCCGATGCTGGCCGGTCCCGAGCCGAGCATGGTCAGCGACAGGATCGCGGAAGCATCAGCGAGCACTGCCTGCCGGGCGATGAGACCACCGAGCGAGTGGCCCAGCAGGTGCACGCCTGCCTCACCGTGGGCGACGCTGGCGGCGATGGCCAGCACGTCGGCGGCCAGGGAGTCTGGCAGATAGCCGCGGGGATCGGCAGTCCCCTGGCTTTCGTACTGGCCGCGCTGGTCGATCGCGAAAACGCGGCGCCCGGCCGCGGCGAGCGGCTGAAGAACCGGCAGGAAGTCCTCTTTGCTGCCGGTATAGCCGGGAAGCAGCATAGCCGGCGGTCGCTCGCACACACCGCGGGCAGGACTGGCCTCGAGCGCGGCGAACACGCCGCGCCCGGTCCTGATCGTGCGCGCTTGAACCCGGTGGGGCAGCGCAAGAGACCTTGGGGTGCTCACGGGGTGGCAGCCTACCGAGTCGGACCTGGAAGCTATCGCCAGGATGTTACGGGTTTAGCTGAAGGATCCCCGAGTTTCGGGCTTGCCACACCTCGCCGGGCACTCCGGCCAGTGCCGTGTGACGGCTACCGGTGCTCTCAGCTCGTGGCGGCAGCCCCGCCCGCGCCCCGGGTGCCGCTGCTGCCTCGGGAGGAACGCCGCCGCCTTCTGGCGGGGCGCGCGGCTGACACCGCGGCTCCGTCGGCAGCACCGCTGCTCCGGGCGGCGCCGGCCCTGGGCCCGGCGGCGTCAGTCCTGGCGTCCTTGGCCGCCCGGCCCGCGGACGGCGCATTCTGGCCGCCCGCCGCTGCCTGCCCGCCCTGGCTCGGATAGGTTTGCGTGTCTCCTCTGGTGCGGTGGCGCACTCGCTTGGCACGTGGTCCGGTTTCGCGCGCGGCGTCGGGGGTGCGGCTTGCCCGGTCCCTGGCATGCTCCTTGCTGCCGCGGTCGGGCCCGCTGCGCTCCCGCGCTCCCCGGCTCCGGTCGCTGCCGCCGGCCGAGCGAGTCTTGCCAGTTTCGCCGATGTCCTCGAGATCCTCGGCTTCCAGGCCCAGCCGGTCTCGGCGCGCACTGGGCAGGGTTCCGCGAGCGTCCGCGGGAATACCCAGGGAGCCAAACAGGTGCTCGGACGTGGAGTACGTCTCGACCGGCTCAGGCTGGCCAAGGTTCAGCGCATCGTTGATGAGCCTCCAGCGCTGCAAGTCGTGCCAGTCCACGAAGGTGACGGCAACCCCCTCGCGCCCGGCCCGGCCGGTCCGGCCGATCCGGTGCAGATAGGCCATGTCGTCTTCGGGACACTCGTAATTCACCACGTGGGTCACGTCGTCCACATCGAGCCCGCGGGCAGCCACGTCGGTCGCGACCAGGACGTCCACCTTGCCGCTGCGGAAGGCGCGCATGGCCCGTTCCCGCTGGCTCTGGCCGAGGTCACCGTGCACAGCCGCGGCGGCGAAGCCGCGGATCGTCAGCGCGTCGGATACCCGATCGCAGTTCCGCTTGGTGCGGCAGAAGACCATGGTCAGCCCGCGGCCTTCGGCCTGCAGCACTCGCGCGAGGACTTCGGTCTTGTCCATCTGGTGGGCGCGGAATACGTGCTGCTCGGTGGTCGGCACGTGGGTCGGCTCGTCGTGCTGCTCGGCCCGGATGTGGATCGGACGGCTCAGGTGCCGCCGGGCGAGCGTGACGACCTCGCCCGGCATGGTGGCCGAGAACAGCATCGTCTGCCGGTGCTCCGGAGTCAGCCGCAAGATCTTTTCGACGTCGGGGAGGAACCCCAGGTCGAGCATCTTGTCGGCTTCGTCGAGCACCAGCGTCTGCGCCTGGGAAAGATCAAGATGACCCTGGCGGGACAGGTCGAGCAGCCGGCCGGGGGTGCCGACCACGATGTCGACATCGGCCAGTGCTTCGATCTGCGGCTCGTAGGCACGGCCGCCGTAGAGAGTGACGACTTTCGCGCCGCTGCGCGATCCGGCCAGCCGCACGTCGTCGGCGACCTGGATGGCCAGTTCCCTGGTAGGCACGACGACCAGGGCTCGGGGCGCCGCAGGCTTGCCGTCGGGCGCGCCGATCAGTCGCTGCACCATCGGAATGCCGAAGGCAAGCGTCTTGCCCGTGCCAGTCCTGGCCTGCCCGATCAGGTCATAGCCGTCGAGCGCGATCGGCAGCGTCAGCGCCTGGATGGGAAAGGCTGTGACGATACCTTCCGCCTCCAGTGCCGCGCAGATGGGCTCGGCGATTCCGAAATCCCGGAACGTCTTCTCGCTGGCCTGCGTGGTCTCCGGCACCGTGACCGTCACCTCGGTAACGACCGATTCTGTGCCCGCCAGGTCTGTGCCCGCCTCCGGTTCAGCCGCCTCCGGGTCGTCCTGCAGGGTCCATGTGTGTGTACTCAGGGCTTCCGCCTCCATCAAAGGCCCGCGGGCCACGGGCGCAATCGCGCGCCTGCGGCGCCAGCGCGGGCTGGCATATGACTTCTCCGGCGGGACAAACGAGGGCGTCGCACAACATCAGCCGTGCCATCACCACACCGGCAGCGCAGTCACGCACTGACCGGGTCTCGCGAAGAAGGTAACGCGACGCTCAAGGGCTTTGGCCGCTCTCGGCAATCGCCGCGCCTCACGGTCGGTACAACAACGGTCGGGGGCCGTTACATTCCTAACGCAGATCATTAGACAGTTTAGCAACTCCGGGGCCGGCGACCAGCGGCGGCATCAGCGCGTCGGCGCCGGCCGGTTGTTACGCTGCCGTTGTGACCGAGGAAGCGCCAGTCCCGGACTTGCCGGAACCGGCCGCGCCGCTGCCGCGGTCGGCCTCGCGGTCGGCTGCTCCCGCGCCCGCTGACGGCGAGGACGGCGTCGTCGACCTGCTGGGACTGCTGGCTTACGCCTCGCTGACCGGATTCTTCCGGCTTACTGATGACGCGGCCCTCGCCGCGGCGCTGGCGGACAAGACGGCGCTGGCCGAGATGGCTGTGGTGGAGTTCGGCCATTTCCAGTTGCTGCGGCGCCGCCTGGAGGAGCTGAAGGTCGACCCGAGCGACACCATGGCGCCCTTCGTGGCGGCGATTGATGACTACCATGCCAGAACGGCCCCGGCTGACTGGCTCGAGGGCCTGGTGAAGGCTTACGTCGGCGATGGGATCGCCGCCGACTTCTACCGCGTCGCGGCCGATCGGCTGGACGCGCCAACGCGAACGCTCGTGCTGGACGTGCTGGCCGACACCGGATATTCGGAGTTCGCCATCGCGCAGGTGCGCGAAGCGATCGCTGCCGATCCCAAGGTCGCCGGACGGCTCGCGCTCTGGGCCCGCCGCCTGGTGGGTGAGGCGCTCGGCCAGGCGCAGCGAGTGGCTGCGCAGCGAGCACCGCTTGCTCAGCTGCTCGCAGACGGGACGGCCAGCCAGCTTGGCGAGATCGGCCGGTTGTTCGCCCGGCTCACCGATGCGCACGCCGAGCGGATGGCGGCCCTTGGCCTGGCCGAATAGCGGAAGCCCCGGATCCTCCCGGCTGAGCGGGCGGGCCGCTGGCTCGTCTCAGCTGCCGAAACCAATGCGGCGGGGCTCAGCTGCGCCAAGCTCGACGTAAGCAAGCTTGTCGGCGGGCACCACTACCTTGCCGCCTTTCTCATCCTGCAGCACGAAGACGGTGCCGTCGGCGACGGCGTCCCTGACGGCTTGCTCGACTTCCTGGTACGAAGATCCGGTTTCCAGGACGAGCTCACGCGGTACGGACTGTATTCCGATCTTGACTTCCACGGCACTCCTCTCGCCTACCGAGGCTAACCCGCTGGCGGTTGTCAGACAGTCGCGAAAGCCAGAACATGCTACGCCCCGAGCGAAACGGTCCCGCGCTGGCCAGGCGGCTGGCCAGCTGACTGCCCGGCCGGCTAGCTCGTCACGCCATCCTGGGCCAGCCGCTGATGCCCCGCCAGGCGAGCCTGGCGATCAGCTGTTCTGCCGCGTCCTTGGGCATGCCCTGATCCGTGCTGAGCCAGTACCTCGCGGTCACCTGTGCCATCCCGACCAACGCCATGCCGAGCAGATGGGCCTCGTCGTCTCCGACGCCCGCATCCTCGCGGATGAACTGGCTGACCATGTCAGCGCACTGGTCCATGGTGCGGTCCAGCCGCTCCCGCACAGCTGACTCGTTGCTCAGGTCGGACTCGAAGACCAGGCGGAACGCCTCGCCGTGGCCGCCGACGAAATCGAAGAATGCCTTGAACGTGGCGGGTACCCGCTGCTTGTTGTCCATGGTCGACGCCAGCGCGTCCCGGACAATCCGGACGAGCTCCTCGGCGCTCTCGTCGAGCAGCGCGAGGTACAGCTCGAGCTTGCCGGGGAAGTGCTGGTAGAGGACGGGCTTGCTGACGCCTGCCCGCTCGGCGATCTCGTCCATCGCCGCCGCGTGGTAACCCTGCGCAACAAATACATCGCGCGCGGCTCCCAGCAGCTGCCGTCGCCTGGCCGGTCTCGGCAGCCGCGTACTGGTCGGCCTGGCCTGCGGCGATACGGTCACTGCGGTCTCCGTACGTAACTCTCCTGGCTCGCTTCTCTCCCTGCTTATCTTACGAGGCGACAGGTGATGACTGCCGTGCCAGCTGGCTACGGCGCACGCAGGAGCTGCGGGGCTCAGCGGTAGTCGTCTTCGTCCAGGTCCAGCTGCTGCGACTGTTCCGCCGCATCAGCCTCGTCCGCCTCCAGCGGCAGCTGCAATACCGGGCCGCTTTCATCCTCGTCCGGCCTGGGGATGGCATCCTGCTTCTGCTCGACGGAATCGGGCACTGGCTCCTCAAGGCCCATGTCGCTCATTCTCCGCCCCCCTTGTCCGTTGCATCATCGAAAACATTGCCGAACGCGAGAATCCGGACAACACTGTTTGTATCAGTACTCGATCTGGCGGGGTAAGGAGGACTCATGCGCAGCATGTGGAAGGGTGCGATCTCCTTCGGTCTCGTCATGATTCCGGTGCGACTCTACGCTGCGACCGAGCAGAAGGACATCACCTTCCGGCAGGTTCACCGCGCCGACGGCGGCCGGATCAGGTTTCGCCGGGTGTGCTCGATTGACGGAACTGAGGTTCCGTACGAGGACGTGGCCAAGGGCTATGAGCTGGCCAGCGGTGAGATGGTCATCCTGACCGATGAGGACATGGCAGGGCTGCCGCTGCCGACGACCCGCAGCATCGAGGTGCTGCATTTCACCCTCGAGGAGCAACTCGATCCGATCCTCTACAACCGCAGCTACTACCTGGAACCGGACGCCGCCGGGGCCCGGGCGTACGTGTTGCTGCGCGATGCACTGGAGCGCTCGGGCAAGGTGGCGATTGCCCAGGTGGCGCTCCGGCAGCGCGAGTCACTCGCCACCTTGCGGTCGCGCGATGGAGTGCTCGTGCTCGAGACCTTGCTCTGGCCGGACGAGGTGCGAGCGGCTGATTTCTCGTTCCTCGACGAGGATATCGAAGTCCGGTCGCAAGAGCTGCAGATGGCGGCTTCGCTGATCGACTCGATGACGGTGGAGTTTGACCCAAGTGAGTACCGCGACAATTACCGTGAGGCTCTCGCCGAACTCGTGAACGCAAAGGCAGAGGGCCGGGACCTTGTTCAGCCCGAAGAGGCAGAGACCGCCGGGGGCGAAAGGACAAGCCTTGCCGACGCGCTCAAAGCCAGCCTGGCGGTAGCTCGCGAGGGTCCCGTTCGTGCGGTCAAGTCGCAGGCTCCTGGCTCCGGCACCGCAAGATCAGGCACCGCAAGATCAGGCACCGCAAGATCAGGCACCGCAAGATCAGGCACCGCAAGATCAGGCACGGCGAAATCCGGTGCCGCCAGATCCAGTACCGCGAAATCAGGCACGGCGAAATCCGGCACCGCCAGATCCAGTACCGCGAAATCAGGCACGGCGAAATCAGGCACCGCCAAATCAGGCACGGCGAAATCAGGCACGTCAGGTTCTGCCGCGGCGAAGACCGGTGCCCCGGCAGCCGGGAAGCCTGCATCAGGGCGTGCGGGCACCGGCCAGCGCAGCGCGCAGGAGCAAGGCAACGGGACGAAACCGCGACGGGGTAGCGGTGCCCCGAAGGCAACGTCGGCCGCCGCCGGACGGAAGGCGAAGGCCGAGGCTGAGCCGGCCGCCCAGCGCAGGACTCGGCGCAAGGCAAGCTGACCTAGATGCAGCGCCGATAGAACCGCAGTGCAGATAGAACGGCGCCAGCGGATGAATGCCTGTACCCGCGAGTAATATCAGGTCATGATGGAGCTGATATCCCCGTGGCCAGGCGAGCTCGTCAACACCAGCGTCGGCGAGATCTTCGTGCGGACCGCCCCCGCTGAAGCCGGCGGCGAGCCTGCCCTTTTCGTGCACGGACTAGGTGGATCGTCGCGTAACTGGACCGACCTGATGGACCTGCTCCGGCAGCCATCGTGGGGCGGCGTGACCGGACCCGAGCTGGCGTGCGAGGCCGTCGACCTGCCCGGATTCGGCTATTCGCCTCCTGCGGCCGACGGTAATTATTCGATCGGCGCCCATGTTTCGGCCGTCATAGCGCTCATCGAGCAGCGCAAGAACTGGCCGGTCCACCTGGTGGGCAACTCGCTCGGCGGTGCGGTCTCGACCAGGGTTGCCGCGCGCCGGCCCGACCTGGTGCGGACGCTCACGCTCATCTCGCCTGCGCTCCCTGACCTGCGGCCGCGCCTGCTGCCGCTGCGGCTGGCCGTGTTCAGCGCGCCCGGTATCGGGACCTGGATGATGCGCCCGATCCAGCGGCTGCCGGCCGAGACCCGGAGCGCGAGAACTATCCAGGACGTCTATTACGATCCCCGCCTGATGCACCCCAAGCGCCGCAGCGAGGAAACGGCGGAACTCGCCCGCCGCGACCAGCTGGCCTATGCGAACGACGCGCTGATCTCCTCTGCCCGCGGCCTGGTGATTGAATACGCGAAAAGGGGCGCTGGCTCGCTCTGGCACGACGCCGCCAGAGTGACCGCGCCGACTCTCGTGGTTCACGGCAGCCACGACAGGCTGGTCAACCCGGCCACGTCGGCCCGGGCGGCCCGGCTCTTCCACAACGCGCGTGCGGTGGTGCTGCCGCAGGTCGGGCATGTCGCGATGATGGAACGCCCGGACCTGGTGGCCAGGGAAATGCGCGAGCTGGTCGCGGCCAGTTCGCCAGTGGCGTGGGCGCGGTGACGGCACGGTTCCCGCGCAGAGATGGCACGTCACATCTGGACCTGCCGCATCTGAATCAGCCCCATCAAAGCCCGCCGCATCCAAGCCCGCCGCATCCAAGTCAGCTCGCCAGTGCGGCGACGCTGATCGCAGCACCGCGGGTCATCCCGGCGGCGGGCAGATCCCGGCTGCTCGCCCCTGGTTATGTTGCGTTTTCCGGCGGGCTGGTGACCGAGGTTGGCCAGGGACCGCCGCCGCGGCCCGCCGATATCGAGCTTTCCGACGGCGTGCTGGTGCCCGGTTTCGTGGATCTGCAGGTCAACGGCTATTTCGGCGAAGAGCTGCTGACCGCCGATGCGCCAGCCTGGGCAGCGGTAGCCAGGCGCATGCCCGAGACGGGCACGACCGCGTTCTTGCCGACGTTCGTCACTGCGCCAGTGCAGGCGCTGTGCGGAGCGCTGCGCGCCGCCGCCGCGCTGGTGCCCGCCGCGCCTATGGGTGCCCGGATCCTCGGCGTGCACCTCGAGGGACCGTTCATCTCACCTGCTCGCCGCGGTGCACACAATGCGGCCTGGATCAGGGAACCGTCTCCCGCGGCTGTCGATGAACTGATCCGGGCCGGCTCAGGCCTGCTGCGGCTCGTCACGCTCGCGCCCGAGCGCCCTGGCGCGATGGCAGCCGTGAAGCGGTTTGTCGACGCGGGCGTGCTTGTCAGCGTCGGTCACTCCGACGCTACGGGCCGCGAGGTCAGCGCGGCCGCGGATAACGGCGCGCGGATGGTGACCCATCTCTTCGACGCCCAGCGTCCGCTGCACCACCGCGAGCCCGGAGTCGTCGGCATGGCGCTGGCCGATTCCAGATTCACCAGCGGACTGATTGCCGACCTCCATCATGTCTGCGCGCAGGCCTGCGTCATTGCCTTTGCCGCGGCGCCGGGCCGTGTGTACCTGGTCACCGACGCGGCGGCGTGCGCGGGGATGCCGCCCGGCCGGTATGTGCTGGGTGGCGAGCCGATCGAGTTGCCGGCGCCAGCAGGAGGGCCGCCGGTGCGAGCCGACGGCACGCTTGCGGGATCAGCGCTGCGGATGGACGCGGCCGTGGCAAATATGGTCCGGGCCGGGATCGGACTAACCGACGCGGTCGCGGCGGCCACTCGGATTCCTGCCGACGTTATCGGCCGCCCGGAACTTGGCCGGATCGCGTCCGGCGCCGCTGCGGATTTCGCCTGGCTGGACGAGGACCTTAGGACCAGAGCCACCTGGATTGCCGGCCAGCGCGCTTACCTGCGGCTGGAATGTGCCTGATCAGGTTGAGTGGAGCACGAGTGGTGCGGAGGAAGCGTTGCGGAGGCAGTGGTTGCGGGGCCGGGGGCTGGCCTATTCGGCCGCACTCGAACTGGCCCTGAAGCTCAAGGAAGCCTGCTACCTGCACGCCATGGGTCTGTCCTACGCCGATCTGCTGCACGGTCCGATCGCCGTGGTCGCGGCCGATACTCCCGCGATCGTCGTGGCGGCCAACTCGGGCCCGACGCTAGCCGGAACTGTCGATCTCGCCTGCCGGGTCGCCAGCGCCGGGGCGCGGGCCTATTGCATCGGCGGCGGCGAACGCCTGGCCGACGTATGCATGCGGGCACTGGCCGGGCCTGATCTGCCCGTGTGGCTGGCGCCGCTCGGACTGATCGTCCCTGGCCAGCTCCTGACCGAGGCACTCGCGCGCCGTCTCGGGCTGAACCCCGACAGCCCAAGGGGGCTGAGCAAAGTCACCCAGACGGCATAGCACGGGACCCCATGACCGTTAAGGGACCACGATCAGACGGGACATTGTCGGCTCGGAGGGCGGCCGATAGCCTGGCGGCGTCCGAAGTCCAGCTATAAGGGGTTATTCCTGATGGGTCTTCTCGACGACGCCGAGAACCTCGCCGGCAAGGACCCGGATGAGGTCAAGAACCTCACCGGTGACGCCGAGCAGTTTGCCGACAAGGAGAGCGGCGGCAAGTTCGACAGCGAGATCGACGCGGCCGGTAACAAAGTCGATGACCAGCTCGGCTCTGGCGACTCCGGTCAGTCCGGCCAGTAAGGCTGATGCGGGCAGCTCGCCGGGCTGGCTACTGCATCTGTCACCGGCCCGGCGGTTACGCCTTGTCTGCGGAACCCAGTTCCCGGTGCACCTTATGCTGCGCCGCCTGCGCGCGTGGCCGCAGCACCATCAGATCGACGTTGACGTGCGCCGGGCGGGTAACGGCCCAGGCGACAGCGTCGGCGACGTCATCAGCCGTCAGCGGATGGGCCACTCCGGCATAGACCGCAGCTGCTTTGTCCGCATCACCGTGGAACCGGTTAAGCGAGAACTCGTCGGTCTTCACCATGCCAGGTGCGATTTCGATGACCCGGACGGGCTGGTCGAAGAGCTCGAGCCGCAGGGTCGCGGCGATCGCGTGTTCTGCATGCTTGGCAGTGACGTAGCCGCCGCCACCCTCGTAGGCAACGAAACCGGCCGTCGAGCCCATCACCACCACGGTTCCGGCTCCGCTCGCGATCAGCTTGGGCGCGAGTGCCTGGATGACCTGCAGCGTGCCGATGACGTTGACCTCGTACATCGCGCGCCAATCGTCCGGCGAGCTGTCGGCGACTGTCTCGGTGCCGATGGCGCCTCCGGCGTTGCTGACCACGACATCGCAGCGCTCCAGCGAATCAGCCAGCGCCTGTACTTCATCGCGGTTCGTCACATCGAGCTGGTGCGGCTCCGCCAGGCCGCCGCCATCCCGGATGCGGTCGGCAAGTGCCTTCAGCCGGTCGGCACGGCGGGCCGCGAGCACGACCCGATAGCCGGCTTCGGCCAGCCGCACGGCGGTTGCCGACCCGATTCCGCTGCTTGCCCCGGTGACTACCGCTACGCGTTGCATGCTGAGATTCTGACAGGCCGCCGCTCGCAGCCGGCCGTGGGCTCGACGGCCCGGCCGCTGGCCGCCGGCCCCGAAGCGGAATGCCAGGCCCCCGGAGCGGAATGCCGGCTTGATCTGAGCGGCCACTGGGATCTTCCCGCTGGCGGCCATCAGGCCGGAACCGTGGTTGTCACGGAGGGTGAATGGTCGCCGAGCGCCGCCGCCGTGCGAGGTCGCTGCGGTGCGTCAGGCAGCGCGCCGTGCGGCGAGGATGAGGCGGATGTCCGCAGTCTCCTCCTCGCTGTGGCGCTCGAGGATCGCGTCCAGGTCGTTCAGGTCGCCTGGCGAGGTGTAGCTCGCCAGCTCGCGCTCCAGGGACCGGCGTGCGGCGCGGGCCGCGCGCCTGGCCTCGCGCTTCGAGGCCCTGAGCGAGGCGCGAATCGCACGCATGCCGCGGTACCCGTCCCGGATCTCAGCCAGCAGCGGGCCGAGTGCGTGTGTGGGTCCCATGCCACCAGGGCGGCCGGGCCCGTCGGGACCAGTGCCCGGTCCGTCGGGACCGGCCAGGCCGGGCGGGGGAAGAAGATCGTACGGCGACTTGCCGGAAAGCAGGGCCAGGTACGCGTGGACGCGCAGCTCGGTGATGGTGCCGGCCAAACCGGCCGCCTTGAGAGTGCGGGCGATGGCGCTGATGTGGCGGTCGGCGGTCAGGACCGCTGCGGGGGGCAGCTCGCGGCCGACGAGGGCGCCGTTACCTGATGATTCCACCCAGTTCTCAACTCGAGCATCGGCGCGTGCCTTTTCCGGCGGCGACGGGCCGCCTCGGGGTCGATGGCCAAGACGGCCCGGTGCAGTGCTGCCCGCAGCTGGCCCGTGGTCAGAGCGCCCGCGCGCGGCAAAATGTGTGCGACGGTCGCGATGGCGTCATCCCGGCGGACGGCGGCGAGCTCGTCAGCGAATATGGTGGCGCGAGCCCGGTCTATGGCCCCGTCGGCAAGGGCGGCCATGACGTCCGACAGCTCGGCCAGGCTGGTGGCGGTCCCGAGCAGCGTGTCCGCGGCCCTCCCGGTCATTGTCAAGGCCACGGCGAGTTCCTCGCTGGTGTGCGCCGCTGCCCGAGGATCATCCGCCGCGGCGGCCTGTGCGACGCGCCGGGCATCCAGCTCGGTCACGGCCGCCAGTTCCATCGCAGCCTGCCAGGAGCAGAGCCGGCGAGCGGCCAGCAGCAACCCGATCAGCTCGTCGTCAGAAACCTTGCCCACGCCGTCCTGCCAGACGTCGGCGACAAGCCCGGCCAGGACCGGCCCGGGCGACAGCTTGTCGGCTACGCCGCCAGCGGCGAATCCAGGACCGTCGCCGCCAGCAAGGCCGTGGGTGAACCCGGCGGCCGTCGCTTCAGGTACGAGCGCGGCCTCTGTGGCATCGAGCAGCGCATAACGCTCGGGTCCGGGCAGATCTGCCAGCCAGGCGTCCGCGCCATCTGGCGGCCCGCAGTACGGGTCAGTTTCTGCCGCGAACCCTTCCTCGTCGCTGGGCCAGCCGCCATCGTTCGCGGGCCCGTCGTCGGCCGAGGGCCAGCTGCCCTCGTGTGGCTCCTGTCCTGGTGCTGCCGACATCTGGCCTCCCTTCAAGGACATGCGCGCGATACCTGGTGGAGCCTCTCTGTCTTGTGGTGGAAGAGCTATTTCGCTAACGTTATCGATAGCCTCTGACATTTTCGGCGGTGCATCCGAGGTATCCGAGATATCCGATGTCCAACGGATGCCCCTGACGACACGTGGTTGGGGCCGGAGGTGGCGGGGCCGCCGGCGGCGGGCCGGAAAACAGGGCCGGCAGCGGGGCGCTGCCGAGAAACTTGGCTAAACTCTTCCCGCCGCGGGCGGGGGAGGGCGTTTGCCGAATCGCAATGGTCATTTACCATCGAAAGCGTGTCCGACCGCACCACAATGGCTGACGCCGCTGGCCAGCATGATCAGACCCCAGAACGTCCACGAGTCCGAGGCGTGATCATCGACTGGGGCGGTGTCATGACCAACCCGATCCTCGATACCGTCAATGCCTGGCTGACGGCGGACGGCATCATCCCGGCGAGTTACCTGGCCGTCATGCGGTTGTGGATCGGCCAGGCCTACGGCACGGACGTCGAACAGAGCCCCATCCATGCACTGGAGCGCGGCGAGTGCGCGGACGAAGAATTTGAACGGGCACTGGCGGAGCGACTAGAGCGGCACGACGGCGGGACGGTCGAGCCTGCCGGGCTGCTGAGCCGGATGTTCGCTGCGACGGTGGTTGACTCGACTATGCGCGATCTAGTGCGCACACTGCGTACCGCCGGGCTGCGGACCGCCCTGCTGTCAAACTCGTGGGGGCGCGCCTTCTACCCACGTCACCTGCTTTCCGACCTGTTCGACGCGGTGGTGATCTCGTGCGAAATCGGCATGCGGAAGCCAGAAGAACGGATCTTCCTGTACACCGCCAGGCTGCTGGGGCTAGCGCCGGGCGAGTGCGTTTTCATCGACGATATCGAGGCCAATGTGACGGCGGCGGAGGCGGTAGGCCTCATCGCGGTGCTCCACCTCAAGCCGCGGACAACTGCGCAGCGGTTGTCCGAGCTGCTGAGTATCCGCCTCGACTGATTTCCTGGGTATCGGGCTCGGCTGAGCATAGTGACGGCGGGGGCGCTGCTGCCCTAGCCTTGGACGCCGTGGCCGACTATCCGTTGTCCTCCAGCGCGGGCCGCTCGGCCAATATGCGCGCCAACCGGCGAGCGGATACCGGGCCGGAGATGGCATTGCGGCGCGCTCTGCACAGCAAGGGCTACCGGTATCGGAAGGATTACCGGCTGGATCTTGCGCCGGGTGCCAGGGTGCGGCCGGATATCGCCTTCACGGCGCGCAAGGTCGCAGTGTTCGTCGATGGCTGCTTCTGGCACGCGTGCCCTCAGCACGGGACCCAGCCCGCGTCCAATACCTGGTACTGGCAGCCCAAGCTGAAACGGAACGTGGAGCGAGATCGAGCCGCCGATGCCGCGCTCGCCGTGGCCGGCTGGGAAGTTGTCCGGATCTGGGAGCACGAGACAGTGGAGGCGGCGGTGGCAGCTGTGACTGAGGCGCTTGTCCGGTCACGCGCTGCGAAACTGGCCACCGCCATGGACGATGCCGCGGCAGTGGGGCCGGCCACCACCGTGGCTGATGCCGCGGAAGTGGGCCCGGCCGCGGCAGTGGGCCAGACCGCTACCGCACCACCGGCCTGGCAAGACCGAAAATAGGACCACTGCCTGGCGATTCTCTGGCCGCCGGACGGTGCGGACTGGCACACTCGTGATCACCCTCTGCTTTTGCGGGGAGCCCCATGCGCGTCTATCTGCCCAGCACACTGCCAGCCTTGGCCGAACTGCTGCAGGATGCCTCGATCGGCCCACCGCCCATCCGCGGCTTCGCGGTGACCCCGGCGCTGCGCGAGTGGTATTCGGCCGGGGACATCGAGGAACTCGAGTACGTCGCGCTGATGCAGGCAGCGCGTGCTTCGCTGCGGCTATTGCTGGCCGATCCGGATGCCCCGCGCCGCCGGGTGGTGCTAGCGGCCGAAGTGCCGGACGACAAGATCATCGGTCCTGCTGGATTCGACGAGCCAGCGCTGGTCGAGATCAAGGCGTCGATCACGATGCGCGATGTGGTATCCGGCCATGTCGACGACCGGCTGGCAGCTAGTGACATCGCCGCCGCCGTCGACGCACTGCCTGCTGCGGACGACGGCGACGACGATGCCCAGTTCACGGTGGACGGTGCCGAGGGCTACGAACTCATGTGGTACGCCACCCAGGAGTTGCAGCACCTGACCGGCTGACGCCCGTGGCCGGCTGACGCCGGCGGCCGGCGCGGTTGCATACGATGAGTGCTGCCGCCGTCGATATGTCGGGTTACCCAGGGAGTGCCGTGATGGATGGTGTGACCAACGTTCCGCTGCCAGGGAACGAGCCAATCAGGACCTATGCGCCGGGCAGCACGGAACGCGCCGTGCTCGAGGCCAAGATCAAGGAGATGGCCGGCGAGCGGGCCGAGCTGACCATGACCATCGGCGGAAAGCAGCGGCTGGGTGGCGGCGACCGCGTTGACATCGTCCAGCCACACAACCACCGGCACGTCGTCGGCCAGCTGGGCAACGCGACCGAGGAGGATGTGGCGGCAGCGATTGACAGCGCCCGCCAGGCCGCTCCGGCCTGGCGGGCGCTGTCCTTCGATGATCGCGCGGCGATCTTCCTGAGGGCAGCTGATCTGCTCGCCGGGCCCTGGCGTGCGACCGTGAATGCGGCGACCATCCTGGGCCAGTCCAAGTCTGTCTACCAGGCAGAGATCGATGCCGCCTGTGAGCTCATTGACTTCTGGCGTTACAACGTGCACTACGCCAGGCGCCTGCTCGCCGAGCAGCCGATCTCTGCCCCCGGCTCGTGGAACCGGCTGGAGTACCGGCCGCTCGAGGGCTTCGTGCTGGCGATCACGCCGTTCAACTTCACCTCCATCGCCGGCAACCTGCCGACAGCACCCGCGCTGCTGGGCAACGTGGTGGTGTGGAAGCCGTCGCACACCCAGCAGCTGTCCGCGCACTACCTGATGCGCGTGCTCGAGGCGGCCGGCCTGCCTCCTGGTGTGATCAACCTGGTGACCGGAAGCGGCCAGCCGGTGTCCAGGGTCGCGCTGCCGCACCAGGATCTGGCGGGCATTCATTTCACCGGATCGACGGGTACTTTCCAGCAGATGTGGCGGACCGTCGGCGAGAACATTTCCGGGTACCGCAGCTACCCGCGGCTGGTCGGTGAGACGGGCGGCAAGGACTTCGTGATCGCCCATCCCTCCGCCGAGCCGGATGTGCTGACGACGGCGCTGCTGCGCGGATCGTTTGAGTATCAGGGCCAGAAGTGCTCAGCTTCGTCACGTGCTTACGTGCCGCGCAGCGTCTGGGACCGGATGCGGGACGACTTCATCGGATCCGTCGAGTCGCTGACGATGGGCGATGTAGCGACGGACCTGTCGCTGTTCATGGGAGCCGTCATCGACCGGCAGGCCTTTGTCACGCACGCTGATGCGCTCGACCGGGCCAGGTCCCGGCCGGCTGTCACGGTTCTGGCCGGCGGCACCGTCGACGATTCCGACGGGTACTTCGTCCGGCCGACAGTGCTGCAGAGTACCGACCCGACCGACGAGCTGTTCACCACCGAGTACTTCGGCCCCATCCTCGGCGTGCACGTGTTCGACGACAGCCAGTACGACGCCGTCGTCGCCCAGGCCGCTGACATCGCGCCGTACGCGCTCACCGGGTCGATCATCGCGCAGGACCGGGCCGCTGTCGCGGCCGCCACCGAAGCGCTCCGCTTCTCGGCCGGCAACTTCTACATCAATGACAAGCCCACGGGTGCGGTAGTCGGCCAGCAGCCGTTCGGGGGCGCGCGAGCGAGCGGCACCAACGACAAGGCAGGCTCGATCTTCAATCTGATCCGCTGGGTCAACGCCCGGGCCATCAAGGAAGTCTTCGCGCCGCCGACCGGCTACCGTTATCCGCACATGGGGTGACACCGGCTACCCGCACATGGGTGACACCGGCTATCAGCACCCGGACAGACGCCGGCGCTGCCCGGTCGCTTTCATGCCTGGCCCGCCCCGCGCTAGTGCGGCAACTACGTGCCGTGATCGATGATGTACCGGAGGCTGTTCATTTACCGCCTAGTTCTGTGGAACATCGATCTGACCCTGGTGGATGTGGCCAGGGTCTCCAGGGACGCCTATGCCGACGCTTTCCGGCGGGTGACGGGGCGCCCGCTGGTGGCGCTGCCGCAGATGGCCGGGAAATCCGATTCGGAGATCTTTTTTGAGTCCCTGGCCCTGAACGAAGCGTCCGCCGACACCGCGGGCGCCGCCGGTGACGCGGCGGCGGACGCGGCCCGTGACGTCGGCCCGGCTGGCGATCCGGGGGCGGCTAACCTCGAACTGCTCGGCCGGTACACAGCCCAGCTCGCAGCAGCCTTCGAGGTCCGGCACAAGCTTCTGGCGAGCCGCGGCCGGGCTCTGCCCGGCGCCGTCGCGGCGGTGACCGCTGTGGCCGGGCTGCCGGGTGTCGTGCAGTCAGTCCTGACCGGCACGATCCGGCCGAACGCGGCAGTCAAGCTCGCAGTCTTCGGCCTCAGCCGGTATATCGACGTCGACATCGGCGGTTACGGCTCGGAGATCTATCCGATGGGCGCGCAGTTGCTGCGGATCCGCGGCCGGGCCGCCGAGAAATACGGCACCACGTTCGACGCGCACAACACCGTGTACCTGGCCGACTCAAGCCGCGACGTCGTAGCCGCCGGGATCGGCGGCGCGCGCTGCATCGGGGTTGCCAGCGGCCGCGCAACCGCCGGGGAACTGCGCGACGCTGGCGCGGATGTGGTGCTCACCGACCTGGCCGACATCGCCGTTGTCGTCGGCGCCATCGACCGCCTGACGAGCAGCGTGACGGCGCCGGGATGAGCGGCCGGGTCCTGACGGTCTATGGCGTCATCGCCCTGACCTTCATGATGGTCATGTACGCGCTGGAGGGTCGGCACCCCCGCTTCATCCTCGCATTTGCCCTCGGGTGCATGCTGGCGAGCAGCTACGGATTCCTCTCCGGAGCGTGGCCGTTCGGCGTGGTCGAGGCGATCTGGTCGCTCATCGCGCTGCGCCGGTTTCAGCGCCAGGTCACTGGCGGACGCTGACTGGTGCCGGATTAAGGCCGCCGCGCATACTGGTATATAACAGTCGAGTCAATGGCGACGATGCTGGCAGAGCGGGGCGAGCGAGTGATGATGAGCGGTTCACTCGCGACCGGGCGTCCACTTGCGACCGGGCGGCCACTCGAGGCCGGGCGGGCAGAGAAGCCGGCTAGCCCAAGCTGTTGCGGCAGCACAGCGGACGCCCCATGCTGATTCCTATGCCGAGCGACGACGAGGTCACCGGCGCTGGCGGCGGCGCGCGCAGCGCGGGCTCACCCGCGGGACGGGACTACGGGGACATTCTCTGGGCGCCGGACGCGGCGTCGATCGAGAACGCCAGGATCACCGCCTACACCCGCTGGCTCGCCGCGCAGCTCGGGCTGGAGCTGGCAACCTACGAGGATCTGTGGCAGTGGTCGGTCACCGAGTCCAGCCAGTTCTGGGCGTCGGTATGGGACTATTTTGGCGTCCTCGGGGCGCGCGGCGACGGCCGGGTGCTGGCCGGTGGCCCGATGCCGGATGTCACCTGGTTCGACGGGACGACGCTGAACTACGCGCGCAACGTGCTCGCGACCGCAGCAGCGGACCCTGACCGGACTGCGGTGATCTACCGGTCCGAGGCCGGCCATCGCGGCACGCTGACCTACGGCGAGCTTGATCTGGCGGTCGCCCGGCTCCGCGCTGCCCTGCGCGGCCTCGGCGTCACGGCTGGCGACCGGGTCGCGGCCTACCTGCCCAACGCGCCGCAGGCGCTGATCGGTCTGCTGGCCACCGCAAGCCTGGGCGCGATCTGGACATCCTGCTCGCCGGATTTCGGCGCCCCGAGCGTGATCGACCGGTTCGCGCAGATCTCGCCGAAGGTGCTCATCGCCGTCGACGGCTACGTCTACGGCGGGAAGGCTTATGACCGGCGGGACGAGGTCGGGGCGATCGCCGCGGCGCTGCCCGACCTCGAAGGCGTGATCACGGTGAACTATGCCGGGACCGGGCCTGCCCCGGCCAGCCTGCCGGGCCGGGTGCTCGACTGGGACGATCTCCCGGCGGCTGACCACGGTGGCAGGCCAGCAGGGCAGGTTACCGAGTTCGCGGAAGTCCCGTTTGGCCATCCGTTGTGGGTTTTGTACTCGTCCGGTACCACTGGCCTGCCAAAGCCGATTGTGCATGGTCACGGCGGGATCGTCCTGGAGCACCTCAAGGCACTCTCCCTGCACCAGGACATCACCGCCGCTGACACCTTCTTCTGGTACACCACCACCGGCTGGATGATGTGGAACTACCTGGCCGGCGCGCTGCTGACCGGTGCGGCCGTGGTGACCTACGACGGCAGCGCGGTCCATCCCGGTACCGACGCGCTCTGGCAGCTGATCGCCGAGACCGGCGTCACCTACGCGGGCACGGGCGCGCCGTACCTGCTGGCGTGCCGGAAGGAGGGCATGTCACCCGGCGCGCGGCACGACCTGTCCCGGCTGCGCGGCGTCGGCTCGACGGGTTCGCCGCTGCCGCCCGAGGGCTTCCGCTGGGTCTACGACGAGGTGGCGAGCGGCTCCGCGGCGCCGGCCTTCGTGCTCGGCTCGTTCTCCGGCGGTACCGACCTGTGCACCGGCTTCGTCGGGCCCTGTCCGCTGCTGCCGGTCCAGGCCGGGATTATCTCCGGGCCGTGTCTGGGCGCCAGGGTAGAAGCCTTCGACGCGGCCGGCCAGCCGGTGATCGGCGAGGTGGGCGAGCTGGTGATCACCGCGCCGATGCCGTCGATGCCGGTCGGCTTCTGGAACGATCCGGGCGGCGAGCGGTACCGGGCCAGCTATTTCGCCGAGTATCCCGGCGTGTGGCGGCATGGTGACTGGATCATGATGCTGCCCGGCGGCGGCTGCGTCATCTACGGCCGGTCCGACGCGACCCTGAACAGGGGCGGTGTGCGGATGGGCACCAGCGAGTTCTACCGCGTCGTGGAGCGGCTGCCGCAGATCGCCGACAGCCTGGTGATCGACACCGGCAAGCTGGGCCAGGACGGCCGGCTGATCTTGTACATCGTGCCGGCCGACGGCCAGGAGATCGACGATCAGGCGATCTCCGCGATCAAGGCGGCACTGCGCTCGGAGCTGTCGCCCCGGCACGTCCCGGACGAGATCCACCGGGTGCCGGGCATCCCGCGGACGCTGTCGGGGAAGAAGCTGGAGGTCCCGGTCAGGAAGATCCTGCAGGGCACCCCGGTGGCCGATGCCGCGGACCCCGATGCGCTGGCCAATCCCGAGGTACTCGGCTACTTCGTGCCGGGGGGACAGCCGGAGGAGCAGCCCGGTGACTAGTCCCGGCCGCCGGTTCGGCGAAGAGGGCGGCCTGCTGACCTACGGCGGCTACCTGCATGTGGACGAGCTGCTGGCGCAGCAGGTGCCGCAGGTCGAGCCGCCGGTGCACGACGAGCTGCTGTTCATCACCGTGCATCAGGCGTACGAGCTGCGGTTCAAGCAGCTGCTGCACGATCTCGGCGCCGCCAGGGACGCGATGATGACCGAGGAGCCCTGGCGGGCCCGCCAGCTGCTGCGCCGCGCGCACGTCATCGAGCGGCTGCTGATCAGCCAGGTCGACGTGCTGGAGACGATGACGCCGCAGGATTTCCTTGAGTTCCGCGCCGCGCTGGCGCCGGCCAGCGGCTTTCAGTCGGTCCAGTTCCGCGAGCTTGAGTTTCTGTCCGGTGCAAAGGATGCAGCGTTCGTAGCCAGGTTCCGGTCACTGACCGACGCAGAATGCGGCCGCCTGGCTCGTCGTCTTGCCGAACCGTCGCTGTGGGACGCGTATCTCGATTTGCTCCGGTCCCGCGGCCTGGCAGTCGCCGGCGACGAGCAGGTTCTGGCCACGCTGGTGTCGATTGCCAAGGACCGCGCTGGCCAGGACGAGCTGCGGCAGCTTGCCGAGGACCTGCTCAGCCATGATGAGCTGGCCGCGCTGTGGCGGGCGCGGCACGTCAGGATGGTGAGCGGCAGATCGGCACGAAGTCTGGCACTTGCGGCTCAACGGGCGCACCATACCTGCACAAGCGGGTACCGCTGCGCTACTACCCGCTGCTGTGGGAGCTGCGGAATTGGCTCTAGCGGGTCGGCGCACTACTGTCTGGCCAGGCCGGCGGGCCAGGCAGCAGGTTCGCGGAGCCGGAGCCGGAGCAGGACAAGGAGTGGGAGACAATGTCCGAGCAAGCGGATGACACCCGGCATGGCTTGCTCGCGGCGGCGGCCGGGACCGCCGCGGCCGCGGCTGGCGTTGGCGATGTCGTCAGTTACCTGCGCGCCTACTACCGGCATGTTGGGGTCGAGGAGCTGACGGCCGCCGGTCCGCAGCGGATCGCGGCGGTGGCCATGGAGCATGCTGCCTTCGCCGCGGACCGGCCGCAGGGACGGGCGCTGGTCCGGGTCCGGCCCGGCGAGTCGGCCGCCTTCGATCCGGCCAGGGACGTCATCGACATCGTCACCGACGACATGCCGTTCCTGGTCGACTCGATCACGATGGCGCTGGCGGCCCGCGACCTGGCCGCCCGCCTGGTGGTGCACCCGCAGCTGCGCGTCCGCCGGGACGTCAGCGGAACCCTGCACGACGTGCTCGGCCTGGTCGACGGTGTGGGCCCGACGCACGACGTGATCGCCGAGTCGTGGACCCACCTGGAACTGCCGAGGCTGGCCGACGGCAAGGCCAAGGAGGTCGTCGCCGATCTGCAGCGGGTGCTGGGCGACGTGCGGGTGGCGGTCGAGGACTTCCACCGGATGCGCGCCAGGGCGGTGCAGCTCGCCGATCAGCTGGCGATCTGGCAGTCATCGGGCAGTCCGGGCGAGCTTCCGGGCGGGCCGGAGGAATCGCCGGGCGGCCCGGAGTCCCCGGCCGAGATCGCGGCGCTGCTGCGCTGGCTCGCCGATGGTCATTTCACCTTCCTCGGCTACCGCGAGTATGACCTGGAGCAAGGGCCCGAGGGGATGGCGCTGCGCGGTGTGCCGGGCACCGGCCTGGGACTGCTGCGGCATGACAAGCCGGGATCAAGCTCCTTCGCCGCGCTGCCGCCCGAGGTGCGGGCCAGGGCGGCTGACCCGCAGCGGCTGATCCTGACGAAGGCCAACTCCCGCTCGACCGTGCACCGGCCCAGCTATCTCGATTACATCGCGGTGAAGCGGCTCAATGACGCCGGCGAGGTGGTGGGCGAGAACCGGTTCCTCGGCCTTTACACGCACGTGGCGTACTCGGAGACCATCACCAGGATCCCGGTCCTGCGCCGCAAGCTGACCGAGGTGCTCGCGGCGGCGGGGCTTGCTGCCGACAGCCACGACGGCGCGGACCTGACCGAGATCCTGGAGGAGTACCCGCGCGACGAGCTGTTCCAGACACCGGTAGCCGACCTCGTCGAGGTGACGGCGCGCGTGCTGCGGCTGCGCGAGCGCACCCATACCATGCTGTTCCTGCGCAAGGACATCTACGGCCGGTACATGTCCTGCCTGGTGTACCTGCCCAGGGACCGCTACACCACGAAGGCCAGGCTGCGGGCGATCGGTATCCTGCGCCGCGCCCTGAACGGCGCCCAGGTCGATTACACCGTTATGGTCGGCGAGTCGCCGGTGGCCCGCCTGCACATCGTGGTACGGGCCGGGCGGGGCCGCGCGCTGGCCGACGTCAACCCGGCCGCGCTCGAGCTGGAGATCGCCGCAGCAATCCGGTCCTGGGATGATGATCTTGCTGAGGAAGCGGTCCGGCAGCTCGGCGAGGAGCGGGGCCGCGCGCTGGTCACGATGTTCGACCAGGCCATCCCCGAGACCTACAGGACGGACGTGCCGGCCTCGGCGGCGGTGTCCGATCTGGTCAGGATAATGGAGCTGCGGGATTCGGGCGGCAGCACCGCATTCGAACTGTGGGAATCGGAGGGTTTCGTCGGTGGGGTGCCCGTCGAGAACGACTCGCATTCCGGTGCCGGGAACTCCGGCGGACGGCCGCGGGTACCTCGGGTCCCTCGGGTCTGGCGGCTGAGCATCTACCGCACTGGCACACCGATCACGCTGACCGATGTGCTGCCCCGCCTGCAGCACATGGGCGTCGAGGTCGTCGACGAGCATCCGTACGAGTTCGCCGCGGAGCAGCTGTACTGGATCTACGACTTCGGCCTGCGGCGTAGCTCCACCGGCATGGTGGGCACGGTGGGCACGGTGGCTACAGCGGGCACCGTGGGGGCTGCGGCGGTGCCGGTGGACGCGGGCAACGCGCCGGTACTGCTTGAGTCGGTCCGGGAGCTGGCCGAGGGCGCGCTGGCAGCACTGTGGCGCGGTGATATCGAGGACGACGGCTTCAACGCGCTGGTACTCAGCGCGCACCTGACCTGGCGGCAGGTCGTCATGCTGCGCGCCTATGCCAAGTACCTCCGGCAGGCCGGCAGCGCGTTCAGCCAGGCCTACATCGAGCGGGTGCTGCGCTCCAATACCCGGGTGACCCGGCTGCTGGTCAGGTTCTTTGAGTCCAGGTTCGATCCGGTCCGGCGCGACGGCGAGGCCGAGCGCAGCGAGGCTATCGCCGAGGAGATTCGCGGCGAGCTTGACGATGTGGCCAGCCTGGACCAGGACAGGATCCTGCGGGCGTACCGGGGCCTAATCGCCGCAACTGTGCGCACCAACTACTTTCGCGGCCAGCGTGACGCCGACGAGCAGCGCGGCGTCGCCCGCCGGCGCGCGGTGAGCGGGCAGCATCAGCGCACCGGACCGGGCGAGGCGGCAGCGCGGGCGCCCTACCTCGTCGTCAAGCTGGACGCCGCGCACGTTCCTGACCTGCCGGCACCGCGACCGATGTTCGAGCTGTTCGTGTATTCGCCCAGGTTCGAGGGCGTGCATCTGCGGTTCGGCAGCGTCGCCAGAGGCGGGCTGCGCTGGTCGGACCGGCCCGATGACTTCCGTACGGAGATCCTTGGCCTGGCCAAGGCGCAGGAGGTCAAGAACGCGGTCATCGTGCCGTCGGGCGCCAAGGGCGGCTTCGTCTGCAAGCAGCTGCCGCACACCGCCGACCGCGAGGCCTATCAGGGCGAGCTGCTGGCCTGCTACCGGATGTTCATCAGCGCGATGCTGGACGTGACCGACAACCTGGAAGGCGGCCAGGTGGTGCCGCCCACCCAGGTGATCCGCCACGACGACGACGATCCCTACCTGGTGGTGGCAGCCGACAAGGGCACTGCTACCTTCTCCGATACCGCCAACGAGATCGCGCTCAGCCGCGGCTTCTGGCTCGGTGACGCCTTCGCCTCCGGCGGCTCGGAGGGCTACGACCACAAGAAGATGGGCATCACCGCGCGCGGTGCCTGGGAGTCGGTCCGGTTCCATTTCCGCACCCTTGGCATTGACGTCGACGCTGACGACTTCACCGTGGTCGGCATCGGCGACATGTCGGGCGACGTCTTTGGCAACGGGATGCTGCTCTCCCGGCACATCAAGATCATCGGCGCCTTTGACCACCGGCACGTGTTCCTGGATCCCGATCCTGACCCGCAGCGGAGCTTCGCCGAGCGGCAGCGGCTGTTCGACCTGCCCAGATCCTCGTGGGCCGACTATGACGCCGCGCTGATCTCCGCGGGCGGCGGCGTCTGGCCGCGGTCGGTCAAGTCGGTGCCCATCGCGGTGCCGGCCCGCGCCGCACTTGGGCTGGCGGAGGACTGCGCCGCGCTGTCGCCGGATGAGCTGATCTCCGCGCTGCTCACCGCGCCAGCCGACCTGCTCTGGAACGGCGGCGTCGGCACCTACGTCAAGGCCACCGCGCAGACGGATGCGGACGCGGGCGACAGGTCCAACGACGCGGTCCGGGTGAACGCATCGCAGCTGCGCGCCAATATCGTCGGCGAAGGCGGGAACCTCGGGCTTACCCAGCAGGCCAGGATCGAGTACGCGCTGGCCGGCGGCCTGGTGAACACCGACTTCATCGACAACTCGGCGGGCGTCGACACCTCCGACCACGAGGTCAACATCAAGATCCTGCTGGACGGGGTGGTCCGGGACGGTGAGCTGGGCCCGGCCGACCGGGACAATCTGCTGCGGCAGATGACCGGCGAGGTCGGTGCGCTCGTGCTGGAGCAAAATTACCAGCAGAACAGGACGCTCGCGGCATCCCGCGTGCAGGCCACGCAGATGCTGCATGTCTACGCCCGCTACATTCGCAAGCTGGAGCGCGACGGCAAGATCCGGCGACGGCTCGAGGTGCTGCCGGGTGAGCAGGAGGTCGCCGAGCGCCGGTCAGCGGGTACCGGGCTGACCGCGCCCGAGTACTCCGTTTTGCTGGCACATACGAAGATCATGGCGGCACAGGAGGTACGCCATTCCGGCCTGCCCGATGACCCGTACCTGCGGCGGGTGCTGACCGGCTATTTCCCCACGCCGCTGCGGGAGCGCTATGCCGGCCGGATGACCTCGCACCGGCTGCGGCGGGAGATCATCACCACGGCCGTGGCGAACGACATGGTCGACCGGGCTGGCATCACTTTCTCGTTCCGGCTGAACGAGGAGACCGGCGCGTCCACGCCGGAGATCGCCGCGGCCTGGCTGGTGGCCAGGGCCGTCTTCGACATGCCCGGCTTCTGGGCGCACGTCGAGGCGATGGACGGCACGGTGGATACCACTGCCCAGATCATGGCGCTGCTCGAGGGCCGCAAGCTCACCGAGCGGGCCGTCCGGTGGCTGCTGAATTTCCGCCGGCCGCCATTCGACACTCAGGCGACGATCGACTTCTTCTCCGCTGGCGTGCTGACCGTGGCCACCGGGCTGCCCAAGCTGCTGGCCGGCCGGGATCTGTCCGGGTTCGAGGAGCGCCGCGACTCCTTCGTCGGCCGCGGCGTGCCGGAGAAGCTTGCCGACCGGATCGCGGCCATGGTGCCCGCCTACTCGGCGTTCGACCTCGTGGAAATCGCCCGGGGCACCGGCAAGTCCGTCGAGGAGACCGCCGAGGTCTATTTCGACCTGGCCGACCGGCTGCAGATCACCCGGCTGCGCGACCGGGTCACGGCGCTGCCGCGCGACGACCGGTGGAACACCATGGCCCGCAATGCCCTGCGCGACGACTTGTACAGTGCGCATGCTGCCCTGGCCAGAGACGTGCTGACGGTGACCGAGCCGGCCAGCCCGGAGCACCGGCTCGCGGCGTGGGTGCAGCGCAACGACTCGGCGGTGCGGCGAGCCACCCAGACGCTGACCGAGATCTGGGAGAACGACGCGTTCACGGTGGCGACGCTGTCTGTGGCGGTCCGGGCTGTCCGCACCCTGGTGGCGACCAGCGCCCTCCCCGGCTAGCGGCCCTCCCCGGCCAGCGGCGCTAGCTAGTGAGAAGGGCTGCAAGGTTTCCGGGGTCGATGTTGCCGCCAGACAGCACGACCGCCGTACGGCGGCCGCTGGCGGCCACCGCTCCGGTCTGCAGCGCTGCCAGCGGCACAGCCCCGCTCGGCTCGACCACCAGCTTGAGCCGGGTGAAGCAGAACCGCATCGCCTCGATGATCGCGCCCTCGTCCACCGTCACGATGTCGTCGAGCAGCTTGCCGTTGACCGCGAACGTCAGCTCACCCGGCTGCGAGGCCCGCAGTCCGTCGGCGATCGTATCCGGTTCGGCCAGGCTGACCCGGTGCCCTGCCCGCAGCGACTGCCGGGTGTCGTCGGCGCCGGCGGGCTCGACCCCGATCACCGCAGCCGCCGGGAGCAGCGCCGTCACCGCGGTCGCCACGCCCGCAGCCAGCCCGCCGCCGCCGATCGGCACCAGGACCAGATCCAGCTCGCCAGCCTGCTGCGCCAGTTCGAGGCCCACAGTACCCTGGCCGGCCATGATCTCGTAGTCGTCAAACGGGCGGATGACGGTCAGCGACCGCTGCTGCGCCAGCGCGGCAGCGACCTCCTCCCGGCCTTCTGTCGCCGGGTCATAGCGGCGGATCTCGGCGCCGTAGCCCTCGATGGCCGCCAGCTTGGCCGGCGATCCTGTCTGCGGGACCACGATCACCGCGTGGACGCCGAGCAGCGCGGCTGCGAGCGCCACAGCGGCACCGTGATTTCCGGACGAATAGGCCACCACGCCCCTGGCTCGCTCGCGGGCCTCGAGCTGGCTCAGCCGGTTGTAGGCACCCCGGAACTTGAACGAGCCAGTGCGCTGCAGCGGTTCGGCCTTCAGGAAGACGCTCCCGCCGCACCTCGAGTTGAGTGTCGCGGAGGTCAGCAGCGGCGTGCGATGCGCGACACCGCTGAGCCGGATGGCGGCGGCCCGGACCTGGTCGAGCGTCAGGCCCGCGTGCTCCGCCGTCACCGGTAGCCTCCTGCCATTACGTATTGTGACCAGTTGCGGCTGCTCCGCCGATCCGGCGCGGCGCGGCGGGCATCTGCGGAAGCAGTCGACATGTCAGCCTGACGTAGGCTTTCGGACATGGCAACCGACCCTGCGAGCGAAATCTCGGAACTAGCGGCCAAGCTCGCGAGCGTGGAGGCTGTCCTCGACCCGGACAAGATGCGCAGGGAGGCCGACGACCTGCGCGAGCGATCGGCCGATCCCAAGCTCTGGGAAGACCAGGAGCAGGCACAGATAGTCACCAGGCGGCTGTCGTACCTCGACGGTGAGCTGACCCGGCTCAGGCAGTTGCGCCGCCGGCTCGACGACATCGAGGTGATGTTCGAGCTCGCCGAGAGCGAGAACGACGCGCCCACCCGCGAGGAGGCCAGGCGCGAGCTGGCCGCGCTGCGCAAGGAGATCGACCAGCTGGAGATCAGGACGCTGCTGTCCGGCGAGTACGACTCCCGCGAGGCGCTGATCACCATCAACGCTCAGGCCGGCGGCGCGGATGCCGCTGACTGGGCGGAGGGCCTGCAGCGGATTTACCTGCGCTGGGCGGAGCGGCACGGGTATCCCACCGAGATCTACGACACCTCCTTCGCCGAAGAGGCCGGGCTAAAGTCGACCACCTTCGCGGTGAAGGTCCCCTACGCCTACGGCACGCTGCGGGGCGAGCATGGCACGCACCGGATGGTGCGCATCTCCAAGTACGACAATCAGGGGCGCCGGCAGACCTCATTCGCCGGGGTAGACGTCATTCCGGTCGTCCAGCAGGCCGATCACATCGAGATTCCCGAAGACGAGATACGGGTCGACGTGTTCCGGTCCAGTGGTCCCGGCGGCCAGGGCGTGAACACGACGGACTCCGCGGTGCGGCTCACCCACCTGCCGACCGGGATCGTCGTGTCCTGCCAGAACGAACGCAGCCAGATCCAGAACCGGGCCAGTGCGATGGCGGTGCTGCAGGCCAAGCTGCTCGAGCGCAAGCGCGAGGAGCAGGCGGCCAAGCTGAACGAGCTGCGGGGCGACGGCGGTCGCAGCTGGGGCACCCAGATCCGCAACTATGTCCTGCACCCTTATCAGAACATCAAGGACCTGCGGACCGGCCACGAGACCGGCAACACCGCGGCCGTGCTGGACGGCGAGATCGATGACTTCATCGAAGCTGAGATCCGCTGGCTCCGCACCCAGGGTCTGTAGCCGGACGAGCGCCGCGGCTGCCGGGCGCGGTGCGCAGGCGCCGAGCCGACCCGCCTGGTCAGTGCACCAGATGAGTCGCGGTCAGCGCCAGCAGCAGCAGGACGAAGAGAGCAGCCAGCACCAGCGGTACGCTCACGCTCGGGCCGGAGTGATGGACGTGTGTTCTGGCCGCGCGGCACGTCGCGCACCGGCCCTCGGCGACCGGCCCGGCACAGTGGGCGCAGATCAGGTGCTCGCAGCTCATCTGGGCTCCTCGGGCCGGCTCTTACCCGGTCACTTCGACGATGTTGGACGTTCCTAACCAGTTTCCCCCCTAGACTGGCCCGTGGCCAAACCGGGCCGTGATTAAGCGTCCGGGCAGGCAGCCAGCAGTCTCGTCGAGCGCGTGTGATGGGCCAGTGATCCACTTCGATAACGTCACTAAGACGTACCCGAATCAGAGCCGTTCCGCCCTGGAAAGCGTCACCCTGGACGTGGAGAAGGGCGAGTTCGTGTTCCTGGTCGGGCCCTCGGGGTCGGGCAAATCGACCTTCCTGCGGCTAGTACTCAAGGAGGAGCGTCCGACTGAAGGCCGGATCCACGTCGCCGGCAAGGACCTGGCGCGGCTGACGAACTGGAAGGTGCCGCATCTGCGCCGCCGGATCGGCTGCGTCTTCCAGGACTTCCGGCTGCTGCCCAACAAGAACGTCTACCAGAACATCGCGTTTGCGCTCGAGGTGATCGGCAAGCCCCGGCGCTTCATCAGGAAGGTTGTTCCCGAAGTGATCGACCTGGTGGGGCTGGAGGGCAAGCGTGACCGGATGCCCGATGAGCTCTCCGGCGGCGAGCAGCAGCGGGTCGCGATGGCGCGGGCGTTCGTGAACCGGCCGATGATCCTGCTCGCTGACGAGCCGACGGGAAACATCGACCCCGCGACATCCATCGGCATCATGAAGGTGCTCGACCGCATTAACCGGACGGGTACAACTGTCGTCATGGCAACGCACGATGCGGCAATCGTGGACTCCATGCGCAAGCGCGTCATCGAGCTCGAATACGGCAAGGTGGTGCGCGACCAGTTGCGCGGGGTCTACGGCCAGGCCTACTGACCTGACCGGCGAGGATTACCGAGGGATCTCACGAATGCGTGCCCAGTTTGTGTTCCATGAGGTATGGATTGGCCTGCGGCGCAATCTGACCATGACCATCGCCCTGGTCGTCGTGGTCGCGATCAGCCTCTCGCTGCTCGGTACGGGTCTGCTGTTCGTCAAGCAGGTCGATAATACGAGGACCTACTGGCAGGGCAAGGTCCAGCTGTCGATCTACCTGTGCAGTGGCGGCACCCTGTCGGCCCCGCAGTGCGCGAAGAACGGGGCTGCCACTGCCGCGGAGATCGCTCAGGTCAGGTCCGAGCTGACCAAGATGCCGCAGGTGCAGAGCGTCACTTACGTGTCGCAGCAGGAAGCCTTCAAGCAGTTCAAGTCGGAATTCTCGCAGAGTCCCTCGTTCGTCAACTCCGTGGGCGCGGGCCAGATCCCGGAGTCGTTCCAGGTGAAGCTGAAGAATGCCGAGTCGGATGAGAGCACCGTCGAGGCGACTGTCAACGGCGCGCCGGGCGTCGACCAGATCGTCAATGACGCGTCGATCCTCGACAAATTCTACAAACTGCTCGACGGCGCTCGTAACGCGGTCGTGGTTATCGCGATCATCCTGATCATCGCCGCGATCTTGCTGGTCGCGAACACCATCCGGCTGTCGGCCTTCAGCCGCCGCCGCGAGACCAGCATCATGCGGCTGGTCGGCGCGTCCAACTTCTACGTGCAGCTGCCGTTCCTGGTTGAGGGCATGATCGCCGGCCTGTTCGGCTGGCTGGTCGCGACCGGCCTGCTGATCGCGGTCAAATCACTGTGGCTGGATGGCCTGCAGCAGTATTTCCCGTTCAACGTGCAGCTCGATACGGCGGAGCTGGTTGAGGTGATCATCATAGCGATGATCATCGGGGTGCTGCTCTGCGGTGCAACGTCCTTCCTTACTCTCAGGCGCTACCTACGCGTGTGACGCCGGGACTGGCCGACAGTGGCAGCTGAGCAGGGCAAGACGATCGTCGCGAGGAATCGTCGTGCCCGCCATGACTATGCCATCGAGGATGTGGTGGAAGCCGGGCTGGTGCTGACCGGCACGGAGGTGAAGTCACTGCGGGCCGGCCGGGCCTCGCTGACCGACGGATTCGCCCAGATCTCCGATAGCGAGGCATGGCTGCATGGAGTGCACATTCCCGTATACACGCAGGGCACCTGGACCAACCATGAGCCGCGTCGTACCCGTAAGCTGTTGCTGCACCGCAAGGAGATCGACCGGCTCGAACGCGTGACCGCGGAACGTGGCCTGACGCTGATCCCGTTGTCGTTGTATTTCAGCGGCGGGAAGGCGAAGGTCGAACTGGCCCTGGCCCGCGGCAAGCGGACCTACGACAAGCGCCGTGACCTGGCGCGCAGGGATGCTGCGCGGGAGATCGACCGTGCCTTGCGGCGCAGGAACTAAGGCAGTGGGGGTTTATGGCCCGCACGAGTAGCTGCGGATCACACTCCGGGGATCATCGTGCCCAGCGGAGGGGAGCGCCGGTCAGGGG
>CABEAR010000250.1_pt1 | contig 97975 bp, 96 predicted proteins | sample 3422041 | NCBI WGS metagenome assembly CABEAR01 (sample SAMEA5534326, study PRJEB31848) | metagenome | biome: tundra; feature: field; material: soil | place: USA | collected 2013-05 | depth 0.15 m | reverse complement strand
CCTCCCAGCCGACGGGGCGCGCCACTGCCGGAGGGCCTCAGTGTCTCACAAAGCCCCGTCGCCCCGCGGCGGGCAACGGCGGTCAGCTGCCCGGGTTTTTCATGCCGGTACGGCGCCGCGCAGCGGTATCAGGGGCTGACCCGAAAAGAGCCCGGCGCATAACGGGGACTGTCCGCGGCCGGACAGTCCCCGTCATGCGCTCCGCAGTCAGTGCGCTCTGCTGATCACGGCCGCATCACCGATGTAGTCGCGCGGCGAGCCGACGCCGGTGGCGTCATCGTAGCCGCGTGTGGCGTGCAGCGCGGCTGCGCCTTCGCCGTCAATGCCGAGGGTCCGCAAGTAGTACACCAGCGGTCCCTGCTTGGTGGCCGCGTTGGTGTAGTTAACGCGGACCTGGCCCAGCCTCTTGCTCCCCAGCGGGAAATCGGTGACCTCGTGGAAGGCCTTGCCGTCCCACTGGCTGTACGCCGCGTAGATCAGCGGGTTGGCGAACCCCAGCGCGCCGCCGGCCGCCTGCTGGGCGTCGGCCTCGATCCCGGCAAAGGTCGGGCAGGCCACGCTGGTCCCGCCGATCCTGCTGAGCGCGAAGCCGTAGGTCTTGCCGTTCGGCTCCAGTACGGTCTGGCCGACCAGGAATCCAGTCGCCGGGTCGGCATAGGCGGAGACGTCCGGGACCTCGCGCATCGGGGTGGGGCTGATCGCGCCAGTGGGCAGCCGCTGCGAGAGCGAGTCAGGCACCACGCCCGCCTGGTAGCCCGGCTGGGCGAACAGCGTGCTCGTGCCGCCGCCACTGGCGCCGTCAAAGCCCGCCGGGTACTGGCCGGGCGGCGTGTACTGCCACTTCTTCCCGTTCTTGGCCAGCGGGTCAAGCAGCGTGCCCCAGGACGTCTCGAACAGGTAGTTGTCCTTCGGGCCGATCGCCAGGCTGGTGCCCCCAACCGAGGTGACGTAGGGGTCCGAGGTCGGGTAGTCCACCTGAATCTTGTCGGAGTAACCGGGATCCTCGGCCGGGGACTCGTAGCCGTTGTCGCCCGAGGAGAACATGAAGGCGATGCCCTCGGCAGCGCCTGCCTGGAAAATCAGGTGATATACGTCGACAATGCCCGTCGCGCCGTCCTCGGTGTCACCCCAGGAGTTGCTGACGATGCTGGCCAGGTGATTGTTCACGATGTAGGCGAGCGCGTCGGCCAGGTCCGGATCCTGGCAGCTTGCCGCGGCCACGAACCGGACTTTCGCGTCCGGCGCCAGCCCGTGCACCGACTCGACGTCCAGAGTCTGCTCGGCGTACCAGCCCTGCGCATCGCACTGGTCGGCGCCCGCCTGGGTGAACGTGGCCGGCAGGTACTGCTGGTACTGGCCGTGCCTGAACGGCTTGTCACCGACGACCTTGGCGTAGGTGCTGGCGTCGGACTGCATGGTCGGCGAGGCGTAGGCGTCCACGATCGCCACCGTCTGACCGTTGCCGGTCGCGCCCGAGGAGGTGACGCCATAGGCGCCGCGCACCTGCCGGGGGGTGTAACCGCAGACAGCGTAGGGCTGGTGTGCGCCGTAGGCCTTCGGCTTGCTGGTGGCGACCTTCTGGCCGTACCAGGATGCGCAGGGCTTGGCGACCCAGTAGTTCGGCCCTGGCGGGGGGAGCTGGCTGGCGCTGGCGGTCATTGGCCGCGCCGCCTGCCGGGCAGTGCTGAGCCCGCTGACCGTCAGGACCGAAGCGGCCACACTGCTCGGCGCGGTTGCCGCCTGTACTGGTGCCCGGACGGTGCCCTGTCCGGCTACGTGGTACCGGGCGAATGTCACGCCGAACGCCCGGCGCGCCGCCGCGACCGAGCCGCGGACCGCGACGTAGCCGCCCGCGAGATGGTTGCTGACGGAGGTGACGGTCAGGCCTGACTGCCGCAGCCACGATTCCACCGCTGCCACCTGGGCCGCTGTGGCGCCGAACCGCGCCTGCGCCTGGGCCGGGGTGAGGAAGTGCCGGTACAGCGCGTTCCCCGGCGTGGACACCGCTGCGTCGAATGCGGCCAGCCCGGAAGTGTTGCCGTCGAGGTAGACCCGGGCCGTAACGGTTCCGGTAGTGACCCCCTGGCGGCCGACACGGTGCGACGCTGCTGCCCAGGTTGGATGAGTGCCTGCGATGGCGATCCGCGGGGTCGACGCCTGGGCCGGGCTAGCCAGGGCCAGGCCGCCGAGCGTCAGCGCGCCGGCTGCTAGCGCCGCGCTGGCTGCTCGCAGCCGAGTGAGGTGCGGCATGCACAATCCTTTCAAGTGCCTGGTTGATCTGATCATTCAAGCGGATGGACCGGTCAGTGCGTGCCGCGATCCGCTATCAGCCTCCCGCGCGAGTCGGCCCGGGGCTGGCTGACGGGGGGATTCGTCGGCCGCCGCGCAGCGGCCGGCCGGGCGGGCGCAGCCGCGCGGTAGCGTGAGTTGCATGGTGGGCCTGCTCGCATCCGGATACCTGGGGCCGCCGCAGCTGACCCTCTTGCGAGCGTTCACCGAATGGACCCTCGATCCGTGGGCGCTGGCGGCGGTGCTGCTGCTCGGCGCAGCCTATCTGGCCGCAGTCCGCCGGGTCCGCCGCTCCGGTGCGGCATGGCCGACGGGTCGGATCATCGCCTTCTGCGGCCTCGGTCTGGGTTTCGGGGTGCTCGCGACCATGTCCTTCGTGGGCGTGTACATGCCGGTGCTGTTCTACGCCAGGTCCGTGCAGACGATCCTGCTGCTCCTGGTGGTCCCGCTCTTCCTCGCCATGGGCCGGCCTCTTACCGTGACGATCGCGGCGCTGCCTGGCCCGGGCCGGCGGCTGGAGGCTCTCATCAGCAGCCGGGTCGCCAGGATCCTCACCTTCCCCGCGATCACCACGGCCGTCCTGGTCATCACCCCGTTCCTGCTGTACTTCACGGCGTGGTATGCCGCGGGCTTCCACAGCACGCTCGTCCGCGAGTTCAGCTATGTGGCGCTGATGGCGCCCGGTTTCGTGTTCTTCTGGACGCTGCTGCGCATCGACCCGGTGCCCAGGGCTTACCCGTACCTGGTGGCACTGTGGATCACCGCGGCTGAAGTAGTGGGCGATGCCGTCCTCGGGATTGCGGTGATCGCGGACCAGAACCTGATCGCCGGGGCCTACTACCACGCACTGGCGCGGCCATGGGGACCGAGCCTGACGACCGATCAGGTCCTCGGCGGGGGAGTGCTGTGGATTCTCGGCGACATCGTGGGCCTGCCGTTCCTTGCCGCCCAGCTCATTCAGATGATCAGGGAAGATGAGGCCGAGGCCGAGGAGATCGACGCCGAACTCGATGCCAGGGATGCGCAGCTGGCAGCGGCAGCCCTGGCCAGCTCGGCAGCCAGAGCCGGCGGCGGCAGCCGGGACAGCGCTGATGGTGACGTGACCGGCGCTGCCGACGCCGAGGCAGCCGAAAGCGGCGCCCCGCCCGCCCAGCGGCCGTGGTGGGAGTCAGATCCCCGGTTCGCCGAGCGGTTCCGGCCCGTCGACGACAGCGCCGAATAGCGCGCAGGCGCTGGGCCGGGTAGCCCGCAAGCGCTAGTAGGACCGCCGGACCAGGAACGACCAGCCGACTGGCAGCTCGGTCATCGCAACGAAGTCCTGCGACTTGATAACGCACCAGGCGGGCAGGTCCGTCTTGGCGGCCGGGTCGTCGGCAAGCACCTCGACGAGCCGCCCGACGGGAACCTCTCTGATCCGCTCCGCCAGCATGATGATCGGGATCGGGCACTTCTTGCCGAGGGCGTCGATGGTGAGCGCAGGCGCCCCCGCAGCAGCCGGAGCGTCCGCGGGAGTCGGCGGTGTGTTCGGCGGGGGGGTCACGCGGTTACCTCCACGTAGGGATCTTCCGGGCGGGGGGCGTCACCGTATGCTCCGACAGTGTCACGCAAACGGGCAACGACGCCAGGCAGAACGCTCAGGAAGCCGCCGACGGATTTCTGCTGGGCGCCACGCGGAAGTGATACTCGGACGTTGCCGTGCGTCAGCACGCGCATCGCCGCCAGCACGTGACTCGGCTGATGAGTGTCCGATGCGCAGGAGCTGCCCGAGGAAACGGAGAAGCCGGCCCTGTCCAGCTCGGTGACAAGTGCCTCGCCGTCCACGTACAGGCACGAGAACGTGACGATATGGGGGAGCCTGCGGACCGGATCGCCATGTACGACAGCGTCGGGCACAGTGGCCGGGACCCTGATCCTGATCTGATCGCACAGCGCGCGCAGCGCGCCGTCGGCGCTCTCTCGTTCTGCCTGAAAAGCATGCAGCGCCGCGGCCGAGGCCACGATCGCCGGGATGTTCGGGAAGCCGGGGGAGCGGCCGGACTCACGGCCGGCGGCCGGCAGTGGCGGCCGCCAGCGCGTGCCCGTGCGGATGACCAGGACGCCAGCTCCCGCGGGGCCGCCCCATTTGTGCGCGCTCGCGGTCAGCAGCGACCAGCCGGCCGGGACCGGCATCCGGCCGGCCATGGCGGCCGCGTCCACCAGCAGCGGCACTGCGGCCCGCTGGCACAGCTGCGCTGCCTCCTCGACCGGCTGCAGCGTCCCGACCTCATGATTGGCGGCCTGCAGGCAGGCCAGCACGGTCCGGTCGCGCGCCACGGCGGCAGCGATCTCGTCCAGATCGGCGCGGCCGGTGCCATCGACCCCGGTCACCGTCAGCGCGGTGCCGGCCCGCTGCATCCAGGCGGCAGCGTTCAGCACGCTGGAATGCTCGACGGCGCTGACGACGATGTGGCCAGGACCGCGCGCGGCCGACACGCGGGCCGTGACCGCTCCGAGCACGGCCAGGTGCGCTGCCTGGGTGCCCGAGCCGGTGAAGGACAGCTCGTCCGCGCGGCAGGCCAGGACGGCCGCGACCGACTCGCGTGCCTGGTCCAGCAGCAGCCGCGCGGCCTTGCCCTCCTTGTGCAGCCGCGCCGGGTCCGCCCAGCCGTCGTCGATCGCGGCCAGCAGTGCCTGGCGGCCAGCTGGATGCAGCGGCTCGGCCGAGGCGGCATCGAAGTACGCCACGACTACGACAGTAAGCCCTGATGTGATGCCGGCCCGCTGTAGCGGGGGTACTGGGAAACGCGCGCGGGTTGGGTTGTACTGTTTCCACGACAGCCTGTAGGACGAGCAAATGACCGGCCCATGGCGCCGGGAGTCATCCGCTGGGAAGGCAATCCGTGAGTCCCATCCGCAGTGCCCCGCGCCACGGGGACAGAGCGCCCCGGACACGGCGCTGGGTGCCGCGCGCCGTTCTGCTGGCCGGCCTGGTCGTCCTCACGGCGGGCTGCCAGGCGCAGAACCTGCCCCGGCTGGGTTTCCTGCCGCCGGCGACGAAGCAGGGCAAGGTGACCCTGGACCTGTGGCAAGGGTCATGGATCGCGGCATTCTGCGTCGGCGCCGTCGTCTGGGGCGCGATCATCTGGGCAGTGATCTTCTACCGGAAGCGCTCGGACAAGGTGCCGGACCAGGTCCGGTACAACCTGCCGATCGAGATCCTGTACACTGTCCTGCCGTTCATCATGGTCGGGGTTCTGTTCTATTTCACCGCACGCGATGAGAACTACATCGACAAGCTCTCGCCGCATCCCGATGTAGTGGTGAACGTGACCGGCTTCCAGTGGAGCTGGGAATTCCAGTACCCGCAGTACGCTGTGAAGAACTCGCCGGACACGGTGACTGAGCTCGGTGCGATGTGGAGCCCGAATGAGTCCTTCAATCACCAGCGCTTTCCGGTGCTGGTGATTCCCGAGCACGAGACCGTGCGGTTCAACCTGGCCTCCGCCGATGTGATCCACTCATTCTGGATCGCGCCCTTCGAATTCAAGCGCGACGTTATTCCTGACCACCCGAACCACTTCGAGGTAGCGCCCACTCGAACCGGAACCTGGACCGGGCGCTGCTCGGAACTCTGCGGCTTGTACCACAGCCGGATGCTCTTCACTGTCAAGATCGTTACGCCTGCGCAGTTCCAGTCTTGGGTCAAGACACAGCAGGCGCAGCAGAATGCCTCCGGGGGTGCTCAGTGACCACAGTCGATCAGCCACGCCAGCAGACCACGATTGCCGCGCCGCGCGGCTATCGGAAAGGCTCAATCCTCGCTGAGTGGCTCTCGTCGACTGACCACAAGATAATCGGCCACCTCTACCTGATCACGTCGTTCGCCTTCTTCCTGATCGCCGGGCTGATGGCGATGATCATGCGTATTCAGCTGTTCGAGCCGAACAACCACGTCGTCTCCCCCCAGCAGTACAACGAGCTGTTCACCATGCACGGCACGATCATGCTGCTGCTGTTCGCCACCCCGCTGTTCGTCGGTTTCGCCAACGAGATCATGCCGCTGCAGATCGGCGCGCCGGACGTGGCGTTCCCGCGGCTGAACCTGCTGTCCTACTACTTCTTCCTCTTCGGCGGGATCATCCTGCTGCTGAGCTTCGTCACCCCTGGTGGCGCGGCGGCGTTCGGCTGGTACGCCTACTCGCCGCTGACCAGCTCGCTGTACTCGCCCGGCATCGGCGGGGACATGTGGATCATGGGCCTGGCGCTCGCCGGGCTCGGCACCATCCTCGGCGGCGTCAACTTCATCACCACGATCCTGTGCATGCGGGCACCCGGCATGACCATGTTCCGGATGCCGATGTTCACCTGGAACATCTTGCTGACCAGCATGCTGGTGCTGCTCGCCTTCCCGGTGCTCACGGCGGCGCTGCTGGTGCTGGAGGCCGACCGGAAACTCGGCGCGCAGGTTTTTACTGCCTCGAGTGGCGGGGCGATTTTGTGGCAGCACCTGTTCTGGTTCTTCGGCCATCCGGAGGTCTATATCGTGGCGCTGCCGTTCTTCGGCATCGCCACCGAGATCCTGCCCGTGTTCGCCCGCAAGCCGCTGTTCGGCTACAAGGGGCTGGTCGGCGCCACCATCGCGATCGCGGGCCTGTCGATGACGGTGTGGGCGCACCACATGTTCACCACCGGCGCGGTGCTGCTGCCGTTCTTCTCCTTCATGACGTTCCTGATCGCCGTGCCCACCGGGGTCAAGTTCTTCAACTGGGTGGGCACGATCTGGCGCGGGCAGATCACCTTCGAGCCCGCGATGCTCTTCATCCTCGGCTTCCTCGTGGTCTTCCTCTTCGGCGGGCTGACCGGCGTCATCCTGGCCTCCCCGCCGCTGGACTTCGCCGTCAGCGACTCCTATTTCGTCGTGGCGCACTTCCACTACGTGCTGTTCGGCACGGTGGTGTTCTGTATGTTCGGCGGGTTCTATTTCTGGTGGCCGAAGTTTACCGGGAAAATGCTCGACCACACGCTCGGGAAATGGCACTTCTGGGCAGTTTTCATCGGCTTCAACATGACGTTCCTTGTGCAGCACTGGCTCGGTGTCGAGGGGATGCCGCGCCGTATCGCTAACTATCCCGGCCTGCCCGGCAGCGCCACCACGCTGAACCAGATCTCGACGATCGGATCGCTCATCCTCGGCGCGTCCACGTTCATCTTCCTCTACAACATTTACAAGACGCACAAGCACGGCGAGCGGGTCACTGCCGATGACCCATGGGGCTTCGCGAACTCGCTGGAATGGGCGACGTCGTGCCCGCCGCCGCGGCATAACTTCACCTCGATACCGCGGATCCGCTCCGAGCGCCCTGCCTTCGACCTGCACTATCCGCACATCAGGACCGGCCGGGATCGCGAGGGCGAGCGTCACGGAATCGAGGTAGGCGCCGGCGGCGTAGGCGGCAGCGGCGACATTGGCAGCGGTTGATGTCATGGCCTGGATGACGACAGGGGTATCAGGATGAAGGTGGAGGGCTACCTGTTCCTGGGGTGCGCGCTGTTCTTCGGTGCCTCGGACCTGGTGTACTGGAATTTGTCGCATGACCCGACCGGGACTACGGCGCTTGCGCTGTCGGTGGGCCTGGCGTTCCTGTCCGGGTTCTACATCCTGTTCACCGGCCGACGGCTGCCGATACGGCCGGAGGACGACCCGCAGGGCGAGATCTATCAGGGGACGGGCGAGGTGGGCTTCTTCAGCCCGCACAGCTGGTGGCCGCTGTTCGTCGGCCTCGCTGGCGCACTTGCCGCGCTTGGGCTCGCCGTCGGCTGGTGGCTGTTCCTGATCGGCTGCCTGGCTGTCATTCTCAGCCTGATCGGCTTCGTCTTCGAGTACTACCGCGGCCACTACGCCCACTGACAGAACGGCCGCTGACACTGCCCGGGCATCGGCCAGGCAGAAAGGCGCGCGGCCAGATGGACGTCTACGAGGCGCTGTACACGACCAGGGCGATGCGGCGGGTCCGCACCGATCCGATCCCCTGCGGATGTCCAGGCCCGGATCCTGGGCATCCGCAGGGGGATCAGGGTGCCGAGCGGCGGTAATTCGCAGAGCTGGCGTTTCATCCTGGTCGATGACCCTGCGGTGAAGGCGCAGCTCGGTCCGCTGTGACCGGACCGGCGGATCGCTCTTCCGCCGTATGGAGTGCCCAGCTGGCCGCCAGGGCGGAAGGTATCGGCGGCACGCTGACCTCCGTACTCGGGCTCTACCACGGCGCCCAGACCGGCGGGGTCGGCGAACCGCCAGCGGGTCTGGTCAGGCGCCGACTAGCGTCCCGGTCAGGTGTCCGACGGGGTGTCGTCGTCGCTGCCGTCAACCTGGCGTGCTGCGGCCGGGGCATGATCCCCGTGCCCGTTGCCCTCGATCGCGTGCCCGTTGCCATGGCCGTTCGAGGCCCCGTCCGGCAGCGGCACGCTCTCGGCGATGGTCTGGTGCAGCCGCTCGTGTACCCTGCCCGCGGCGCCGCGCATGCCGGGCGCCGGGATCTCATCGCCGTCACCGCGGCCTGACGGCAGGGCAGGGAATTCCGGCCGGGATACCAGGACCGCACGCTCCTCTTCGTCGAGCGGCCTTGTGTCCTCGACGAACTCGCCACCGGGCAGCTGCCGGATAATGCCGGTCTCCACGCCGTGCTCCAGCAGGTGCACATCCTTGCGCTGCAGGCCGAGGCAGATGCGTTTGGTGATGATGTACGCGAGAACCGGCATGACGAAGATCGCGAATCTGGCCACAATGGTCGTCAGATAGAGCGGGATATCGAAGTTGGCGGCGAACAGGTCGTTGGCACCCTCAAGCCAGAGCACGGCATAGAAGGCGATGACCGCCATCCCGACCCCGGTCCTGGTCGGAGCATTGCGCGGCCGGTCATTGACATTGTGGTACGCCTTGTCGCCGGTGAGCCAGCGCTCCACGAACGGCCACAGCGCGGCCCCGGTGAAGACGAGCCCGAGCGGCAGCAGGGCGGGAATGAGCACGTTCCACGCGACGGTATGCCCCAGGAAGGTCCACTGCCAGGCAGGCATCACCCGCAGCGCGCCCTCCAGCATGCCCATGTAGAAGTCCGGCTGGGTTCCGGCGGAGATGGAAACGGGGGAGAACGGGCCGTACAGCCAGATCGGGTTGATCTGCGCGAAGGTCGCCGCCAGGGCCAGCGCGGCGAAGGTGAAGAAGAAGAACGCGCCGGTCTTGGCCATGAAGTACGGGTACATCGGCGCGCCGACCACGTTGGTGTTGGTGTGCCCCTTGCCTGGCATCTGCGTGTGTTTCTGATGGAACATGATGAACAGGTGCGCGGTGATCAGGGCCAGGAAGAGCCCGGGCAGCAGCAGCACGTGGATGATGTACAGCCGCGGAATGATGCTGTCGCCGGGGAACGCCCCGCCGAACAGGAAGAACGCCAGGTATGTCCCGACGATCGGGATCGTCTGGATGACGCCCTCGAGGATCCGCAGGCCAGCGCCGGACAGCAGGTCGTCGGGGAGCGAGTAGCCTGCCAGGCCCTCGAGCAGGCTCAGCGTCAGCAGCACGATGCCGATCAGCCAGTTCACCTCGCGCGGCTTCCGGTAGGCGCCGGTGAAGAAGATGCGCAGCATGTGCGCCATGATCGCGGCCACGAACAGGTCGGCGGCCCAGTGGTGAATCTGGCGCATCAGCAGGCCGCCGCGCACGTCGAAGCTGATGTTCAGCGTCGAGGCGTACGCCTGGCTCATCTTCACGCCGTCGAGGTGTGTGTACGAGCCGTGGTAGACGACGCTGGTCATGCTGGGCTGGAACCAGAAGGTGAGGAAGGTACCGGTCAGCAGCAGGATGATGAACGAGTAGAGCGCGATCTCGCCGAGCAGGAAGGACCAGTGGTCCGGGAAGATCTTCCTGAGCAGGGTGCGGGCGCCCTTGGCGGCGTGGAACCTGTCGTCCACCCAGATGCCGACACCCGCCAGCGGGTTGCTGCTCATGACCGCTCCCAGAAGCTCGGGCCGACGGGCTCGTGGAAGTCGCTCTGCGCGACCAGGTAGCCCGCTGGATTCACCGTCATGGGCAGCTGCGGCAGCGGCCGGGTGGCGGGCCCGAAGATCACCTTCGCGCCGCGCGGCGCGTCGAACGTGGACTGGTGGCACGGGCAGAGAATGTGCTGCGTGGTCTGCTCGTACAGCGCAGCCGGGCAGCCAAGGTGCGTGCAGATCTTGGAGTAGGCAACGATTCCGTCCACAGTCCAGTTCATCACAGTCGGCGGCTGCAGTTCGCCGGGCGCGAACTTGATGATGATCACAGCAGCCTTGGCGAGCGCCTCGTCGTCGTCCTGGAACCCCTCCGGGACAACGGTGATCATCCCGCCGGGAGAGTCGAAGTCGCCGGGCGTGAGCGGGCGGTTGCTGCCGGAGGTGAGCAGCCGCATTCCTTTCCGCCAGACCGTATAGTCCAGGCTCGTGCCCGGCAGCGGGCCCATGTCGCGCAGCAGGACGATCGGAGCCAGTGCGACAGGAACCGTGGCGGCGAGCAGGGTCCGGCGCACCAGCGGCCGCTTGACGAACCCGCTCGCCTCGGCGCCCTCCTCGAAGGTCTTGGCGAACGCCTCCCGGTCCTCGGGGCTCGACGCGAGCGTGTGACGCTCCTCGGCCTGCTCCACATCCGGCATCAGATGCCGCACCCAGATGGTGGCGCCGACGCCCATGGCCAGGAAGGCCAGCCCCATGGTGGAGCCCAGCGCCAGGTTGGAGTGCAGTACCCCGGTGACCGTGTGCACCTCGAAGAGCGCGTAACAGACGATGAAGCCGAAGCCGGCCACCATGGCGATGAGGAAGCAGGCCGCCACGAGGCGCTCGGCCCTCTTGGCGCGTTCAAGGTCAGGCACGTCAGCGGGCAGTTCGCGCGGCGAGGCCGAGGACCCTCCTGAGTCCGGGCCAAGCAGTGTCCTGGATGGAGGCGGGGTGCCGATTACCCGATACGGGACGGCCGGGCCCTCGTGGGCCAGGGGGTCTGCGCCAGCCGGGCCGCCGGGCCGGGCCTCGTCAGGCACCCCGCCGGCAGTGGTGTCACTCATGAGCCCTCCCATGCTTCGCGGCAATCCACATCGCCGCCAGCACCATGAACAGCAGCAGGCCGAGGAACGCAACCAGGCCCTCGGTGACCGGCCCGACGCGGCCGAGGCTGAAGCCGCCGGGGTTCGGCTGTGATCTCTCGCCGGTGACGTACGCGATAATGGCGCGCTTCTCGCTGGGCGTGACGGTGCCGTCGTTGAACACTGGCATGGCCTCGGGGCCAGTCAGCATCGCCGTATAGATCTGCTTGGGCGTCGGCTGGGTCAGCGGCGGGGCGTACTTGCCGTAGGTGAGCGCGCCGCCGGCGCCGGAGAAGTTGTGGCATTGCGCGCAGTTGGCGATGAACAGCGACTGGCCGAGGGCAACATTCGCCCCGTTCGGGTTGACCTGCGCCGCCGACGGGATGTCCGGGCCGCCGCCCAGCGACTGGATGTAGGCGGCAACCGCTAGCGTCTGCTTCTGGTTGAGTTCCGGTGGCTTGCGCGGCTGCTCGGCATCGGCCTCCTTGGCCGGCATCCGGCCCGTGCTGACCTGGAAGTAGACGGCGGCGGCACCGACGCCGATCAGGCTCGGGGCGACCCCGCTCTGGCCCTGGGCCGCGAAGCCGTGGCAGCTCGCGCAGTCCTGCGCGAAGAGGTTCTTGCCTTCCGCGGTCTGCGCCTGCTGCGCCGCATTGGGAGCTGCGGCCGAGGCCGAGCTGCCGCTTCCCGCGATGACGGCGTAGGCCGCGCCCACGAGAAGGAGACCCAGCAGGACGACGGCATAACCCGCTGCGTGGTGCCGTCGTCGTGGGGTGATCGGTGTCACTGCTTTCCCCAGTTCCCGGTCATCAGTGGATCAGGTAGATGGTCGTGTACAGGCCGATCCACACAACGTCCACGAAGTGCCAGTAATACGAGACGACAATTGCGCTGACTTGCTGCTCACGGGTGAACTTCTTGGCCGCGAAGGTACGGCCGAGCAGGAACAGGAACGCGACCAGGCCGCCGCTCACATGCAGCCCGTGGAAGCCCTCGGCCAGGTAGAACACGGAGCCGTAGTTGCTGGAGGCGATCGTGACGTGCTGGTCTCTGACCAGAGTCCACCACTCATATGCCTGGCCGCTGACGAAATACAGCCCCATGAAGAAGGTAAGCACGTACCATTCGCGCAGGCCCCAGCTGCTCACGTTCCAGATCCGGCCCGACCGCCTGACCTTGCCTCGCTCAACGGCGAACACGCCCAGCTGGCAGGTCACGCTCGACAGCAGCAACACGATGGTGTTAATGGTCGCCAGCCTGAGGTCCAGAGTCGCGCCCGGCCACGGCTTGCCCATGCCCTTGTCGACCGACCGGATCGTGAAGTACATGGCGAACAGCCCGGCGAAGAACATGAGCTCGGATGACAACCAGATGATTGTCCCGACGCTGACAAGGTTCGGCCTGGTCGCCGGAGAGCGAGGACCGGCCTCGGTTGTTGCTGTCGCCACGCGCTTATTATTACGACACCGCGTAGGGGGACGTCGCGCGACCCCCCAGGTCGGTAACATCCAGTTTCATGAAGGTCGTTGTGTACAGCCATGATGCCGACACCAGGGCGAGGATCAAGCTCGCCATCGGCCGCCGTCCCGCTCCCGATGTGCCGGAAGCCGAGGTGATCGAGGTGGCCACGCATCCGGCCCTGATCCGGCTGCTGGACGCCGGCGGCGCGGATGTCATGGTGCTGGACGGGGAGGCTCAGCCGGCCGGCGGCATGGGCGTCTGCCGTCAGGCCAAGGACGAGGTCTACAACTGCCCGCCGGTGCTGCTGGTCATCGGCCGGGCGGACGACGGCTGGCTCGGGACCTGGTCGCGCGCCGACGCAATCGTCAGCCACCCCATTGACCCGGCTGCGCTGGCGCAGGCGCTGGCCGGCCTGATGCGCCAGCGTGCAGCCGGCACCGCCGTCGCGCAGGCCTGAGCGGGCTGGCGTCGCACGGCGAGCGTGCCGCCGTGTCCGGTTCGCCGCATTGCCGCAAAACGCAGGATCCCCCGGACTCTCCGCTCAGCGCTATCTCGGACTTCAGGGAGCCGTATGGACTACCGCCCAGCCTGGCCGGCCCTGATTGGCGCGCTGATCAAGGGCGAGACGCTCACGGCCGAGGAAACGGCGTGGGCGATGGGCGAGATCATGGACGGTGCGGCCACGCCAGCCCAGATCGCCGGGTTCGGCGTCGCGCTGCGGATCAAGGGCGAGACGGTCGCTGAGGTCAGCGGCCTGGCGCAGGCGATGCTGGCGCACGCGTCGCCCATCAGCGTGCCCGGCCGGGTGGTCGATCTGGTCGGGACGGGCGGCGACGGGGCACGCACGGTCAACATCTCCACGATGGGCACGATCGCCGCGGCCGCCGCGGGCGCGCGGATGGTCAAGCACGGCAACCGGGCCGCTTCGTCCGCGTGCGGGACCGCTGACGTGCTCGAGGCGCTCGGCGTGGTGATTGACCTGCCACCGGAGGCTACCGAGCAGCTGGTGGCCGAGACGGGCATCGGCTTCCTTTTCGCACCGCTGTACCACCCGGCGCTGCGCCACGCCGCCATCCCGCGCCGCGAGCTGGGCGTGCCCACCGTCTTCAACTTCCTCGGCCCGGTGGCCAACCCAGCGCGCCCGAGCGCGCAGGCCGTGGGCGTGGCGGATCTGCGGATGGGCCCGATCCTGGCCGGCGTGCTGGCCGGCCGCGGCTGCTCGGCGCTGGTGTTCCATGGTGACGACGGGCTGGACGAGCTGACGACGACGGCCCCGTCAACGGTCTGGGTCGTGCACAGCGGCACCGTCAGCGAGACAGAATTTGACCCGGCCGATCTCGGCATCGAGCGATCCCGGCCGGAGGACCTGCGCGGCGGCGACGCGGCGAGTAACGCGGCTGTGGTGCTGGCCTTCCTCGGCGGCGAGCGCGGGCCTGTGCGTGACACGGTCCTGCTGAACGCGGCGGCGGCGCTCGCAGCGGAGGCTGGCGTGCCTGGCCCGGCTGGCCTCGTGCCGGCGCTGGCCGGAGGCTACGCGCGAGCTGCCAGCGCGGTCGACTCCGGTGCCGCCAGCGAGCTGCTCGTGCGCTGGGCCGAGGCGAGCCGCCGGCTGGCGCAGAAGGCTTCCTGACGGGTGAGCCTGGCGGGTCAGGCAGTCTCGGGATAGCCGATGGCGAATGCTGCCTCGAGGTCGTGCCGCGAGTATGTGCGGAACGCGATGTGCGTCTCGGTATGGGTGACGCCCGAAACCTTATTAAGGCGGCCGGGAATCACGTCACCGAGTTCCTCGTGGTTGCGAACCCGCACCATCGCCACGAGATCGAATTCGCCGGTCACCGAATATACCTCGCTGACCTGGGGTATCGCGACGATCGTCTCGGCCGTCTCCGGGATGCGTGCGACGTCGGCCTTGATCAGAACGATAGCCGTGACCACTGCCGCCTCCTCGCCAGCCGGGAGCCCGTGCCCCGCTGCGGCAGTAGCGTACCGCCTCCGCCGGCCGGCGCCAGTCAGGCACTGAGCCGGCCAGGCACTGAGCCGGCCAGCGCGTGCGGGCGCGGGGCAGCCAGCAGCCCGAGCAGCCCGGCCAGGACATCGGCAGTCGCCCGAGCATCGGCCAGCGCCCGGTGGCATGGCCTCGTCTTGGCCGCAAAGTACTCGGCGAGGGTCGCCAGCTTGCAGTCAGGCACGCTGGCCGCGCCGGCCTCGCTGCCGACAACCAGCCGGGCCAGCACCGCTGTGTCGATCACTGCGAAAGCAGGCCAGTCGACGCCGCAGGACCGGCACGCAGCTGACAGGAAGCCCACATCGAACGGGGCGTTGTGCGCGGCGAGCACGCAGCCGCTGGCAAAGGCGAGGAACCAGGGGAGCACGGCATCGATCGGCGGGGCCTGGCTGACCAGCGCGTCGGTGATGCCGGTGAGCCTGGCAATCTCCGGCGGGATGGCGCGGCCGGGATTGACCAGCGAGGAGAACCCGCCGGCCGGGTGGCCGGCGCTAAGCCGTACGGCGCCGATCTCCGTGATGGCAGCTTCCTCGGGCAGCCAGCCTGTGGTCTCCACGTCCACCACGACAAGATCGATCCGCGCCAGCGAGGGGATCGGGGCGGCAGGCAGCGGTCGTTTCACGTGTTCACGCTAGAACGAGGTTCCGACAGTCCTGGCACGGTCACACGCGAGACGCTGGCCTCCGTTGTCCCACTCGTGCTTGTGTTGTTATGGGTTCGTTATCCCCGTGAGCGTTTCGACACGAACTGTGAGAGTGGCCGAAGCGGTTGAATCCACTCCGTGGGGTCACTAAGGTCGGGCACCGAGCCGACTGCTCGGCAGTCGCCAATTTGGCGGCGGCGGTCGGCCGCCGAATCACCATCGCTGGCTCAGGGGCCAGCGGGTGAGCCGGGGACCCACCGGAGAAGGCCTGGCATCAGCTCAGGTCCGCTCCAGGGGTGAATCGGCCCGGTCTGCTGTAGCAGGTCAGGCCGTAGGGCGTCTTCCACAGCCCGAACCCGTCAGCTGACCCGGCAGGCGAATCGTGGGAGAAGGAGCGTGCCGCGCACGTGCATATGCCGCCATCAGTTCGCAGAATTGTGAGTAAACGCGGTGCGGCTGTTGTCCTCAGCCTTATCGCGGCTGGTGCAGTTGTCACGGTGGGCGGCGTCGCCGGGGCCACGCCCCAGCCCACCGTTGCGCAGGTTCAGCAGCGGCTCAGCCAGCTGAACAACCAGGCCGACAGGCTCGGCCAGCAGTTCGACCAGGCGCAGCAGGACCTGACGGCCGCCAACCAGCGGCTCGCCCTGGTCAACGGCGAGGTGGCGCGCTACCGCGCCAGGTTCCAGTCGATGCGCGCCCAGATTGGCAGCATCGCCGCGACCGCCTACGAGAACGGCAGCCTCAGCTCGTCAGCAGCGCTGCTGACCTCGGGCAACCCGCAGCAGATACTGAACCAGTCCTCGATTCTGCTCGAGCTGTCCTCGACGAACAGCGCGGCGATGCAGCAGTTCATCTCTGCGGCCCGCGACCTCAACGGCGCGCAGCAGTCGGCCAAGCGCGCCCAGGAAGGTATCGCCCAGCTGAAGAGCAGCCTGGGTGTCCGGCAGCAGTCGCTGAACAAGCTGATCAGCCAGGAGAAGGCGCTGCTCGCGCAGCTAACCCCGGCGCAGCAGCAGGCGGCCGTACCCGGCGGCGGCACCGGCGGCGGTTCCGGCGGGACGACGCCGAAGCCGACTCCATACCGGGGGCCGACCGGCACTCAGGCGGAGAAGGCCGTCCAGTTCGCCTTCGCCCAGATCGGCAAGCCGTACGTGTGGGGCGCCACCGGGCCGAACTCCTACGACTGCTCCGGGCTCATGATGGCCTCGTGGGCGTATGCCGGCGTGTCGGTCCCGCGCGTTAGCTACGCGCAGATGAGCAGCCTGCCGGCGATCCCGACCAGTGACCTCCAGCCGGGTGACATTCTTGGCTTTGCCGGTAACTCACATGTCGGGATGTACGTGGGCGGCGGCAAGCTGATCGATGCGCCGCAGACCGGCGAGGACGTCGAAGAGATCCCGCTGAGCGGCTGGTACGCACAGGAACTCGACGGCGCGGTCCAGCCCTAGACCTGGCTAGGATCTCGATCCGGGCAGCGATTCCAGCCAGGACAACGGGCGGGACGGCTAAGCCGTCCCGCCCGTTTCGCATCTGCCGACAACTGGCTGCGGCTCGGCTGGGCAAACGCGCCGCCTGGGCGGCGCAGCTGGAGTGCCTTGATCCCGCAAGCCCCCGTTTTGTCAGCACCCCTCGCTAGGGTTATCGAAAACAGCAACGAAAGACGTTTGTAGCCAGCGAGGAGGTGATCCGGTGCCAGCCGATCCTAGCGATGACCAGAACCCAGAGGAGCCATTGACGGCAGCGGTGTCCGGCGCGCCGGAAGACGGCTGGGACGCGCGGCTTCCGCAGCGACTTTCCTGGTCATGGGAACTCGATCTGGACGCCCTGATGCAGGCCATTGCGGACGTCCGCCCGGCGGCGGCCGGCGGGCAGCCCGACAGTGCAGCGGAGACCTCAGCCGCGGAGGAGGATCAGGAGGCCGTGCTGGCCGCGCGGCTCGCCGCGGAGGCCAGCGGTGAGTGCGCACGCTTCCGGCCGGCGAGGTCGCCCGCCTGCTGGCTGAGCGGCTTCCGGTCGGGCCGGGCCTCGCCGCGCTGCTGGCTGACGTCCCGGTAACGCAGGCCGACGACCGGGATCTGCCCGCGATCGCGGCAGGCTTCCGCCGGATAGCCTCCTGGGCCCAGGCCGCGGGGCTTTCTGCCGTTGCGCAGATCGCCTGGCGCGCGGCCGCATCTGACCCGAAGGCTGGCGTGCAGCCGGGCGGGCTCCCGAACCGGGTCTGCGCCAGCGCGGCCGGCGAGGTTTCCCTCGTCCTGGTGATGTCGCAGTTCGGCGCCACCTGCTGGACTGACCTGGCGGTCACCCTGGCCTGGCGGCTGTCCGCGACTGGCGCGGACGCTGGCGGCGGGCGAGATTGATCTCTACCGGGCACGGCTGATCGCTGAGGCGACCAGCCCGCTCGGCGACGAGGCAGCCCGCACAGCGGAGGCGCAGGTGCTGCCGACGACCGGCCAGCTTCGCGCCGCGCTCCGGCGCGCTGTCATCGCCGCTGATCCCGAGGGCGCCGAACGTCGCCGCCAGGAAGCCGAACGGCGGGCGAAGGTCAGCCTGTACCCCGACGACGAGGGCACCTCCACTTGTGCGGGTCACGCCTGCCGACGATCCGCGCGGCGGCCGCCATGGCGAGGATCAGCGCCATGGCCCGGGCATGGAAGGCCGCCGGGGCGGGCGGCGGCATTGATCTGCTGAGCGCCGAGGTGTACATAGGCCTGCTGCTGGGACCCTGCCCTGCATCCCGCCCGCCGAAGGCGCTCCGCCGGACCAGCCGCCTGGCACTGACGAGCCCGGTCCCGGCGACAATGGTTCCGGCGAGCCCGGTCGCGGCAAGGATGATCCCGGAAGGAACGGCTCCGGAAGGAACGGCCCCGGAGCCGTGGACAGCGATGATCCTGGTCCTGGCGACGAGGATGCCTCTGAAGATGATGGCCTCGATGGCCAGGACGCCGTCAGCGATCCTGGGCGTGCGCAGGACGAGGACTTGTCCGCTGCCCTGCCGGCACCGGCGTGGCCGGCGTTGCCCACCGCAATCCCGGCTGGCTTTGCGGCGCCCGCATCGGGGCGCCCCGCTGGCGGGATGCTTGACCTCACCGTGCCCTGGTCCACACTTGCCGTGAATTCTGCGCAGCCTGGTCTGCTCGGCCGTATCGGCCCGGTCACCGCGCCTCAGGCTCGGCAGCTTGCCACGATCGCCACTCTCGCGCCAAGCGCGGAATGGCGCGTTATCGTGATCTCCCCGGAAGGGCGGGCGCTGGCGGTCAGCCGCGTCACCCGATCCGCCGCTCGCGACGGCCCGGCCCGGCAGAGCGATTCGGCGGGCGCCGTCGGACTAGTCGGCCGGGTTACCGTGATCGTGCCCGAGGATGTGCTGACTCGCCCCCCACCCGCGTGGGTCACGCGCCCCGCAGGGGCAACGCAGCCCGCAGGGGCAACGCAGCCCCAGAGATAACACAGCCCGGATGGGCCGGACTGCCCGGCGGCATCCTCGCCAGAGTGCTACGGGCGGCCGCCAGAGGAAAATCCCGAGCCGAGGCCCTGGCCACTAGCTGACGAACTGGCGGGCGGCTGCGCCCACCTCACGGCCACCACGGCCTACCGGCCGCCAACCTCCCTCAAGGAGCAAGTCATCGCCAGGGACGTGACATGCAGATTCCCCCGCTGCAGGCAGCCGACCTGGCGCGGCGATCTTGATCACACCATCCCGCACGACCACGGCGGGCGAACCTGCCGCTGTAACCTCGGCGGAGCATGCCGCCGTAATCACCGACCTTGATCCGCCATCCTGTGCGGCGGGTGGCTAGGACCGCAGCCCGCCGTATCATACGATTGTGTTATGACACAACCGTATGACGTGGAAGGGCTGCCATCGCCGTCTTCGGCGCTCCTGCAGCTTGCCCGGCTCAAGGCCGGTATGAGCCAGCGTGAGCTGGCCGAACGTGCTGGGGTCCCCGTCACCATGATCTCGGCGTATGAGCGCGACCAGCGGCAGCCGACCTTGACTACTTTGCTCAGGCTGCTGCACGCGGCCGGGTTCGACCTCCGCCTGCATCTGGCCCCCTACGACCCGCATGACGACATTCTGGCGGGGCTGGAAGCAGGCCGCTCCGAAGCTGAGCGACGCCGCCGTGATCGCCAGCTTCAGGCATGGCGCCAGGCCACACCCGCGGAGGATGTGGCGTGAGCGACCAGGAAGGTGCCGGTGAGCCGGAACTGAACGCTGCGGCCATAGTCGCTGCACTTAACCGGCACCAGGTGCGCTACGTCGTTATTGGGGCCTTCGCCGCTATCGCGCAGCAAGCCCCGATACCAGCAACTAGAGACATCGATCTGACGCCGGAGGCAAGCCAGGAGAACCTGGCCCGGCTGTCGCTGGCGCTGAAGGAGCTTGGCGCGCGGATCCGGACCGAGGGGGTACCGGACGGGCTGCCGTTCAGCCACGATGCCACGTCCCTGGCGGCGGCCGAGGTATGGAGCCTGACCTGCGCCGATGGCGAGTTCGACATCTCCTTCCATCCCTCAGGCTTCACCGGCGGCTACGCCCAGCTCGTGGTCAACGCGCACCGCCTTCGCGTGGGCGAGGCGGAAGTCGTCGTCGCTGACCTCGCCGACGTGATCCGGTCTAAGGAGTCGGCCGGCCGCCCGAAAGACCTGCGCGTGCTGCCGATGCTCTACCGGCACCAGTCCGCGCGCCGCAGTGGGGAGGGATAGCAGGGTCAACGGATAGTGCTTTCACAGCCTCCTGCCGGACCGCATCACGGGTTCGGCGGCCGCAGTTGGGGCAGCAATACTTACCGCTGCGCGGCGGACAACCTGCGTGGTTATCGCATCCTGGGCGGTCTCTGCCGTACGCACCATTTGCTGAAACAGCTCGAAGGATGGGCACTGAGCCAGCTGCGGCCGGGCATCTTCGAATGGGTCACCCCGGCCGGCCGCAGGTACGCGGTCGCTCCCGACACTCACCCCGCCTAGCAGCACTCCCCAGGCAATCGACCTGCGACAGGGTGACGGTTCCTGCGTTACCAGCAGGTTCGTCCAGGCAGGCGGCTAGTATCGCTTCGTCATGTCGGGCGGGCCGGCAGAGTCGGCCGGGCGGCGAATCGGCGAGCAGTTCGGTCGGCCAGCACAGCCGGCCAGCACAGCCGGCCAGCACAGCAGAGCGCGGTACGGGCGGGAGATGCCGAGAGTCCTGATTGTGACCAACGACTTCCCGCCGCGTCGCGGCGGGATCCAGTCGTTCGTGCACGCACTCGCCTCGCGGCTGCCCGAGGGCAGCGTCACCGTCTACGCGCCGTCCTGGGACGGCGCGGTCGCCTTCGACTCCCGGCAGCCATTCCCGGTGATCCGGCACCCGACGTCGCTCATGCTGCCAGTCCCGTCTGTTGGCCGCCGCGGCGGCCGCATCCTGCACGAGTACAGCTGCGACACCGTGCTCTTCGGCGCCGCCGCGCCGCTCGGGCTGCTTGCATCATCGCTGCGCAGGGCAGGCGCCCGGCGGATCGTCGCCCTGACGCATGGCCACGAGGCTGGCTGGGCAGCGCTGCCCGGCGCCAGGGCCCTGCTGCGCCGGATCGGTGACAGCGTCGACGTGATGACCTACCTGGGCGAGTATTTCCGGGCGCGGCTGGCCCGTGCGCTGTCGCCGCAGGCAGCGGCGAGAATGGAGCGACTCGCGCCGGGCGTGGACACCGCGGCCTTCCGGCCCGGCGCCGGGGGAGAGGCGATCCGGCAGCGACTCGGGATCGGGCGCGACCGGCCCGTTGTCGTCTGCGTGTCCCGGATGGTTCCGCGCAAGGGCCAGGACACCCTGATCCGGGCCTGGCCGCGGGTGCTGGCGTCGGCTCCGGGCAAGCCCGTTTTGCTGCTGGTCGGCGACGGGCCTTATCGCGCCGAGCTGAGCCGGCTCGCCCAGCGGATCGGCGTGGCGGACTCCATCCGTTTCACCGGCCCGGTGCCGTGGGAGGAACTGCCGGCCTACTATGACGCGGGCGATGTTTTCGCTATGCCGTGCCGGACCCGGCGCAGAGGCCTGGATGTGGAGGGGCTCGGCATTGTCTACCTGGAGGCCTCAGCCACCGGCCTACCGGTGATCGGCGGCGACTCCGGCGGCGCGCCCGACGCCATCATCAACGGGGAGACGGGATATGTCGTGCCGGGCCGGGACGCGACCGGAGTGGCTGAGCGGATCATCGAGCTGCTGAGCGATCCAGCCGGCGCGGCGGCCATGGGCGAGAAGGGCATGGCCTGGGTCGAGCGGGAATGGCGCTGGAGCCTGGTCGCCCGGCGGCTCACCGAGATCCTGGCAAGCTGACTCGGCTGGCGCGCTGATGCGGGCCGGCCTGCTCGTTTCGCCCGATGGCTGTCGGGTTTGCCGCCCGTCAGCTGTAGAGCGCCTCGATATCCGCCGTGAAGTCCTCGGCAACCACGTTCCTGCGCACCTTGAGTGACGGCGTCAGATGCCCGGTGGATTCGGTGAAGTCCGTGCTCAGCACCCGGAACCTGCGGATCGACTCCGCACGCGAGACTGCCTTATTGGCATCGTCGACGGCCAGCTGGATGTCCGCGATCAGCCCGGGGTCGCTGACGAGGTCGCCGAGGGTGGTGTCGGCGGGACGCCCGTGCTGCTTCTTCCAGAACTCCAGGCCCTCCGGATCCAGGGTCACCAGGCAGGCCACGTAGGGGCGAGCGTCGCCGACCACCATGCACTGGCTGACAAGAGGATGCGCGCGGATCCGGTCTTCCAGGACCGCGGGCGCCACGTTCTTGCCGCCGGCCGTGACGATGATCTCCTTCTTCCGGCCGGTGACCCGCAGAAAGCCTTCGTCATCCAGCGTGCCGATGTCGCCCGTGTGCAGCCAGCCGCCGGAGTCCAGCGCCGCGGCGGTCGCAGCGTCGTTGCGCCAGTAGCCGGGAAAAACATTGGGGCCCTTGATCAGGATCTCGCCGTCGTCGGCAATCCGGACGGTGACGCCGGCCAGCGGCTGCCCGACTGTGCCGATCTTGTTGCGGGTCGGCTTGTTCACCGCGATTGCCGCCGCGGTCTCGGTCAGGCCATAGCCTTCCAGCACCGTGATGCCCGCGCCCGCGAAGAAGTGACCAAGCCGGTCGCCGAGCGGCGCGCCGCCGGAAACCGCATACTGCACACTGCCGCCCACCGCCGTCCGCAGCTTGGCGTATACAAGCCTGTCGAACAGGGCGTGCCGCAGCCGCAGAGCCGGGCCGGGCCGATGGCCGTCCGCGCTGTCACTCGCCGTGCTCCAGGCGACCGCAGTCTGTGCTGCCGCTGCGAAGATCCTGGCCTTGGCCGTGCTCGCCGCAGCCTGCTGCTGGGCACCGTTGTAGACCTTCTCGAACACCCGCGGCACCGCGAGCAGGAAGGTCGGGCCGAACTCGGGCAGCCCCTGCGCCAGCGTGGTGGCATCCGGCCAGTGCCCCAGGACCGCACCGGACTCCAGGCAGGCGACCTGGATGATGCGCGCGAAGGAGTGCGCGAGCGGCAGGAAAAGGAGCGTGGAGGGGCTGGGGATCTCGAAGAGCTGCGGCAGCGCGCCCTGGACGGCGTTGCGCACGGTAGAGATCATGTTCGCGTGCGTGAGCTCGCAGCCCTTCGGCCGGCCGGTCGTGCCGGAGGTGTAGATAATAGTCGCCAGGTCGGCGGCCATCACGGCGTCCCGGCGGCGGCTCAGCTGATCACCGCCGATCTGCTCGCCGGCGGAACTCAGCGCGTCCAGGCCGTCGATCAGCCATATGTCCCGCAGGTCGGGGAGCCGGTCCCGGACGCTGGCGATGATCTTCTCGTGCTGACTGGCCTCGGCGAACACGGCTCGCGCGCACGAGTCGCCGAGGATCCACTCGACCTGCTCGGCCGACGAGGTCTCATAAATCGGCACGGTGACGGCGCCTGCGGCCCAGATCGCGTAGTCGATCAGTGTCCATTCATAACGGGTGCGCGACATCAGTGCGATCCGGTCGCCTGATTCAACGCCCGCGGCGATGAGCGCCTTGGCCAGGGCCGCGACCTCGGCGCCGAACTGCTCAGCGGTCACGTCCTGCCAGCTGCCCGCGCTGGTCCGCCTGCGCAGCACGACCGCGGCCGGCTTCGTCTCGGCCCGGCGGAAGACCACGTCCGCCAGACTCGTCGACGGGGAGACTTCCACCAGTGCGGGCATGCCGTATTCGCGCACGGGGCTCCTTTGCTGGCCGCGTTTCGTGCAGATCTTCCTGGACGTTACAACGCTAAGTCCGCCTGAGCCCAGTCCGGGCGGGGCGCAGTTTCCGGTGTCGGCAGTCCGGCTGTCCGGGTGGCTGCTGCCGTGCCTAGTGTGTTGGGCATGCGGGTCCACGTAGTCAGCGATGTGCACGGGCACGCCCGGGCTCTCAGCGGCGCGGCCGACGGTGCAGATGCCCTTTTCTGCCTGGGTGACCTGCTGCTGTTCATCGATTACGCCGAACCTGGCAAGGGCATCTTTCCCGAGCTGTTCGGAGCGGAGGCCGCGCGGGAATTCATCGGGCTGCGGACGGCCCAGCGCTTCGACGAAGCCAGGGCGATGTCGGCGCGACTGTGGCAGCAGCTGGGCGGTGATCGGCGGGATCATGTCGAGGCCGCCGCGGGCCGCCAGTACGCCGAGCTCTTCGCGGCGCTGCCCGTGCCGTCCTACCTGACGTACGGAAACGTCGATCTGCCCGCGCTGTGGCCGGATTATCTGCGGCCGGGTCAGCAGGTCCTGGATGGCGAGCGGCTCGAGTTCGGCGGGTGGACCTTCGGCTTCGTCGGAGGCGGGCTGCGCTCCCCGTACCGGACGCCCTACGAGCTGGATGACGAGGTGTACGCGGCCAAGGTCGAGGCGATCGGATCGGTCGACGTGCTCTGTGCGCATATCCCGCCGGCTGTGCCGGAGCTGCTCTTCGACACGGTGGCGCGGCGGATGGAACGGGGCAGCGAGGCGCTGCTCTCGGCGGTACGGCGAACACAGCCGCGGTATGTCCTGTTTGGCCATGTGCATCAGCCGCTCGTCCGGCAGATCCGGATCGGCGTTACCGAGTGCGTCAACGTTGGTCACTTCCGCGCCACTGGGACCCCGTACGTCCTGCAGTGGTGACGGTGCGGCGGTAACGGTGCGGCGGTAACGGTGCGGCGGTAACGGTGCGGCCCGGGGCTCGCGGTCCGCTGACGGGGGTACGCTCCGTGCATGGCGGACAAGACCACCTCGAGCATCACGATCGCGGTGCCGGGAAAGGTTGTCATGAGCGTCATTGCCGACTTTGCCGGGTACCCGCAGTGGGCCAGCGGAGTGCGTTCTGCTGAAGTGCTGGAGTCCGCTGCAGATGGACGTGCGCGCAGGGTACGGATGGGCCTGGACGCCGGAATGATCAGGGACAGCTACGTGCTGCGGTACGACTGGGACGGCGACGCGATGGTCCGCTGGGAGCTGGCCGAGCAAGGCGCCATGATCTCCGAAATGGCCGGCGCCTACGTCTTGGCCGAGCGCGGCGATGGCACCGACGTAACCTACGAGCTTTCCGTGGGCATCCGGGTGCCGATGATCGGGATGCTGAAGCGCCGGGCTGAGAAAGCGATCATCGACGCAGCCCTGAAAGGCTTGAAATCCCGCGCTGAGCAGGCGGGATCCGGCGCGGGAGCGGGAGCAATTGGAGATGTCAGTGACTGAGGAACCTGCCGACGACCGTCGGCCTGACCAGGTGAGTAACCCTGGCGGCCTCGATGGTGCGCAGTCGAGCGTGCCGGACGAGCCGGGCCTGCCGGATCCGGGGCCGGGCCTGCCGGATCCGCAGCCAGATCAGCCGGGCTGGCCGGCCGCGGCGCGCGCCGCGGGATCGCCGGGCTCACCGAACCGGCCGGATACCCCGCGCCAGCCGCGATCCTCCGGTGCCTCATCGCGCAAGTCAGGCCCCTCGCGCCAGTCCGCGTCGTCAGGTTCGCCGCGTCGGCCGGGCCAGTCAGACCGATCCCGCGGGCCAGGCGCGCAGGGCAGCGACCTGCTGAACGAGTTCCAGCGATGGCTCATCCGGTCAAGCGCCAAGAACCTGCGCCGCGAGGTCGGCGGCCAGGTGCGCCGCACGCTCGGCACAGACCGCGCCAAGCCGCAGGACGTATGGAGCACGGTGACGACCGAGCCCCCGCCGGGCCAGGCCGGGGAAGCGCCGGAATGCGCCTGGTGCCCCGTGTGCCGGGCAGCCCGTCGGCTCAGGGAATCTGGCCCGGGGGTCGGATCGCAGCTCGCCGGTGCCGGTGATGCCGTTGCCCTGGCGGTGACCGATGCGCTTGAGGCCCTGAATGCCGCGCTGTCTCGAGCCGGACGGCCAGACCAGCCAGCCGGACAGCCAGGCCAGCCAGCCCAGCCGGGTACGGCCAGCCCGGAGGGGCCGGAGCATGGTCCTGACGATCGGGGTTGATGTCGGGGGCACCAAGGTTGCGGCCGGGGTCGTCGACGAGAAGGGCCAGATCGTCGAGAGGCTTAGACGGTCGACGCCTGCGGCCAGTCCGGAGCTCACCGCGGCGGTCATCGCCGATGCGGTCAACGAGCTGCTCAGCCGCCACGAGGCAACGGCAGTCGGCATCGGCGCCGCGGGATTCGTTGACGAGACCCGGTCGACGGTCGTGTTCGCGCCCAACCTCGCCTGGCGTGAGGAACCGCTTAAGGAGCAGGTCCAGGACCGGGTTGGCATGCCCGTTTCGGTGGAGAACGATGCAAACGCCGCCGCCTGGGCGGAAGCCATGCTCGGAGCCGGCCGAGGGCACGAGCACATCATGCTCATCACGGTGGGCACGGGCATCGGCGCAGGTATCGTGATCAACCGCGAGCTCTACCGGGGAAGGTGGGGCGTCGCCGGGGAGCCGGGCCACTACCGGGTCGTGCCCGATGGCCGCCTGTGCGGTTGCGGTAACCGTGGCTGCTGGGAGCAGTACGCGAGCGGCAGCGCCCTGGTCTTCGAGGCCCGCGACTTCGCCCGGCGGTCGCCAGGAGCGGCGGTCCGGCTGCTGCAGCTCTGCGGCGGCGCCCATGAGAGGATCACCGGTCCGGTCATCACGCAGGCGGCGCGCGAGGGTGATGCGGGTGCGCTGCGCTGTTTCGAGATCGTGGGACGCTGGCTCGGCGAGGGCCTCGCTGATCTTGCCGCGATACTCGATCCCTGCTGCTTCGTGATCGGCGGCGGGGTCTCTGACGCCGGCGACCTGCTGCTCGATCCAGCGCGGGAGGCCTTCAAAAACGGGCTGACCGGCGGCCACTACCGCAAGGCCGCGGAGATCCGGCTGGCAGAGCTAGGCAGCGATGCCGGGCTTATCGGTGCCGCTGACCTGGCCAGGGCTCGCTGATCTCGGCTCGCTGCATAACAGGACGGCGCCGTTGTCTGGGCCGTCGCCGCGCGAGGGTCCATCGCCCATCCGCAGCACAACGATGGCGAAGCCAGCGACGAAGGCCGTGACGGCCAGCAGGGCGCCCAGACCTGACACCTGCCAGCCCAGCAGCGTCGCCAGCAGCAGGTAGGCCGGGCCGCCGCACAGCGCAGCCCAGGCACCCTTGGCGACGGGGTCCAGATTCGGCAGCGGCGGCGGCGGCGGCGGGATGTAACGATCGTCGGCGTCCGCATCCCCGGCGGCTGGGGGCCGCGGCTGGGAAGCGGCGCGGACAACGCGGGCGCGGTGCGCGCCCGGCGGCTGGCTGTTCGCGGCGCCAGCGACGGGGCGCGATCCTGGGACGCGAGGTCTGGTGCCGTTGCCAACGGCGCCGGTCTGGCCGGGCGCCGGGTCCGCAGCCGCCTTCTCGGTGGCCACGGTATCCGAAGGCGCGGAGCTGCCAGGAGCGGTATCGGTGCCGCCCGTGCTGGCGCCTGCCGTTTCGGTGCCTGCCGTGCCGGGGCCTGCCATGCCGGTGGCAGCAGAATCGCGCGCTGCGGGATCATGCGCGCTCGCCCCGTCCGGAGCGCCGAGCACAGTCGCGCGCCCGTCGGCAGCCCGCGGATCCCCGTCGGCTGCGGTATCGCTGCCGGGTGGCGCCGTAGTGCCCGGTGCGCTGAGGAGGTTCTCCGCATCTGGCCACGGCGCGTGCGCCGGATCGACCTCCGCGGACAGGTCGTACCGGGCGATCAGGTCAAGCCAGGCTGCCTCGTCGCCGCCCACGTCACCGCCCCTGCCGTGCACCGTTTCTGCCCTCCCGTTTTCTTGCCTCCCCGCTTCTCGCCAGTTTCATTCCCTCGCGGGCCCGTTCCCTCCTGCGGTTCACTCCCGCCGCGGGCGACTGTGTGCGCGGACGAAGTCCAGGCTCCCAGTGAAGATGGCCTCGGCGTCGTTGTCTAGAGGGGCGACGTGGTAGCTGTCCGGAAGGTTCCTGACTTCCAGCTGGCTCGCGGGCAGCGCGGCGCGCAGCAGCGCCAGGCTGGCCGGTCCTACGACATGATCCGTCGTGCTCCGGTAGGCGAGCACTGGCTGGCTGACCTGGCCGAGATTCGCCTTGGTGGTCCGCCACAGGCCGGGGAGCGTCGCTGCCGCCTTCACCGGGATCCTGTCGTAGCCCAGCTCGTCCGCTGGCTGCTTCTTGATGTCGCTGGCAATTCCCTTGAGCGAGGGAACGACCAGTTTCAGCACGGGAGCGAGGTAGAACAGCCGCGTATCGGCGGTGAGGGACGGATTGACCAGCACGAGGCCGCTGACCGCTGAGCCCTGAAGCCCGGCCAGGCGCAAGGCCAGGCAGGCACCCATCGACAGGCCCATCACGAAGATCTCATCCGAGCGTGCCCGGAGGTTGTCGAACGCCCGGTTGACCTCCGCGTACCAGTCCTCCCACCGAGTCCGGGCCATCTCCTGCCAGGTCGTGCCATGACCGGGCAGCCGCGGCAGTGCCACGCTCAGCCCCGCTGCGGCGAGGTATTCCGCCCACGGCCGCAGCGAGTGCGGGCTGCCGGTGAAGCCGTGGCACAGCAGCACGCCGGTGGGGCCGCCGTCATGGCTGAACGCTTCCGCTCCTGGGATCACGGGCATGAATGTCGGTCCTCTCCGGAGGTGGAGCACCATCGCCACAGAATCGTCGCACGCCTGGTCGCACGCGGGCACCGGTTCGGCGCGTCAGCCGCCGCAGTCAGCACTGTCCCGGCTGCGCCCGCCGCGTGGCAACATGTGATCGTGTTCTACTGGGTGGTCAAGGCCGTTCTGGCGCCGATCCTGCGGGTCCTGTTCCGGCCGTGGGCGGAGAACTGCGAGAACGTGCCGCGGGCCGGGCCGGCCATCCTGGCGAGCAACCACCTGTCTTTCTCCGATCACTTCTTCGCTCCGCTGCCACTGCCGCGCAAGGTCGTCTTCCTTGCCAAGTCCGAGTACTTCACCGGCCGGGGGCTGAAGGGACTGGCCCAAAGGGCATTCCTCAGCGGCGTGGGCCAGATTCCGGTTGACCGGTCCGGCGGCGCGGCCAGCGAGCGGGCGCTGCAGACCGGGCTGCGGTTGCTGGCGAGCGGCGAGCTGCTGGGCATTTACCCGGAGGGCACCCGGACGCCCGACGGCCGTCTCTACCGGGGTCACACGGGTGTCGCCCGGCTCGCGCTCGAGGCGAGAGCTCCGGTGATTCCCACGGCCATGATCGGCGGCTTTGAGTTCCAGCCGCCGGGCAAGATAAGGCCCCGGCTGCACATCCGGCCCGGCGTTCGGTTCGGCAAGCCGCTTGATTTCTCCCGGTATTACGGCCTGGAGGAGGACCATATCGTCTTGCGGGCCGTGACCGACGAGATCATGTACGAGCTCATGAAGCTCTCCGGCCAGGAGTACGTTGACGAGTACGCGCAGCGCTCCAAGGCCCGGCTGCCGGCCATCCGAAGGACCCGTGGCCGCGGCAATGCGCCGGACGGCTGAGATTCCTTCCGCTACCTGCTCCCGTCCAGCCTGGATTCACGAAATACTGGCGGAATTCCTGGTAACCGCGGTCGGCTGCCGTGCGATTAGCTGCGATCATGAGGGTCGGCTGCGCTGTCACGCCCGCGCTAGGTGCGCGGGCGTGGATGGCATTAGTGTTGCGGGCGGACATCGCGCCAGCTGGCAGGCAGCATGCGGCCGGCGGCGCGCTCTGAGCGCTGGAGCATATGCGGAAAGGAACCTCATGCGAGTCGGAGTTCTCACCGGCGGCGGCGATTGCCCCGGGCTGAACGCGGTCATCCGCGCGGTCGTACGGACGGGTGCCGCGGAGGCCGGATATGAGTTCATCGGTTTCCGCGACGGATGGCGCGGCCCGCTCGAGGGCGACACCATCCCGCTAGACGTGCAGGCGGTTCGCGGCATCCTGCCCCGAGGCGGCACGATCCTCGGCTCCTCCCGGACGAATCCGCTGGCCGAGTCGGCAGCCGAAGGCGGCAGGTCCGGTATCGAGCGGATCAAGGACAATCTCGCCAGCCTCGGCGTGGACGCGCTGGTGGCGATCGGCGGCGAGGACACCCTTGGCGTGGCGAACCACTTGCACGAGGCGGGCACGCACGTGGTCGGCGTGCCCAAGACCATCGACAACGACCTGTCCGCCACTGACTACACCTTCGGCTTCGATACCGCCGTCAACATCGCCATGGAAGCCATCGACCGGCTGCACACCACCGCGGAGAGCCATCACCGGGCGCTGATTGTCGAAGTCATGGGCCGCAGCGCGGGCTGGATCGCGCTGCATGCAGGCGTGGCCGGCGGCGCGAACGTGATCCTGATCCCGGAGCAGCCGTTCGACATCGAGCAGGTGTGCGCCTGGGTGGAGCACCGGTTCCAGACCAAGTACGCGGCCATCGTCGTGGCCTCCGAGGGCGCGCACCCGAAGGCCTCCGACGAGAGCACCAGCGATCAGCGCCTGGACGCCTTCGGGCATGTCCGGCTGGGCGGGGTCGGCCAGATGCTGGCCGACGAAATCGAGCGGCGGACCGGCAAGGAGGCCCGCGCTGCCGTGCTCGGTCACATTCAGCGGGGAGGCACGCCGACCGCGTTCGACCGGGTGCTCGCAACAAGATTCGGCGTGCACGCGATCCGGGCAGTGGAGGCCGGCAAGTTCGGCACGATGGTCGCCCTGCGCGGCACCGACATTATCAGCGTTCCGCTCGGCGAGGCGACCAGCGTACTGAAGGTAGTTCCGCCCGAGCGTTATGCAGAGGCAGAGATCTTCTTCGGTTAGCGGGGCCGCGAAACAGGGAACCATGGCCGCCCGGCGCCGGGCATCGCCCCCGCGCCGGCCCGGTCCCCGCGGCCGAACCTGGGATCGGCGCTGCACGGCGACGGCCGGCAGCACCGGGAAATCCTCCGGCTTGCGGTACCCGCGTTCGGTGCCCTGGTCGCAGAGCCGCGCTTCCTGCTGGCCCTCCGCGATCACCGGCAGGATCGGGACGGTGCTGCAGGGCGGCTTCTCGATGGTGTCGTCATCGGCGTCGGCGATCAGCGTTACCTGGCCGATGCCGGGGTTGCGACGCTGGCTGTCCACCTGGCGGCAGTGGCGGTGGTGCGGGCCGCGGCGGCGGGCTCGTCGCGCTGTGGCTTGCCTACAGTGTCTGGATCCTGGCCAGGGTCGTCATGCTGCTGGCACTGCACGCAAGTGGCAGCGGCTGGCTGATGACTGGCGCCGTCTGGCGCCGAGCGGCCCAGGCCGGGATGCCAGCAGCCGCGCCGCGCGGCCTTTGGCGTTAGCGGAAAAGGAGACGCCGTGCCGGGTCCTGATTGCGATGCCGCGCAGCCGCAGCTCGATCGCGCGCTGGCGGCTGCCTGGATTGACCGCTGGGACGCTCAGCAGCAGGTTTCGATGCCCGATCGCGAGGAGCGCTTCACCGCGCTGATCGATGCGGTTGAAGCGGGCACTGGCCGGCCGGATCCGCTGGTGATCGACCTTGGCTGCGGGCCGGGATCGCTGGCGGTGCGGCTGCTTGACCGGCTGCCGGCGGCGACCGTGGTAGCCGTGGACGCCGACCCGCTGCTGCTGGCCCTGGGCCGTGCGGCCGAGCCAGGCCGGGGCGGGCTGCGTTTTGCCGATGGTGACCTGAGAGTGGCTGGCTGGTCAGGCGCGCTCGGGCTGAGCCGGACCGCGGACGCTGCGGTCAGCACCACGGCGCTGCACTGGCTTGCCGGACCCGAGCTTGCCGCGATGTACGCCGAAGTCGCGGCCGCGCTGCGGCCAGGCGGTCTGCTGCTCAACGGCGATCATCTCGAGGAGGACGAGACAACTGCGCCGGCCCTTGCCCGCATCGGCCGGGCGATGCGCGAGTGCGAGGACCGGCGCCGCTACCCCAGCGGGCATGCGGAGAGCTGGACCGGCTGGTGGGAAGCGGTGACCGCCGATCCGGCGCTCGCCGGGCCCGTCGCCGAGCGGGAGCGCCGCCGTTACAGCGCCGAGCACCACGCTGGCGAGTCACGGCTGCTGGCCACGCATGTGAGCGCGCTGAGCGCCGCTGGCTTCGCCGAGATCGGCACGCTGTGGCAGCGCGGGGACAACCGCCTGCTGTGCGCGGTCCTAGGCAGCTGACTGCGCTGTTCTCACCTGCTGCCGGGCTAGCTCTCGGCGCAGCGGGCTCACCCGCACCCGCGGAAGGCCGCGTGATAAGAGGGCGGGGGCTTCCCGATCAGGTAACCGGCGCGGTGCGGAACCAGGTAAAGGACGATGCTCCATGCCGTGCAGGCAGAGTGCGCCGGGCTATCGGCGGGATCCTGGCGGCTGGTGAAGGTGATAGTCGCAGCCAGCCGCCCGGCGGCGGCGATGACGCTGACTGCGCGCAGCGTGACAGCGGAGTCTGCGGTCGTGCCGTAGCCGGATCGGAACGCCCGCGGCGTGAGCCTGGCACCGATGCCCGGTGTCAGCAGGATGCGGTAGGCCAGATAGTTATGGCGGTTGACGGCAGAGAAATACCTCGTCAGGAACTCGGTGACGGGCTGGGCGTGCGGCTCGCTCACTGCTCCGGCGGCAATGCCGACCAGGGCAGTGCCGGTCGCTGGCGGTGCGCCGGGCGTGCTCGCGGTGGCGGACGAGGTGGTACCGCTCCCCGGCGGCGGGCCCTTCGCCGCGACGGACGCGTGCTGCTCACCGTCGGCCGCGGCGTCGATCCCGGCGGCGGATGCCTGCTGATGCCCGAGCACGTGCAGGGCAGCGAAGCCGCTGGCTGCGGCGGCCAGAACGACCGCTGCCGCGAGTGCGACTGGCCGCCACCGGCCGCGGCGCCGTCCCGGCGTCAACGGCTCGCCCGGCTTGAATGGCTCGGCTGGCCCCCAGCCGTCTGGCCCCCAGCCGTACAGGGCAAGGCCGTCCGGTGCGAGGGCGGCGGCTGGTGGCACGTCAGCACGCGAACTGGCCGTCCGCGCACCTGGCTGCGCATACAGGTAGCCAAACGGGTCGCTCGGTGCGCTGTCACGCAGCGAGCCGAAGGGATCGCCGCTTCCTCGCTCGCCGGCACCTGGCAGGCCGATGCCCGGCTGGCCACTGCCGCCCAGCGAGGTGCCGCATTCGATGCAGAACCGGTCGGTCTCCTTGGCCTGATGTCGGCACAAAGCACAGAATCGCACGTTTCCCCTCGCGCCTTTTCGCGCCACTGCGAGCGCGGCAAGAACTCGTTCTCAGTATCCGTGCCAGGCACCTAGGCAGGCCAGTAACTTGGCCGGAGTCGGGCCATTCCCTGGCAAATGCGCGCCAGCGGAGCACGGGGCTGCGGTTCCCGGCCCGGGACTGGCTAGCTGCTGACATCCTCGAGCGGCTACCTTCGGCGGGATCTGGACCAGGCAGCGGCGAGCTGACCATGTCCTGGCCCGGCCAGTCGCCTGCCGCCCTCCTGTGCCGCCTGCGGCTGCCGGTCGACGTGGGCCCAGATGGCGGCATTCGCACCGGCTGCGGTGGGCATGGCGCCCGCGGCCCACAGCGATCCGGTGCCCGGGATGAGCGCGAGGTCAGGTACCGGGCCAGTGCTGGTCAGCAGGGAACGGCTCCACCTGCCGGTCCGGGACAGGTGCAGTGCCCACGACTGGCTGCCGGACATGTCCTCGGCGGCGATCCACAGACCGCCGCGGCCGTCGGGCGCCATGGCGCCGGGATCGACCCGCCACGGCAGCTGCACCCGAGACCACCGGGTCCCGTTCAGGTGCGCCAGCAAGGGCAGGTTTCGATGGGCCAGGTACCTGCTGGCCGATACCCAGACGTTGCCGCGCGCCAGTGCCAGGATGTCGCTGAACTGCGCGCCGCGCAGCGCCGAGCCGGTCGCCTGCCGCCAGGCCGTGCCGTTGTAGCGCACGACGACATCCTGCGGACCGCGGGCACTCGCCGATCGCCCAGACGCTTTGCGCCGACAGGCTGCTGGCCCGGCCGATATCGGCGCCCACTCCGGTGACCTTCGTCCAGGTTCCTCGCTGCAGGTGCCAGGTACCAAGGCCCCGGTGGAATTCGCTTGCAGCATCCGGCCGATCCGTCAGGCCCTGGGCGCTGCTGCCCGCGCCGCCGGGCCGGGCAGCGGGCCGTGCGCCCAGATCGCGGCGTCCCCGCCGGTCTTGGTAAGGGACCCGCCGCTGCCCCACAGCGACGTGGTTCGCGGTATGAGCGCCAGATCGCCCACTCCGCTGCCGAGCCCGATCTTGCTGCGGGTCCAGTGTCCAGACCGGGACAGGTGCAGGATCCACCACGTCTGTCCGCCCGCAACTGCCGGTACCCAGATCCCGCCTCGGCCGTCCACGGCGAAGCGCTCAGGCCGCATCTGCCAGGGCGCCACGAACCGGGTCCAGCGCGCGCCGTTCCCGTGCACGATGACCAGGCGGCCGTCGGCGGAGACGCCAGAGATCCAGATATTGTGCGGTGACACCGCCAGGATGTCGTCGGGCGTGGTCCTGGCAAGAGCGGATCCCGTCCGCGCGCGCCGCCAGCTGCGGCCGCTGTAGTGCTCGACCGGAGTGGCTGAGTGCAGCGTGACTGCCCAGATGCTGCTGCCGGACAGCGCGCTGGCGCGGTACACAGCGCCCGCCGGACCAGTGCTCCTGGTCCAGGAGCGGCCGTTGTAGTGCAAGGTGCCCAGGCTGGTACTGCCGCTGAACACCCAGACGTCCGACGAGCTGACCGCGACGACCGAGGTCGCCATTCCGGCGTTCCATTTCTTCGCGACGGTCCACCGGCTGCCATTCCAGCGCAGCACGTAGCTGCCGAAGTAGCTGACGGCCCAGATGTTGTCGGCCGAGGAGGCGCTCGCGGCGATGATGAAGCCGCCGAGTGCGGCCGGCAGCGGAACAGCGCGCCACTGGCGGCCATTCCAGCGCGCGGCCGTCGGCGAGCTTGGGCCGCCCGGATTGGTTCCGCCGAATGCCCAGGCAGTGTCGGGCGCCGGCGCGATCACCACCGAGTAGCCGGGGGCATTGCCGGCCGGGCCATCGTGGCGGCTCGCGACGAGCCGCCACGTCGGCGTGCCTGCTGCCTGCGCGGGGATGCTGGTCACCAGCGGCAGCAGCGCGACAGCCAGCACGGTGCCGATCGCGATCAAGGCGCTGATCACGGCGCTGATCGCGATGCCTGCCCGGCGGGGCCTGTGCACCGATGACCTCCGCTCAGCGCTGGTTTGCGCACTTGACCATCCGATGACTACCGGATGACCTGCCTACGCCAAGGCTAGTACGGGCGCGGCGGGATCGGCCGCAAAGCCTGCGGCGCTGGCGGGCCGCAAGCTAGCCGGGCTGCCCCTGGCCGCCGCTGCCAGCGGACTGTGACAAGCTGCTCGGTGGAGGTGCGCACGTGAAGATCGGACTGCAGATCCCGGATTTCACCACGCCCGGCGGCCCCGCCCGGCTTGGACCTGACCTGGCCACCGTCGCCCGCGTCGCCGATGACGCCGGCTTTGAGTTCATTGCCCTGATGGACCACTTCTTCCAGATCGGCATGCTCGGGCCGCCCGAGCACGAGATGCTCGAGGCCTACACGACGCTGGGTTACCTGGCCGGCAATACCTCCAGGGCCAAGCTGCTCACGCTGGTCACCGGCGCCGTCTACCGCTATCCCGGCATCCTCGCCAAGGTCGTCACTACCCTGGACGTGCTCTCGGGCGGGCGCGCCTGGCTTGGCATCGGTGCCGCCTGGAACGACGAGGAGTCCCGCGGACTGGGCATCGCCTTCCCGCCGGTCGCCGAGCGCTTCGAGCGGCTGGAGGAGACCGTGCAGATCTGCCTGCAGATGTGGCGCGGCGACGAGAGCCCGTACCGGGGCACGCACTACCAGCTGGAGCGGCCGCTCAACTCGCCGCAGGCCCTGTCGCAGCCGCATCCGCCGATCATGATCGGCGGCTCCGGTGAGCGCAAGACGCTGCGGCTGGTTGCCCGCTACGCCCAGGCGTGCAACCTGTTTCCCGGCCCTGACCTCGGCCGCAAGCTCGACGTGCTGCGCGCGCACTGCGAGACCGAGGGACGCGACTACGACGAGATCGAGAAGACCTGCTACTTCATCTTCGACGTCGGAGAGAAGGGGGAGCGGGCCGGCCAGATCGTGGACGAGCTGGGCGCGCTCGCCGAGCTTGGCTTCCAGGCCGCCATCGGCGCGGTCGCAAGGGTCTGGGACGTGACGCCGCTCGAGGTCATCGGCAGCGAGGTGATCCCGGCCGTCGCCGGCCTGTGACCTGTCACTGGCGTGCTCACTGCCGCTCGCGCCCGGCCGGGGGCATTCCCGAAGCGGACCAGCCGGTCCAGCGTTCCACGGTGATCGTGATCACCGGTCCGGCTGGCCTGGTGTCGCGGTACTGCGGGTAGCGTCCGGCGAGCAGGATGATGGGTGCGGCCAGCGTCGCGGGATCGGCCAGGATTGCCGCGCGGCCATCGGCGCGAGCCCACCACAGCGCTGTCCAGTCATCGTCGTAGTGGTCAGCGAGCACGGCGACCTGCGGGTTGGCGCGGATGTTGCGCAGCCGCTGCAGGTTGGCTGTCGCCTTCGGCTTGGCGTCCACGGCGGTGTAGATGTAGTCGCCGGCCACGGCGAAGGTGACGGGGACGATGTGCGGGCGCCCCGCACTGGTGACCGTGGCGAGCCTGGCTACCTGGGCGCCGCTCAGCAGCTGCCGCGCGTTTTCCTGGGTGAGATCCATGCCGCTCAGGCTGCCGGTGCTCCAGGACGGCTGGCCGTCGGCGTTCTGCCCGGCCGGGCGATGCCGGCCAGCAGGAGCTGCACGACGGGAAGCCCCATCCGCCGATCCCTGCTCTCCGCGACAGTGTCGAACGTGAACCCAGTTGTCTCGATTGCCGACCGGGTATCCCGGTTCAGCTGGCACCCGCCGCTGAAGTGGCTCCACAGCGGGGTGAGCCGGTCCTGCCAGCGGGCAAGCGCCGGATCTGCGGCTCGCACGTGCTCGAAGACCAGGAGCCGTCCGCCCGGCCGCAGGACCCGGCGGGCCTCGGCGAGCGCTTCCAGCGGCGAGCCGATCGTGCACAGCGACAGCGTGAAGACGACGGTATCGAAGCTCTGGTCAGCACATCCCAGCCTCTCGGCCCGCTGCTGCTCGGCCCGCACCTCGATGCCGAGCCTTGCCGCCTTGCGGCGGGCCCGCTCGAGCATGGCCGCCGACGGGTCAACCAGTACCAGGGCCGATATTCGGTCCTGCCGGTAGTGGCCGAGGTTCGCGCCGGTGCCGGCGCCGACATCGAGCACCCGGCCGCGCGCCGCCGCCAGCAGCTGCTGCCGCTCACGGCCGACAAGCGCCCGCTCCGGGCCGGCCATAGCCCGGTCGTATCCCCAGGCAAAGAGGCGGCCGACCGGCCCAGGGTGTCGTGTCATCGCCGGGCTCAGGCCACGGTCATCGGGTGCGGTGCCGGAGTGAGCGACCGGCCCATGGCCGCTGACAGGGTCGCGGCCGCGCTCGCGAGCTCGCGAATGTCCGCATCGGTCAGCGCCTGGTCGCCATCGCACAATGCCCTGTCGGGCTCCGGGTGGACATCCACGATGATCCCGTCGGCGCCCACCGCGATCGCGGCCCGGCTGAGCGGCAGGACGAGGTCGCGGCGACCGCCCGAGTGGGACGGATCGATGATGACCGGCAGGTGCGACAGCCGCTGGGCGATCGGGACGGCGCTGATGTCGAGGGTGTTGCGGGTTGCGGTCTCGAAGGTCCGGATGCCGCGCTCGCACAGCACGATGTCGAGGTTGCCGCGCTGCGCGATATACTCCGCCGCCATCAGCCATTCCTCGATCGTCGCGTTCATGCCCCGCTTCAGCAGTACCGGCTTGCCGGCTGATCCGACGGCCTGCAGCAGCGCGAAGTTCTGCATGCTGCGGGTGCCCACCTGCAGCATGTCGGCGTAGGAGCAGACCAGGTCGACGCTGGCCGGGTCGATTACTTCGGTCACCACGGGCAGCCCCGTCTCCTGCCGCACCTCGGCGAGGATCTTCAGGCCAGCCTCGCCAAGGCCCTGAAACGCGTACGGCGACGTGCGGGGCTTGAACGCGCCGCCGCGCAGCATCGCGGCACCTGCGGCCTGGGCCATCCGGGCCGCGGCCACGGTCTGCTCGGGCGTCTCCACCGTGCACGGGCCTGCGATGACGGTGACAGCGTCGGGGCCGATCGCCACTCCGCCGACCCGGATTACCGATCTGTTGGCATGATGCTCTCTGCTGACCAGCTTGTACGGCACGGAGATACGCACCACATCGCTGACCCCGGTCCTGCTGCGGAGGCTGAGCGCGCCGAACTGGTCGACATCGCCGACCAGCCCGATGATGGTGCGAGACACCCCCCGGCTCACAAAGGCCTCGCCGCCCGCCGCTCGCACCAGGTCAACGATGCCGTCAATATCGTCTTGAGTGGCCCCCGAGGCCATCACGATCACCATCTGATCCTCCTTAGCTCCATCATGACGAAAGCCCCGGGCCGCTTCGGCCCGGGGCTTTCGTTCGCGTCGCTGTGCGTCAGTGCAGAGCCTGGCGGGCGACCGTCCCAGGGCCGGGCCGGTGGCCAAAAAAGAACCAGTACGCGTGAGGCACGGGCGAAGTTTAGCGCATCCGCGTCAGCGCTCGCGGACGGTGGTCACCAGTGAGGCACCGAAAGCGAGGTGGGAAGATGGCGGACCTGCGGGGATGACGCCGGCGCGGCGCGACAGCGACTGCGCGAGAGCAGGAAGGGGCAGGTCAGCCTGACATGGGGCAGCCGGATTCCGGTCCGAGCGCGGCCGGTGATTGGCGGGCCGGGACGCGCGACGCTGGCCTCAGTCAGGCCATCACCATGGACAGCAGCGGGCGGCGCGAGAAAGAGCGCGCGCCAGAAGTGCAGGCAGCTGACGCCGGCATGGCCTGCCCGGACGGGCCGCCGCGGCGGCTGCCGCCTGGCCAGTACATCCCGGCCGCGCTGCCAGTGCTGCACTACGGCCCGGTCCCCGCCTTCAACCCGGGCACCTGGGATCTGTGCGTTTTCGGCGCGACACGCGGCCGCACTGACCAGCGGTGGACCCAGCGCGAGATCGCGTCGCTGCCGCGCCGCCGGGTGGTCGCTGACTTCCATGCGTGACCAAGTTCACCGTGCCGGACCTGACCTGGGAGGGCGTTTCGGCGGCGGCTGTGCTGCGTGCTGTGCCGCCGGCCCCGGCGGTCACGCACGTGATGATCAGGGCCGACTTCGGATACAGCGCCAACGTCCGGATCGCCGATTTCGCAGCCGAGGACACACTGCTCGCGACGCACCTCGAGGGAGCTGAGCTCACCCCTGAGCATGGCTATCCGCTGCGCCTGGTCGTGCCGTCCCTCTATGCGTACAAGAGCGTGAAGTGGCTCCGGGCCATCGAGTACCTGGTGAAAGACCGCCGGGGCTTCTGGGAGGAACGCGGCTATCACAACACCGCCGATCCCTGGCAGGAGCAGCGGTACTCGTATCAGGAACGTCCTCCGGGCGAGGGCCCGCCGCTCTGACCGACCGCTGCCCGCAGGGCCCGTCCATCGGGCGCTGCCGTCGGCCTGAGGGCACGTCCGAGGTCGGCGACGGCCGCACAGAGCATCTGGCCCTGCCCGGCCATCGTCTCCATTAGCAGGTCCGGGCCGCTGCCGATCTCATCGAGCACCGGCATCAAGCAGTCTCTGGCGCGCAGCAGGCCGGCCGGTCGCCGTCGACGGCCGACCCGGTGTGCACGACCACGCCGCGGGCACCGATAGCGGACCCGCGGCGCAGGGAGTGCCGGATCGCCGCCGCGGAGCGCTCGCTGATTACCAGGTCAGGAGAGCCGGGATTGATCAGGTAGGGCGCATGCACGAAGACAGGCAGCCCGGCCCAGCAGCGCATGCTCGCGCGGCGCCGGGTCCTGCGCCCGGTCGCCCGCCGCCTGAGCCCAGCGGCGGGGATTGGCGACGAAGACCTGAATTGCCTCGCGCCGACCGCCGCTGCATACCGGAGGCCGCCGGTGGCCGGTCCGCCGGAGACGGGAACCTGCGAGCCGATGGGACGCGGCACGGTGCTCAGCGTAGCGGCCGCTCGCTGCGCACATTTTCCGTGATCTCGTAAGATCGGTGACGCCCTTTCTTACCGGATCATGGAGAACTCGCCTGTGCTGCCTCGCTGCAGCCATGCGCGGCGCTGCTAGGGCAGGTTGAAGCCGACGTTGATGGTGATGGTGGAGCCCTGGGGAGCCTGGCCGGTCGGGCTGTAGCTCAGCACCGTGTCGCCCACGAACGACTTGTTGACCTGGACGTTGAACCCGGCCTGCTGGAGCGCCGCCACGGCCTTGGTCGCGTGCATGCCGGTCACGTGGGGCACGGTCACCAGCGGGGGCCCGGGGGAGGCGTAGACGGTCACGACCTCGTGCGGGCTGATCGCTGAGCCTGGGGCGGGTGACTGCCGGACGATCGTCCCCTGCGGCGCGGCGCCCTTCGGTTCCTGAACCGGATTAAGCGCGTATCCGCCCGCCTGGGCCGTCGCCTCGGCCGCCTGCACCTGCTGTCCGGCGAAATCAGGCAGCGGCGGTCCCGCACTGACGGTAATGGCGACTGGCTTCGTCTTCGGCCAGCTTGTTCCCGCGACCGGGCTGGTGCTGATGACGGTGCCCGCCGGGATGGTGGTCGATGTTGCCGGAGCGGTCGTCACTGCCGTGAGACCGAGCTCTTTGAGTGCGGCCTCAGCGCTCGCCAGCGAGATTCCGGTTACTGCCGGGATCTGAGCATAGGCTGGCCCGAGCGAGCTGATGATCGTTATCGTGCTCCCGTGCTTCGCCCGTGAGCCGGTGGACGGCCGGGTGCGGATGACCTCGCCTGCGGGCGTCGCGCTGTGCTCGCCGCTGCCCAGGTGCACGGCGAAGCCGACGTTGCGCAATTCGGTGCGGGCGGCTGCGGTGGTCATGCCGCCGACGTGCGGAACCGTCGTGTACTGGCCCTTGACGAACCATCCGACGCCCAGCCACGCCGCCAGCACGAGGATGATCGCGAGGACCACGTAGAGCAGTCTCCTGCTGAACAGCCATCGCTGCAGCGCAGGCTCATGCTGGCGCCGGGAGCGGTTCCGGCCACGGCCGTCGTGCTGATCGCCCCAGCCTGGTCCGATTTCCCCGGTCGGAACGATCAGCGTGTGGTTCGCTCCGCGGTACCCGCCGCCGGGCCCATCGGCTCCGGGCGGTCCGCCGCTGCCGTAGCGCAGCTGCTCCGTTTCTCCCTGCGGGCCCGGTGAAGCGGGGTCAGCCGGCCCGAAGCCCAGGGCGGCAAGCCCGTACGGGGCGCGTCCGGCAGCGTCGCTGTCCGCCGCGCCTGACGCCGGGCCTGCGATGGCCCGCGGGCCGCCGTCTGGCCCGGTGATGCCGTTCAGCGCTACTGTGCGCGAGTCGCCGGTGTCGGCATCCGAGGCGTCGGCTCGGCTGCCCCAGCCGCTGGATGTGTCGCGCCCGCTGTCCCAGCCGCTGGGCGCGCGGGTCCCGCTGCCCCACCCGTTGGCGTGGGCGCCGCTGCCCCAGTCATTGGACGCGTCGTAGGTGCCGCTGCCCCAGGTCGCCGCGTCCGGGCCTGCCGGCAGCCTGCCCTGGTCGTACTCGCCAGCCGCGGCCGAGTGCGGGCCGGTCAGTTCCGCCGGAATTGGCATCCCGCGCCGCACCGCGGTGACCGCCTCCAGGAAATGACCGGCGTCGGCAGGCCGCAGGTCCGGGTTCCTGCTGGTCGCCAGCGCTACCAGGGCGTCCAGGGCGCCCGGCAGTCCCGGCACCAAACTCGACGGCGGCAGGACTGTCTCGTTGACGTGCTTGTAGGCCACTGCGAGCGGCGTATCCCCGGTGTGCGGCTGGCGGCCGGTCAGCATTTCGAACAGCATGATGCCAACCGCATACACGTCAGTCCGGGTGTCGGACGCGCTGGCGGACACTTGCTCGGGCGCGAGATAGGCGGCAGTGCCGATGATCATGCCCGCCTTCGTCTGGCCGGTCACCGCCGCTGCCCTGGCCAGCCCGAAGTCTGCGACCTTCACGACATTGGTCCTGGTCAGCAGAACGTTCTCTGGCTTCACATCGCGGTGCACGATGCCCGATTCGTGCGCCACAGCCAGGCCGGACAGTACGCCGTCGATAATGTCGAGGGCCTCGCGCGGGCTCAGCTTGTCCCTCTCGTTCAGCAGCTCGCGCAGGGTCTGGCCCCGCACGTACTCCATGGCCAGGTAATGCAGCCGGCCGTCCGAGCCCTGGTCGTAAACGGCGACGACGTGCGGACTGGACAGCCGCGCGGCGGACCGGGCCTCGCCGATGAACCGGCGGACAAATTCCTCGTCGACCGCCAGCTCGGGATGGGCGATCTTGAGCGCTACCGTGCGGTCCAGCCGCGTGTCGGTGGCAAGATAGACCGACGCCATGCCGCCGCGCGCAAGCTGCGCTTCCACCCGGTAGCGGCCATCCAGCAGCTGCCCGGCAGGCGGCGAAAGGGTCGTATCCATCGGGAGCAGTGTAGGGCGCGGGGTGCCGTGCGTGCCCCGCTAATAGCACTCCGTAAGCACATGTGACTAACGGTGACAGCGGCCGGAATCCGCGGCCTCATGCCCGGCAGCCCAGTTCGCGGCAGCCCGGTCCGCGGCAGCCCGGTGCCGGGCAGGTCCGTACTCAGCAGCACGGCGCCTGACTTCCGCGCGGCGAGCGTTAGCCTATCGGCGCGAACATCGGCCGGCGGAACGGAGTGATGCGGTGAGCCAGCTCAGCCCCGCGGAACCTGGCGGCCCGGGGCGGGTCGTCGTGGCAGGCGGCGGGCTTGCCGGGCTGCGCACGGTCGAGGAGCTCCGAGCCAGGGGGTATCAGGGCGTGGTCACCCTGATCGGCGCGGAGGGCAGGCTTCCCTATGACCGGCCGCCCCTGTCGAAGAAACTGATGACCGGCGAACTGGACGACACCACCGTGCGCGCGGACCTGAGCCCACTCGGGGCGCAGCTGCGCCTCGGCGAGGCCGCGACCGGGCTGGCTGATGGCGTTCTGCGCACCGATCGCGGCGAGTATCGCTTCGACCGGCTGGCCCTGACGACCGGCGCGCGCCCGGTTGCCCTGCCTGGCACCGGCCGGCAGCGGTTCCTGCGCACGATCGACGACGCGCTCGAGCTGCGCCAGCTGCTGCTGCCCGGCCTGCGGCTGGCTATCGTCGGGGCGGGCTGGATCGGCGCCGAGCTGGCGACCGCGGCGGCGGCCCGCGGCTGCCGGGTGACCGTGCTGGAGGCCGCCGCCGCGCCGCTGGCGGCGGCCGTGGGGGCGCAGGTCGGCTCGCTGACTGCCGGATGGTACCCAGCAGCGGGCGTCGAGCTGCGGCTCGGCCAGCTGGTCGAGTCAGTCGAGCCGGGCGGGCTTGCCCTGGCGGGCGGTGAGTGGCTCGCCGCCGACGAGATCGTGACCGCCGTCGGGGTCCGGCCGGATGTCTGCTGGCTAGAGGGCTCTGGTGTCGCGCTGGATAACGGCATCGCCGTCGATGAAAGCCTGCGCGCGACGGTTCCCGGTGTCTTCGCGGCGGGGGACTGCGCGGCATTCTGGTCGCTGCGCTACCAGCGCAGGCTGCGGTTCGAGCACTGGGACGTCGCCCTTCGCGCGCCCGCGGTGCTGGCGGCGAACCTGCTGGGCGGGACTGACGCCTATGACCCCGTTCCGTATTTCTGGTCAGAGCAGTTCGGGCGAATGGTGCAGTACGCCGGCTTCCACAGCGCCGCGGACCGCATGATCATCCGCGGCGACCCGGCTGGGAAGCGGTGGGCGGCGTGCTGGCTGGCCGGGGAGGCGCTGGTGGCGCTGCTGACGGTGGACTCGCCGCGCGATCTGCTCCAGGGCCGCCGGATGATCGAATCCGGGCTGCCGGTGGACGCTGCCCGGCTTGCTGATCCGCAGGTGCCGGTGCGGGACGCCGGGCTGGCCTGACGCTCCGCTGCTGGCGCGCTGGGCGGATCGCCGGGCGGCCCGCTCAAGGCGGCTGGCTCGAGGCGGCGACGCTGCCATGAGACGCCCAGATTTCGTCTGGTGTTTGGTCGCCGCTCCGATGTGGGATGTTTGGAGACGTGGCACAGATTGACTCCCCTGCCGACGAAATAGTCGGCGACTGGCTGACCCTCGCTGACGTGGCTGACCGACTCGGGCTCCCGGTAAGCCGGGTCAGGCAACTGCTCCGGGACCGCAAGCTGCTCGCGGTCCAGCGCCCGAACGGCGCTTTCTGCGTTCCGGCGGCATTTCTTGACGGTGACCAGATCGTCCGCGGCCTGCACGGCACGCTGACGCTGCTGCTCGACTGCGGCTTCGACGACGCGGACGCGCTGCGCTGGCTGTTCACCGCTGATGAGACCCTGCCCGGAACGCCGATCCAGGCAATTGCCGAGAACCGGCGCACTGAGGTCAACAGGCGGGCTCAGGCGCTCGCGTTCTGAACCGGTGTGTTAAGCCGCCGGGCCCGTCCGGCGGGTGATGCGTGCTGCGCGGCCCGGGGCGGCCCGCCGTCCGGTCAGTCGCGCCGCGCTGTGGCGGCAACGGCAAGCTCGGCGAGTGCATCCCGTGACTGCGCCGTGATCGGAGCTCTCTCCAGGACCGACAGCGCCTCCATGACGTTCCTGTCGATCATCAGCTCGCACTCATCGAGGGCCCCGGTGTCGGTGATGACCGCGCGGACCTGCGCAGCGGCTTCCGCGCTGAGCAGGGGGTCGCCGAGATGCCGGCCGATTATCCCGGTCTGCGCGGCGCTGGCCCGCTCGCGGGCCACGGCGATGAGCACGGTCCGCTTGCCTTCCCGGACGTCGTCGCTGACCGGCTTGCCGGTTTCCGCCGGATCGCCGAACACCCCGAGGATGTCGTCGCGCAGCTGGAACGCGATCCCCAGCGGAATGCCGTAACTGCTCAGTGCGGCCGGCAGGCCGGCTGGCCTGCCGGCGCGGTCCCGCCCCGCGCCCGGTCCGGCGGCGAGTGCCGCGCCCAGGTGCAGCGGCCGCTCGACGGTGTACTTGGCCGATTTGTAGACGACGACGCGCAGCGCGGCCGCGACGGTCGCGGCGCCCGACGCCTGCCCGATGAGATCGAGGTACTGCCCGGAGAAGACCTCCGTGCGCATCGCGTCCAGGACGCTGCGCCCGTTCTGCAACGCGGCCTGCGGCAGGCCGCTGCCGTGGAACAGCTCGTCCGTCCAGGCCAGCAGCAGGTCCCCGACCAGGATCGCGGCGCCCGTCCCGAACGCCTCGGCCGAGCCACGCCAGCTCGCCACCTCGTGCAGGCCGACAAACCGGCGATGGACCGACGGCCGTCCCCGGCGGGTGTCGCTGCCGTCCATCACGTCGTCGTGCACGAGCGCGCTGGCATGCAGCAGCTCCAGCGCTGCGGCGGCGGTGAGAATCTGCGGGCAGTCCTCGCGCCCCGCGGCGCGCCAGCCCCAGTAGCAGAAGGCGGGCCGCAGCCGCTTGCCGCCCGCCACGAGCTCGTCGACGGCGTCGAGGCACTGCAGCAGGCTGGCGTCGATCCGGCCCAGGACATCCCGCTGCTGAGCCACGAAGTCCGCCAGCGCGCGCCCCACCTGTGCGCGAATGTGCGGAAGCTCTGCCGCAGTGCCCGCCATGCTCGCGAGAGTAGCCGGGTCAGGTTGTGCGCCGGGCGCCGGCAGCCGGACGCGTCCTCGCTAGCCTGGGAACATGTTTCCCCGACCGGCCGAGCCGAGCCTTGCGATCCGCGATCTGCTGGCTGGCGGCGGCCAGTCGTTCTCGTTCGAGTTCATGCCGCCGAAGACCGCGACGGAGGAGGACCGGCTGTGGCTGGCGATCCGCCAGCTGGAGCCGCTCCAGCCCACGTTCGTATCGGTCACCTATGGCGCGGGCGGCTCAACCCGCGACCGGACCGTGCGGGTGACCGGCCGGATCGCCGCAGAGACGACCCTGACGCCGGTCGGGCACCTGACCGCCGTGGATCATTCTGTGTCCGAACTGCGGCACGTCATCGGCTCGTATGCCGCTGTGGGGGTGCGCAACATGCTGGCGCTGCGCGGCGACCCGCCGGGCAATCCGCGCGGCGAGTGGGTGCGCCATCCCGAGGGGCTGGAGTATGCCGCGGAGCTCGTGCGCCTGATCAAGGCGTCCGGTGAGTTCTGCGTCGGCGTCGCCGCATTTCCCGAGGGTCACATCAGGTCGGCGAGTCCCGCCGAGGATATTTCCTATTTCATTCAAAAATGTGACGCAGGGGCGGAATTCGCCGTCACCCAGATGTTCTTCAATCCCGATGACTATTTCCGCCTCCGCGACGCCGTGGCGGCGCTCGGCTGCGACGTGCCGATCATTGCCGGGATCATGCCGATCACCAGTCTCGCGATGATCGAGCGCACGGCGATGCTGTCCGGGGCGAGCTTGCCCCCGGCGCTGGCTGCGAGGCTGCACGAGCACTCCGCCGACAAGGCTGCGGTGCGCAAGATCGGCGTGGAATACGCGGCGGACATGTGCGAGCGGCTGCTCGCCGACGGAGTCCCCGGCCTGCATTTCTACACACTCAACTGGTCCCGGGCCACGAGAGAGATCTACCAGCTGCTGGGGCTGGCTGACCGGCCCGGCGGTCAGCCCCCGGTCGGCGATCAGCCCCCGGCCGGGGCGGCGGGCCAGGGCGGCCGGGGCGAGCCCGGCGGCGATCCGGGCGCGTCGCGCAACGGCAGTATTGCGCCCATGACCGCGTACGGCGGGCTGTCGCCGGGGAAGCCGTAGCCCCTGAGCAGATCGGCGAAGCCGAGACCGCGATAGAGCCGCCTGGCCGGGGTATCGGCGTCCCTGGTTGACAGCGCTGCGGTGTGCTCATGCCGGTCTGTGGTCAGCGTCAGCAGCATGCTGCGGCCGATGCCGCGGCCCTGGTGGTCGGGGTGCACGTGCACCTCGGCGATCTCCAGCGCGTTGTCCAGCCATGCGGCCGCGAACTGCGATCCCCAGGCTGCGCTGATCCCCGCTGCCACGACGTCATGCCACCACTGGCCGGTGGCTCCCCGGAAGCCATAGCTGAAGGCGATCACCGGGCCGCCTGGCTCAGCCGACACGGCCAGTCCGCGGAAGTCGGGGTAGGCCGCGTGCCGCTCCATGATGGCGCGCCTGCCGGGCAGCTGCATCGGCTCTGGCCGCATGGCGGCAGCGTAGACGGCAAGGAGCAGGTCCAGCGCGTCGCGGAAACCGTCCGCGTCGAGCTCGCTGACCAGCGCGGAACTGCGCACGGCGGCCAGCGTATGCCACCGGGCGCCGGCGACGGCCGGGGTAGTGCGATATGGCGTGCCTTGCGGCGCGCTCGCTGCCTCGTTCTGTCAGACCCGCCTTGTAACTTCGAACGCAGATGCAAGCCACTGGACAGCTAGCCGAATTTCTGTTCGAATAGAACTCGTGAGGCCGCCCGGCTTCCTACCCCCTGGGACTGCCGGGCACCGGCCGGGCGTGGCGAGGGGAAGCGCCCCGCCCGGCCGGCTGCTCAGCGGATGTGGAGGATATGGATGAACACGATCGCGCAGATGCGCCCCGATCAGACCAGTTGCAGGGTGGCGCCGTCGGCGCTAGCGCTCCTTGAGTCGGCGCGGCATGGGCTGGCCGCGGCGGAGTGCGAGACCTCGGCAGGCGCCAGGTACGTGGCGGCTCATCTGGCGGCGCTGCGCGCAGCCGCAGCTGTGGTGGCTGCCAGGCCGCAGCCGGGAGCCGGCGGCCGCAGGAAGCGGCCGCGCAGCGTCTGGGAGCTGCTGCCCAGAGTCGAGCCCGCGCTCAGCGAGTGGGCAGCGTTCTTCGCGGCCGGCGCCGGCAAGCGCGCGGCAGCCGAGGCCGGGCTGCCCCGCGCGGTCACCCTCCGGGAGGCAGATGACCTGCTGCGTGATGCCGGAACTTTCGTGTCACTCGCCGAGAACGCCCTCGGCGTGCCGGCTCAGCCGCTGCTGCCGATGCGCAGTGCTGGTTGAAGCCCGGTGCTGGTTGAAGCCCGGTGCTGGTTGAAGCCCGGTGCTGGTTGAAGCCCGGTGCTGGTTGAAGCCCGGTGCTGGTTGAAAAACGCAGGGGCCCGCTCAGAAGGACTCGATGGCGCCCCGCGCATCCGAGTTCAAGATTCCCCACGTGATCAGTTCCTCGGTGAGGTCAGTGGGCGTTTTGTCGTAAATAACTGCCAGCGAACGCAGGTCCTCCTGGCGGATCGACAGCACCCTGCCGTTGTAGTCACCTCGCTGGCTCTGAATGGTGGCGACATAGCGGGCAAGCGGGCCAGCCTGCTCCTTGGGGAGCTGTGCCATGCGCTCCAGGTCAATGACGAGCTTCGGCGATGGCGCGATCAGCGTTGGGAGCACATCGCCGGGCAGCAGCTCGGATACGGGAACGCCGTAGAACTCGGCGAGCTCAGCTAGTTTCTGCACGGTGACCGAACGGTCGCCGCGCTCGTATGAGCCCACCACGACCGCCTTCCACCGACCGCGGGACTTCTCCTCGACACCATGCAGTGAGAGTCCCTGCTGCGTGCGGATGGCACGCAGCCGCGCACCCAAGGTCTTGGCGTAATCAGATGGCATGATGCTGGCCCCCTGGCCTGTCGTAGCTGAGAGTGATGGTTACGGACAGTGACGGTAGGCCGCGAGCGCGACAAGGTCAAGCCGAATGGCAAAAAGCGGATGAACTTACGCGCGGTGGGCCATCCTCGCGCCCCGCGGCCGACGGCCTGTCGCGCGTCTGCCGACGGGCTGCCGCAGCGGCCGAAAGCCTGCGTTTGCCAGCCTCCGCGGCCGGTTGGCTGTCCCGTCGGCACCCAGCCGCAAACCTCGCAGATCATGATCTATCTCGATACATGTGACAAGGATCACGCCAGTCACGCCGAGTACAGATCGCCCGGCCGATCGCCAGTGCGTCATGCGTGCCAACGGGTCCTATCCTCGGCGGGAACGTTAGTGCAGCGGCATGCCCCGGCCGCAGCCGGCGCGCCGATTGCGCAGGTGACTGATCAGCCGCTCTGCCGACCGCATGCCGGTATGGCCGGCGCCGCGCCGGCTCCGCCGTAGCTGTCCAGCTGCGCCCGACTGCTACGGTGGTGCGGACAGACGTCCTTTAAGACCCGTCCTGTGAGGCGGGAAAGGGGGTCCTCGTGGCGCATGCGTTTCGTCCCGGTGGCGACGACACCGGCCCGGCCGATCCAGGCCCCGCCGGCCCGCCTGCGACTGATCCCGCATTGCGGGCCAGCAAGACGGTCTGGGAACCAGCCGAGATCAGCCGCGCGCTGACCAGGATCGCGCACGAGATCCTGGAGCGCACGGACGGCGCACCCGACGTCGTGCTGCTGGGCATCCCGACCAGGGGAGTGCCGCTGGCGCGCCGGCTCGCTGAGCGGCTGACTCAGGTCGAGGGGCGCGCTGTCCGGGTTGGCTCACTGGACATCACCATGTACCGGGACGACCTGCGGCTGCGGCCCGCCAGGGCACTCGGTCATACCGACGTCCCGGTTACCGGCATCGACGGGACGGTGGTCGTGCTGGTCGACGACGTGCTCTACTCCGGCCGGACGGTACGCGCGGCGCTCGACGCGCTGAATGACATCGGCAGGCCCCGGGCCGTTCAGCTCGCCGTGCTAGTCGACCGGGGTCACCGTGAGCTGCCTATCCGGCCCGATTACGTCGGCAAGAACCTGCCTACCTCGCTGCCCGAGGTCGTCCGGGTGCTGCTGTCCGAGATAGACGGCCGTGATGCGGTAGTACTCAGCACCGGCGGCGCCGGCGACGACGGCCCTGGGGAAGCCGGCCCGGGCGCTGCCGGGCCCGGCCAGGCAGGGAAGGCGGACGAGTGAACCGGCACCTCATCTCCGCGGCGGACCTGAGCCGCGAGGACGCGCTGCTCATCCTGGATACGGCCGAAGAGCTCGCCCAGACCGCCGACCGGCCGATCAGGAAGCTGCCGACGCTGCGCGGGCGCACGGTCGTCAACCTCTTCTTCGAGGACTCCACCCGCACCAGGATCTCGTTCGAGGCCGCGGCTAAGCGGCTGTCCGCCGACGTGATCAACTTTTCCGCCAAGGGCTCCAGCGTGGCGAAGGGCGAAAGCCTGAAAGACACCGCGCTGACACTGGAGGCGATGGGCGCCGACGCCGTGGTGATCCGGCACAGCGCATCGGGCGCACCGCACCGGCTGGCTGGCTGGGTGCAGGGCAGCGTGGTGAACGCCGGGGACGGGGCGCACGAGCATCCGACGCAGGCACTGCTCGACGCATTCACGATGCGGCGGCGGCTGGGCCGCCTGGACGGGCTGCGGGTGACGATCGTCGGCGATGTGCTGCACAGCCGGGTCGCGAGGTCCAACGTCCTGCTGCTGGACACTCTGGGCGCCGAGGTGACGCTCGTCGCCCCGCCCACGCTGCTGCCGGTCGCCGTCGGCGGCTGGCCCTGCGCGGTTGGCTACGATCTGTCGGCGGCGCTGCCCAAGAGCGACGTGGTGATGATGCTGCGGGTACAGCAGGAACGGATGAATGCCGCGTACTTCCCGACGGTGCGCGAGTACAGCCGCCGGTACGGGCTGGACGCCGACCGGATGGGACTGCTGCCGGGGCACGCGATCGTGATGCACCCGGGGCCGATGAACCGGGGAGTGGAGATCGCCGCCGAGGTCGCTGACTCGCCGCGCTCCACGATCGTGGAGCAGGTAGCCAACGGGGTCAGTGTGCGGATGGCCGTGCTGTACCTGCTCCTGGGCGGATCGGAGGCGCAGCGATGACCGCAGGGACAGCGATGGCCGGCCGCGGCGATGTCGGCGGGCCGCAGGACCGGCAGGGCCCGTCATCCTGGCTGATCAGGGGCGCCAGCCCGCTGGGCGGCGAGCCGGCCGACATCCTGGTCAGCGACGGGATCATTGCCGACACAGCCGCGGCCGGGACCGTCCGCGGCGCCCAGGTGCTGGATGCCAGCGGCCTTATCGCCCTGCCCGGCCTGGTGGATCTGCACGCCCACCTGCGCGAGCCGGGCCGGGAAGACGCCGAGACCGTGCGGACCGGAACGGCGGCGGCTGCCCTGGGCGGCTTCACCGCGGTGCATGCGATGGCCAACACCGACCCGGTCGCGGACACCGCGGGTGTCGTTGAGCAGATCTGGCGGCTCGGCAGGCAGGCTGGGCGCTGCGACGTGCAGCCGGTCGGCGCGGTGACCGCGGGCCTGGCCGGCCGCCAGCTGGCCGAGCTGGGCGCGATGGCTGACTCGGCCGCGCGGGTCCGGGTCTTCTCCGACGATGGCCGGTGCGTGTCCGATGCCGTGCTGATGCGCCGGGCACTGGAGTACGTCAAGGCGTTCGACGGGGTAATCGCCCAGCACGCCCAGGAGCCCAGGCTGACCGACGGTGCCCAGGTGAACGAGGGCGAGATGTCCGGTCAGCTCGGCCTGCCGGGCTGGCCCGCGGTCGCCGAGGAGGCGATCATCGCCCGTGACTGCCTGCTGACCGCGCACGTGGGCTCGGCCCTGCACGTCTGCCACGTCTCGACGGCCGGCTCGGTGGAGATCATCCGCTGGGCCAAGTCAAAGGGCTGGCGGGTGACGGCCGAGGTAACTCCGCATCATCTGCTGCTCACTGAGGAGCTCGCCGTCGGCTATGACCCCGTCTTCAAGGTCAACCCTCCGCTGCGGACGGCAGCGGACGTGGCGGCGCTGCGGGAAGGACTCGCAGACGGCACCATCGACTGCGTCGCCACCGACCACGCCCCGCATCCGCTGGAGGACAAGGAAACCGAGTGGACGGTGGCGGCGTTCGGGATGACGGGACTGGAGACGGCGCTGCGGGTGGTGCACGCCGCGGTGGTCGAGACCGGCCTGCTCGGCTGGGCCGGCGTCGCGGACCGGATGTCGGCCCGGCCGGCGGTCATCGGCCGCCTGGACGGCCACGGCGCCCCGTGGCACGGAGCGCCGCTCGCGGCCGGATCGCCGGCGAACCTGGTGCTCTATGACCCGGCGGTGCGCAAGCCGGTCGATCCCGCGGCGCACGCCTCGAGGAGCCGCAACTCCCCGTTCGCCGGGATGATGCTGCCTGGCCAGGTCGTGGCGACCTTCCTGCGCGGCGCCCCGACGGTGCTGGACGGGAAGCTTGCTCGGTGACCGGGCAGGCGGCTGGCGCGCTGCCAGCGATGCTGATGCTCGAGGACGGCACGGCCTTCTGCGGCGCCGCCTTCGGGGCCGAGGGCGAAACGTTCGGCGAGATGGTCTTCAATACCGGCATGACCGGCTACCAGGAGACCCTGACCGACCCGTCCTACTGCCGCCAGATCGTCGCGATGACGGCCCCGCACATCGGCAACACCGGCGTCAACGACACCGACCCGGAGTCCGGCCAGATCTGGGTGAGCGGCTATGTCGTCCGCGAGCCGTCCAGGATCGCCTCCAGCTGGCGGGCGCAGCGCAGCCTGCAGGAGGAACTGCGCACGCAGGGCATCACCGGCATCGCGATCAGCGGCACCCGCGCGCTGACCCGGCACCTGCGCGAGCGCGGCGCGATGCGCGCGGCCATCAGCACCACTGAGGACGATCCGGCCGCGCTGCTCGAGCGGGTGCTCGCCAGTCCGCCGATGGCGGGCGCGGACCTGGCCCGTGAGGTGTCCACCCCGGAACCCTACGTGGTGGCGCCGCCGGACGGCACTGCGGTCCGGTTCCGGGTAGCCGCCGTCGATCTGGGCATCAAGGCGGCGACGCCCGGGGCCATGGCCAGGCTCGGCTGCGAGGTGCACGTGCTGCCGGCCACGTCGACGGCGGCGCAAGTTCTAGCGCTCGGCCCGGACGGGGTGTTCTTCTCCAACGGGCCTGGCGATCCGGCAGCCGCCGGCTACGCGGTCCGGGCGATGGACGGCGTGCTGCGGTCGGGGCGGCCGGTGTTCGGCATCTGCCTGGGCAGCCAGATCATGGGCCGCGCGCTCGGCCTGGAAACCTACAAGCTGCGGTTCGGGCACCGCGGCGTGAACCAGCCGGTGCAGGACCTGCGCACCGGCCGGGTCCAGATCACCAGCCACAATCACGGTTTCGCGGTCGCGATGCCCGGTGCGGCGGCGACGCCGGGTTCCGGCCCCGCGCCGGATGCCGGATGGGGCGGCGACGGGCCGCCCGCGCCGTTCGAGACGGACTTTGGCCCGGCACTGGTCACCCACGTGAACCTCAACGACGGCGTGGTAGAAGGACTGCGGCTGCTGGACGCGCCCGCCTTCACCGTCCAGTACCACCCGGAGGCGGCGCCGGGCCCGCATGACGCGGCCGGTCTGTTCGGCGAGTTCTGCGACCTGATGGAGCGCTCCCGGTGACGGCCGCCGGCTCTCCGCCCCGCGGCTGCGCCGAGCCGCGGCTCGGCGCGCAGGTGGCAGCCGGGTCGGCTGCGGCCAGCCAGACAGCGCTGCTGGCGCCCGGAAGCGGCAAGAAGCCGGCAGCGGGAGGGGGCGAGCGTCGTGCCGAAGCGCGCTGACCTGAAATCGGTCCTGGTGATCGGATCCGGCCCGATCGTCATCGGCCAGGCCTGCGAGTTCGACTACTCCGGCACCCAGGCCTGCCGGGTCCTGCGCCAGGAGGGCATCCGGATCAGCCTGGTCAACTCCAACCCCGCGACGATCATGACGGATCCCGAGTTCGCGGACGCCACTTACGTCGAGCCGATCACGCTCGACGTGCTGGAGAAGGTGATTGCCAAAGAGCGCCCGGACGCGGTCCTGCCGACGCTGGGCGGCCAGACGGCGCTGAACGCAGCCGTCGCGCTGCATGACGCCGGCGTGCTGGCCCGCTACGGGGTGGAGCTCATCGGCGCCGACATCGACGCGATCCGGGCCGGGGAGGACCGCAGCCAGTTCAAGCAGATCGTGACCGGCCTCGGCGCCGAGGTGCCCGACAGCCGGATCTGCCGCACGATCGCGGAATGCGAGCAGGCCGCGGTCCAGCTCGGCTACCCGCTGGTCGTGCGCCCGTCGTTCACGCTCGGCGGGTCCGGCTCCGGGATCGCCCGCAGCGAGCAGGAACTGCACAGGATGGCCGGGGCCGGCCTGGACGCCAGCCCTGTCACCGAGGTGCTGCTGGAGGAGTCCATCCTCGGCTGGAAGGAGTTCGAGCTCGAGCTGATGCGCGACAAGAACGACAACGTGGCGGTGGTCTGCTCGATCGAGAACATCGACCCGATGGGCGTGCACACCGGCGACTCGGTCACGGTCGCCCCGGCGATGACCCTGACTGACCGCGAGTACCAGCACATGCGCGACACCGCGATCGCGGTGCTGCGCGCGGTCGGGGTGGACACCGGCGGCTGCAACATCCAGTTCGCCGTGCACCCGCGCACCGGCCGGATGGTCGTCATCGAGATGAACCCGAGGGTCTCCCGCTCCTCCGCGCTTGCCTCGAAGGCAACCGGATTCCCGATCGCGAAGATCGCGGCGCGGCTGGCCATCGGCTACACGCTGGATGAGATCCGCAATGACATCACCGGCGAGACCCCGGCCAGCTTCGAGCCGGCCCTCGACTACGTGGTGGTCAAGGTGCCGCGGTTCGCGTTTGAGAAGTTCCCCGGTGCCGACGCGGTCCTGACCACGCACATGAAATCGGTGGGCGAGGCAATGGCGATCGGGCGCAATTTTGCCGAGGCGCTGCAGAAGGCGCTCCGCTCGCTGGAGGACCGCGGTGCCCCGCTGCGCTGGGCCGCGCCGCCCGGCGACGCTGCCGAGCTGCTGGCTCGCTGCGCGGTGCCGCACGACGGCCGCCTCGGCACCATGCACCAGGCGATCCGCGCGGGCGCAAACGCGGCCGACCTCGCCGGGGTGACGGGGATCGACCCGTGGTTCATCGACCAGCTGGCTGCCATAGAGGAACAGGCGAAACGGATTGCCGCGGGCGGGCGGCCGTCCGCAGCCTCGATCAGGTCCGCGAAGGCTGCCGGATTCTCCGACGCACAGCTCGGCCAGCTCGCCGGCCTGAGCGAAACGGACGTCCGCCGGCTGCGTCGTGATCTCGGGATCGCGCCGGTTTACCACACCGTGGATACCTGCGCCGCGGAGTTCGCGGCCCGCACCCCGTACTTCTACTCCACCTATGACGCCGAGAGCGAGGTACTGCCGGGGGACCGGCCGAAGGTGATCATCCTCGGCAGCGGGCCGAACCGGATCGGCCAGGGGATCGAGTTCGACTACGCCTGCGTGCACGCCTCATTCGCGCTCACGGAGGCCGGTTACGAGACCGTGATGGTCAACTGCAATCCGGAAACGGTCTCCACCGACTACGACACCTCCGGCCGGCTGTACTTCGAGCCGCTCACCCTGGAGGACGTGCTGGAGGTGGTGGCAGCCGAGCAGGCCAGCGGGACGGTCGCGGGGGTGATCGTGCAGCTCGGCGGCCAGACTCCGCTCGGCCTGGCCAGGGCGCTGGCGGCCGAGGGCGTGCCGGTCGTCGGCACCTCCCCGGAGGCCATCCACCTGGCCGAGGACCGCGGCGAGTTCGGCGCGGTCCTGGACGCTGCCGGGCTGCCCGCGCCGCGGCACGGCACGGCGGACTCGCCGGAGCAGGCCATGGCGGTGGCCGAGTCGATCGGCTACCCGGTCCTCGTCCGGCCTTCGTATGTGCTGGGCGGCCGCGGCATGGAGATCGTCTACGACGACGCGACGCTGGCCGCCTACGTCGGGCGGGCGGTGCAGGCGGGCGCCGGGCATCCGGTCCTCATCGACAGGTTCCTCGACGACGCGATCGAGATCGACGTGGACGCGCTGTATGACGGCGAGGAACTCTACCTCGGCGGGGTGATGGAGCACATCGAGGAGGCCGGCATCCATTCCGGCGACTCGGCCTGCGCGCTGCCGCCGATCACCCTCGGCCACGATTACATCGACGTGATCCGCTCATCGACCGAGGCGATAGCCCGCGGCGTGGGAGTGCAGGGCCTGCTGAACGTCCAGTACGCACTGGCCGCCGGCGTCCTGTACGTGCTGGAGGCCAATCCGCGGGCATCCCGGACCGTGCCGTTCGTGTCCAAGGCAACAGCCGTCCCGCTGGCCAAGGCGGCAGCCCGGATCATGCTGGGCGCTACCGTCGCGCAGCTGCGCGACGAGGGCCTGCTCCCGGCCTCCGGCGACGGCGGCACGCTGCCGCTCGATGCGCCGATCGCGGTCAAGGAGGCCGTGCTCCCGTTCAGCAGGTTCGCCGATTCCCGCGGCGAGGGCGTGGACACGGTGCTCGGCCCGGAGATGCGCTCGACGGGCGAGGTGATGGGCATCGACGAGGTGTTCGGCACTGCCTACGCCAAGTCGCAGGCCGCCGCCTACGGCTCGCTGCCGGTCAAGGGCCGGGCGTTCGTCTCGGTCACCAGCAGGGACAAGCGCTCGATGATCTTCCCGGTCAAGCGCCTCGCCGACCTCGGATTCGAAATCTGGGCAACCAGGGGAACTGGGGAGGTACTGCGCCGAAACGGCGTACGTGCCACGATCGTGCGTAAGCACAGCGACGGCAGGGGACCGGACGGGGAGCCGACGATCGTGGATCGGATCCTGGCCGGTCAGGTAGACCTGATCGTGAACACGCCGTTCGGCGGCCCCGGCCAGTCCGGGCCGCGCCGGGACGGTTACGAGATCCGCACCGCCGCTGTACGGCGCGGCATCCCGTGCGTGACCACCGTGCAGGGGCTGGCGGCCGCCGTGCAGGGCATCGAGGCCATCAACAGGGACGAGGTGGGCGTGCGGTCACTGCAGGAGCACGCGGCGAGGCTGCGCGGGACGGACACGTCATGACGCGCAGCGAGACCGAGGCGGCAGCCGGCCCCGTGCAGGTGCGCGGGACCGTGCTGACGGTCCGCCGGGTAGATGCTTACCACGCGATGACGATCGTGGCGCCCGGCGTCGCCGCGCGATTTCGGCCCGGCCAGTTCGTGGCGCTGGCGGTCGGCGGCCCGGACACCTCGATGCTGCTGCGCCGGGCGTTCTCGATCCACGGAGTCCGGCCCGACCACGGCGGCACGGTGGAGTTCGTGTTCGCGGCACGCGGGCCGGGAACGCGCTGGCTGGCCGAGCGCCGGGCCAGGGATGTGCTCGACGTCACCGGGCCCCTCGGCCGGCCCTTCCCGGTGCCCCGCGAGCCGGCCAGCTGCCTGCTGGTCGGCGGCGGCTATGGCAGCGCGCCGCTGTTCGCGCTGGCCGACAGGCTCCGCGAGCGCCGTTGCACGGTGGATTTCCTGCTCGGCGGTGCCAGCGGCGACCGCGTATTCGGTGCGCTGACAGCGCGGCGGCTGGGACGCACGGCGACGATCACGACCGAGGACGGCTCGCTCGGGGCGCGCGGCGTGGTCACCGACATGCTTGGCCAGATCATCCATGAGGCACGGGCGGATGTCATTTACGCCTGCGGCCCGATGCCGATGCTGCGCCAGGTGACCGCGCTGGCGGCGCGCTACGACATCCCGGTGCAGGCGGCCGTGGAAGAGGCGATGGCCTGCGGCATCGGGGTGTGCATGACCTGCGTGCTGCCGGTAGTCGGCAATGACGGGATTACCCGGATGGTGCGATCCTGCGTCGACGGGCCGGTGTTTCGCGGCGACCGGGTGCGCTGGGACGATGTGGGGACCATCCCGTTCGATGCGTTCGGCGCGCCTGGCTGGGAGCCGCGGTCGCGCCGCAGCGCCGCTGCGGCGGGTGGCCGGAACGTCGGCATCCAGGCCCCGGGTGAGGCCAACGGCAGTGGCCAGAGCGGACCGGCAGCGGGGCGGCAGTCGCGGCCGCACGGTTCTGCGGGGAAGCACGGTTCTGCGGGGAAGCAGAGTCACGATGGCTGACCTGCGGACCCGGCTCGGCCATATCGAGCTGCCGAATCCGATCCTCACCGCATCCGGCTGCGCAGGCGCCGGGCGCGAGCTGGCGCAGTTCTTCGATATCTCGAAGATCGGCGCCGTGGTGACCAAGTCGGTCATGCTCGCGCCGCGGGCGGGCCGGCCGACGCCGCGGATGGCCGAGACGCCCAGCGGCATGCTGAACTCGATCGGCCTGCAGGGCCCGGGGATCGACGCTTTCCTGCAGCGGGACCTGCCCTGGCTGCTGTCGCACGGCGCGCGTGCGGTGGTATCGATTGCCGGCGGGACCGTGGAGGAATTCGAGGAACTCGCCGGGCGCCTTTCCGATGCGGCCGGAGTGACCGCCATCGAGGTCAACATCTCCTGCCCGAACGTCGAGCACCGCGGCCAGGTCTTCGCCTGCGATCCGGACGCGTCGGCCGCGGTGATCGAGGCCGTCCGCGGCCGGGCCAGCTACGACATCCCGGTGTTCGCCAAGCTGTCGCCCGATGTGACCGACATCGTCGCGATCGCCAGGGCGTGCGTCGCCGCCGGTGCTGACGGCCTATCGATGATTAACACGCTGCTCGGCATGACCATCGACATGGAGACGCTGCGCCCGGTGCTGGCCGGGCTGACCGGGGGACTGTCCGGTCCGGCCATCCGGCCGATCGCGGTGCGCTGCATCTGGCAGGTGCGCGAGGCGCTGCCCGATGTGCCGATCATCGGGATGGGCGGGGTCAAGACCGGCCAGGATGCCCTGGAGCTGATCCTGGCGGGCGCATCGATGGTCAGCGTCGGCACGGCGATTTTTCATGATCCGTCCGCGTGCGCGCGCATCCTGCGCGAGCTGGACGGGGAGCTGGCCAGCCGCGGCGTTGAGCGCCTCGGCGAGGTTGTCGGGCTGGCGCACGGGCCGCGCTCCACTATCCGGCGCAGCTTCACCGGTAACGTGCAGTGAGATGAGGATGATAACCATGCCAGCGCCGATTGCCGTCGCGCTCGATGCGCCCAGTCTGGATACCGCCGCGCGCTGGGCCAGCCTGGTGACACCGCACGTCAGCACGGTGAAGATCGGGCTTGAGCTGTACCTGCGGTACGGGCCAGACGCGGTCGCATCGATCCGGGGTGCCAGCGACGTCCAGGTGTTCCTGGACCTGAAGCTGCACGACATACCCGCGACTGTTGCGGGTGCTGCCCGCGCGGTGGCACGGCTGCGGCCGAGCATGCTGACCGTCCACGCCGCGGCGGGCCCAGCAGCCATCAGCGCTGCCGCGGAGGCTGCCCCGGCCGCCAAGATCGTGGCGGTCACGGTGCTCACCTCCCTCAGCGAAGAGGATCTGGACGGAATCGGGCTGGCCGGCCCGGTCAGCGAGGCAGTCCGGCGGCTGGCAGTGCTGTCAGTAGCGGCTGGCGCGCGCGGCCTCGTGTGCTCACCGCGGGAAGTCGCTGAGGTCCGCCGCGAGGTGGGCCCGGACATTACGCTGATCACGCCGGGCGTGCGCCCGGCCGGTGCCGAAGCCCACGACCAGGCCAGGATCGCCACGCCCGAGGAGGCCCTGCGGGCCGGCGCCGACCTGCTGGTCATCGGCCGCCCGATCACGGGGGCCGCTGACCCCGGCGCTGCGGCCGCGGCGGTGGCGGCCTCGCTGCGGCGCGCCGAGGCCGTGCCTCGCTAGCCGCCCGGCCCGGGACTCGTGCTGCTGGCGCCCGCACCGGGGATTAAGGACGTCGGCCGCTCAGTTACCGTGGAAAGTGTGGCTGCCTGCTCGGCGGGCCGCCTCTTGGCGGCCCTGGACCTGCGCACGGAGCAGAATCACGGCCCGGCGACGCCGGCCCGCGCTGCAGCGCGCTACGGTAGATCGATCACGTTAAGTAATCGACCATGTTCGCTAGGTAATAGTGGATAATTTGTGACGCAACAAACGCCGGTTCGCGTTGCCGTAGCGGGCCGAACTCGCTAGTTTCCCCTCGCGGAGCGACTTTTTCGATACGAAACCCGAGGTGACCTCGCGTGGCTCTTCCTCCACTCACTCCCGATCAGCGGGCTGCGGCGCTTGAGAAGGCAGCCAAGGCACGCAAAGACCGTGCAGAGGTCAAGAACCGGCTCAAGCACGGTTCCACGACCCTGCCCCAGGTCCTCAAGGAGGGCCAGACCGACGACGTTGTCGGAAAGATGAAAGTATCTGCTCTCCTGGAGTCCATGCCCGGCGTCGGAAAGGTCCGCGCCAAGCAGATTATGGAGCGCCTGGGCATCGCTGAGTCGCGGCGCGTCCGCGGGCTCGGCTCCAACCAGCGGACCGCTCTGGAGAGCGAATTCGCGAGCGATATCTGACTGACGCGACAGATACCAGGGGCGGGGGCGGGGGATACAAGGTCCGTGGCAGATCTCCCTGTTCATCGCGGGCAGGCAAACGGAGCCCCTGTCCCCGCGCGTCTGACCGTGCTTTCCGGGCCCTCAGGTGTCGGCAAGAGCACGGTCGTGGCGAGCCTGCGCCATACCTGCCCGCAGATCTGGCAGTCGGTGTCGGTGACCACCAGGATGCCGCGGCCGGGCGAGGCTGACGGCCGCGAATATCATTTCGTCAGCGAGCACGAGTTCGACAAGATGGCTGCAGCCGCTGAGTTCCTGGAGTGGGCGCAGTTTGCCGGGAACAAATACGGCACCCCACGGGCACCGGTGGCGGGGAAGCTCAGCGCCGGCGTCCCCGCGCTGCTGGAGATCGACGTCGAGGGCGCCCGCCAGATCCGCCGCGCGGTGCCCGGAGCGCTGCTGGTGTTCCTGGCCCCGCCGTCCTGGGATGAGCTAGTCCGGCGGCTGACCGGCCGGGAGACCGAGCCGCCCGAGGTGATTGCCCGGCGGCTGGAGGCGGCGCGCGCAGAGCTGGAGGCGGAGAGTGAGTTTGACGTCACGCTTGTCAACACGTCCGTCAAGGATGTATGCAGCCAGCTGGTAGCCTTGGTGACGGCCCAGCCGGCCAACAGAACGCGCGCTCAGACCTGAAAGGCACAAGGTGGCAGGGACTTCGGCCGTAGAAGGCATCATCAACCCGCCGATCGACGATCTGCTCGAGGTTGTGGACAGCAAGTACGGCCTCGTGATCATGGCGTCAAAGCGGGCCCGTCAGATCAACGCCTACTATGCCCAGCTTGGCGAGGGCCTGCTTGAGTACGTCGGCCCGCTCGTCGAGACCCGGGTCCAGGAAAAGCCGCTGTCGATCGCGCTGCGCGAGATCAGCGAACGGCTGATCACGGCGGAAGCGACGGAGCCGCCGGCGGCCTGAGCCGGACCTGATTCGCCGGGCAGGTGCCGATGCGCATCATCCTCGGGGTGGGCGCGGGCATAGCCGCTTACAAGGCCTGCGAGCTGCTCCGGCTCCTCACCGAGTCCGGCCATGCCGTGCGGGTGGTCCCGACGCCCGATTCCCTGCGTTTCGTCGGCGAGGCTACCTGGGCTGCCCTGTCCGGCCAGCGCGCGGGCGCGAGCGCCTGGGATGAGGTGCACCAGGTCCCGCACGTGCGGCTTGGGCAGGAGGCGGACCTGGTACTCGTCGCGCCCGCCACAGCGGATCTGCTGGCGCGGGCCGCTGCCGGGATGTCGGGTGACCTGCTGACGGCGATTCTGCTGACCGCACGCTGCCCCGTGGTGTTCGCGCCGGCCATGCATACCGAGATGTGGGAGCATCCGGCCACCAGGGCGAATGTGGCAACACTGCGCGACCGCGGCGCGCTTGTGCTGGAACCCGCCGCTGGCCGCCTTACCGGGCCAGACAGCGGCCCCGGCCGCCTGGCCGAGCCTGCCGAGCTCTTCGCCGTCGCGCTGCGGGCACTGGCGCGGGGGACCGCCGGGCTTGCCGCTGATCTGGCCGGCCGGCGCGTGGTCATCTCCGCCGGCGGCACCAGAGAGGAACTTGACCCGGTCCGCTTCATCGGCAACTGGTCATCGGGACGGCAAGGCTACGCGCTGGCCAGGACGGCGGCCGCCCGCGGCGCCGATGTCACCCTGGTGGCGGCCAACACCGAGCTTGACGATCCGGCGGGCGCGCGCGTCGTGCGGGTCACGTCGGCCCGTCAGCTGCGCGAGGCAGTGCTCGCCGCGGCTGCGGATGCTGATGCGGTCGTGATGGCCGCGGCGGTTGCCGACTACCGCCCCGCGGTCAGGAGCGACCACAAGCTCAAGAAGGCGGCCGCGGCGCCCGAGCCGATCGGCCTGGTCGAGAACCCCGACATCCTGCGCGAGCTGGTGACGACGAGAACACGCCGCGAGCAGGTCATCGTGGGATTCGGCGCCGAGACCACGGACGTCCTGGCGGCCGGCCGGGCGAAGCTCGCGGCTAAAGGCTGCGATCTGCTGGTAGTGAACCAGGTGGGCGACGGCAAGGCTTTCGGCACCAGCGACAACGAGGCAGTTGTGCTGGCGGCCGACGGGTCGCAGACCCCGGTGGCCCGCGGTCCCAAGGAAGTGCTCGCTGACGTGATCTGGGACCTCGTCGCCGGCCTGCTGAAGTAGGTCGCCGGCAGTGTGCGCAAGCCAGTACCGTAGTCACGCGCCGAAGGCAGCGGTGCCCGGTTACACTTCGGCTGGATCAGATCTTGCCGATAGGAAAAGAGGGTTGTCAGGGTGGCTCGTCGTCTGTTTACCTCGGAGTCGGTCACGGAAGGCCATCCCGACAAGATGGCCGATCAGATCAGCGACGCCATCCTGGATGGAATGCTGAAAGGTGACCCGCGCAGCAGGGTCGCAGTGGAGACGCTGATCACGACTGGTCAGGTGCACGTCGCCGGCGAGGTGACCACCGATACCTACGTCGACATTCCCGGGCTGATCAGGGAGAAGATCCTGGAGATCGGCTATGACTCGTCCGCCAAGGGCTTCGACGGATCGTCGTGCGGGGTTTCGGTATCGATCGGCTCCCAGTCGCCTGACATAGCGCAGGGGGTGCACGACGCATTCGAGTACCGGGAAGGCGAGGGCGCCGACGAGCTGGACCGCCAGGGGGCAGGGGACCAGGGGCTGATGTTCGGCTACGCCTGCCGGGACACTCCTGAGCTCATGCCGCTGCCGATCATGCTGGCGCACCGGCTGGCCCGCCGGCTCTCCGAGGTGCGCCGCGACGGCACGATCCCCTACATCCGCCCCGACGGCAAGACGCAGGTGACCATTGAGTACGCGGGCGCGGATGCGGTCCGCCTGGACACGGTCGTGATCTCGACCCAGCATGCGCCCGCGATCGACCTGAAGCAGCTGCTCCAGCCGGACATCCGGGAGCACGTTGTCGAGCCGGTGCTGGCCGGGCTGGAAATCGACACCGCCAATCACCGGCTGCTGGTCAACCCCACCGGGCGGTTCGAGATCGGCGGCCCGATGGGCGATGCGGGCCTGACCGGCCGCAAGATCATCATCGACACGTACGGCGGCATGGCGCGGCACGGCGGCGGCGCGTTCTCGGGCAAGGACCCCTCCAAGGTGGACCGCAGCGCGGCGTACGCCATGCGCTGGGTCGCCAAGAATGTCGTCGCCGCCGGGCTCGCGGACCGCTGCGAGACCCAGGTCGCCTACGCCATCGGCAAGGCGAAGCCGGTCGGACTCTTCGTGGAATGCTTCGGCACCGAGCAGGTGGCCGTAGAGCGCATCCAGGACGCCGTGCTGAAGGTCTTCGACCTGCGCCCGGCCGCGATCATCAGGGATCTGGACCTGCTGCGGCCGATCTATGCGCAGACCGCTGCCTTCGGCCACTTCGGCCGGGAAGAGCCTGATTTCTGCTGGGAGCTGACCAGCCGCGCCGAGGCACTCAGGGCGGCCGTCGGCCTGTGACCGTCCCTGACCGTCAGGCCGTCGGCCACGAGTGCGCGGTCCCGGCGTGCGCGGCCACGGCATCGGCGACGGCGGGCCACAGGTGCCGGGGAATCTCCACCAGCACCCGGACGGCGCCCTCGTCGGTATGCGGAAGCTTCCTCAGCTTGCCGAACTTGGCGATGCTCCCGAACCGTATGTAGCGCAGCATGGCCAGCTCGCTGCCCGGCGCCGTGGCCGCGACCGCGGACGCGACCGCGGAGACACTGCGACTCGCCGCGCTGCTCGACGGCCTGCGCGTCCCCGTCCTGCTCGGCGCGACCCTTACGGCGGTCGCGCTCGCGGCCGTTGTGCGCCACCTTGAGCACATCGCCGCCTGACCAGCCGGCGCCCGTCGGGCCTGTCTGGTAGGACAGGACCGTGGCAGCTCCGGTGCGGCACGAGCGCAGGCGGCAGCCGGGGCAGAAACCTCGCAGCGGGCGACCCGCGCCTGTCCCCGCCGCCAGCCTGCCGGTGGCGCGGGTGGCCGTGGACGTTTCGCTTCCGCACCTCGACCGGCCGTTCGACTACCTGGTTCCCGAGCTTTTCACCGAGACGGCGGTCCCCGGCTGCCGGGTAAGGGTGCGGTTCGCCGGGCGGCTGATCGGCGGCTACCTGCTGGACCGGGCGGCAGCCAGCGAGCACCCGGGCGACCTCGCCTACCTGCAGCGCGTCGTGTCGCCCGAGCCCGTGCTGACCGCGGAGATCGCCGGGCTGGCGCGCGCGGTGGCCGACAGGTACGCAGGCAGCATGGCGGACGTGCTCCGGCTCGCGATTCCGCCGCGACATGCTGCCGCGGAATCCGGTCCGCGCGCGGCGGAGCCCTCGGCGGTCGGCCCGCTGGTCCCGCTGGTCCCGGTAGTCCCCGTGATCGCGGCCGGCCTGCCCGATGCAGGCCCGTGGGGGCGGTACGCGTCGGGCGCGTCGTTCCTGGCTGCGCTAGCGGCCGGGCGCGCACCGCGGGCCATCTGGACTGCCCTGCCCGGTCCTGCCTGGCCGGGGGAGATCGCGCTGGCAGCCGCGGCGACAGCAGCGGCGGGACGCGGCACGGTCATCGTCGTACCCGACGCCAGGGACCTGCTGCTCGTTGACTCCGCGCTCGCAGCCGTCTTGCAGCCCGGCGGGCACGTGAGCCTGTCGGCCGATCTTGGGCCGGCCGAGCGCTACCGCCGGTGGCTGGCGGTGGCCCGCCGCCAGGTGCGGGTGGTCTGCGGAACCCGGTCGGCAATGTTCGCGCCAGTCGCTGACCTGGGCCTGACGGTGATCTGGGATGACGGCGATGACCTGCACGCGGAGCCGCGCGCGCCGTATCCCCATGCCAGGGAAGTGCTCGCACTGCGGGCGCATCGCTGCGGTGCCGCGGCGCTGATCGGCGGCTTCGCCCGGACTGCGGAGGCTGCGCAGCTGATTTCCGGCGGCTGGGCGCGACCGCTGGAGGCCGCTCGCGGTACGGTCCGCCGTTTCGCGCCAACGGTCAGCGCGACCGGTGCCGATGCCGAGCTGGCGCGCGACGAGGCTGCCCAGTCAGCGCGGCTGCCCAGTCTTGCCCTGCGCGCCGCTCGCGCCGCGCTCGCGGCCGGGCCGGTGCTCTTCCAGGTGCCCCGGCGCGGCTACCTGGCAGCGGTCTCCTGCGAGCGCTGCCATGCGCGTGCCTGCTGCGCCGCGTGCGGCGGGCCGGTGGCGCTGCCGGCTGCTGGCGCGTCCCCGCAGTGCGGCTGGTGCGGCAGGCCGGCCAGCGGGAAATGCTCGAATTGCGGTCACGGCGGGCTGCGTGCGCTGATCACTGGCGCGGGCCGGACGGCGGAAGAGCTTGGCAGGGCCTTTCCGGCGGTGCCGGTGCGGACCTCGGGCCGCTCCGAGGTCCTCGTGCAGGTCTCCGGCTCGCCGGCGGTGGTCGTGGCAACGCCCGGAGCGGAACCGCGTGCCGAGGGCGGCTACGCGGCTGCCGTCCTGCTGGACAGCTGGGCGCTGCTCGGCCGGGCCAGCCTGCGGGCCGGCGAGGAAGCGCTGCGCCGCTGGATGAACGCGGCGGCGCTGGTGCGGCCGGGTCGGGGCGGCGGAACTGTGATCGTGGTGGCCGACGCCGGGCTGCCGGTCGTGCAGGCGCTGATCCGATGGGATCCGGCGACCCACGCCGACCGCGAGCTCGGGGAACGCAGGGAACTCGGATTTCCCCCCGCCGTCCGGATGGCATCGGTGACCGGGGCCGCCGAGGCCGTCCAGCAACTGGTGAGCGACGCCGGACTGCCGCCGGAAGCCGAGCTGCTGGGACCGGTTGCGGCGGTCGGCAGTGGCGGCGCGAGCCACGACCCGGACATTGTGCGCTTCCTGATCCGGGTGCCAAGATCAGCTGGCAGCGCTCTCGCGGCAGCATTGCAGGCAGGGCAGCGGGTGCGCAGCGCCCGCAAGGATCCGCGCCCGGTCCGGTTGCAGCTTGACCCGGCCGAGCTGATCTGACTGCCCGGCGCTGATCTGACTATAGGGCGCTGAGGCCATAGGGTGCTGGGGTGGCTAGCTCACGACGGAATCCGCTTGCGCGGCCGGGGACTGCCCGGATGCCGGCCAGTGACCGCGTCGCTGGACCGTCAGGCGCCAGTGCCGCACCCGGCAGCAGCGCCGTGCCCGAGAGCAGAACCGGGCCGGGCAGCAGACCCGGGCCCGGTAACGACCCTGTCCCCGCGGGCAACGCCATGCCCGGTAACGCGGCCGGCCGGCCGGGGCGGCCAGGAAGAGCTGAGGCTCGCGGCGCTGCGGCAGGAGGGGCCAGGCTGCGCCTGCCGCCGGTCCGGCTCGCGCCCCGGGAGGAACTGGCTGGTGCGGCGCGGGTTGCCCCGCTGCTGCGGGCGGCACGCGATCTGGCTCGCTGGGCCTCGGGCGGTCGGCATTTCGCCGTGCCCGGCGAGATGTCAGCCGCTGAGGCTGCCGCCGCTGCCGAGGCGCTGGAGCTCGCGCAGCGAGAGGTGGAGGCAGCCTTCCGGGTGGCAGTAGCCACCGGCATGCTGGCAGCCCTGGGCAGCAGCCGGGCATCGGCTGACCGCACCGAGGTCTTGTCCGCGGGCGATGCCGAGGAAGTTCTCACTGCCTGGGACAGTGCCCTCGCGGCGATCCTGACCGCCGAGGACCTGGACGGGCTCGCCACTGCCCTGTATACGGTGGGCGGCCCGGTCCGGATGGACGGCCTTTTCGATGCGTACGCGGCGGCGGCCGGCACTCGACGGCGCGAAGATGCGGGCGAGCCCGCCTCAGCCGGCCGTGCGCCCGAGCCTGACGAGACCGCGGCAGTGTCGCATGCGCTCGAAACGCTCGCCGACCTCGCCGTCGTCGAGCTGGGCACCGACGAATCCGCCGGGGGCCTGACCGTAGCGCTGTCGCCGCTGGGAGTCTGGGGGGTGCACCGCAGGCTCCGCGCCCAGGGGTGGCATGTCCCGGTGCTCGGCGGCACGGACCGCAACGGCGCCGCCGGGCTGCTGGTGACCCTGGCAAGCTGCGATGCCGAAGACGGCGAGGCGGAGATCGCCGCGTGGCTCGAGCAGCGCGAGCCGGCGCACGCCGCCGCGGAGCTGATCGACGCGGCAGCCACCGGTTCGCCCGGCCTGCGCGGGGCCGCTTTCGCCGTGCTGGACCGGATCGGCGCTGCCGCCGCTGAGGCTGTCCGGGCCGCCCTGGCCGAGCCGGTGCTGCGGGCGCACGCAGCGGTCTGGCTGCATGAGCATGGCGAGGAGGCTGAGCTGCGGCCCGAGGACCGGACCTGGCTGCTGGTCGATCTCGGGGCCGGCCTGCTGGAGGAGGCCGACCCGCGTGATGTGGTGGCGGAACTCCTGCCTGAGCTGCCCGGGGATGCGCAGGCGGAGATCGTCGCCGGGCTGTGGCAGGTCAGCCATCCCGGCGTGACGGACCTGCTGACAGCGCTCAGCGACCACCATCCTGATCCGGCAGTGGCCAGGGCCGCGCGAAAGGCCGCCTTCAAGGCTCGCTCGCCCGCAGGCAACAGTCCGAGTTCATAGACTGAAGGTGCCCTGGGTACCGCCGTCGACCGGAGGATTTGGGTGAGCGTCAAGCCGATACGCCTGTTCGGTGATCCCGTGCTGCGCACGCCGGCGGAGCCGGTCACCGACTTCGATGCCGAGCTGCGCAGGCTCGTCAAAGACCTGACGGACACCATGATGGAAGCACCGGGGCTGGGACTGGCCGCGCCCCAGCTCGGCGTCGGCCTGCGGGTCTTCACTTACCACGTCGATGACGTGCTCGGTCACCTGATCAACCCGTCGCTGCGGCTGTCGGAAGCCGAGGAGACCGACGATGAGGGCTGCCTGTCGTTCCCGGGCCTCAGCTATCCCACTAAGCGTTCTTACGGGGTGGTGGCGGCAGGCGTCGACATGCACGGCGAGCCGGTCACGCTGGAAGGGACCGGGCAGCTCGCGCGCTGCGTCCAGCACGAGACCGATCATCTCGACGGGGTGCTGTTCATCGACAGGCTCGATGCCGCCCAGCGGAAGCTGGCCATGAAGGAGATACGCGCGGCCGAATGGTGGGGAGAGCCGGTGCCGGCCGTCAAGCTGTCCCCGCATCCGACCCAGGGCAAGGCCTTCTAGCGCATGCGCGTGGTCTTCGCAGGCACGCCACCGGCGGCCGTGCCCGCGCTAAATGCGCTGCTGAGCTCCAGCCATGCGGTCGTGGCGGTTGTGACCAGGCCGGATGCGCCCGCTGGCCGGGGCCTGCGGGTGGGCCAGAGCCCGGTGGCCCTGCGGGCCGAGGAGGCCGGCGTCGAGGTGCTCAAGCCGAGACGGCCCCGCGATCCCGACTTCCTGGACCGGCTGAGGGGAATCGGTCCTGACTGCTGCCCGGTTACCGCCTACGGCGCGCTGATCCCGCAGGACGCGCTCGATATACCGCCGCACGGCTGGATCAACCTGCATTTCTCGGTACTGCCGGCCTGGCGCGGCGCCGCTCCCGTGCAGCACGCCATCCTGCACGGGGACGACATCACGGGCGCGACCACGTTCCGCCTCGTTGCCGAGCTCGATGCGGGTCCTGTTTTCGGCGTGCTGACCGAGCCGATCAGTCCGTCCGACACCGCCGGCGATCTCCTCGGGCGGCTGAGCCTATCCGGGGCAGGCCTGCTGGCGGCAACCCTCGACGGGATCGAGGCCGGCACGCTGGAGGCGCGTCCCCAGCCAGCCGAGGGCGTCAGCCTGGCACCCAAGATCACCCCGGCGGACGCGCAGGTGAACTGGGGCAACGCCGCGGTCGCCGTTGACCGGCTGGTCCGCGCCTGCGCGCCGTCGCCGGGTGCATGGACAATGCTGGACGGCAGCCGTCTCAAGCTGGGGCCGCTGGCCAGCGCGCCCGCAGCTGGCCCGGTGACTGAGCTGGCTCCCGGTGCGGTATGCGCCGGGCGCGATCGGGTGCTGGTGGGTACCGGCACGGCGCCGGTGGAACTCGGCGAGGTCCAGCCCGACGGAAAGCGCCGGATGCAGGCCGCCGACTGGGCCCGCGGCCTGCGGCTGGACGGCCGCGAAGCGGTGCTCGGCTGAGATGGCCGTGCCCGCGAGGAGATCAGGAGGGGCCGGCGCACGCGGCAGCCGCCGGGCAGAACCGGCCGGGGCCGCCACGCCGGGAGCGCGGCGGGCAGCGCGGCCGCCGGCGCGCGGCGGCCGCGCGCCGCAGCCGTCAGGCAGCGGCCCGCGCGCCGACCCCGCCCGCCGCGCCGCGTGCGATGTCCTGTGCGCCGTCGCCGAGCGTGGCACTTACGCGAACCTGATGCTCCCGGCCTTGCTGGCCGAGCGCAGGATAACGGGACGCGATGCGGCGCTCGCCACGGAGCTCACCTACGGAACACTGCGCGGCCAGGGCACCTACGACGCCATTCTCGCGGCATGCCTCGACCGTGACCTGGCCGCGCTGGACACTCCGGTACGCGAGGTGCTCAGGCTTGGCGTGCACCAGTTGCTCGCCACCCGGATTCAGCCGCACGCCGCCGTCGCGACGTCGGTGGACCTGGTCAGGTACACGGCGGGCCACCGGCCTGCGGGCTTCGTGAACGCGGTGCTGCGACGGGTGGCCAGCCGGGACCTCGAGGACTGGCTCGACATCGTCGCGCCGAGCCGCGGCGACGACCTCACCGGGCACCTCGCGGTCCGCTACAGCCACCCGAGGTGGGTGGTGACGGCTCTGCGGGAAGCCCTCGGCGAGACGGCCGCCGCGATGACCGAGACCGAGGCGGTCCTGGCCGCCGACGGCGCACCGCCTGCCACCACCCTGTGCGCCACTCCCGGCCTCGCGAACCCGGCCGAGCTCATCGCGGCCGGTGCCGAGCCCGCCCGGTGGTCGCCTTACGGCGCATACCTGAAGACGGGGGATCCCGCGGATATCGCCGCCGTGGCGCAGCGCCGCGCCGGGGTGCAGGACGAGGCCAGCCAGCTCGCCGCACTGGCCCTGGCCAGGGCTCAGGTCAGCGGCCGCGATGCCAGCTGGCTCGACATGTGCGCGGGCCCGGGCGGTAAGGCCCGGCTCCTCGCCGGGCTGGCCACTGACCGTGCTGCCCGGGTACTGGCCGCAGACGTGCGTTTTCACCGGGCCCTGCTCATCAGGAACGCCATTGGCGCAAGCGCTACCGTCGGCGTTGCGGTGGCGGACGGGACGGCGCCTGCCTGGCGGCTGGCAGCCTTTGACCGTGTCCTGGCCGACGTGCCATGCTCCGGCCTCGGCGCGCTTCGCCGCCGCCCCGACGCACGGTGGCGCCGCTCGCCGGCGGACGTGGCTGAGCTCGCCGCGCTGCAGCGGCGACTGCTCGAAGCGGCACTGGACTCGGCGCGCCCCGGCGGGGTCGTTGCGTACGTGACCTGCTCTCCGCATCTGGCCGAGACCCGCGCGGTCGTGGCTGCTGTGCTGGCCGGGCGCGGCGACGCGGAGCTGCTCGACGCGCCGGCCGTCCTCAGCGAGGTTCCTGACCTGCAGTGCCCGCAGCCGTACGCCCGTTACGCGCAGTTCTGGCCGCACCGGCACGGTACGGATGCGATCTTCCTGGCGCTGCTGCGCCGGACACAGGCGCCGGCCGGTAGCCGTGCGGCGGGCGAAGGAAGCATCTAGGCTGCCCGTATCGCGGCAGGCCTGCCAGTCTCAGCCTCGACCTGCCCAAGAGATCGTCCGCTGGGGATGGCCGTCGGCGGCCCGGCTGCGGCGGCAAGTCGGGGCGATAGAAGGTGTTACCAGCAGCCCCCTCCATTACCGCCGACCCTCTGCCGGGCACGCGCTGCCGCCGTCCAGCGGGAGGCTGTCGAGAGTACAACGGCGACGGCGCGACGGCCCGCGTCCCGGGGGGCTCAGCGTCTGGGATATCGGTGTCTTGCTGAATCTCTCGTATCAGCGCGCTCAGCAGCTCACGTGCTTGCAATCGGGATTCGAGGCCGATCGCAAGGCCAGAGCGGCAGCGGCCGTGCCGCCCTGGCTCGGTCCGGCCCCTTTACCGGGCGGATGTGAGCGCGCGGCCGCGGCCCGCGGCGAGACGGCTGCCGCCGATGTCGGCCCGCTGGCCCTGGGCGTAGCCGGCCCCGTAGCCGCTGCCGCTGTAGGTGACCCGGGCAGTGCGGGTCACTGGATAGGCCTGCTCGACCTGGCTGCGGATCACCAGGGCGCGATCGGCGAGCACCAGCGCGGTCCGGGAGCCGGAGTCGCCGGCTCGGGAGGTGGCCTCGGACGTCGCTCCGTGCTCGGCTGCGCGGACCCTGGAGATCACGGCGGTGGCAAATCCGAGCAGCCAGCTGCGGCGCCACGCCCTGGCGCTGTTGCTCCAAGCCGGGACCTGGGCACCCGCCAGGCCGTGCCACATCTGGATCAGGACCGATGTGTAGAGAACGTCCGTGCGCTCGATGTCCGAGGCGTAGCCGAACACGTGGACCCGGCTGCCGGGGTCGGGGCTGGCGAGCAAGATGCACTGGCACCGCAGTGCGGAGGCCAGACCGCACAGCAGATGTGCCTTGACCCTTGCCCAGGGATTGTCGATGTCCAGGACCAGGCTGGAAGGCCGGTCGGTCTCCGGTCGCTCTGCCGCCAGCAGCGCCCGGTCAATGCCGTACTTGGCCATGAGCTCGGCCGCCTTGGCGGTCAGCGCCTGCGCCTCCGGCGGCGTGACGCCGTCGCCTTCGGCCTTCGCGAGCAGCTTGCGGACGCGATCGAGCAGCCGGTCCGATGCCTCAGTATCCAACGAACGTCGTTCCTTTCGGTCAGCGATTCGAATACAGGATCGAACGTAGCCGGTGGTTGCGACACTTCGGGGCCGCTGCTGCTCGGCCGCGGTAAAGCAGACCGCGCGGCAAGTCTGCCATGCCCGTCCTAGACTCAACCGGGAGATGACAATGCAGATTGCGCCCAGCCTGCTGGCCTCCGACTTCGCGCGCCTCGCCGACGAGGCGGCCACAGTTGCCGAGGTTGCCGACTGGCTGCACGTGGACGTGATGGACGGTCACTTCGTGCCGAACCTCACCCTCGGGCTGCCGGTCGTCGAGGCACTGCTCCGGCACGCCGCCCTGCCGATCGACTGCCATCTGATGATCGAAGATCCCGATCGCTGGGCGCCGGCCTACGCCGATGCCGGCGCCCGCAACGTGACCATTCACGCGGAGGCCGCGCGGTCCCCGGTGCGGACCCTGCGGATGATCAGGGACGCGGGCGCGCGGGCCGGGCTCGGCATCAATCCGGCGACACCCATCGAGCCCTACTCTGACCTGCTGCCCGAGATCGACATGCTGCTGCTGATGACAGTCGAGCCGGGCTTCGGCGGCCAGCCCTTCCTGGATCTCGTGCTGGCGAAAATCCGCCGTGCCCGCACGCTCATCGCCGCCCACGGCGGCTCGGTCTGGCTGCAGGTGGACGGCGGGGTGAGCGCGGAGACCATCGGCCGCTGCGCGGAGGCGGGCGCGGATGTCTTCGTGGCGGGATCGGCTGTCTTCGGCGCCGATGACGCCGCGGCGGCCGTCATGTCGCTGCGCGGGCTCGCGCAGGCCGCGGCGCCGGCCGCAGCCGGGCAGGGCTAGCGGACCGGATCCTGTCGATTCTGGCCGGGGCCGTTCGTCGTAAGGGGTAACCGACCGAATCGGCACACGCGAAGGAGATCCTCATGGCTCAGTACGCGATCTTGATCTACGAGAACGAGAGCAGCTACATCGACCCGTCGCCGGAGGTCTGGCAGCAGGCGATGCAAGCGCACGGCAGGTTCGCCGAGCAGGTGGGCCAGAAGGGCGGCAAGGTCCTCGGCGGCGAGGCGCTGCAGCCGACCGGAACGGCGACGTCGATCCGCAGCGATGTGGTGACCGACGGGCCGTTCGCCGAGACCAAGGAGGCGCTCGGCGGTTTCTACCTCATCGAGGCTCGTGATCTTGACCACGCGCTCGACATCGCGAAGCTGTGCCCGGCGCCATTCGGCGGCGTTGAGGTCAGGCCAGTCATGGACGTGTCAGGCAGCTGAGCAGGCGTGCCGTGACTGCTGTCCCCGGCCCCGGCGCGCAGCGGCCGCGCAGTCCGGCCGCTGACGCGGCAGCCGGACAGTGGATCACGGATGTCAGCGCGGCCGTGGCCGACGCGCACCGTCGCGAGTGGGCCTACGTGCTCGCCGCGACGGTGCGCGTCGCGCGCGACATCGACACGGCCGAGGAGTGCGTGCAGGAAGCCTACGTGGCCGCGCTGGACGCGTGGTCGCGCCACGGCGTGCCGAATAATCCCGGCGCATGGCTGACTACTGCGGCCCGGCGGCGGGCACTCGACGTGCTCCGCCGGGAGCGCACGCTGCGAGCGAAGCTGCCGCTGCTGATCGAGCCATACGCCGAGCCCGGTCCGGGCGCCAGCGCACACGATAACGCGATCCCCGACGACCGGCTCCGCCTGATCTTCACCTGCTGCCACCCGGCTCTGGCCAGGGAAGCGCAGGTCGCGCTGACGCTCAGGCTGGTATGCGGCCTCACGACGGCTGAGATCGCGCAGGCCTTCCTGGTGGCCGAGCCGACCATGGCGGCGCGGGTCACCCGGGCGAAGAAGAAGATCTCGGCTGCCGGGATCTCCTACCGCGTGCCCGGCGCCGGCGAGCTGCCCGAACGACTCGACGCGGTGCTGACCGTGGTGCACCTGCTCTACACCACCGGGCATACCGCGCCGGCCGGACACCATCTCGTGCGCGCCGAGCTGGTAGAGCGCGCCACCGATCTGGCGCGGCTGCTGGTCAGGCTCATGCCCGACGAGCAGGAGGCGCGCGGCCTGCTGGCACTGATCCTTCTCACCGACGCCCGCCGGGCCACTCGCGCCGACTCCCGCGGCAGGCTGCTGCTGCTGGAAGAACAGGACCGCTCGCTGTGGGACCAGGACGCCATCGCAGAAGGACGGGGGCTTGTCGTCGAGGCCCTGCACGGGCGGCGGCCGGGCAGGTTCGCGCTGCAGGCGGCCATCGCTGCCGTCCATGGCGAGGCGCTGACCTACGCCGACACTGACTGGCGGCAGCTGGTGCGGCTCTACGGCGAGCTGATGCGCGCCTGGCCGTCGCCCGTAGTGGCGCTCAACCGCGCGGTCGCGGTGGCGATGGCCGAGGGGCCCGCCGCCGGGCTGGCGCAGATCTGCCTGCTGGAGCAGGACGGCAGGCTGGCGGGTTACCGCTACCTGCCCGCCGCCAAGGCCGACATGCTGCGCCGGCTGGGCCGCAGCCGGGAGGCGGCGCAGGCGTACCGAGCGGCGCTTGAGCTCACCGGCAACGCTGCCGAAAGGTCGTTCCTCGAGGGCCGGATCGCCGAGGTAACGCAGCCTCAGGAGGCCGTGCAGCATGCATCGGCGACCGACGCCAGGATGGACCCCGGTGGTGGCCGGTAGGGTTCTGTGACCACAATGTGCAGGTGAACGCAGCCATCACTGACCAGGAAGAGGCCGGGCTGCCGCTGCTGTCGGTGTCCGGGCTCGCGGTGCGATTTGGCCCGCTAACGGCACTGGACGGCGTCGATCTGCGGGTCCGGGCCGGCGAACTGGTTGCCCTCGCGGGCGAGAACGGCGCGGGCAAGACCACCCTGGTGCGCTGCATCGCCGGTGACATCGCCGCCAGCAGCGGGACGATCCGCCTGGACGGAAAATCCGTGCCCCCGGCTCCGCTGGCCGCCAGACGCCGCGATGTCTCGGTCGTCTGGCAGGACCTTGCGCTTTGCGACAATCTGAACGTCGCCTCGAACCTGATGCTCGGCAGCGAGCGCCGTCGGCTGCTGCTTTCCGAGACCCGTCTGCACGCCGACGCCGTGCAACTGCTCGACCAGCTGGGCATCCCGCTGCGGGACACGACCCGCAGCATCCGGTCCCTGTCCGGCGGCCAGCGTCAGCTAGTGGCGGTCGCCAGGGCGATGGCCCTCAAGCCGCGGCTGCTGCTGCTCGATGAGCCGACGTCCTCGCTGGGCGTGCAGGAATCGGCTCTCGTTGAGGAGCTGATCACCCGGCTGCAGGCGCAGGGCACCACGATTCTGCTGGCATGCCACGACATCAGCCAGATGTTCCGGCTGGCTGACCGCATCGTCGTGCTGCGGCACGGACGGGTCAGCGCGGAGGTCGCTCCGAGCGAAGTTCACCCCGACGACGTGGTTGCCCTGCTGTCGGGCCAGGAAGTCGACTCCTCGGCCCGCCGTCAGCTCATCCGCCTGCACGGACTTGCCGGCCGGCTCGTGTCCGCGGACCCGTCCTCCAGCTTGTCGCTGATTCTCTCGGCGCTGGGCGCCGCCCTCGGCAGCGAGCGCCTGAGCATCCATCTGCTGGAGAACGGCTCCCTTGTCTGCGCCGCGTCGCTCGGGCTTCCGCCGGCGCTGCTGTCGGCCTGGTCCCGGCTGCCCTGCGGCCCGGCCGGGGGCCCGGTCGGACTGGCTGCGGTCACCGAGCAGCCGGTTCTCGAGGAGAATGCGCGGGTGGGCGCCACCTGGGCGCCGTTCAGCATCTTGGCCAGGGCGGCCAAGGTGGCGAGCTCATGGTCGGTTCCCGTAGCAGGTCCCGGCGGGGTGCTGGGCGTCATCACCGTGTTCCGCTCCATGCCGGGCAAGCCGCACCGGGATGATCTTGACCTGGCGACGTTGTATGCGGGCTACGCTGCCAGCGCGATTGAGCGCGACCGGCTGCTGGACCAGGTCACCGCCCGCAACCGGGTGCTGGAGACGATCAGGGAGATGCTGGAGACGCTGGCAGGGCCCGCTCCGGTCGCCGAGGGGCTCAGCATCGCGCTGGCTTCGCTGCGCCGCGGTCTGCAGGCAGATGAGGCAGCCCTGGTTGTCCGGTCGCCCGACGGCGCGTCCCGGTGCCGCGCTTTCTCCGGCCGGCGCAGCGAGCCGGCTGCCGCAGCCACGACGTCTGGCGTGCTCGGCGCCGCGACTGCGGCGTTCGCGCTGGCGGGCCGCGACGGCATGGCCATGCACGGGAACGGGACGATTGATGAGCGGTACCTGTCGGTGACGTTCACCACGCCCGGTGGTCCGACCGCGCTGGTGGCGCGGTGGCAGAGCAGGCCGCCTTCGGCGGACGCCACAGCGCTGCTGGAGGACGCCGCCCATTCGCTGCGGCTGGCTCTGGAGCGGGAGGAGGCCTGGTTCGCGCACCAGGAGGCCATTACCTTGCGCCGGTCTCAGGAGCTGCAGCGCGGCTTCCTGTCCAGGCTGAGCCATGAGCTCCGCACGCCGCTCACGGCCATCCGAGGGTATGCCTCTAGTCTGCTGCAGCCCGATGTGGTCTGGGACGGCGAGTCGCAGCACCGGTTCATCGCCCGGATCGCGGCGGAGTCGGCGCGGCTGGGACGGCTGGTCGACGACCTGCTGGATTTCTCCGCGATCGAGTCGGGGATCTTGCGACTGCAGCGCGACTGGTGCGACATCCCGCTGGTGCTGGAGGCCGCCGTCGCGTGCCTGCCGCCGGCGACTGCGTCGATGGTGGAGGTGTGCTACGACGACGGTGTGCCGGTTATCTGGGCCGACCATGATCGACTGGAGCAGGTTTTCGTGAACCTGCTGACCAACGCGATCGGCCACAATCCCCCCGGTACCAGGGTCCGCATCGGCCTTGCCGCGGACGGGCCGGCCGGAGTGACGGTGAACGTCGCCGACGACGGGGCCGGCATGCCGGCCGAGGTTGCGCTCGCGCCGTTCGAGCCGATGCGCCGCAGGCGGCCGCCGACCGCAGGTGCCGGGCTCGGGCTGTCGATAGCAAAGGGCATCGTGGTCGCGCACGGCGGCCGGATCGAGCTGGACCAGCCGGGACGGGGAACGTGCTTCCGGATCCACCTGCCGGTCGAGATGCCAGCGATCCGGGCCGATGCCGCTGCTCGGCCCGCCGGGCGAACGCCGGTTGACGGCGGCGGGCTGGCGGCTGCGGAGGGTCGCTCCGATGGCGGCGGCCTGGCGGGTGCGGCTGACAGCGGCGGAGCGAGGCCGGCCACGGGAGCCTTCCGTCGTGCCTGAGCAGACCGTGCACACCCGGGCGCTGGTGATCGAGGACGACCCGAACATCGTGGACCTGATCAGGTCCAATCTCGCGGTCCGCGGCTTCGATACGGTCGTCTCGGCCGATGGCGTGCGCGCGCTCAATCTGCTGGAGATCGAGGCTCCCGATATTGTCCTGCTCGACCTGATGCTGCCGGAGGTTGACGGCTTCGAGCTGTGCCGGCAGATCCGGGAGCGCTCATCGGTCGCGATCATCGTGGTGTCCGCGCGCGGCGGCGAACGGGACAAGGTGACCGCGCTGAATATGGGCGCCGACGACTACATGACCAAGCCGTTCAGCATCGAGGAACTGCTGGCCCGGATCACCGCGACGCTGCGCCGTACCCGCCCGGCCGACACCACCCCGGAGAGCGTGCCGCTCGTGATCACAGTCGGCGACATCGCGATCGATCTGGCCAGCCAGCAGGTAACCAGGAGCGGGATTGCCGTACATCTGACCCCTACGGAGTTCGCGCTGCTGCGCGAGCTTGCCATCAACAGAGGGAAGCTGCTGACGCACGCGCACCTGCTGCGGCGGGTATGGGGCCGCGGATACGAGACCGAGACCGAGTACGTGCGGGTGTACATCCGGCGGCTGCGGGCCAAGCTGGAGGCCGACGGCGGCTCGTCGCTGATCATGACCCAGCCCAGGGCTGGCTACCGGATCGCAGCGGAATGAGGACCGGCTGGCGTCGCGGCCGGCCCGGCTACGGCGGTGCCTGCCGGAACGCCCGCGGGCCCGCAGCCCCAGGCTGAATTGTTTACGCTTTTTTCACAAGGTTACGGCGATGTTAACGCAACTGTTCATCCCTGTCGGCCTACTGTTCTGCACAGTAGGTTTCCGGCTCGCGGTGACTGTCATCTGGACCTGCGTTGGTATGTGTCCTGACATGTCCCGCCCACGAGCGAGGTGGTTTCGTTGTATTCAGTCACCAAGAGAGTCGCATTGACGGCAGCGGCCGGCAGCGCGGCTCTCGTCATGGCGGCCTGCGGCAGTAGCGGCAGCTCGTCCAGCAGTTCCAGTTCTAGCAGTTCCAGTAGCTCGGCTTCGGTGCCCTCGGTCTCGGCCACATCGTTCACGAACGATTTCTCCCAGATGGCGCTGCTTAAGCCGCTGGTGGCGAGGGGCAAGGGCAGTGTCGGCGTGATCCTGCCCGACACCGTCTCCTCCGCGCGCTACGTCGAATTCGATGCGCCCTACCTGACGAAGGCACTCGAAACAGCGGGGCTTTCCAGCTCGCAATTCAGCGTGCAGAACGCACAGGGCAGTGATGCGACCCAGCTCAGTGACGCCCAGGCTGACATCACCAAGGGCGCAAGCGTTCTCGTGGTCGACCCGCTTGACGCCGGCGTCGGCGCTTCGATCGAGAAGTACGCCAAGTCCCATGGCGTGGCCGTGATCGACTACGACCGGCTGACCCTGGGCGGCACCCGCAAGTACTACGTCAGCTTCAACAACGTGCACGTCGGTCAGCTGCTGGGCCAGGGCCTGGTCAGCTGCGTGGCCGCCTGGCATGTGGCGAAGCCGAATGTGCTGGTCATGTACGGCGCGCCGACCGACAACAACGCCACCCTGTTCGCGCAGGGCTACAACGCCGTCTTGAAGCCCTTGTTCTCCTCTGGCAAGTGGACCACGGTCGGCACGGCCGCCGGAACGTGGGACCCGCCCACCGCGGAGACCGAGTTCCAGGGACAGCTCACCGCGCACAAGAACATCAATGCCGTGCTGACCCCGAACGACGAGAACGCGGCCCCGATCGTCCACTACCTGCAGACCCAGGGCGTGAAGGCCAAGACGTTCCCGGTAACCGGGCAGGACGCGACGCTGATCGGCCTGCAGAACATCCTCTCCGGGTACCAGTGCGGGACCGTCTACAAGCCGATCTACCTGGAGGCCCAGGCGGCTGCGGCCCTCGCCATGTACGTCCGGGCCGGGGCCACGCCGCCGGCAAGCCTGGTCAACAGCGCCACGATGGACACGACGGCCAAGGTCAGCGTTCCGTCGGTGCTCTTGACGCCGAGATGGGTAACCCCGTCGAATATGAACGCAACAGTCATCGCGGACAAGTTCGTGCCGGCTTCCCAGCTCTGCACGGGCAAGTACAAGGCAGCCTGCACGGCGGCAGGGATCTCGGGGTGATCATGAGCGCTCGATCCATCACTGGGATTCCGCAGTGGTGACAGCAAGCGCTGGCGATGGCGCCCGGCCCGCAGCAGCGGGCCGGGCGTCGGCCGGCACAGGATCAGTCGACCAGGCCGACGCGCCGCTGCTGCGCCTGCACGGGATCGGCAAGAACTTCGGCCCGGTACATGCCCTGGAGGATATCGACCTCGATATCCCTGAGGGCCAGGTGTCGGCCCTGGTCGGCGACAACGGCGCGGGCAAGTCGACGCTGATCAAGACCATCTCGGGAATCTGGGAGCCGACAGCCGGCCAGCTGCTCTGGAAGGGCAAGCGGGTCCATCTGCACGGCCCGAAGGACGCGACGGACCTCGGCATCGCGACCGTCTATCAGGACCTGGCCCTGTGCGACAATCTGGACATCGTGCAGAACATGCTCCTTGGCCACGAGTTGCGGCGGCACGGTCTGCTCGATGAGGTGAGCATGGAGCTGACCGCCAAGCAGACGCTGGCCGACCTGCGGGTGGTCACGGTCCGCTCGATCCGGCAGCCGGTCGGCTCGCTGTCCGGCGGACAGCGTCAGTCAGTCGCCGTGGCCAAGGCCGTCATGCTTGACGCCAGGCTCGTCATCTTGGACGAGCCCACTGCGGCGCTGGGCGTCAGTCAGACCGAGCTTGTCCTGGACCTGATCGGCCGGCTGAAGAGCCGCGGGCACGGGGTGATCGTGATCTCGCACAACCTCACTGAGGTATTCCAGGTGGCCGACCGGATTGCGGTCCTCTACCTCGGCCGGCTCGCCTCCGCCGGCCCCGCGTCGGACTATGACGTGCAGTCGGTGGTGGACCTCATGACTACCGGTATCTCCGCCCGCGGAGGCGGCACGAACGGCAACGCCAGCGAGCCCGCGCCCTCCCGTGGTCGTGGCAGCGGCATGGAAGGCTGAACCATGTCACCGACGCAAAGCGGCGCCCAGCCTGGTCCGGCCGATGCCGGCGTGGTTGCCGCGAACGGCCCGGCGGCCGAGGAAGCGGCGAGCGAGGAAGCTTCGCTGGCTGGTGCACCGCCGGAGCTGATCGCCAACTCGATCGGCGACTACGCGCGCATCTGGCTCAAGCGGGTCAGGAACGGCGAGAGCGGCGCGCTGCCCGTCATCCTGGGCCTGGTCGCGATCGTCATCTTTTTCCAGGCGCGGAACTCGCTGTTCCTGTCCGCGGGAAACCTCATCAACCTGATGATCCTGGGCGCCCCGTTCGTCTTGCTGGGCATGGCCGAGGTGTTTGTCCTGCTGCTCGGCGAGATTGACCTGTCCGTTGGCTACAACGCGGCATGCGGCGCGGTTGTCACTCTCTGGGCTGCTTACACGCTGCCCTGGTGGGTGGCGATCCTCCTAGGGCTTGCCTTCTCCGCAGTCATCGGTCTTGTTCAGGGCACTTTGATCACGAGGCTTAACCTGCCGTCTTTCGTGGTCACGCTGGCCGGCCTGCTCGGCCTCGAGGGGCTGTTGATTCTCCTGGTCGCCCGCACCGGGCATGGCGCTGGCGGCTCGATCAATAACCCGAGCAATATCCTCTACGATCTCACCGCCGGGAATATCAGTCCCGTGGCCGGCTGGATCGGCATGATCGTCGTCGTGGCGCTGGCCGGGGCGTTCATGATCACGCGTGACCGCCGCAGGCGAGCTAACGGCCTGGTGGCCCCGCCGCTCGGGGTCACCCTGCTCAAGGTGGCGGTCATGGCCGTCGCCGGGGTGGTGGTGGTCCTCATCGGCAACACCAACCGTGGCACCACTATCGTCCTGCGCGGGGTCCCCTGGGCTGTCCCCATCGTGCTTGGCGTCGTCGTGCTGTATACGGTTCTGACCGGGCGGACCCGCTTCGGGCGCTATATCTACGCGATCGGCGGCAACGCCGAGGCCGCCCGGCGGGCAGGTGTGAACCTGACGCTGATCAGGACGCTGGCCTTCACCTTCTGCGGCCTGACGGCCGGGCTCGGGGGGATCTTCCTCGCCTCGCAGCTGAACTCCATGGGCACCGACTTCAATGGCGGCCAGTACGTGCTCTTCGCCGTGGCGGCGGCCGTCATCGGCGGCACCAACCTCTTTGGCGGCCAGGGCAGGATGATCCACGCGCTGCTCGGCGGGCTGGTCGTGGCCACGATTGACAACGGCCTCGGCCTGATCGGGATGAGCGCGGCGGCCACCGACATCGTCACCGCGATCGTGCTGCTTGCGGCCGTGACCATCGACACCGTCGCCCGTCGGCGCGGTTCGACCGGCTGACCCTGAGCCGGGGCGCTGGCCGGGCCGACATTTGGCTCGGCCACTTCCGGCCTGCGGATGCCTGGGCGGAATAGCGGATATGGCACACTGGTTCTTGCGAGTAAGAGCGTGCTCCGGGGTCGGTGAAAGTCCGAGCCGGCGGTGACAGTCCGCGACCCGGCCGAAGCCATCGGTCGGCTGACCTGGTGAAATTCCGGGACCGACGGTTAAAGTCCGGATGGGAGGAAGCACGCGCACGGCCCGCCCGGAGAGGGCGGGTAGCCGTGCCTGCGCATCCGCGCATCCCCGGAGTCTGCGGCAGGGTTAGCAGCTCCGGAGGAGGAGTCGGTGTTCACCGGAATCGTGGAGGAACTCGGCGAGGTCGTCGCGGTCGAGGAAGGCGGCGCCTGCGCCAGGCTTACGGTACACGGGCCGCTGGTTACCGCCGATGCGTCCCGGGGCGGATCGATCGCGGTCAACGGCGTCTGCCTGACCGTCACCGATGCGGCGAACGGGCAGTTCAGCGCGGACATCATGGGCGAGACGCTGGCCCGCTCCAGCCTCGGCTCCCTGGCACCTGGGAGCAGGGTCAACCTCGAGCGCCCGATGCGGCCCGACGACCGCCTCGGCGGCCACATCGTGCAGGGCCACGTCGACGGGACCGGCGCGATCATCGAGCGAAGGCCGGCCGGGGACTGGGAAGTGGCGCGGATCTCGATGCCGGCCGAGCTAGCTCGTTATGTGGTGCGAAAAGGATCAGTGACGGTCGACGGCGTCAGCCTTACCGTGTCCGGGCTCGGCCGGGAATACGCCGGTGGCGCCAGCCGCGACTGGCTGGAGGTCAGCCTCATCCCGGAAACCCTGGCGCGGACCACGCTGGGCAGCAAGCAGGCCGGCGCGCTGGTCAACCTGGAGGTCGACATGATCGCTAAGTACGTCGAGCGGCTGCTCGCCGCGGCAGGGCGGCTGGCATGACACGCGACCTGACCGGGGACGCGGCAGCCGGCGGTGTGGTGGCCGGCGGCGTCGTACTGGACGATGTTCGGCAGGCAATCGCCGACATCGCGGCGGGCCGCGCGGTGGTCGTCGTCGATGACGCCAGCAGGGAGAACGAGGGCGACATCGTCTTCGCCGCGAGCAAGGCCACGCCCGAGCTGCTGGCCTTCACCATCCGCTACGCCCGCGGCCTGATTTGCGTGCCCATGCGCGGCGGGGACCTGGACCGGCTGCAGCTGCCGCCGATGACCAGTGATAACCAGGAGCACATGGGGACGGCGTTCACGATCAGCGTGGATGCCCGCAGCGGCATCACCACCGGCATCTCCGCGGCGGACCGGGCCCGGACGATCCGCACCCTGGTCGACTCAGCCACCGAGCCTTACGAGGTCGTCCGGCCCGGCCATGTCTTCCCGCTGCGCTACGCCGAGGGCGGCGTACTGCGCCGCGCCGGGCACACCGAGGCCGCGGTGGACCTGGCCCGGCTCGCCCGCCTGACCGAGGCCGGCGTGGTCGCCGAGATCTTCAACGACGACGGCACGATGGCCCGGCTTCCGCAGCTGCGCACATTCGCCGACGAGCATGGCCTCGCGCTGATCTCCATCGCCCAGCTGATTGAGTACCGCCGCCACTCCGAGCAGACCGTACGACGGGTGGTCGAGACCCGGGTGCCGAACAAGTTCGGCGACTGGCGGGCGCTCGGCTACCTGAACTCGGTGGACGGGACTGAGCACATTGCCCTGGTGCTCGGCGACATCAGCGCTCCCAGCGGGGACAGCCAGGACGCCCTGGTGCGCATGCACTCCGAATGCCTGACGGGCGACGTGTTCGGCTCCCACCGGTGCGACTGCGGCGCGCAGCTGGACGCGGCGATGGCAGCGATCGCGGCCGAGGGCCGCGGCATCGTGCTCTATCTGCGCGGACATGAGGGCCGCGGCATCGGCCTGCTCAGCAAGCTGCGCGCCTACAACCTCCAGGATGGCGGCGCCGATACCGTCGACGCGAACCTCGATCTCGGACTGCCGGTCGACGCGCGCGAGTACTCCACCGGCGCGCAGATGCTCGCCGATCTCAAGGTGCACTCGCTGCGGCTGCTGACCAATAACCCGGCCAAGGTCAAGGGACTGGCTGATTTCGGCATTAAGGTAACTGGCCGGGTGCCGTTGCCGGCCGCGCCGACGACCGAGAACCTCCGCTACCTGATCGCCAAGCGCGACCGGCTCGGGCATCAGATCGACAATCTGGCCGCGGGGCCCGCTGCGCAGCCGGCCGCATCGCCCGCGGCTGAGGCGGCCGCCGAGCCTGCCGCTTCGACAGCTGCCGGGGCGCGGTGAGCGGCGAGGGCCGGCCGGCCGGCCGCGCTGTCGATGGGACGGGCATCAGCCTGGCCATCGCGGCGACCCGGTGGCACGCCGACATTACCGACAGCCTGCTGGAGCGGGCCGTGGCCGCGGCCGAGGCCTGCGCAATCGCGCGGCCGCTCGTTGTCCGGGTGCCGGGGGCTGTGGAGCTGCCGGTGGTGGCCGCCGAGCTCGCCCGCCGCCACGATGTCGTGGTCTGCCTCGGCGCGGTTATCCGCGGTGGCACGCCGCATTTCGAGTATGTGTGCGCGGCGGTGACCTATGGCCTGACCAGGGTGGCTCTTGATGCGGGGGTGCCCGTCGGCAACGGCGTGCTGACCTGCGACACGCTGGAGCAGGCGAGGGACAGGTGCGGCCGGGAGGCCAGCAGCGAGGACAAGGGCTGGGACACCGTGGCTGCGGCGCTGGAGACCGCCCTGGTGCTGCGCAGCGTGCGCGGTCAGCGCTGCCCGGCCGCCGACACGGCCAGCGAAGAGCAGCGGGTCAGCTGACCGCGGCACCCGGGCAGAACGAGTCGATCTTCGCGCTGGCCGTCAGCACTGCCTGCTTGGCTGCGGTGCTCGCTGCGCCGCCGCCGAAGAAGCAGCCGCAGGCGTCGGCGAGCTCGCTCACGGCCTGAGCGGCCCCGTCGGGTTCGCGGGCCTGTCCGGCGGCACCATTTGAGGCTTGAGCACGGTCGCGGCGACGGTCCACGTACCCTGGTTGGCATCCGAGAACCCCGAGGGGACCGGCAGTGCGAGACATCCTGGACCAGATCGCCAAGTGGTGGGATGCCAGCGAGACGTTCGGCCTTGCCACCGTGGTGCGCACCTACAGCAGCGCGCCACGCGAGCCCGGCGCGGCCTTGGCAGTTTCCGCTGACGGCGAGGTCGTCGGCAGCGTGTCCGGTGGCTGCGTCGAAGGGGCCGTCTACGAGCTGGCGGGCGAGGTCCGCGCAAGCGGCCAGGCCGTGCAGCACACCTACGGGATCAGCGACGACGATGCGTTCGCCGTCGGCTTGACCTGCGGCGGCATCATCGACATCTTCGTCGAGCCGGTCAGCCGGGAGCTGTATCCCGAACTCGGCGAGACCGCGGCTGCCGTCGGCGCGCGGGAGCCGGTCGCGGTCGCCACGGTCATCGCCGGCCCTGGCGCCATCGGATCCCGCCGGGTGATCTGGGCGGCGGGCGAATCGGACGGACCGCCGCGCGCCTCAGGCACGCTCGGCGCGACTGAGCGGCTGGATCAGGCGGTTGACGACGATGCCCGCGGCATGCTCGCGCAGGGCCTCACCGGCGTCCGGCGCTACGGCCCGGACGGCGAGCGACGGCGGGACGAGCTGTCGGTCTTCGTCCAGTCTTTCGCGCCGCCGCCCCGGCTGCTCGTCTTCGGCGCGATCGACTTCGCCGCCGCAGTTGCCAGGGTCGGCAAGTTCCTCGGCTACCGGGTGACGGTCTGCGACGCCCGGCCGGTGTTCGCGACGGCCTCGCGTTTCCCCGAGGCAGACGAGGTGATCATCGACTGGCCGCACCGGTTTCTCGGCCGCACTGCCACGGATGACCGGACAGCGATCTGCGTGCTGACCCATGACCCCAAGTTCGACGTGCCGCTGCTCGAGGTCGCGCTGCGGCTGCCCGCGGCCTACATCGGCGCGATGGGCAGCCGGCGAACTCACGAGGACCGGCTGGCCCGGCTGCGCGAGGGAGGTCTGACCGAGGGCCAGCTGGCGAGGCTGCGCTCGCCGATCGGGCTCGACCTGGGCGCCCGGACGCCTGAGGAGACCGCGGTGGCGATCGCGGCCGAGCTTATCCAGCTGCGCTGGGGCGGATCAGGGCAGCCGCTCATCGGCACGGCCGGGCGAATACACCACCACTGACCTCAAGCGTCCAGGCCGGCCGCGTCCAGTACAGCTGCTGGGTCGCCCGCGAGGCCGGCTCGTCCGAACCGGTCCCGCAGACGGCGCAGCTGGCGGGGGTCACCACCCAGCCGGGGCTGAGCCGGGTAAGTCGGCTGCGGGGCCGCCTTGCCGGTCGTGCCGGGGCGGAGGCGCTGACCAGCACGAGGCCGTGGTAGATCGGGACGGCGTCGGTGCCGCCGTTATGCGGGGAGCGGCTTGCTGTACCGGTAGTGCTGGATCTGCGCGCCGGCCCGGCCGCCGGGCGTGATCGTGTAGATGCTGGAGTTGGCGTCCTCGTTCACCCGTGGCGATGAGCAGGTGCCTGCCGGTGTCGGCCGTGATGCCGTCGCATTTGCACTTGATGTCCCACTGCCGGATGACCCGGCCGGCGACCGTGATTTCCACCACTGCGCTGTAGGTGCTGCCGTCGGTGCTGGCCTGGCCCTGCGGGCCGATCCCGTTCTGGAAAGCGGTGTAGATGTCGTGGCCAGGGACCGTGATGTCGTCGGGGTTCGCCAGCGGCCCGGACCGGCGCTTGGTCGAGCCGGCCGGGACGAACGTGTGCCGCAGCTTTGCGCCGTTCAGGGTCTGCCGCACCCGGTAACTCGGCGCTGCGAGGTGCTGGACCCCCTGGTTCTGTGCGTCGGCGCCGCGCCGGGCCGGGAATGCGGCGGCGATCGTGGTTCCGGCGATGAGCAGGCTTGCCGGGACTTCTGCCGTCGCCGCGAAGACCTTTGCGGTGCGCCAGGCGGTCGTGAGCATATGGCCTCTTTTCCGGGTTTTCGGAGAACTGTCAAACCCGACAGGTCGTACTCGGGTCGCCTGACGCAACGTCGCCCGCCCGAAAACGCGCAGGTGAACGGGGGCCAAAGCCTGGCTGGTGCGTGCCCTGCCGCCGTAGCCTGGCAAGCGTGCAGGGAGGCGCGCGGGCAGGCGGAGTTGCCGGGATCCTGCTGGCCGCGGGCGAGGGCAGCAGGATCGGACGGCCGAAGGCCCTGGTCGAGATCGGCGGCCAGCCGCTGGTCGACCGGGGCGTGGCGCTGCTGCGCGCTGGCGGTGCGGCGCCGGTCATCGTGGTGACGGGCGCTGCCGGGGTCGGCCTGACCGGTCTGATTACCGTGCCCAATCCCGGCTGGCGCAGCGGCATGGGTTCCTCGCTCGCGGCCGGGCTTGGCGTTGTCCCGGCCGGCTGCGACGCCGTGGTGGTCGCGCTGGTGGATCAGCCGCTGGTCGGGGCCGGTTCCGTGCGCAGGCTGATCAGCGCTCGCGGGGCGGGAGCGGGAGCCGCGGTGGCCGCCTACGGCGGCCGGCCGCGCAACCCGGTCATGCTGGGCCGCGAGCACTGGGCCGAGGTCATCGCCCTGGCGGTCGGTGATGCCGGCGCACGGCAGTTCCTGCGCGCCCATCCGGATCTGGTCACCGTTGTCGAATGCGGCGACACCGGACGGCCCGACGACATCGATACACCCGCCGACCTGGAGCGGATCGCGGCCGAGCTGCCGCCAGGCTGAGCTGCCGCGCTGAGGCTGCCCCGCCGAGCTGCAGCCCGGCGGCGGTGCTGGCGAGGTGCCGCCGCAGGCCCGCAGCGGACTCAGGCCTGTCTGATCAGGCCTGAGCGACCCGCAGGCCCCAGGTGTGCGTCACGCTCGCGCCGGGCTCGAGGACCAGCAGGCCGGTTCCGGTGCCGAACGCGTTGGGCGGGCAGGTCATTGGCTCGACGGCCAGCGCCCGCCTGCGGTACTGCGGATCCAGCCCGTCGCCGGTGAAGACCTGCAGCCAGTCGTAGCCCTGGCCGGCCCACAGCTCCAGGGTCGTGCCGCCGCCGGACAGCCGCGCCCATGCCCGCCCGTCGCCATCCCTGGTCAGCCCGGTCAGTGAGTCATCCAGGCTGGTATCGGCGATGCGCCGGCGCGCCCGGAAATCGTATGGCGTGCCCGCGACGTCCCGCTCCGGGCCCGCTGGGATGCCGCGGTCGTCGGCTGGCAGCCAGCGCGCCGCGGGCAGCTCGAGCTCGCATTCGTCGATCACCGGCAGGCCGGTCCTCAGGTAGGGGTGCGAGCCGGTGCCGTAGGGCGCCGGCCGCGATCCGGCGTTGCGCGCGGTGATGACGACCTGCAGGCCGGCCGCCTGATCGAGCCGGTACCGGGCTGTCAGCTCCAGGCAGAACGGATAGCCCGGACTGCCGTGCAGCACGTGCCTGAGCGTGACGGCGTCGGCCGCACAGTCGGCGGCAGCCCAGCCCGCCCACCGGGTCAGGCCGTGAATGGCGTTGCCGCGGGCCGGCTCGCTCAGGTCGAGCTGGTAACTTTTCCCGCCGAAGGTGTGCTGGCCACGGTCAACCCGGTTGGGCCAGGGCGCGAGCAGCTGGCCTGCGCCGGAGGGCGGCAGCTGGTCCGGCTCGTAGCCAGTGATGACGGGTCTGCCGCGGTGCGTCAGCTGCCGCAGGCCGGCGCCGAGCTCCGTAACTGCCGCTTGGTAATCGCCGGCGGAGATGGCGTACTGGGTCCCGGTGAGAGGGACCACCGTCAGGTTCGGCATGCTGCCCATCTTGCAGCTGGGATGCCGGCCGCCGTCCGTCCGTTCGCAAAATGCCGGCGGGGCTGCTTGGGGAGCGGGGGACCTTCAGCCCCGCCGGCAGTTGCACGATAGTCGCCGCGGCGGTTCAGGCGGGCGAACTTCGCCAACACCGCAGCAGCTGCCGGGGCGCCCGAGGTCGCGGCCGGGCCTGCCTGATGCTTAAGGTCGGCAGCACGAGAAGCCCGACAGCAGCGGGCGTCGTCGTCGGACAGGAGCGCAGATGGCCGGACCACTGGATGGCATCGTCGTGCTGGACCTGACCAGGGCGCTGGCAGGCCCGCATGCGGCGATGATGCTGGCTGATCTTGGCGCGCGGGTGATCAAGGTAGAGCAGCCGGGCACGGGGGACGAGTCGAGGAACTGGGGACCGCCCTTCGTCGCGGCGGCGGACGGCGGGGAGCCGGTGAGCACCTATTTCCTGTGCTGCAACCGGAACAAGGAGTCGATCACCTGCGACCTGCGCTCGGCGGATGGCAGGGAGCTGCTGGAGCGCCTGGTCCGCCACAGTGACGTGCTCGCGGAAAACTTCCGCCCCGGTGTGCTCGACCGGCTGGGTTTCCCGGTCCAGCGGCTGCAGGAACTCAACCCGAGGCTCGTCATCTGCTCGATCACCGGGTTCGGGCATGACGGCCCGGAAGGCGACCGGCCCGGATACGACCAGATCGTGCAGGGCGAGGCCGGCCTGATGAGCGTCACCGGCCCCGACGCCGACCATCCGACGAAGGCTGGCCTGTCCATCGCCGACGTGCTGGGCGGCGTGCACGCGGCGCTCGGCATCGTGGCCGCGCTGCACGAGCGCGGGCGCACGGGTGCCGGAAAGGTAGTACGCACCTCGCTGCTGGCGTCCGTCGTCGGCGCGCACGCATTCCAGGGCACCCGGTGGACGGTGGCCCGCGAGATTCCGCGGGCCGCGGGCAACCACCACCCGTCGATCTCGCCCTACGGCACATTCCGCTGCCGGGACGGGCTGATCCAGATCGGCGTCGCGAACGAGAACCAGTGGCAGCGGTTTGCCCCGGCAGTCGGGCTTGATCCGGCCGATAGCCGGTTCTGCGCGAACCACCTGCGGGTGGCCGCGCGCGACCAGCTGACCGCGGAGATCGAGCAGGCGCTCCGCCGGGCGGACCGGGCGGACTGGCTGGCCGAGCTGGCGGCGCTCGGCATTCCCGCAGGCTCCATCCGCTCCATCGACGAGGTGTATGACTGGGCGCAGACCCGCTCGCAGGGCCTGGTTATCTCGGTGCAGCATCCTGTTCTCGGCCAGATCGAGCTGCCAGGGCCGGCGTTGCGCTTCGACGGCGATCCGCTCCGGCAGCATTCGGCGCCGCCGATGCTCGGCCAGGACGACGCAGCGGTGCGCGGCTGGCTCGAGCGGGCCGAGTCCGGCGAGTGACGGCGGTGGAGGGCCCGCTGGCCGACTGACGGCCGGGCGGGCCCTGCCCCCGTCGGTGCGGCAGTCACGCCCGGCACGATGGCGGGGGCGGATGCGCCGGCAACGTCACTACGGTCTCGTCTCAGCACGCGACATGTGCCCCGAGGGCTCTGCCCGGACAAGCTCGGACAGCGGCTACCTGCCGGTACGGCCGCCAAACACGCAGGTCTTGCACCAAACTGTGAATCTTCCTGATGCCGGTGGGGGGACCGTCGGGCACGGCAGCGTCGCCGTGCCCGACGGTGCTTGAGTGCGCTGATCACATGTCCGAGGGGGGACCAGTGTGGGTGCGGTGCTGTCCGACGAGCCCCAGCCGCCAGAACCTGGCGGTGTCGCTACGCAGCAGGACTTCGGCCGTGAGCTGACGCTCGTCCGGCTCGCCGCCGGGCTGACGATACGCCAGGTGGCCAAGGCTGCGGAGCTGCCGGCGAGCATGGCCGGCGATTATTTCGCCGCCGCCATCTGCCGCCGCCGAGCCAGCCCGAACTGCTGCCGCGCGTACTCCGGGCCTGCCAAGTGAGTGATCCGGCCCAGCTGCACGAGTGGGTGGCGGCCCCCGGCCGAGCCCGGCGGGCACCGGGACGGCGCTCCGCGGGAGCAGCACCCTACCTGGGCCTGGCGAGTTTCCAGCCCGACGATGCCGCGTGGTTCTTCGGCCGGGAGGAACTGACGCGGCTGCTGGTCCGCCGCGCAGGCCCGCGCGGCCGGGATGCCCCTTGGCGTCATCGGACCGTCCGGCTCCGGCAAGTCGTCACTGCTGCGGGCCGGGCTCATCCCGGCACTGGCGGCCGGGGATCTGGCGGCCGGGGATGCGGACGGTCCGAGCACGGGATCTGGCCGCTGCGCCCTCTTTACGCCAGGGCCGCACCCGGTCGATGCGCTGACCGGCGCGCTGGGCCGCACCGGCAGGATGGGCCGTACTGGCGGGATGGCGCCCGGCGCGCTGGCGCCCGGCGAGATCCCGCAGGCCGTCATCGCGGATCAGTTCGAGGAGACATTCACCGCCTGCCAGACCGAAGACGAGCGCCGCGCTTTCATTGACGCGCTGTGCGCGCTCGCCGGCCGCACCCTGGTCGTCCTTGGCCTGCGCGCTGACTGCTACGGGCAGGCGCTGCGCTATCCGGAGCTGGCCGCGGCCCTGCTCGTCAGGTAGTCGTCGGGCCGATGACGCGCGAAGAGGTCTCCCGCGCCATCGTCGAGCCGGCCCGGCGGGAGCGCCTGGATGTCAGCGATGGCCTGGTCGCCTTGCTGCTGCGGGACCTGATGCCGTTGGCGGGCGCGGGCGCGGGCGCGGGGCGGCAGGGCACGAGCCGGGTGCGCTGCCGCTGCTGTCCCATGCCCTGCTGTCGACCTGGGAACGCGGCCGGGGCGCGCAGCGCGCGGTGGCCGATTATCAGGCCAGCGGCGGGATCCGGGACGCGATCGCGCGCACGGCCGAGTCCGTCTATGCGAACCTGTCTGGGCCAGAACGGGAAGCGGCCAGGCTGCTGTTCCTCCGGCTGGTCCTGGTGACCGACGATGCCACGGAGTCCCGGCGCCGGGTTCCGCTGAACGAACTGGCGGGTTCAGCCGATCCAGTTCCCTCCGGCGATGTCCTGTGGGAATTCGTCGGCCAGCGCCTGATCACCGTCACCGAGGACATCGCGGAGATCAGCCACGAGGCGCTGCTGACCGCGTGGCCTCGACTGCGGGAGTGGATCAAGGCCGGTCGGGACGGACTGCGCGTCCGGCGGCGGATCAGCGACCGGGCGCACATCTGGCAGGACGCCGGCCGCGACTTCGCCGTCCTGCCGCGCGGCGGCGAGCTCGCGATTATCCGCGACTGGACGCAGGACCCGGCCGATAAGGCCAGCCTCAGCGGGTTCGACCGGGGATTCGTCGATGCGGCGACCGCGCACGAGCGCGGCGAGGTCGAAGCGGAGCGCCGCAGGACGCGCAGGCTGCGGCAGCTTGTCGCGGCGCTGACGGCGCTGGTGCTGGCCACCGTCGGGCTGGCCGGCTATGCGTTCGCCCAGCGCCAGGCAGCCAACACCGCACGCGACGACGCCGACTCCCGTGAGCTTGCCGTCGAGGCGGCACAGCTGCACGGCCAGGATGTCTCGGTGGCCGCCCAGCTCAGCCTCGCCGCGTACCAGACGGCAGCCACGCCGGCGGCGCTCGCCAGCGTGCTGGAGTCCTCCGCCACTCCGGTGGCCGCGCGGCTGATCGACTCAACCGACGTGGTCGAGGCCGCCGCGCTCAGCCCGGACCACCGGCTGCTGGCCGCTGCCGGGGATGGCGGCACCGTCCGGCTGTGGGACGTCAGCAATCCGCGGCATCCGCTGTTACTGGCGCTGCTCACCGGCCCGGCCGACACGGTTTACGCACTGGCCTTCAGCCCCGATGGCACCACCCTGGCCGCCGGCACCGGTTCTGCTTGGCAGGCCGCTGACCGCTCCTGCAGACATCGTGACCTCAGTGGCGTTCAGCCCGGATGGCGCCACCCTGGCCGCCGGCAGCTACGACCACAAGTTCTGGCTGTGGAATGTCTCCCGTCCGGCCGCGCCGGTCCGCAGTGCCCGCCCGCTGACCGGCGCCACGGACTGGGTGAACTCCGTCGGCTTCAGCCCGGACGGCACTGTCCTGGCCGCGGCCAGCAGCGACGACACGATCCGGCTGTGGGACGTCGCGACTGGCAGGCTCATCGCCGCGCTCCCGCATCCCGGCGTGGTCACTTCCGTTGCCTGGGCTGGCGGCCATCTGCTGGTCAGCGGGGGCGCCGAGGGAACGGTCCGGCTCTGGCAGCTGCGTCAGCCGTGCGGAACCAGGACGCCGGTTCGGACCGCTTCCGCGGCCAGGACGCCGAACAGGTAGAAGTAGGCTGACTCCTCCTCGGCGAAGCGCCGCGCCTCATGCCTGGTTCCCCCGCCGGCGCTGAAGACCTCGAAGCCTTCATCGGTCTGCAGCAGGCACAGAGCCCCGTCGACTTCCGCGCCGATCGCGTAAGAGGACGCCGGAATGGCTGCCAGGCCCGCGAGTTCGGCGAACATCAGTTCCGTCGGCTGCCGGCGGCGGGCTGCCCGCTGCCGCCGGGGCGCAGCGGCTGGTATTTCGGGCTGCTCGGGCCGCTGCCACCGCTCGGGAGCCTGCGGCAGGCCGCGGGAGGAAGCGGACCTGGCTGCTGCGCGCAGTGCGGCTGCCTCAAGCGGCAGCGGCACATTCTCCGCGGGCGGCAGCAGCACGCCGGAGCCCGCAGGCTCGTGTAAGTACACCGGCGCCGGGCTCGCACCTGCCGGGGTAGCCGATGGCCGCGTATGCTCCCGGCTGCTGACGGGACCGGCACCCAGCTGGTCCGGCAGCTGACCGAGGCCCGGAGCGGGCAGGGAACCGCTGGCGGGGCGGGGCATGGGGCCGATGCCCGGCCGCGAGCCGCTGCCGGCACCGGGCAGAACACCCGGCTCGCTATTGCGGCGGGCCGGGTAATTAAAGTCGCGCCGGGCCTCGATGATGTCGCTCACCTCGTCGCGCGGCGTGATCAGCTCGAAGACGCCGCGATCCACCTGCCAGTAGCCGAGGCTCTCTGCGAGGTAGGCGTCATGCCCGAGATAGGCGATGTGCAGCCGGTCGCCGAGGTCGTCCAGGACCATGCACCGCTCGCCCCGGAACACGCCGACCGGCCGGGATTCCCGCAGTGCCTGCACTTCCTCGATGCGCAGCTGCTTGCGCCAGTGCCCGGTGGCCGGCTCGAAGCGCAGGTCCTCCGGCGGCGGGCAGGCCGCGAACAGCATGACATCGCGCTCAGACGGACCGATCCCTGCCTCGAAAGGCGCGCCGCGATAGGTCGCCATCAGCCGATAGCGCATGGCTCAGATCCCTTCAGCCGGGCGCAGCCACACCTGGCCGTCGAAACGCGCGATGAGCTCGGCCTGGCCCTGGCTGAGCCGATAGATCTCGGCCCCAATCGGCACCGGCACGGGTTCGATGAAGAATTCCGCGATTCCGCGGCCGGACGGCGAGGTGAAGCCCGTCCCGCTGAAGGGGGGCTTGCCAGCCCAGTCCCCGCCATGCTCGGCCGAATAGGGCACCAGATAGGACTCGGCTTCCACAGCCCGCCACCGCAGCACGTAGATCTCGGCCATGTCCGCGCGGAAGTCCGAGCCCTCGTAACCCAGGTCCAGCACGTCGTAGAAGTCCGCGGGGTCGGTGAAGGAGCTGTCCTGGGCTCGGTACGCAAAACCCGCGATAACCAACCTGCGGCCTGTCAGATACGGTTCGACGAGCCGCACCGGGATCGGCTTCTGCATCAGCGTCCCCGGCGTGACAGTGAGTGCCCGGCCAAGCTGGCGCACACGATCCCCTCTGGTCAGACTCTGATGCAGTGCCATGAGCGTCTCATATCGCGAAATACATCATCAACTGCTTCGGCTTACCCGCCCGTCACGCGGGCCAGGCTACTCATGCATCGCCACTGCAGTCGCACGGCTGCGACTGTGCTCGCGGCGTGGACGTGGCCTGGCGCAGCCGATCGCCAAACTACAGTTGGCTGGGTGTCCACGCTCAGCGGCAAGCCTCGTTTCCCTGATGACGACGGCTCGCCAGACCCGCAGGCCGCAGCGGCGCTTGCCGCTTTCGCGACCGGTGGCGGCAGCGAGCACGCGGCTCTGGCCGCGCTGGCCGGCTCGCGCCTGCTCGTCCCGGTGGTGGCCGTGCTGGCCGCGGAGATAACGAGTTCCGGTCCCGGCCGGGCCGCGACGGGGAGTGCCGACGCGGGCAGTGCCGCGACGGGCAGTGCCGGCCCCGGCCCGGCCGCGACGGGCAGTGCGGACAGCCGCGGCGAGATATCCGGCGAAAAGGCCAGCGAAATGGCGGTGCCTAAGCTTGTCGGTCAGGACGGCAGATCGGCTATTCCGGCGTTTACCTGCCTGGATTCGCTGAACCAGTGGCGGCCGGGCGCCCGGCCAGTGCCAGCCGAGGCAGCCGCGGTCTGGCACGCTGCTGCCGACGATTGCTGCGCCGTGGTGATCGACGTCGCCGGTCCGGTGCCGCTGGCGGTCGAGGGAGCCCGGCTGGCGGCTATGGCGCGCGGCGATGATGCGCCGCTGCCGCAAGACGACCCGGACATACGGGACGCGGTCACGGCGGCGGTCACCGAGCAGGCACCGGCGGCCGGATTCCGGCTCCTGGCCGGCGAAGGGAGCGCAGACCTGCTCATCGAGCTGGACTTGCCGCCAGCGGCGGCCGGCGGCCGGGCCGCGCAGATAGCCGCCCAGGTGGGCTCGGCCGTGATGGCGCGGCTGGGCAGTCGGCTCCGCCGCGGCATCGGGGTCACGCTGCGCCCGCCGTCGACGTAAGCGCTGGCTGGCCACAGGTGAGCGGAATTGGTGGCATTCGGGCGGGATCACGGCGACGGCGCAGCACCGCAGGGCACCCCTGACCACACTGCGCGACCGGCAGGGACACGTCCGGGCCGGTCTCTTCAACGGCCGCGGGCCCGGCCTGGTGATCGTTACCTGCGGCGGTCCGTTCGACTACGCCACCACCGCTACTAGGATTAGGACAAGGTGATCGCCTACGCCGCGCAGTCCGGTGCGGCCGTACCGGCCGGTTACCGGGGGCCCAGGCGAAGCGTGTGCCAGGCAGTGCACGAAGTGTCGGCGGAGGACGTCGGAACCGGGTCGCAGCATTACCGCCAAGAGCGCGTGCCCGACCGCCGGCGGATGATAGCTCCGCAGCTGATGGCGCCGATTCCGAGCAGGGCCAGGCCGACGATGGTCAGCGCATTTCCGGTCGCCATGGACGCGCCTGCGCCACCGCCGCCCGTCCCCGGACCGAGCAGCGGGCTCACTCGCAGTCGCGCCCGGGCCGAGCTGCCGCCAGAGCAGTAGATGACCGGGGTGTGGACGCCAGGCTTGATGTCGTCCGGCAGCGTAACGGTGACTGTGAACCAGCCAGCGGGCCAGCCCGCCCGCATCGAAATGTGCTCGGCAAGCCCGAGTGTCCGCCCGGACAGAACCGCCGAGCTGGCGGCCGAGCCGCAGCGGACGGCAATTGTCGCCGCGGTGCCCGGCACCGCTGGCGACGGGCTGATTTCCACGGCGGGTGAGCCCGCGATCGCCATGGGTGCCGCGCTCGCGGTTACAGCCGGGCTGAGGACAAGCCCGGCTCCGGCCACCCAAGCGGCCAGCCCAGCCGCCCGGAGCCTGGCCGTCCCGCGCCGGGCAGACTGCATAACGCGCACAAGTGCTCCTCCCCGCGGTGCGCCTGAAAAGAGTTGCCGGAGCGCATTAATTCCATACGGGTCAGGCATATACGGCTAGCCTGGTTTATAATTCATCGACGCCTATTGCCATTCCCGGTATACCTTCTCATGGACCGAGCAAATGCTGATTGGGCAGCAAAGTAATGCCGCAGCATGGCCCTGAAATTCCTGTTGCCCAGCACATAATCCGCGATCACGGGATAATTCTTACCTCGGCTCTTGCGCGCAGGTTCCGCAGGCACGGCGTTGGCTGGCGCAGCCGTCGGCCGGCCCGGCCGGGAGCGGCTCATGGCAGGATCGGCAGCATGCTGCGCTGGCTAACTGCGGGAGAGTCGCACGGGCGCGCGCTCGTGGCGATCTGCGAGGGCATGCCCGCCGGGGTCGAGATCACCACCGCCGACGTTGGTGCGGCTTTGGCCCGGCGGCGCGCTGGCTATGGCCGCGGTGCCCGGATGAAGTTCGAGCAGGACGAGGCCGAAATCACGGCCGGGGTCCGGCATGGCCGCACGCTCGGCGGGCCGGTGGCGATGCGGATCGCGAACACCGAGTGGCCTAAGTGGGAGACCATCATGTCGCCCGACCCGGTAGACGAGGCGCAGCTGGCGGACCTGGCCCGCAGCGCCCCGCTGACCAGGCCCCGGCCTGGCCACGCGGACCTGGCGGGCATGCAGAAATACGGTCATGACGATGCCCGCGCGGTGCTGGAGCGTGCCAGCGCGAGGGAAACCGCGGCGAGGGTCGCGCTGGGTGAGCTGGCGCGTCGCTTCCTGCGGCAGGTACTCGGCGCCCAGATCGTTAGTCACGTCGTTTCGATCGGCCAGGTAGCCGCGCCGGATGGCGCCCCGCCCCGGCCCGAGGACGCGGCCAGGGTGGACGAGGACCCGGTCCGCTGCCTGGATCCGGCGGCGAGCGCGGCGATGCGGGCAGAGATTGACGCCGCGCGCAAGGACGGAGACACTCTCGGCGGCGTCGTTGAGGTGGCTATCTACGGGCTGCCGCCGGGCCTTGGCAGTCACGCGCACTGGGACCGGCGGCTGGACGGGCGGCTGGCCGGGGCGATGATGAGCATCCAGGCGATCAAGGGCGTGGAGATCGGTGACGGGTTCACCACGGCCCGCCGCCGCGGCTCGCAGGCGCACGACGAGATCGAGGGCACCGGCGAGGGAATCCGCAGGCTGACCAACCGGGCCGGCGGTATCGAGGGCGGCATGAGCAGCGGCGAGCTGGTCCGGGTCCGGCTCGCGATGAAGCCGATCTCGACCGTGCCGCGGGCGCTGGCTACCATCGACGTCCGCACCGGCGAGCCGGCCCGTGCCATTAACCAGCGCAGTGACGTGACCGCGGTCCCGGCCGCCGGCGTTGTCGCCGAGGCGATGGCCGCGCTCGTGCTGGCGGACGCTGCGCTGGAGAAATTCGGCGGCGACTCGGTCCAGGAGACGGCGCGTAACCTGGACGGCTACCTGAAGGCGATGGTGATCCGGTGAGCACGGCGACGACGCCACCTGCAGCGACGACGCGACCTGCGGCGATCATGATCGGCTCGCCAGGCGCGGGAAAGACGACCGTTGGCGCGCTGGTCGCGGCCCGGCTGAAGGTGGGTTTCGTGGATACCGACGACGCCGTCGAGGCCGCCGCGGGCAAGCCGGTCGGCGACATCTTCATCGAGGACGGCGAGCAGGCGTTCCGGGCCCTGGAGCGGGATGCCGCCGCCGCGGCCATCGCCGGGCACGATGGCGTCATCGGCCTTGGCGGCGGCGCGGTCCTGGACGAGGGCACCCAGGCCCTGCTCGCCGGACAGCCGGTCGTCTACCTGGAGACAGGATTCTCCGCGGCAGCAAAACGGGTCGGCCTGGACAAGCCGCGCCCGCTGCTGCTGGGCAATCCGCGGGCTCAGCTGAAGGCGCTGCTGGAGCAGCGGCTCCCGATTTACGCCAAGCTCGCCTGGCTCACCGTGCGGACCGACGGCCGCGAGCCTGACGAGATCGCAGCCGAGATCACCGCGCAGCTCGGCACCGGAAAACCGAGCCAGTGAGCCCCGCCGCGCCTGTTTTCCATGATCCGGTAAGAAAAGCGTCTGCCCGGACGTCTTTTTTTACCGGATCATGGACGCCGCCCGCCGGAGCGGCTGCATGGACGCCACCCGCCGGCAGGCCGCCCGCATGGACGCCGCCCGCCGGCAGGCCGCCCGCATGGACGCCGCCCGCCGGCAGGCCGCCCGCATGGAC
>CABEAR010000001.1_pt1 | contig 117187 bp, 112 predicted proteins | sample 3422041 | NCBI WGS metagenome assembly CABEAR01 (sample SAMEA5534326, study PRJEB31848) | metagenome | biome: tundra; feature: field; material: soil | place: USA | collected 2013-05 | depth 0.15 m | reverse complement strand
TCCCTCCGCAGGGCGGCTCCGAAGGGCCACGAAACCTTCATCTCCCGCACAGCACCGCATCAAGAACCCGTTCCTACATCAGGCCCTCCTTGCGTTCAGGACACACTTCGGCACCCACAGGTGCAGGGCCGGATCGCGGGGAGGCGTGGTTTACCGGTAGATCTCGCGCCGGTGGCCGATTTCGATGACCAGGACCACGAGCTGCTCGTGACGGACCTCGTACAGGATGCGGTAGTCCCCGGCCCGGATCCGGAGCACGCCTGGCCTGCCCTTGACCTCCACGACGCCCGGGGGCTTGGGAGACGCGGCCAGGCCGTCGATGCGGGCCGCGACGCGGCGCCGCACGGCCGGATCGAGCGCGGCCAGGTTCTTGCGTGCCCGCCGTTCCATGATGATCTCGAATCGGCCGCCGGTCACAGGCCCAGCTCGGCCTTGACCTGCTCCCACGGCGCGGGCTGCGCCCCGGCCTCCCGTTCGGCCTGGGCGGCGTCGAGGGCGGCGAGGTCGCTGGCGTCCTCGACGGCGTCCATGAGCGTGCCGATGACGGCCCGGACCGTGGCCTGGGTTTGCTCGTCGGCGTCCTTCACGCCGAGCCACAGTGCCCGGCACGCCGCCGCGGTGGCTTCCTCCCGGGCACGGGTTTCTTCCTCGGCCAGGTGCGTCTCGGAGACCACGACCGCGAGGCGCCGCCCGCGGCGGGTCAGGTGCGTCGGCGTGCCGCCGTACACGGCCCGGTTGACCACGTCCGCCAGCTGGTCGCGGGCGTCCGAGATCGGCATCTCCGCTGCGGCTTCGCTCATACCTCCGAGGGTACGAGATGTACATCTCGGGGTCAACTCTTGCCGGCGTGCGCGGATCGGGCTGGGGATACTGCGGCGGTGGCGGTCATCGGCTCGTCTGCCTTGTCCGGGCAGGAGGCGGTGCGGTTGCCTGCCAGCGGGCGGGGGACCAGTCCGCGCGGCGCCGCGGCGTGAGCGGTGTGCCGGGCAGGTCGCGGGCGCCCGGGTGAGCCACGCCGGTACGTCGGCCGTGGCGCCGGTGCGGGCAGGCCAGCGTCGCAGCGGCGTCCTGTGCGTGCCGGAAACCTCGTCCAAGTCATGCGACCAGGCGATATTCGCTGATCGGGCCACCGACGCGAGTGTGTCGTCGGATGCGGTACTGGTCGAGATCGACCGGCTCGGGTAGCGGTTTCAGCGGCGCGGCGCCGTGCAGGGAGCGGTGAGGCCGATGCTGATTGTGGTGGATCTCGTACTCGCGCAGGATCCGTCGCAGATGGGCCTGGTTCCAGACGAGGGTGCGGTCCAGAAGCTCGCGTCGGCATCCCCCGATCCAGCGCTCGGCGATCGCGTTCATCCGGGGCGTCCGGACATTGCACAGCACGGTCCGGATCCTGGCGTCGGCGAGGACCGCGTCGAACGCGGCAGTGAAGTTCGAGCCGCGGTCGCGGATCATGAACGTGACCCGATCCGCCTGCTCGCCGAGGTCCATGACCAGGTTGCGAGCCTGCTGGGCGGTCCACGCGCCCGTTGGATGCTGGGTGACGCCGAGGATGCGGATGCGCCGGGTCGCGTGCTCGACCACGGCCAGGACGCAGGCCTCGGTGCCGTCGAGCAGGTCGACGCTGAAGAAGTCGCAGGCCAGGATCGCTTCGGCCTGGGAGCGCAGGAACTGGGACCAGGTTGGCGCGGTCCGCCGCGGCGCGGGGTCGATGCCGTTGGTCTTGAGGATCTCCCATACGGTCGACGCCGCGACCGTGACTCCCGGGCCGGCCAGTTCGCCGTGGATCCTGCGGTAGCCCCATTTAGGGTTCTCCCGGGCCAGCCGGAGGACCAGCGCCTTGATATTCCGGCGGGTGGCCGGCCGGCCGGTCCTGCCGCGCCTGGACCGCGCCGCCCAGCGGCGCCGGACGATGTCGCGGTGCCAGCGCACGATCGTGTCCGGAGTGACCAGCAGCCGCAGCCCGCGGCGGCGCGCTTTCGGTATCACGCCGAGCAGGGCCGCGAGCAGGGCCCGGTCCGCCCAGTTCAGCTTCGGGCGGCGCGGCTGCCGCCGCTGCAGGACAGCGAGCTGGTGGCGCAGGATCAAGATCTCGGCGGTCTTCCACATCTCCTCACGCCGGGACAGCCGCAGCCACGCGGCTAGCCGCGTGATCAGGAGGAACACGAGCCGCAGGCACAAGATTGGTGATCATCATGGGCGCAGCGCCAGATGAGCAACTCTGCTGGTCAGAGCTGTGGATGCGATTCTCGGCACGCACAGGCCGAGAACCGTACAGGTCCAGGTTGCCGGATGGGCCGCGTGCGGTAACGATGCAGGCCGGGTCGAAGCGAGGCGTGGCGAAAAGGATGAAGACGCCGCCGTGCATGGGATGCGGTCCATCGCATCACGAACGTGCAACATGGTCGCGGGTCGCGGGTCGACCAGACCGCTCGCCGCCGGCGCCCATACCGACCGCACACCCTGGGCTGGCGATTCAAACAGGTCGGTCCCACAATCCTGCGGATCGGGCCGGGCAAGATCGACGACGACGATCTCCTGCTCGGTGTAGTCCGGCAGAAACCCGGTCAAGTTCAGCGGCAGGTATGCGGCCGCCTTCGGGACCACAACGGGCTGGCCGAAGGAGCCGGACATCGCTGCGTAGCCGCGCTGCTGAAGCGCCGGAGTGACATCGGGAGCATCGATAACGAGGATCTTCGGCCGCGGGTACTTCGCTTCCGCCTCGGGTGATGATCCCGCGCGCCCTGACGCACCCGGATCTGGTGAGGTCGTTTTCTGAGCACGTGATCCCCGCATGTGGCGAACTGACCCCTCCACGTCGTCCAGGGTGGCCAGAGCACCAGGACCGTCAGCCCGCGGCGCTCTAACGCGGAGCTGGTTCAGCCGCCCAGAATGCCGTTTCCTGCCGCTGCAGCACGCACGAGACCGCCCAGTGAGGCGAGATCCTGCTGCCATCGCGCTGCCACAAAGATCAGAGCCCGGCCGCCGTGTCCGGCGATCGGGTCTCTCACCTGCAACTTCCTGGTAGCGGGGGCGGGATTTGAACCCGCGACCTCTGGGTTATGAGCCCAGCGAGCTACCGAACTGCTCCACCCCGCGTTGCGTGTCTTAATTCTAGGGGCCCGCGCGCCGCCAGGCAAATCGACGGCGAATTGGCTGGCCGGGCGGTCCGCCGGCCGCGATCCAGCAGCCCCGCCGCGCAGTCATCAGGCACCGGACGTGGCCGAGCCCACAATAGCCATCCAGATCACGTAATGGGCGGGCCAGGGCGCGGTCGGCGGCTGCGCCAGCTCATGCGGAGGCTGCGTCGTCGCCAGGTCCAGCACCCTGACCGGGCTGCCGCCCAGCGCGGTGAGCTCACCGGGGCTGGCCGCCAGGAGCACCGGCCGACGGCCTGCCCGCGCGATGTCGGCCAGGACGTTGTCGACGGCCGGCGCGCCCTGGCCGACCATCCATCCCGCTGGCACGCCGCACGTTCCCCTGATCACCTGAGTGAACTGCTGCGCCGTCCGGCGGTCTACGATAATCACCGATGCCGAACGCGGAATGGACGCGCACAGCACCCCGACAGCGCTGATCTCCCCGGCGCCAGTCCGCTGCAGCGCCATTCCGCCGGCGCTGAGCCGCAGGCCGCCGCCGCGGCCGGTGTGGCCGAGCCCGAGCCCGAAGGCGGTCGTCACGGCCGGCAAGACCAGCGCCCCGACGCAGAACAGCCCCACTGCCAAGGCAGTCACGGCGCCCGCGCCCCGCTCCTGGGCAACGCCCGAGAGCCATGCCGCGGCCCAGGTCGCGCAGAGAATTAGGCCGGGGATGACAACCGGCACCAGGCGGCGGCTAGCCCACGGCTGGTCGGGGACGATATCAGGCCGCCAGAGCACAGCCACTGACCCGAGGCTGATGATCGCCAGCGGCAGTCCCCAGTTGCGCCACGCTCCCGCAGGATCGGTCCAGGTCAGCAATGCGCGCAGGCACCGGCGCACGAGCAGCGCAACGCCAAAGCCGCCGAGCAGGACAGCCGGCGCGCCGACGTACCAGATCACCCAGTACAGCGTGTCCTCTGCGTACTGGCGGCCCGGGTCGATCGGGAGGTGCTCCACACCCTGCAGGTAGGCGATGTAATTGAGCACTGCCGGGCTCGTCTGCCCGCGCACGACCTGCAGGTAGGGCCGGATCGCGAAGCCGATCAGCACAGCGACGGCCAGAACGCTGCCGGCCTCGGGCAGCCACCGCAGCGGTCGCCTGGCCAGTATCCGCCGGGCGAATGCGCGCAGGCCCGGCGCCCGCAGCAGCTGGACAACGGCGAGCGTGAGCGCGGCGAGCCACGCCGCCGCGAGCCCGATCAGCTCCAGCGTTGGCCCGAGGGAAGCCATGAACGGCCGTGACAGCAGGTATCCATCCGCAAGGCCGTAGCCGGTACCGACGGCAACACCGCAGCAAAACGGAAGAGCTGCCGTCCTCCTGCCCGCTGCCAGTACTCCGGCGAACGGGATAACGGCAAGGAGAAAGACGAGCGAGCTGGCGTCCGCGAGGACAGTGAGGCCAAGGGCCAGTCCGCCAAGCCCGGCGAGCATCCGCCGCGGCGAAAGCCAGTGTTCCCGCTGCGTCCAGGCAGCGGGCGCGAACCAGCGCCGAGAGCCGTGTGATGCCCGCAGCCTGGCCGGCTCGTGGCCCTTGTCCGGCACCGTCAGCGCGTCGATCACCAGGCACAGGCCGCCGAACAGAAGAATCTGGACGAGAGTCTCGCTGAATGCCGACCTGCTCGTGTATTGCTCGGGCAGCGTCAGGGCGAGCACGAGGGCGCCGGCCGGTGCCCAGTGCTGCCCGGCCAGGCGTGCGACCAGGCCGCCGAAAACCAGGATTGCCAGCCCGCCGAGCAGGGGGCTCATCGCAGCGGCAGTCGAGATGCCGTGCGTCCAGAACGCGCCCGCCAGCACCATCGGAAGCCCCGAGGTGAAAGCCGGCGCCACAGACGCGCCGCGGGCGAAGAAACCAATGCTGGAGAAGCTAAGCCCGGCGTGGGCCCCGCCGAACGCGCTGAGCGACTGCGGGATCGGCAGCGAGCCGTGCTGGGCAATCCAGTAGGCCGCCTGCAGGTAGCCGCCAGGGTCGCGGGTCACGATCACCGCGGGCGAATTCTCCAGCAACTGCCAGGCAGTGAACCCGGCAGCTATCGCCAGCGTCCCGGCTGTCCCCCACCACGACGCCCAGCCGCGGTGGGGGACCGGGCCGCGGACGACACGCGGCCATCTGTCCGGCATATGCCGCAGCCCCATCATGGCCAGGATCACCGCCAGCGGCAAGCTGATCAGCAGCTCCGTGACCGGCTCGAACGCCCCGGCCAGCAAAAGAGGCAGGGCAGGCAGCAGCCAGGCCACGGCCAGGAGCGCGGGCAGCACGGTGAGCCGGGCAAATGCTGCCCCGGCGATGTCCTCACCGCCAGCCAGGGCTGCGGGGCCCGCCGACCGGACAGCGAGCTGCAGCCGCCCGGTCACGCTCGCCATCGCCGCCCTCGATCGAGCCGCAGCCCGCCGGGCCAAAGACGCCGGGCCTGCGGGCGCGCGGTGCGCCGCGCCCGCCATTTTCGTGCCGGATTCGCCGGATGTACCGGGCTCCTTTTTCGCCCCTGAGCTTTGTGCCTCCTGAGATCCGCCGACCTCGTCCGGCTCGTCCTCCCCGGCGGCCGCCGCGGCCGGGCCAGGCTGCTGGCCGGGTGATGCGCTGGCACCATCGGGAAGATCTCCAGTAGGCACGGATCCCACTGTAGAGTGGGAAACGCCGGGCGCCGTCCGAAGGCGCGCGGGTCTGCGGCGAGCCCGCCGGGGCCGGCCCCGGGTCGGCCGTGCATCGTTTGCCCGTGCTAGTGATGATCTTTGCCTTCTCGGGGGCGGTTCCTCCGGTAAAGACCACGTACGATGGGCCGCGATCTGACGGCCAGTCACCCGCCCCGGCCGACGGAAGTTGTCTATCCCGGAGGAGCGATGAGCCGATACGACGATACGGACTCCGTGGACTGGCAGCAGCCTGCCGGCCGCGGCCGTCGTCGTACCGGACGAAGCCGCAGGTACACGCGCGGGATGAAGATCACCGGCAGCCTGGCGATCATGCTGACCGCGGCCCTCGTTTTCGGCTCGCTGTATGCCTACACCAGGTACCGCGATGTATGGGACAGCATCAACCGCGTCGACGTCGGGGCCGACCTGGCGAAGCGGCCGGCCGGCTTCGGCAATGCGCTCAATATTTTGCTGATCGGCTCGGACAGCCGGTCCGGCGAAAACGGCGTGATCGGCGGGCGCAGCGCCCAGGGCCAGCGCTCGGACACCGTGATGGTGGTGCACATCTCGCCCGCTCCCCACCATGTGGTGGTCCTCAGCTTTCCGCGGGACTCGGTGGTACCCATCCTGAAATGCGCACCCGAGGACGGCACATCCGGCCAGCAGGCTCAGCCTGGCCAGGTAGAGCAGCTCAACTCCACCTTCGCCTCCGGCGGTCCCGGCTGCCTCTGGTACACGATCGAGCAGACAACCCACATCCGCCTGAATGACTTCATCGAGCTCGACTTCGTCGGCTTCGAAAAGGTCGTCAACGACCTGGGCGGAGTGAACGTATGCCTGCCGGAGCCAGTGGATGACCCCATGTCCGGGCTGCACCTGAGCCAGGGCGAGCATCACATCTACGGAGCGCAGGCGCTGGCCTTCTGGCGAACCCGCGAGGACCTCGGGCTTGGCTCCGACCTGCAGCGAATCGAGCGCGACCAGTTCCTGATGATCGCGCTGCTGCAGGGCATCGAGAAGAGCGGCCTGCTCAACAGCCCGACCCAGGTGGCGAAGGTGATCGGCGACGCCGCCCGGGCGATGACAACCGACAGCGGGCTGACCCTGTCCCGGATGCTGCAGATCGCCGCGGGCGTGCGGGGGCCGTCGAGTGCGTCGGCCCAGTTCATCGAGGTGCCCAGCGTCAACTACCCGGAGAACGCCAACTGGGTGCAGTGGACCCCGCAGGACAGCCAGCTGTTCGCGGCGATCGCGCATAACGTAGCGGTACCGAAGGCCAAGGCACCGAAGAAGGCCAGCGGGACAACCCCGTCAGTTGCCGCTGTCCTCGCCAGCCCGGCCACGGTGAACGTGGAGGTGCTGAACGGCTCCGGCATCGCAGGTGTCGCGAGCACCGCAGCCGAAGGCCTGGCCCGCCGCGGCTTCAAAGTTGCCGGTAACACGAATGCCAGCAGCTTCGGCTATACCAAGTCCGTGGTTCAGTACGCCTCATCAGCAGACCTGGCCAAGGCCAGGGCGGTCGAGGCTGTACTTGGCGACGTGACGTTGCAGAAGAATTCCGGCGTTTCGCCCGGCACGGTCAACCTGATCCTCGGGTCAGGCTTCACCGCTCTGAAGTCGAAGGCCCAGGCCCGCGCCGGCGCCACGTCGTCGGTCAGCAATCTCGCCAAGACCTATGGCGGCCTGACAGGCACTCAGAACGTCTGCGACGACCAGGGTGCGTTCTCCTCGTAGCCTTCGCCAGCCCCGCCGGACCGGCCGCCCGCCGCTCGTGGGCTAGCTGTCTCCGATGCAGCTAACGGCTCGAATTATGCCCTATTTCTTATCATTTGGGTAACTCGACTCTCTGTCGCCGCGCCTCTCCTGCGCACCGCGCGATTAGATTCCCGGCAGCTGGCAAATATCACAGCTGAGGATTATGAGCAGCGATAACGAGCTAAGTGGGGAAAGCGGGGACACATCGCGTGGGCGGTGGCTGCCGCGCAGTCGCCGCCGCCGCACCCGGCGACGGTCCGCCCTCCGGAAGGCAGCGGCCTGGACAGCGGCCTGCCTCGTGGTCGCACTGGTCGCCGGCGCGCTGACTGCCTACGCCAAGTACCGGGACGTCTGGCACAGCATCAAGCGCATTCATGTCACCGACCTCGGAAAGCGCCCGCCGGTCTACAGCACCAGCTCGCTGAACATCGTGCTGATCGGCTCGGACAGCCGGTCGGGGAACAACGCGAAATTCGGAGCCGGGGTCCAGGGCCAGCGTTCTGACACGATCATGATCCTGCACATCTCACCAGGCAGGCAAGGCGCGACCGTTCTCAGCATCCCGCGGGACTCGGTCGTGCCGGTCCTGGAGTGCGGGCCCGAGACGGGATTTACCGGCCAGCAGGCCCAGCCGGGCCAGGTCGAGCAGATCAACTCGTCGTTCGCCTCCGGCGGTCCCGGCTGCCTGTGGAAGACCGTGGAGCAGCTGACCGGCATCCACCTGGACCATTTCATCGAGCTAAACTTCACCGGCTTCGAAAAGATCATCAACGACATCGGCGGGGTGAGCATCTGCCTGCCCTGGTCCATCAGCGATCCGAATTCGAAGCTGCAGCTATCCAAGGGACTGCACCACGTCATGGGCGCGCAGGCGCTGGCGTTCTGGCGGGTCCGGTACATCGGCGAGGGCTCGGACCTGGAGCGGATCCAGCGTGACCAGTACCTGATGGCCTCGCTGGTGCAGGGAGTCGAGCGCAGCGGACTGATCACCAGCCCGACCGAGATCTACTCGGTAGTGACCGACGCGGCCAGCGCCATGACCACCGACAGCGGCCTGAGCCTGGGTACGATGATCAATATCTTGGAGAGCCTGCGGGGACTGTCCTCGCAGTCGGTCCAGTTCATCCAGGTGCCGACCGTCGAATATCCGCCGGACAGCAACTGGGTGCAGTGGGCGCAGCCGCAGGCCGACAGGCTTTTCGCGGCAATCGCGCACGACCGCGCCCTGCCCAAGGCAGCCGCGCAGAAGACCACGGGCGGGGCGCCGGCCCTGGCCGCTGTCGCCGCATCACAGGTCCGCGTCCGGATCCTGAACGGATCAGGCGTCGCCGGGATGGCGGGCCAGGCCGCGGCCATCCTTGCGAGCCGCGGCTTCAATGTCACGAGCACCGGTGCCGCGGCGGACTTCAGTTACGCCAGATCAGTCGTCGAGTACTCCTCGGCACCCGAGCTTGGTGCGGCGCAGACCCTGAAAGCCCAGCTCCGCGACGTGATAGTGCGGCGAAATGCCGCCCTGACGCCGGGCACTCTCGAGCTGATCATCGGCTCGAGCTTCCACGGCCTGACGGCACAGCCGGCACCCCGCGCGTCGTCGCCTGCTGCGGCGCCAGCTGGCACCCCGTCTGCCGGCCTGCAGCCATCCGCGCCGTCGCGGTCCCCGGTCGGAGATCTCACCAAGAGCTACGGCGGCATCACCGCCAATGCCAACGTCTGCCGCGACACCGCCGCGTTTGCCGGACCGGACGGACGGTCCTAGCTCAGTCCCCGGCCGCGGCCGGGGACGATCTGGCCTCCGCTACCCAGCGGATCGGGACACAATGGCGCCGTGGAGCTGTTCACGCACTGGCACAGCTGGAACGAAGCCGAGCCGGGCCTGCGCGCGCGGCTCCCCACGGCCGTCGTCGGGGACCTCGGCGCGGCCGTCCGGTTTGCCGCCCGCTGGCACGGCGACCAGATCAGGCCGACCGGGGCCCCCTACCTCGAGCACCCGCTCGAGGCACTGGAAGTGCTGGTGGCAGGCGCTGGCGTGACCAGTCCCGACGTGCTCATCGCAGCGGTCCTGCATGATGTTGTCGAGGACACGCACTGCACGCTGGCGGAGATCACCGCGGCGTTCGGCTCGCAGGTCGCGCTGCTGGTCTGCTGGGTGACGATTCCCCCGGCCGGATCGGGCCAGGACCGCGGCGCCGTCAAGGAGCCCTACCTGCGCCGCCTGGCCGGTGCGCCGCCGGACGCGCTCCTGGTCAAGCTTGCCGACCGGGCAAGCAACGTGCAGACCCTGCGCAACCTGCCGCCGGCCCGGCAGCGCTCCTACTACCACCAGACCGTCACCTATATCGTTCCGCTGGCAGCCACTGTGCCCTGGTTCGCGGCCTGGTACGCGCAGTGGCAAGCCGAATTCGCCGATCTCGCCAGCCCGCCAGGTCCGGCCAGATAGGCGGCCGGCGGCCCAGCTGACCGGCGGCCCAGCTGAGCGGCTCAGATGAGCGGCGGGCGTCCTGCGCGGGTCATCCGCCACACGGTGCGCGCGGAGATCGGGCGCCTGCGGCCAGGGTCCATGTGCCAGCCTTCGGCGAAGCCGGACAGCCACGCCCGCACTGCGGCGGCGGACCTGACCCGCACGACGGTCATCGCGAGCCAGTCAAACAGGAACGCGGCCGCCAGCGGCCAGGGCAGGTTCCGGCGGGCGAGCAGCACGCGGTTCCTGCCATCGAGCCGGTAGAAGTCGGGGTGCCTGGAGTTCGGCAGCGGCGGATGGCACATCCGTGCATCCCCGTCGTACTCGAGCCGGTAGCCGAGTTCGATGAGCCGCCAGGACAGATCGGTCTCCTCATGCGCGTAGAAGAACGCCTCGGGCAGGCCGCCCGCCTCCAGGTAGGCAGACCGCCTGATCGCGCACGCGCCGCCGCTGAATGTAGTGACCGTCGAAGACCGGCTGGCATCGCCGACCAGCAGCCTGGGGACATGCCACCGCGCACTTAGGGTGCCGGCCGGGTCGACGACGCGGAAGGACAGCACGGCAAGCTTCGGGTCGGCAGCGAAGCGGCCGGCCACATGCTCGCCCAGACCGGGGTCGGGATACCAGCCGTCGTCGTCGAGGAACAGGATGACGTCACCACTGCACGCGTCCACGCCGACGTTGCGCCCCGCAGCGACACCGACGTTCTCCGGCAGCCGGATCGCCTGAATGCCGGCGGGCACCGGCGGCACGTGCGCGCCGTTGCCCACTACGACCAGCTCAACGCGATCGCCGCTCAGCCCAGCGACGCTCTCGATGGCCCGCTGCAGCTCAGCAGGACGGTTCCCCATCGTGAGGATCACGCAGGAGAGCTTCACCGGAGCCTCTTCGACGCCACGATCGCCGTCAGGTGCGCGACCACCATCAGCGCTCCCACAGCCAGGCACGCTATCAGCAGGACCCGCGTGGCCAGCAGGCCACCACGTAGGTAGTCAGCCACCGCAGCCACCAGGATCAGCAGCGAAAGCTCGACGGCGTGCGTAATCCGGTGCACCCGCAGCACGCTCGCCAGCCGCCGGGCCAGGGCAAGGCCGGACCCGCTGGGCTGCAGCGCCTCATCCTCATGCCCGGCCGGCAGCCCGGCCTTGGCCCTGGCCACCACCACGTTGTCGGTCTCGGCCTTGACCAGGACCGCGAGCAGGGCAGCTGCCAGGCCCGCTGTGACGTAGCTGCCAGCCAGCATCAGCTGGCCCTGGGCCCGAAAGCCCAGCCCGACCAGCAGCGCTGATTCGCCCAGATAGTGGCCGATGCCGTCCAGGTACACGCCAGTCGCCGAGGTCCGCCCGCTCCACCGCGCCAGCTCGCCGTCCGAGCAGTCGAACAGCAGGTAAGCCTGGATCAGCAGCGCGCCGGCAATGGCGGTCCCCAGACCGCCGAAGGCGATCACGACCCCGGCGGCGATGCCGCAGACGATAAACGCCACCGTCACGGCGTTCGGAGACCAGCCGAGCCTGGCGAAGACCCAGGTGGCGTAGGGCGAGACCTTGCGCATGTAGAGCCGGCCGGCCCAGTGCTCGTCGTTCAGGCGATCGATGACCAGCTGCGGCTGGCCCTCCGATCGCAGCTCAGCCAGAGATGGCCCTGGCATACTCCTCCACTCGGTTGGCGATCTGCGTCTCGGACATGTCGAGCCGCTCCAGGATGGTGTACCGGCCGGGGCGCGTCGCGGGCGCGTAGGCGACGGCCTTGGCGAAGTCGGCGCGGGACAGCCCGAGGTCATCGGGGCTGCGCGGCAGTCCGTGCCTGTGCAGGCAGGCGGAGATCAGCTCGGCGTGGCCGACATCCTCCCGCAGGTACGCGCAGAACAGGGCACCGACGCCCGCCAGCTCGCCGTGGCTCGCGGTGCCCGGGTAGAGCTGGTCGATCGCATGCATGATCTCGTGATCGCCGCCGCTGCACGGCCGGCTCGATCCGGCCACCGACATGGCCAGGCCGGAGAGGATCAGCGCCTCTGCGAGCACCGTGAGGAATTCATCGGAGCGGGCCGACCCTGGCTGCAGCAGCACGGCGTGCGCGGCCGACCTGGCTATGGCCGCGGCAAGCCCGTCCACCGGCTCGCCGGTGTCAGCCGCGGCGAGTTCCCAGTCAGCGACCGCGGACAGGTTGCTCACCACGTCACCGACGCCCGCCCTGGCGAGCGGCTCGGGAGCGCGCCGCACCCGGTCCAGGTCCACGACGACGGCTACCGGCATGACGACCCCGTAGGAGCCCTTCCCCGACTCGTGCTCCAGGGAGCTGACCGGCGAGGCGATGCCGTCGTGCGCGAGATTGGTGGCCACGGCAACCATGGGGATGCCGGCCATATGCGCGGCGAACTTGGTGACATCGATGGTCTTGCCGCCGCCGATTCCCGCCACGGCCTCATATGCGCCGGCCCGCAGTCTCTTGCCGAGCGACACGGCGCTTTCGAGGCTGCCGTCGGTGATCCGGAAGATCTCGGCTTCGCCGATCTCCAGCTCCGCCGCGATGCTGTCGCCCTGGCCCGGTCCGACGGCAACCGCGACCCGGCCCTGCGTCGCGATGCGCCGGTCGGCCAGCAGCCTGCCGAGACCGCAGATCGCGCCCGGCCGCACGTCGACGACCAGAGGAGCAGCGAGCATCCGGGCGAGCAGCGGCATCCCGCGAGATTAGCAGCGGACGGCGATCTCCCGGGCCCGGCGCAGGTCATGGTGGTCGTCAACTTCTACCCAGTCGACAGCACCGATCGGGGCGACCGCGACATGACCCCCCCGGTCGGCGAGCTCCTGGTAGCCATCTTCGTAGTACAGGCCGGGATCGCGCCGCCAGGTCGCTTCCAGAGCGTCCGCAAGCGGTGCAGCAGCAGCCGCGGTGATCAGCGTCGCGCCGATGTACTCGCCCTGCGCCTCCGCCGGATCGATCTTCTTATTGATTCTGGCCAGCAGCCCGCGGGCGCTGAGGACTACCTTCATCTCCTCGTCGGCGAGCTGCTTGACGTCGTCGATCGCGAGAATGGCGTCCGCCTGCCGGCCACTGTCGCTTACCCGCGCGGCGAGCAGCGTCTTCTCGACGCTGACCGGGTGCACGGTGTCCCCGTTGATCAGCAGCACGCCCTGGCCGAAGCGCTCGCGGGCGAGCCAGAGCGAGTAGGCATTGTTCCACTCCTCCGCCCTGGCGTTGTGCACCAGCTCGATGGCGATGCCATGCCGGTGCTCGAGGTCGGGTACCCGGTCCGCAACGGCCCCTGCCGCGTAGCCGACGACAATAACAACGTCAGTCAGTCCCACCGCCGCCAGGTTTCGCAGCCCGATATCCAGGATCGTGGTGTCGCCCGAAACGGCCAGCAGGGTCTTTGGCAGCGCGTCGGTATCCGGCCGGAGCCGGCGCCCGGCTCCGGCCGCCAGCACCATGCCGATCACTGGCGGTCTCCATCCACGGCTGCAAGCCAGCTTGTCATCAGTCTCCAGCAGATCAGCACAACAAGATACGCGGTCAGCAGAAGGTAGGCGAATGTCGCGATGCCCAGTATCGCGCCCAGCCCGACGGCGAGCATCCGGCCCTCCCAGCCGGGCCCGGACGCCAGCGCCTGGTGCCCAGCCTGCGCCGGTACCGCCGGGCTCCGCGCCGGCCGCCGCGCGGCAGCGCACCAGGCGACGTCGGCGTACCAGGCGGCGACGACCACGCACAAGCTGAAGGTCACTGGCGCCGGGACGCCTGCCGCGTAGCCCAGCGTGGCGATGTAGATGAACTGGCCCGTCTGCAGCAGCGCCGGCACCAGCCAGTCGAGGCGGCCGTCATGCGGATGGCTGCAGCCTGGCGCCGCGAGCAGCATCACCACCAGCGGGGTCAGCAGGATGCTGCCGGGCAGATCGCGCAGCCCGAGCAGGGCCAGCATCGCCGCCGCGGCGGTTCCGGCGATAGCCGGCGGCAGCGGGATCAGGTTGCCGCGGACCAGCCGGCCCACCCGGAGCGCGACCGGCCCGTCATCACGGCAGGCCAGCAGCGGGCGGGCGACGCGGGCGCGGGCGCGCCCCGGCTGGCGCCCCGGCGCGCTGAGTGCCGGACCGGACACGGCGGGCACCATGACCGGCGCAGCGGCCCGCCCGCCAGCGGCCGCGGGCGGGAGGTAGGCACCCGGCCTGGCCGCGCTGCCAGCGGCCGCAGCTGGCACGGCCGCAGCTGGCTCGGCGACCGTCAGCAGCGCCGACAGAGCGGTCCGGCCGTCCGGGGACGCCATCGCCGGCGCGCTGCCGGATGACCTGGCCGCCACGGCGGCGGCCCGCCACGGCCGGAGCCCCGGCGCACGAGCAAAGACGGCGTAGGTGACGGCAATGATCGACCACACCAGCAGCCCCAGCAGTACCGCGCGCGCTCCCCCGGCCAGCGCGGCAGCGACGATCAGCAGCGCGCGCCCGCCGGCCGGCATGGCGACGACCTGATCGACATGCCGCTCCAAGTTGCCGCTGGCGGCCGGGACGCGGTAGCAGGCCCGCAGTGTCTCGCGCACGGAGATTGCGATGAGCACGGTGATGGCTACCGGCCACGTTCCGTCCCAGCCGGCCGCGGCCGCGCCGGCCGCGAGCCCCGCGACGACGACGCCCTCACTGAGCACCCGGCACACCCGCGCGAGCCGGCCTGCGTCGGCCGTCACCAGGCCAGTCTCGACGAGCCCGGCCGACCGCAGCGCGCCGTGCGGCGCGGTAAGCCGCCGCCCCGCGCGCGCTGCCAGGTAGCAGCCGCACAACGCGAGAACTCCCTTGGCATCGCCGGCCCTGGTGCCCGCGGTGAACCACGCAGCGGCGCACACTGCCAGCGCCAGCGAGATACCGGTCGCAGAATTGGGCCCGAATGAGCGGCGCACCGCCCAGTCGGCGGCACGCCGATCCAGGGCATGCACCGCCTCCCCGGCGGTCATGCCCGTTCCCCTGGCGACAGGCCGGGTGCAGGATCGCCGAGCACGGCGGCCAGGCTGCCCGGCCGGCCGGACAGACTCCTCAGCCCGCCGACGGTCGGCCCCTCCGATCAGCACGTATCGCAGCAGTGCGCTGCGGTAGCTGCATGGCTAAGTTACCCAGATAGGGTCCCCTCATGCGGACGGTAGCGGTCGTGCTCGCCGGCGGCACTGGCCGGCGTTTCGGCGCGGCCGGCGAGACCGGTACCGGGCAGGCCGACGCTGGCGGGGCTGGCAGCAGCCTGCCCAAGCAGCTGCTCGTCCTCGCCGGCACGACACTGCTCGAGCGCTCCGTGGCCGCCTTCGACGCGGCGCCGGGCGTCGACGAGGTCCTCGTCGTGATGGCGGCCGGCTTCACCGAGCTGGCCACCCAGGTGCTCGGCGCCATCGGCTACCGCAAGCTTACCGGCGTCATCGAGGGCGGTGCGGCCCGCGCCGACTCCACCAGGCGCGCGATCACTGCCCTGTCGGGCGCCGCGGGCGGCGACCGCAACGTGCTGTTCCACGATGCTGCCAGGCCGCTGGTCGACCAGCGGATCATCGCTGACTGCGTCACCGCGCTCGGCAGCTGGCAGGCGGTGGGCGTCGTCGTACCCGCATCCGACACCATGGTCGAGATGACCGACGGCGCAATCACCCGCGTCCTGCCGCGTCAGTCTCTGGCCCGCTGCCAGACACCGCAGGGTTTCCGGCTCTCGGTCATCTCCAGGGCGCACGAGCTTGCCGCGGCCGACCCGGCGTTCACCGAAGCAGCCGCCACCGACGACTGCGGTGTCGTTGTGCGCTACCTGCCCGATGTGACGATCCGGGCGGTTTCCGGCAGCCAGCGCAACCTGAAGATTACCTACCCGAGTGATCTCGCCGTGGCCGAGGCACTGCTGCGCTCGTGACCGGCGGTCAGCGTGCCCGGTGGGCGCCGCCGGGCACCAGGCTGCGCGGGCTGGTGAGGAACCCGGTCCCCCAGCTCACATGCATCGTCGCCACGACCAGTGGCAGCCGGATGAGGGCCCGCGGGCTGAGCTGGCGGGCCGCGGTCGCCGTCACTGCGAGGATCCCCGCGCCGTACAGCACCGGGATCACGAGACCCGCCGTCAGCAGCGCTGGCCAGGCCCCGGCGGCCCCGGCGGCCAGTCCCGCCAGGCCCGCTATCCCCGCCAGCGTCCCCGCCGCCATCACGCTGACCGCTGCGGGCGGCGCCAGGTAGCGCAGGTTGATCGTGCCCGCATGCTGGCGCGCCACAACCCGCCGCCACCTGCCGTAACGGAAGTACTGCACGGCCAGCGCGCCCGCACTGGCCCGCGGCCGGTAGGTCACCCGCAGTGCGGGCTGGAACCAGATCAGCCCTCCGCCCTGGCGGATCCGGTGGTTCATCTCCCAGTCCTCGGCGACCTGGTAGCCCTCGTGATAGCCGCCCACCTGCTCGATCGCCGACCTGCGATACACCCCGAGGTAAACCGTGTCGGCCGGGCCCTGGCTGCCGCCGGTGTGGAAGCGGGCCCCGCCGACGCCAGCCGGGGAGGTCATCGCCCAGGCCACTGCCTGTTGGAAGGGAGTCACTCCCTGCGCCGCCATGATGCCGCCGACATTGACCGCGCCGGTCTCTTCTAGCGTCTGCACGGCCGTGCGCAGGTAGCCCGGCGGGATCAGCGCGTGACCGTCCACCCGGGCGACAACCGGGTGCCTGGACGCCTTGATCGCCGCGTTGATCGCACTCGGAATATGCCCGGACGGGTTCGCCACGATGAGGATCCGGGGGTCAGCGGCGGCCAGCCTGTTCGCAATCTCGGCAGTTCTGTCCCGTGATGGTCCTACGGCGATGATCAGTTCTATTTCGCCTGGGTAATCCTGTCGCAGAATATGACTGACCGCTTCTTCCAGGTTCCGCTCCTCGTTGCGGACCGGCATGACTACCGAAAGCGGCACGGCCGTGCCGGTGCCGCCCGCCGGGGCGGCCGGCGGCTGCGGCGGCCAGAGACGTGGCTCATCGGGACCGTAGCTCATGACGCTGGTCACGGTACCGCCCCCGAAGCCGCGCTGCGACCCGTGGGCGGAACCGTGTTGCACGCCTGGTTTGGCGCGTGGTTTACAGTGCAATGTCCTCCAGCATCTCCGTGACCAGGGCCGCGATCGGCGAGCGCTCCGAGCGGACCAGGGTGACATGGGCGAAGAGCGGATGGCCCTTCAGCTTCTCGATCACCGCGACCACCCCGTCGTGCCTGCCGACCCGCAGGTTGTCGCGCTGGGCCACATCGTGGGTCAGCACCACCCGCGATCCCGCGCCGATGCGGGACAGCACGGTGAGCAGCACACCGCGCTCCAGCGACTGGGCCTCGTCGACAATCACGAACGAGTCGTGCAGCGACCGGCCGCGGACGTGCGTCAGTGGCAGGACCTCCAGCATGTCGCGGGCCAGCACCTCCTCGATGACGTCCTGGGAGGTGACGGCGGACAGCGTGTCGAAGACCGCCTGGGCCCACGGGTTCATCTTGTCCGCCTCCGAGCCCGGCAGGTAGCCGAGCTCCTGGCCGCCGACCGCGTACAGCGGGCGGAAGACCATCAGCTTGCGGTGCTGGCGGCGCTCCATCACCGCCTCCAGTCCCGCGCAGAGGGCGAGCGCCGACTTTCCGGTGCCCGCCCGGCCGCCGAGGGACACGATCCCGATATCCGGGTCGAGCAGCAGGTCAAGCGCGATCCGCTGCTCAGCGCTCCGGCCGCGCAGGCCGAAGACCTCCCGGTCACCGCGGACCAGCCGCACCGACTTGTCCGGCTGCACCCGGCCGAGCGCGCTGCCCGCGCCCGATGCGCCCGAGATCAGCACCAGCCCGGTGTGCACCGGCAGGTCGCGCGCCGCCGCGCACTCCAGCTTGCCGGAGTCATACAGCGCGCCAATCTCCGCCGGGCTGACATCCAGCTCCGCCATCCCGGTCCAGCCCGACTCCGCGGGCAGCTCGGCGCGGTACTCCTGGGCGCTCACCCCGATCGCGGCGGCCTTCACCCGCATCGGCAGGTCCTTGCTGACCAGCACCACGCTCTCGCCGTCCGCCGCAAGGCTGCGCGCCACCGACAGGATCCGGGTGTCGTTGTCGGACAGGCGGAGCCCGGCCGGCAGGACAGACGGATCGGAGTGGTTCAGCTCGACGCGGACCGTGCCGCCGTTGTCCCCGACCGGCAGGTCGGCATCCAGCCTGCCGTAGTCGATGCGCAGGTCGTCGAGATGGCGCAGGGCCTGGCGGGCGAAGTATCCGAGCTCTGGATGATGGCGCTTGGCCTCGAGCTCGGTGATAACCACGACCGGCAGAACCACCCGGTGCTCGGCGAACCTGCCGATGGCTGCCGGGTCGGCTAGCAGGACGCTGGTGTCAAGAACGTAGGTGCGCCGCCGGGATCCTTCCTGTTCCGTGGCGGTGTCGGTGCTGTGAGCAGGTGTCGGTTGCGCCTGGCGGCGCGGGGCAGAAGTGGCCACTCGCTCTCCCTGGGCGCCTGGTACGGCGCCACGGTCGGACACAGACGTGTCGGCGGGACCGGGACCGGCCAGCGATGGGCCGGACGCCGGCCCTTCGCTCATCTCGCCTGCGTACAACGCGAAGCTCGAAGATCTCGAGGGCCTTCCCGTCGGGCGGGGTGCGCACCGCCCGTCACCAATGACCGTACCCTCGGCGGACCGATCCGAGGAAGTACCGTAACGTCATGTTCACGCGACAGACGGCCGTGGCATCCGGCGCTCCGTCGGCAACGGGGGCTGGGCAGGGAGAACGGCAGCGGTCAGGCGCCGAACCGGCGATGCCGCGCCGCGTAGGAGCGCATCGCGCGCCAGAAGTCCACCCGGCGGAAGGCCGGCCAGTAGGCATCGCAGAAATAAAACTCCGACTGCGCGCTCTGCCAGAGCAGGAAACCGCCGAGCCGCTGCTCGCCGGACGTGCGGATCACCAGGTCGGGGTCGGGCTGGCCGGCGGTGTACAGATGCTCGGCAATGTGCTCGACATCGAGGATCTCGGCGAGCTCCTCAATGGTTGTGCCCTTGGTCGCATGTTCCTGCAGCAGGGAGCGGACCGCGTCGGCGATCTCGCGCCGCCCGCCATATCCCACGGCCACATTCACCACCAGCCCCGTATTCGACGCCGTCGCCTCCGCGGCGTCCTTGAGCACCTGGGCGGTATCGGCAGGCAGCAGGTCCAGCGCGCCCACCGGCTTGAGCTGCCATTCCTGGGCTGCAAGCCCGCGCACGGTGTCCTCGATGATCCGCAGCAGCGGCTCGAGCTCGGCCGCGGGACGCCCGAGGTTATCGGTGGACAGCAGCCACAGGGTCACCACCTCGACGCCGGCCTCGCGACACCACTGCAGCAGCTCGAAGATCTTGTCGGCACCCGCCTGATGACCGCTGCTCACGTCGGCAAGCCCGGCAGAACGGGCCCACCGGCGGTTACCATCGCACATCACCCCCACGTGCCGGGGGATTGCCTGCGGCGACAGCGACGACTTGAGCCTGCGCTCATAAAGGCGGTAAGCCAGATCACGAATTCCCATCCGGCAACCTTCCTCGCTGCTGCCAGGGCCGCCCTGCTGGCGCCGCCTGACCTGAGCCTTTCCCGGCTGTCACGGGGCTGTGCTGGCCGATGCGACCAGGGCTCCGTTTCGCTCCCTAAGAACCGTATCCAAGAAAGTGAGCAGTTCGGCTGAGGTCAGCATGGCTCGCACGCGGTCGTGCGGGTCGGGCCACGCCGCTGCCTGGGCCCGATCCGCGCGCGCCGCGGCGGGCCGGGCGGCGAGGGTCGCGAGCTTGCGGCCGCAGCGCTCCCCCACGACCGCGAATCGCTGCTGGTTCCCGGCTAGTTCCAGGGTTATCTCGAAGGGCTTTCCGGCCAGGTCACGGCATGCGACCGGGCTCACCGTCAGAAGTGAACCATCAACGCAGCGTAGTTCACTCATAACGAATAGTTAACATCGCTGAGCCCGGAGCGGCACCCCCGCGCCGTGTGCCCAACGCAGCGGGTGCCGTTCTCGCTATCTCAGCCGATCGGCCTGGAGATGGTGTCATCCAGCCGGGAGAACGAGTCAAGGTACTCGCCGCCTGCTCCCGGTCCAGCCGCGCCACAGCAGGCACAATGTTCTCGTTCTTGCTCAGGCTCGGCATGAACTCCACTGGCGGCACGTCATTGCCAGGCCACGGATCCACATAGGACAACGGCCAGGCGGTTCGGCCATTTTTTGTGTAGGAAGTGTCGAAGAAATCGACCTTGCCATTGGCGTCCACGGAGACATTCTCGAGATAGGCGTCCGGCTTAACGGCCGCGTTGCAAATAGCCGGCTCGAAGTCGGGGTCGAGCCCGGATGTCTTGGCGAAGCAGCCATTCTCGGTGGTGCACCCGGCCGTGCGGCATGAGCGCGATAAAGTCGTCCTGAGCTGGCTTGCTGCCCAGCTGGTGGTGAAGGTCGTCGTCGTCTTGCCCGTGTCCGACAGGCCCACGATGAGGACCGCCGCAGGTGCCCGTTGTGCGGCATCACCTCGCAGCCGGCGTGCAGCGCGAGGCCGCCGCGGTTGTCCGCGATGTCGTTCCACATCCGCAGCCCGCCCTTCTTGGACTCACCGAAGTAGTCCGAGTTGAGCACGCGGGTGATGTTGCTGCTGCATGCCGGCGGTGTTGGCGTTCGCCGTCTCGATGATCAGCCGCGCCTTGGCGCGGAAGTCCGGATCCGAGCCGAGGCAGCAGTCGAGGACGACCATGTCCGCGGCCGCGATGAAGGCGTCCTGCTCCGCGGCAGCGCGCTCGCACTCTGCGCGGCTGATTGCCTGCTTGGTGGCGTTTGCCGAGTCGTCGACGATAAGCGCCGACTTCACGCTGCGCGAGCCGACCCGTGCCATTACGACGACGTTGCCGAATTCCGTGACCTGGCTGCTGGGATCTTCTCCGTCAGCTCGCGGAGCCGCTGCGCTGTCGCCCGGACCTGCGCCGAAGGTCCCGGCGCAGGCCATTGAGGATCAGCTCAGGATTTCGGGCCTTCTGCTCTGACCTGCTCGACCCGGCGAAGGGCGTCCCTGAGCTCGGCGAGCCAGGAATCCTCGTGCTCGCCGACCAGCCGGACGCACCACGCCAGAGCGTCACTACGGCTGCGGGCGACGCCGGCATCCACGAGCGTGTCCAGGACCAGCCGCTCGGGCTGGCGCAGCCTGGTCATGACCGGCACGGAGAACGTGGTGAACATCACGGTCCGGCCGCCGCATGTCACGCCCCAGGAGACCTTCCGGCCGAACCTGTGCTCGGCCTCCCTGGCGATCTCTATCCGGTGCTGCCGGGTCTCCTCCCGGAACCTTCGGCTCCGGCCGTCGGCGGCCGCGGCGCTCTCGGCGTCGGTGGCGCCCGCCGCGACCTGCGGGTCAGTCAGGGCCCCGAGCACGGTGATTTCCTCCCGGTCGATCGTGACCTCGGGAGGCGCGGTGTACCAGTCGCCGGGCAGCCTGCCAGTGAACCAGCCGCGCAGCGTTTCGCCTGCGGGCGTCGATGCTTTTTCGTCTGTACTCATGTAATTAAGATTACACCTTCGCACTGAACTCGCAAGCCCTGGCGGCATGTCGCGGTCTGGGTACTCCGGCGGGTTCCACCTGCCCGGCCAGTTCCGCGCGGCTCTGGCTCCGTGATCACGGAGGATCTCCAGTTCTACTCGCGGACAATCCCGTGATCACGGATCGCGCGGGTGCGCGCGTGCGCCCAGGTGCCGTTCGTGCGCGGATGAACCGGGGTGCGGTCAGCCGACCGGGTTGGCGGCGACTTCGGCGGCAACCCGCGGGTAAACCCGCACTGCGCCCGCAAACTCGCTGCCCACGTCGGCGGGCACGACTTCGACGTCCATGCCGGGTTCCGGTGCCTGCAGCATCTTCCCGTCGCCGAGGTAGATCGCCACGTGCGAGATGTATGCGGGCGCTGTGGGGTCGGTGTGGTAGAAGAGCAGATCACCTGGCTGCAGGTCACTCACCGGTACCTGCGGTCCGGTCAGTGCCTGGTCCGCCGCGACTCGCGGCATGACGACGCCAGCCTGCGCGAGGGACCACTGCACCAGGCCGGAGCAGTCGAACGCCTTCGGCCCGGCCGCCCCCCAGACGTACGGCATCCCGATCCGGCTCTCGGCAGCAGTCAGGAACCGGGCGATCTCTGCCTCGCTGAGCCCACCGCCGGCGTTGCTGACTCCCGGCGCGCCCGCCGCGTCCGAGCCCGCCGCGCTCGCCACGCCGGTCCCGGCGCCGCCGGTGGTGACCGGTGTGCCTGCGGATGCTTGCTGAGCCACCAGCGGCGCAATGCCCGCGTGGCGCGGCAGCAGCTTCTTGATCTTGGCGGCCAGCGCGGCGAGCCGGGCGTGCGGGGCGCTGATCACGATCGCGTTGCCGGCCGGGATGCCCAGCGACCGCGCGACCGGATCGGACACGACGGCGTCGACCCCGGCGATGCCGACGGTCCCGAAGCCGCCGACGCGCAGCCTCGCAGGCCGGGCGCCGTACACCCGGACGGTGCCGCCGAGCGAAATGCTGTCCTGCTTGCCCATGGTGTACGACACCGCGATGCCGCCGTCCGCAACGTTCCGCCACAGGCCGCTGGAGCGTGCCGTGGGCGGCGCGGCAAACCCGCGGAACGCGGACGGATCGACGCCCAACATGGCCACGTAGGTGCCATTCACCTGGATCCGGGCGGCGTCGACCGGCTCGGCAGCGACCACGCCGTGCAGCCGGAGGATGCTGGCCGTGATCCTGCTCGGCAGCCCGCCCGGCGCGACGGCGAGAAGGTCGGCTTGCAGCAGCTTGCGCAGCGGCGCGACGGCGGGCTGCGCACCGAACACTGTCGGGCCCGCGACAGTCACCGAATTATTCGCCAGACGAGACGAGGCGCGCACTCCAGCAGCGGCCTGCCCGGTCGCCGCCGTGGCGGCTACCCCGGCGGCCGCCGACGCAGGCAGCTCGCCAGCGGCAGTGATCGCGAGGCCGAGTGCCATGCAGACACCGATAGCGAAGGGCAACCGACGCGCCCAGTCCCGCACCTGAACCTCCTCGGCCGGAACCGCAGTCCCGTCGCTGGCCTGTCTCTCACCTACACGATGCACGAGCGCCGCGCACACGTCTATACCGAAGATCCGCAATTCGCCTGGTTACTGCCAACAATCACACTGCGCCTTAAATCTATCCAGCAAAGCACCGCGAATAAGCGGCTCGCTCGTCATGATCCGGCAAAATCGGGGGGCTGCCTGACCGCCGGCTTTACCGCTGGAGCCCAGCACCGCTAGGAACTCAATACCGCTAGGAACTCAATGCGGCGCGGAGCTGCTCAGCATCTGTCACCGGCACGCGGCACACGAAGTCCCGGCAGACATAGGCGGCAGGAGCGCCGCGCACGAGCTGCCGTCCGGCCAGCAGCGGGATCTCCGGCCGGTCGGCCGACCCAGCGGCTCCCGTTCCTCCCGCGGGTCCGGCGGCGGATCCGGCGGAACCATCGCCGAGCGCGATCACCGCACCGGGCGGGGCCGCCAGCAGCGCCGCCCTGTGCAGCGCGGCCGTGCGCTGATCGCCGGCCGGGCCGACGATCGCGATCTCGGCCGGGCCGGACAGGAGCGCCTCGGCGACTGCCAGTCCCGAGCCGGCCGCACGCGGAAACCGGGCTGCGATGGCAGGCAGCACGCCGAGCGCCGCGGCCGCAGCCTTCCGGTGCCTGGCCGACCTGGTCAGCGCCGAGTAGCTGAGCAGCGCGCCGGCCACCGCGAACGTGCCGGACGGGCTGGGCCCGTCCGCGGGGTCAGCGGGCCGGTAGATGAGCTGCTCGCCATCGTCGGCGGTGTCGTAGAAGCCGCCAGCGGAGTCACCGAACCTGGTCAGCGCGGTCTCGAGCAGCTGGCCGGCCAGGCTGGCCCAGCGGCCCTCGCCGGTGACGCCGGACAACGCGAGGAAGCCGTCGGCGACGCACGCGTAGTCGTCCAGGACGCCGGCGTTGGCGCCGGCCGCGCCGTCCCGCGATGTCCTGGCCAGCCGCCCGGCCGCCAGGTGCGTGCTCGCCAGCAGCTCGGCGGCAGCCTGCGCAGCCGCGATGAACTCCGGCCGTTCCAGCAGCAGGCCTGTCTCCGCCAGTGCCGCAATCGCCAGCCCGTTCCAGGCCGCGACGACCTTGTCGTCCCGGCCCGGCCGTACCCGCGCGGACCGCGCGTCCAGCAGTGCCCGGCGGATCCGGGCCAGCCGGTCGGGCTCGCCAGGATCGGCGCGCAGCTGCAGGACCGAGCTGCCGCGCTCGAAGGTCCCCTCGCCGGTAACGCCGAATACCCCGGCGGCGTAGTCGGCGTCGGCGGCGCCGAGAACATCACGCAGCTGCGCGGGGGTCCACACGTAGTACTTGCCTTCCTCGCCGTCACTGTCGGCGTCCAGGGCCGAGGCGAATCCGCCCGGCGGCGTGCCCAGGTCGGCGATCATCCAGGCGCAGGTCTCCGCGGCCACCCGGCGGGCAAGCTCCAAGCCGGTGCGCCGCCACAGGTGCGCGTAGACCCGCGCCAGCAGCGCGTTGTCGTAGAGCATCTTCTCGAAGTGCGGCACAGTCCAGCTGCCGTCGACCGAGTAACGGGCGAAGCCGCCGCCCAGCTGGTCGTACATGCCGCCGCGGGCCATCGCCTCCGCGGTGCCGGCCGCCATGCGCAGGGCCAGGTCCGCGCTGGCTCCGGCGGCCCGCTCGGAATGCCGGAGCAGGAACTCCAGCACCATCGACGGCGGGAACTTGGGTGCGCCGCCGAAACCGCCGTCCCGCCGGTCGTAGTCGCCCGCCAGCCCGGACACGGCGCTGTCGGACCCGCCTGCCAGGTCGGCTTCGCCGGAGCTGCCCGGCCTGGCGTCCGGCCGGCCCGCCCTCTCGGCCAGCGCAGCGGCGATCCGCTGGGCCTGGCCGGTCACGCCGCCGCGGTCCTCGCGCCAGGCCTTGGCGACGCCGAGCACCAGCTGCTGAAAGTAGTCGCGCGGGAAATAGGTCCCGCAGTAGAACGGCTCCCGGTCCGGAGTCATGAACACCGTCATCGGCCAGCCCCCCTGGCCGGTCATCGCCTGGGTGGCGGTCATGTACACGGCGTCGACATCCGGCCGCTCCTCGCGGTCGACCTTGATCGACACCAGCAGCTCGTTCATGAGCCCGGCCGTCAGCTCGTCCTCGAAGGACTCATGCGCCATCACGTGGCACCAGTGGCAGGCCGAGTAGCCGACGGACAGCAGCACGGGCACCCCCCGCTCGCGTGCCTGCGCGAAGGCCCCGTCGCACCACGGCCACCAGTCCACCGGGTTTCCCGCGTGCTGGCGCAGGTAGGGGCTGGTCTCGGTTGCCAGTCGGTTCACCGCCACCGCTGTACCGTACCCGAGGGATCAGGGGTCGGCGCTGCGTGACTTGCAGCGGCCCAGTGTCACCGGCAGGTGTCGCGCGGGCTGGTCCCGCCCGGCACCCGGCGTCCTTGCGCTCGCGCGGAACACAGGCACTGAACTGCTACCGTGCGTGGTGTGACGACTCCCCGCCCCGACGGCTCCCCGACCGGTCGCGGCACCCGCGTCCGCGGAACGCGCCAGGCAGAGGCGCTGTCGGTCGTGCTGGACGGGCTCCCCGGCTTCTGCAGTGCCCAGCAGATTCACGCCGAGCTGCGCAGCCGCGGCGAGCATGTCGGGCTCACCACCGTCTACCGGCACCTGCAGGTGCTCAGCGAGGACGGCCGGGTCGACGCTATCCGCGATGCCAGCGGCGAGATTCTTTACCGCAAGTGCCGCAGCGACGCCCACCATCATCACCTCACCTGCCGCAACTGCGGGCGCAGCGTCGAGGTCGAGGGACGGGCGGTCGAGCGCTGGGCCGAACAGGTCGCCCTCGAGGCAGGCTTCACCGACGTCGGCCACACAGTTGAGCTCTTCGGCCTCTGCCCGGACTGCAGCCATTCCTGACCGCGCTAGCGCCGGGCGGCAGGCTCGGCCTGCGACGGGCCGACGTGAGCACTCAGCCAGTCGTTCAGCGGCTGGACCGCGACCAGGAAACCGGCAATGTGCTTCCTGGCCGCGGCGGTGGCGAGCCACGGTTCCACCGGCCACTCGCGCCACGCGATCAGTCCCTTGAACCGCAGCAGCCCGATCCGCGGATGATCGGCGGGATAGCCCCGCGGGGCTGTCTTCAGCGTCTCGTGCCCGTGCACGGTGATCTCGTGCTGCTCAACCGCACCGACGACGGCGGCCAGATCCTCGCCCGTGACGTCGTCGGCCACGGCCTGCCGGTACCGGTCGAGCTGGTCCGGCGCCATCTGGTACATCCCGCTGCCGGCCGCCAGCCCCTGACCGGACAGCCTGATGTAGCCGTCGCCGACAACCGCGCTGATCGCCGTCGCGTAGGGCGACTTGTCCTTGCTGAAGCGGATATCGCGGTAGGGCCGGAAGATCTTGATCGCGCCGAACTCGGGGCTGAGCTCGTCGACCAGCTCGGTCATCGGGCCGAGCACCTTCTCCTCGTAGACCGCCTTGTGCGCGAGCCAGTAGGACTTGGAGTTATCGGCCTCGAGGCCCTCGTAGAAGTCGAGTGCCTCCTCCGGCCAGCCCTGGAATATCATCTGCGGATCCTCCCGGCTGCTCATCGTGCCAGCGCCGTCTTATCCTGCCAGCGCCGTCCGGCATTCCGGTGCCGCTGCGGGCCTCGCAGCTCAGCCGCCGCAGCCGGGCCCGGCGAGCGCCGCGGCGCTGACCACGTGCAGGGCCAGGACCGGATGGGCGGCCTTGCGCGACGGCGCGTCGGAGACCAGCATGACCTGGCCCGATCCGGTGGCATAGCCGTAGTCTGGCGTGACCTGGGAGTAGGCGCCAGTCTGCGTGCTGGCCAGGTACGTCGCACGGGACGTCGTCCAGGCCAGCGCGCCGCGGCCGATCGACAGGTCCGCGAAATCCACGCCGGGAGGCAGGCGCAGCACCATGCTGGCCCGCTGCTGCTGCAATGGCGAGTAATAGAGCTCGGTGAGGTCAGCGCTGAAGTACGCGGTCCTGGTCCCGTCGGTCGCGACGAACTCGGTGCCGTGCACGGCCCGCAGCACCGGCGGGAGCGCCGCGGCCCGGCCGGTGACCAGGCTGTAGGCGTGCAGAGCGGTCTGGCTGCCAGGGCTGTCGGACTCGGGCCACACGACGAGGCTGCCGTCGAAGAACGGCGGCTGGACGTGGCCCTGGCGGATCACCCGGACCTGCCCGGTCGCCAGGTTCGCCAGGCGGATCTCCACCAGCCCGCCAGGGCCGTATCCCTGCGCCCACGCCGCGTAGCGGCCGCTGACAGCCGGGCCGTGCCAGGGGCTGGGCCAGGCGACCGCGCCTGGGCCGGCCAGCGAGTGCCCGAGCGCGCGCAGCCGGCCGGCTGCCGCGTCGAAGGAATAGACGGTGAAGTCGTCGAGCGTCTGCAGCGAGTAGGTCTCCTCCCACACCAGCCACTGCCCGCCGGACGTTCCGTCGGCCTGGTCGGTGACGGGATCGGCGAAGCGCTGGATCTCCCGCAGCTTCCCGGTGGCGATATCCAGCTCGGCGACACCGGCGAAACCTGGCGTCCACGCCGACACGTAGGCAATCTGCCCGTCCCCGGAGACGCCGAGCGGGACTAGCTCTTCCTGCAGCGACCGGGGCACTGCATGTGACAGGTCGGCTCTGAGCGCCGCGGCGGGCTGCTTCGGGCAGAACCGCAGCGCCGCTGCGGGCCGGCCCGCAGCGGCGGCAATCGGCGCCGGGCTGGCGCCCTGAGCCGCTGCCGGCCCGGTCGTAGCCGCCGTGGCACCGGGACCGGCACCGGCACCGGTCCCGGCCCCCGCGCCGGTCCCGGTCGCGCACGCGCTGAGGGCGCACCCGAGCCCCAGGCCTATGGTGGCCAGCCAGGCCCGCCCGGCTGGCCACCACTGTGGTGGCCACCACTGTGCCGGCCACCACTGTGCCGGCCACCACTGTGCCGGCCACCACTGTGCCGCCCGCATGTCCATCGCTACCAGATGTAGCCGCGAGCGCCGAGGATCTCCACGAGGACGGCCGATGACATCGAGGAATAGGCGGGAACCGTGCCGCTCCAGCCGATGCTGGACGCGCCGTGCACCGAGTCCTCGTAGTTCGTCACCGCGCCCGAGTTCTGGTACCCGCGAATATCGAACCAGTGGAAAATCGTCGAGTCCGCGGGATTCCCCGCCAGATGCGGGCCGCCGGCCACTTCGTAGGCATTTCCCCCAAGCGGAACGCCGCCATTATGATTAATGTCAGTTACCAGGTCGTTCTGATAAGTCCGTGTTTGCGCTGGAGTCGGTGTCCAGGGCAGGCCGACCGCGACGTACACGTTGCGATGCTGATTCTTATTCAGCACGTTCGGCACTGGGTAGCCGGAGCCGTTCGACCAGTCGGTGCCGTCCGGAGTAGTGCCGAGTTCGCCGGCGACCCGCTGCTGGCTCAGCTTCTTGCCCACCTGCGCGAGCATCTCCGACACTGTGGCCGGACCGCAGAAGTAGTCGAGGATCTGTGCCTGCTGACTGGCTGCGAGGTGCCGCGCGACTGGCAGGCCGGCCCGGCAGGACGCGCTGGCGCACTTGCCGTCCGGGCTGGCCGCACCGGTCATGACGTGCATGATGCGGCGAGCTAGCGCCTGCTTGCGCGCATTGGCCCTGGCCATGGAGGCGCTCATCGCCGGTGCCCCAAGGCCCTTCTTGGATCGCCGCGCGGGCCCCGAATCAGGGATGAGCGGAGCGGGCTGCGCCGCGGCCGCCCGGATGCCGCCGGGCACCGCGCCGAGCCGGGGCGCCGCAGCTTGCGCGCCGGGCGCCACGGCGGCCCAGCAGGAAGCGCAGAGCGCTGCGATTACGGCGAATCTGGCCATCCAGGGCCGAGACAACATGATTCCTCCAGTCCGCGTTCATACTTACAGATCGCTGCCAAAGACAAATTTCCGCGGCAATTCCCTTCTCCGCTGCCGAGCCAGTTACTAGCCCGTTTAGGGAACAAGTAGCACTGGCTATCTGCGAACAGGTTAAGTGCATAAGAAGTCTGGCGTCAGTCAAATAGGAATGGACAGCGCAGAGCGCCTGGCGTAACGCGCTGCGGTCATCCAGCCGGCCGGGCCGCGGGCCGTAATGCCAGCCGCCGCAGCGACCGTCGGCACATGCTGGTACGAAGGACAGCATGGCCGACGATGGCGCCTGCGTACCGGCGAGCCAGCGGGACGACGCAGCCAGCGCACTGCGCGACGAGGCTGAACGCTGCCTGCGCGCACTCGCCGGTCCGCAGGCGCGGCTGCGCGACGATCAGTGGACGGCGATCGAGGCCCTGGTCTCCGGCAAGCAGCGCGCGCTCGTGGTGCAGCGCACCGGCTGGGGCAAGTCAGCCGTCTACTTCACTGCCACGGCGCTGCTGCGGGCCCGCGGCGCCGGGCCGTCGGTCATCGTCTCCCCGCTGCTCGCTCTCATGCGCAACCAGATCGCGGCGGCAGACCGGGCCGGAATCCACGCGCGCACCGTGAACTCCGCCAATACCGAGCAGTGGGAGCAGGTGTACGCCGAAGTGGCGGCCGGATCGGTGGACGTGCTGCTGGTCAGCCCGGAGCGGCTGAACAACCCCAGCTTCCGTGACCTGGTCCTGCCCAAGCTGATCGCGGCGGCCGGGATGCTGGTCGTGGACGAGGCACACTGCATCTCCGACTGGGGACACGATTTTCGCCCCGACTACCGCCGGCTGCGCACCGTCCTGGCGGAACTGCCGCCCGGCGTCCCGGTCCTGGCGACCACGGCGACCGCCAACGCCCGGGTCACCCGCGACGTCGCCGAGCAGCTGGAAGCGGGGCAGGCCGGCGAGACGCTGGTGCTGCGCGGCCCGCTGGACCGCGCCAGCCTCCGGCTTGCGGTCGTCCGGCTTCCGGCTGCTCGGCACCGGCTCGCCTGGCTCGCCGAGCACCTTGGCGAGCTGCCCGGTTCCGGCATCGTCTACGCGCTGACGGTCGCCGCTGCGTACGACACCGCCAGCTTCCTGCGCGAGCAGGGCCATAACGTCCGTGCCTACACCGGCCGTGACGACCATGCGGAGCGGGAAGCCGCGGAGAACTCGCTGCTCGCGGGCGAGCTGACGGCCCTGGTGGCGACCAGTGCCCTCGGCATGGGGTTCGACAAGCCGGATCTGGGATTCGTCGTCCACCTGGGCGCGCCGCAGTCGCCGATCGCCTACTACCAGCAGATAGGCCGGGCCGGCCGGGCTCTGGACCGGGCCGAGGTCATCTTGCTGCCCGGCCTCGAGGATGCCGATATCTGGGCCTACTTCGGCTCGCTCGCGTTCCCGCCGGAGCCAGTCGTCCGCAGCACGCTCGCCGCGCTGACGGTGGCCGGCCGGCCACTTTCCACCGCGGCGCTGGAGACAAGGGTCGATCTGTCCCGCGGCCGGCTGGAGACGATGCTCAAGGTCCTGGACGTCGACGGCGCGGTCCGGCGGGTCAGCGGCGGCTGGACGGCGACAGGCCAGGACTGGTGCTACGACGCCGACCGGTATGCGCGGGTCGCGGCCGAGCGGTCCCGCGAGCAGCAGGCGATGCTGGGCTACCTCGACACAGGTGACTGCCGGATGGAGTACCTGCGCCGCGAGCTGGATGATCCGGCGGCTGGGCCGTGCGGCCGGTGCGACAACTGCACGGGCAGGCACTGGCCCGCCGCAGTGTCGGCCGCTGACGTCACGGTGGCCGGCCAGCGGCTGATGCGGCCCGGCGTGGAAATCGAGCCGCGCCGGATGTGGCCAGCCGGGATGCGGGATCTCGGCGTCGATGTGTCCGGCAAGATCCCGGCCGGGTTGTCCGCCGAGCCAGGCCGGGCTCTCGGCAGGCTGACCGACCTCGGCTGGGGCCCGCGGCTGCGAGCCGTGCTGGCAGCCGCGCCCGGCGCAGCCGGCCCCGTCGGCGCCGTGCCTGCCAGCACCGGGCCCGCCGGGGCTGTTCCCGGCGACATCGTCGAGGCGCTGGTCGCGGTCCTCGCGGCCTGGGACTGGACGCAGCGGCCGGCGGGCGTGCTGACCGTCCCGTCCCGCTCACATCCTGAGCTCGTCGAGAGCCTCGGCCAGCGGATTGCCGAGATCGGCCGGCTCCCGTATCTGGGCGCGCTCGGCTACGCCGGCGAGGAGGACTCCACAGCCGGCGTGACTGGCGCCCGGCACTACAACAGCGCGCAGCGACTGCAGGCGGTCTGGCAGGAGCTGCGGATGCCCGGCACGCTCAGCGCGGCCGTGGCCAGGTCAGGCGGCCCGGTGCTGCTGATCGACGACCGGATCGAGACCGGGTGGACGATGACCGTCGCGGCGAAGCTGGTCAGGGAGGCGGGAGCGCCCGCGGTACTGCCGCTGGTCCTCGCCGTCACTGCCGGCTGAGGGCCGCCAGCCTGGCCCGGCTCCTCGGCACGAGTCCGCAGGATTGCAGCACAGCAGGACCGGTTGCGACATCTCCCGGATCAGTGCGCGCAGGTCCGGGCCGGATGCAGGCCATGCGCGGCCAGCCTGCCGCACAATCTCGTCGGCGCCGGCCGTCAGGGCGCCCTCGATCGCGGCATTCACCTCGCCGAGTAGCAGCCGCCGCCGGGCCGGCGCCAAGGCACTGCTGCCAGTCCAGGACACCCGCGGTGCCATCCATGTCGCTGGACAGGAAAACCGTCATGGCTGGCTCCTCCGGCTGCGGCCTGGTCCGCGCGCCACGTAAACTCATTGGATAGCAGAACTATCCAAACGCTTGACTAGTCGAGCCATCTATACCAAGCGCCGGCGGAGAGCCCGGCTGGGGAGGCGGGGCACGCCATGCAGATGGGCGAGCTAAGCGAGCGCAGCGGGATTCCCATTCACACGATCAAGTACTACCTGCGGACGGACCTGCTCTTCCAGGGACTGGCCACGGCGGCAACCCGCGCCCAATATGACCAGTCGCACCTGCGGCGGCTCAGGCTCATCCGGGCGCTGCTGGAAATCGGCGACCTTCCGCTGGCCGCCATCCAGCGCATTCTGGCCACCGTCGACGATGAGTGCGTGCCGCCGCATCAGCTGCTTGGCACGTTGCAGTATGCACTCGGCCCAGCCGTAAACCGGCCGGAAGCCGAACCGGACTGGCTCGCCGCCTGCGAGGAAGTCGACTCGCTGGTGAGCCGGCACGGCTGGCGGGTGTCGCCGGGGTCACCAGCACGGGACCTGCTGATCTCGGCCCTGGTCGCGCTGCGCCGCCTCCAAGTTCAGCTCGCCCCGCCGGCCCTCGATGACTATGCCGGCGCGCTCGCGGGACTTGCGGCCGAGGAGGTTGCCGGCCTCCCGAGCACGGACGCCGCCGACCCGGCAAGCCGGGCCGCGGTTGCCGAAGCCGCAGTGGCCGGCCTGGTGCTGTACGAGCGTGTCATTATCGCGCTGCGGCGCCTCGCCCAGGAAGACGCCGCGGTCCGCCAGTTCGGCGCGGATGGCAGCCAGGCCGCGGCGGACGCGCCGGGCAAGCTCCCGGCGCGAGCCGCATCAGGCTGATAGGACGAGGGCTGACCAGGCCCCTCAGCTGTGGCCGCGCACCAGATGCGGCACGTAGGGCTCGTCCAGGCGCCGCATCTCCTCCTCGGTCAGCTCGAGTTCCTCGGCGGCGAGCGCGTCGCCCAGGTGCCCGAGCCTGGTCGCGCCGACAATCGGCGCGGTGACTCCCGGCCGATGCAGCACCCATGCCAGCGCCACCTGCGCGGGCGGCGCGGCGCGGGCCGCGGCCACCTCGGCTGTCCGGTCCACGACATCGAAGTCAGCGGGGTTGTCGTACAGCGAGTCCCCGAACGCATCGGTGCCCGAGCGCGTTGTCCGCCGCTCGCCCGTCCGGGTCCGGTTGCCAGCCAGCACGCCGCGCGCCAGCGGGCTCCACGGGATGATTCCGACGCCCTGGTCGATGCACTGCGGGATCATCTCCCGCTCTTCCTCGCGGTAGATCAGGTTGTAGTGGTTCTGCATGGACACGAACCTGGTCCAGCCGTGCCGGTCAGCCGCGTGCTGTGCCTTGGCGAACTGCCAGGCGAACATGGAGCTGGCGCCGATGTAGCGGGCCTTGCCCGCCCGCACCACGTCGTGTAGCGCCTCCATGGTCTCCTCGATCGGCGTCTGGTAGTCCCAGCGGTGGATCTGGTAAAGGTCCACGTAGTCCATGTCGAGGCGGGCCAGCGAGGCGTCGATGCCCGCGAGGATGTGCTTGCGCGACAGCCCCCGGTCGTTCTCGCCGGGGCCCATCGGGTTGAAGATCTTGGTAGCCACCACGACTTCGTCCCGCTTGAACAGCTTCGCCAGCAGCCGTCCGGTTGCGACCTCGCTTGCACCGCCGGAATAGGCATCCGCGGTGTCGTAGAAGGTGATCCCGCCATCGGCAGCCGCCTTGACGATCGGCTCGGCGGTGCCCTCCTCCACCCATGGGCGGTCGCTGTCGTTGCCGAAGCTCATCATGCCCAGGCAGACACGCGACACCCGCAGTCCGGTCGAGCCAAGATTCACGTACTTCACGGCAGTCTCCGTTTCGCTAGAAAGGCGATTTCGCCAAAACCGCGACTGGCCGGCCGGGCATTCCGGCCGCCGCGTTACTGATCCCGCGCTACTCATCAGTGCGGCGATCCTGCGGCAGCCTCGGGCGCACCCGCTCCCAGCAGCTTGCGGCTGACCAGAGCGACGATCACCAGCAGGGCGGCGGCGAAGCCGGGCACCGCAGCCCCGGGTACTCAGCAGCTGGGTCGCAAGGCCCAGGCCAAGCACCGACCGCGGCCAGGCCTATGTAGGCGGCGAGAACAGGCCGGCGAGCGCCTCGCCGCGAGACTGCCGCGGCGCGATGGAGATCACGGTGGAGATGCATCCCTTGAAAGCGGCTCCCGCCCCCGCGCCCGCCACTGCGCCGCCGACGAGCAGCAGCGCGAGGCTGGGCAGCCAGACCGCGATCGTCACCAGCACGAGGCCGAGCGCAAGTGCGATCAGCCCGAGGCCGGGCTGGCGCCGCAGCGCCGCCCGGCTGACCGCGAGGTGATCTCCGGCGCGCTGGACCTCGCCCGGTGTCGCTGCCCGGCCAGCCGCCCGCCGGATTTGTCGCGCAGCCGATCAGCGCAGAGCCGCTGCTGCTCGCCTGCTGCCGCTCGCACCCGCTCGCGGCGCAAGCCGCGACCGCGCTGGTACCGCTGGCCGATCAGGCGTTCATTGACTTCCCGCCTGGCTGGGGGAACCGGGCGGTCGTGGACCTGCGCTTTCGCTGCGGCCGGCCTCGATCGCCAGGTTCCGTTCGAGGTGGCCGACTTCGCGGCCGCGGTCGGGCTGGTCAGGAACGGCCTGGGGATCGCCTTCCTGCCGGCCTCGGTGGCGGCACAGTGGCCGGATCTTGCCACCGTTGAGATCACCGGCTATGCCCTGCTGTGGGGGATCTCGGTCGCGACACCGGCACATCGCCGCATGTCGGCGGCCGCCCGAGCCTTCCTCGCCGAGCTGATCCGGGACGAGTGGCTCATCACGCCGGCAGATGACCGTGCACGCAAACGTGCATCACCAAGCTGAATAGCTCACGGCGCACGGGCAGTTGTTACCGGAGGAGGTTAAAGATGGAGTCCCGGCAGCTGCGCCGGGCAGTTGAATCAGCACCAGGAGCTGTGATGCGCACCAGGAATATCAGCACGACTGCGGTCAGTGCTATCGGACTTGGCGGCATGCCGATGTCGATTGAGGGGCGGCCGGACGAAGGCCGCTCGATCAGGACCATTCATGCGGCACTCGACGCCGGCGTGCGGCTGATCGACACCGCAGACGCCTATCACCTGAACGCGGCCGAGACCGGGCACAACGAGCGGCTGATCGCCAAGGCGCTTGCCAGCTACAGCGGCGACGCGAGCGAGGTGCTCGTCGCCACCAAGGGCGGCCATCTGCGGCCCGGCGACGGATCCTGGACGATCGACGGCTCGCCGGCCCACCTGCGGGACGCAGCGGCGGCGTCGCTGAAGGCGCTCGGCGCCGACGCCATTGGCCTGTACCAGTTCCACCGGCCCGACCCCAAGGTTCCCTACGAGGAGTCCATCGGCGCTTTCAGGGAACTGCTGGACGCCGGCAAGATCCGGCTGGCCGGCATCTCCAACGCCAGTATCGAGCTGATCGACATCGCGCGCCTCATCCTCGGCGAAGGCAACCTGGCCAGCGTGCAGAATCAGTTCTCGCCTGCGTTCCGCTCCAGCGAGCCTGAACTCGAGCACTGCGCAGCGCACGGCATCGCCTTCCTGCCGTGGAGCCCGCTCGGCGGCATCGGCAGCGCCGCCAAGCTCGGCAGCAAGCACGCTGCCTTCCAGGAGATCGCGGACGCCCGCGGCGTGTCACCGCAGCAGGTCACCCTCGCCTGGATGCTGGCCAAGGCGCCGGTCGTGATTCCCATCCCGGGGGCGAGCCGGCCGGAGTCCATCATCGACTCCGCGAAAGCCGCGGACCTCTACCTGTCGGCCGAGGAAGTCAGCCGGCTCGACGAGAACTGACCGGCTCGACGAGAGCTGACGCGGGCCCGGTGCTGGCTGCTGTCCCTCAGCACCTGGCCCGCGCTCCGGCTCAAGCCGGTGCCGCTCCGGTCAGATCTGATCCGGCTCGGTTCTGCCTGGCCCCGGCCAGGTTCTGCCTGACCCGGTCAGGTTCTGGCCGGGTCGGCAGCCGGAACCGGCTGGGCGGCCGGGATCCCGGTCGCGTCCGCCTCGCCCTCCCTGATCCCGTACCGCGCGTAGAGACCGCGCAGCGGTCGCGGCGCCCACCAGTTCGCCCGGCCTAGCAGCCGCATCGTTGCGGGCACCAGCAGCACCCGCACGATCGACGCGTCCACGATCAGGGCGATGATCATGCCGACTCCCATCAGCTTGATGAACGTGATGCCCGAGGCCGAGAACGCGCCGATCACGATCACCAGCAGCAGCGCCGCGCAGGTGATCACCCCGCCGGTGCGCTGCAGCCCGCTGGCCACCGACGCAGTGTTGTCTCCGGTCACGTCGTAGCGCTCGCGTATCCGGGACAGCAGGAATACCTCGTAGTCCATCGACAGCCCGAAGATGATCGCCAGCATGAGGATGGGCATTGTCGGGTCGATCGTGCCGGTAGGCGTGAAGCCGAGCAGCCCGGACAGATGCCCGTCCTGGAAAATCCACACGACGGCGCCGAACGTCGCCGACAGCGACAGGATGTTCATCACTATCGCCTTGACCGGCAGCACGACCGAGCCGAACGCGAGGAACAGCAGCACGAACGTGGCCGCCGCCATGATCAGCGCCATCCACGGCAGCGTCCCGGACAGGCCGGACAGCTCGTCGACCAGCTGCGCGCTCTGGCCGCCGACGAAAGCACGGGCTCCGGCCGGCGGCGCGACCTCCCTGACGCGCGCGACGATGCTGCGCGCCGCGCCCGACAAAGGATCAGGCGCATAACGCAGGTCCACCCGCGCCGCCTCTGCCCGCAGCCCGGTCAGCTGCGCGCTCTCGACTCCAGGGACGCGGCCGAGCCTGGCGACGTAGGCGGCGAGCCCGGCGGTGCGCGCCGGCGAGCCGGCGACCGGGCCGGGGAAGCTCAGCACCGACTCGATCGGGGCAGTCGCGTTACCGGGGAAATCGCGGGCCAGTGCCGCCGTTACAATTCGCGGGCCGGCTGAAGCGGGCAGCACCCGCGCGTCGGTGCCGCCCCAGGCGACGCGCAGGAACGGCGCGCCGAGCGCCAGCAGCACCACGACGATTACGGCCGCGTAAGCGACCGGACGGCGCATCACGCTGCTGGCCAGCCGGTACCAGCCGCCGGTCGCATCGCCTTTTGCCGGCCGGTGCACTGACCGGCGAATTCGCAGCGCATTGACCTTCGGGCCAAGAACAGCCAGCAAAGCCGGCAGCACCGTCAGCGCGGCGAGCATGTCCACCAGCACGGTCGCGACACCGCCGTAGCCCATCGAGCTCAGGAAAGTCTCGGGGAACAGCATCAGGCTGGCGAGGGCCACCGCGACGGTTACCCCGGAGACTGCGACCGTGCGGCCGGCTGTCGCGACGGTCCTCGCCACCGCGCCTTCAATCGAGCCCCGGCGGTGCAGTTCCTCGCGGAATCTGCCGACCATGAACAGGCCGTAGTCGATCGCGAGGCCCAGGCCGAGGATGGTGGTGATGTTGATGGAATAGATCGACACCGGTGTGGCGAGCGTCAGCAGCCGCAGCGCGGTGAACGAGCCCAGGATGGCGATGCCGCCGATAGCCAGCGGCAGGCTGGCCGCCGCGAGGCTGCCGAAGATGACCGCGAGCAAGATCAGCAGCACCGGCATGGACAGCGTCTCGGCCCGGCCGATGTCGGACGTGACCTGCTTGTTGATCGTCTGCTCGGACGGGATCTGGCCGCCCACGCGGGTGCTGAGGCCCGGTGCGGCGAGACCTCCCTTGATCGCATCGAAGCTCTTGATCTTGGCAGCGTCGGTGTCGCCCGCCAGCTCGAGCACGGCGTACGTCTCGTGGCCGCTGGCGCCGACGAACTGCGGCGAGCGCGTGGACCAGTACGTCTGGTATGAGACAACCTTTCTGTGCGGCAACGCCGCCAGCGAGCGGGTGACCGCTGCGCGGAAGGCGGGCGAATGCACGCTGGCGGCAGGGCTCCGGTAGAGCACGACGACATCACCGGCGTCGCGGCCGAACGCGTCGGCCGCCAGGTTGCTGGACTGCACGCTCTGGCTGTTCGGCGCGGTGAACCCGCCGGACGTCTGGAGCCGGCTGAATACACCAGTTCCCCAGACGGCGGCGAATACCACGCCCAGCAGCGCCAGCACAAGGATCAACCGCCGACGGCGGTAGACGACGCGTCCCCAGGTCTCGAACATGGGTTCCTCCGCGGTTAAACTTACCGATCATCACGACAGTGAACGATGTAAACTGCTAACGATGTTAACTTGACATACGTCGTTAGCGAGTGTCAAGCATGTTTACGCCAAATGAGGAGGCCCGCGTGGTCCAGGCACCTAGCAGGCGCGATCGGGTTCGGGCAGCGACCACCGAGGAAATCAAGCTGACCGCTCGCCGGATCCTGGTGGCGCAGGGACCAGAGGCGGCGTCATTGCGCGCCATCGCCCGGCAGATGGGGATGACTGCGCCGGCGCTCTACCGGTACTTCGACAGCCATGAGGATCTGATCCGGCACGTCGTCGCCGACGTCTTCAGCGAGATCGCGGACGACATCAACGCGGCGATCGCGGCGGTCCGCACCGGTGACATGGCCGACAAGCTCGTCGCCGCGTCCCGGCAGTTCCGCCGCTGGTCACTAGACCACCGCGCGGAGTTCGGGCTGCTGTTCGGCAGCCCGCTGCCGTCGCTGGAAGGCCTGCACGACGACGGGCTCATCAACGACTGCGCGATGAAGTTCGGCGGCACCTTCATGACGCTGTTCCTGGAACTGTGGCAGCGGCGGCGCTTTCCGGTGCCAGCGCCCGACGACATCGACCCGGTCTTGCGCACGCAGCTGGAGCGCTACCGCGACGGCCTGGGCGTGGATCTGCCCGTCGGCGCAATGGTGATCTTCATGCGCTGCTGGATCCGGCTGTACGGGGCCGTGTGCCTGGAGGTCTTCGGCCACATGCACTTTGCGCTCGACGATCCGGCGCCCATGTTCGAGATCACGCTGACTGAGCTCGCCGAGCTGCTTGACCTGGACTATCCGCCGCGGGCGACCCGTTGACTACTAGCGCCGCATGACCTGGCCGCCTGGACGTGGCCGCTGGGAACCCGCCGTCACGCCCGCCGTCAGGTCGCTATTCCGTGCTGAACCGCAGCGCAATGCGGCCCGGCCAATGCGGCCTGGCCCGGCTCCGGGTGCACGGGAGGCTCGCCCGCTAGGCTGCCGGGCATGGCAGGGCGCGGGACAGCGGCGACTGCCCTGCTGACCCCGCTGGGCATCGTGCATTCGGTGCACGCCTACGAGCATGACCCGCGTCACGCCTCCTACGGTACCGAGGCGAGCGAGGCCCTGGGCATACCGCCCGAGCGGATGCTCAAGACTCTGGTGGCCGAGGTGGACGGGGCCTGACCGTGGGTGTGGCGCCGGTCTCCGGCCAGCTCGACCTGAAGGCGCTGGCAGCCGCAGTCGGCGGCAGGAAGGCGGCGATGGCCGACGTCGCCGCGGCCGAACGGGCTATCGGATACGTTGCCGGCGGCATCTCCCCGCCGGGACAGCGCAGGCGGCTGCCCGTGGTCATCGACTCCGCCGCCACCCAGTTCAGCACCGTCTTCTGCAGCGGCGGCCGGCGCGGGCTGGAGATCGAGCTGGCTCCGGCTGACCTGGTCCGGGCCGCGAGCGCGATAGTGGCACCCATCAGCAAACAGCAATCCCGCTAGCTGCTCGGCCGGCCCGGCCGGCCCGCTGACTGGACCGGCACCGCTCCCCGGCCAGCCCGGCACGCTGACCGGCTCAGCCGCGCTCCCCTGCCAGCGCCGCCGGCCGTGACCAGGCCGGTTTTCGTGATCCGGTAAGAAGAGCGTCTGCCCAGACGCCTATTTTTACCGGATCATGGACGTGCGGGCCTGCCAGCGGGTCAGAAGGTCAGCGGATGCAGCGGAATGACCTCCGTGCTGACCAGCCCGGCCGCGGCCAGCGGGAGATGCGCGGCTACTTCAGTGCCCTCGGCCAGATCGCTGACGTCCAGCATGAGCACCGCGCCGGGCCGGCCGGGACTCCACGCCTGGGTAAGCGTGCCGGATTCCTGCAGGCGGCGCAGGGCAGCCGATTCCCCGGCGATCAACTGACCGAACAGCTCCTGGTCGCCGTCCGGCACCGGCCGGCAGATCGCCAGAACCATCATTGGAGCCTCCCGCTCCGGGGCGAGCTTGCGCTGCGCCCCGGATATCGCCGTATGTCCGGCTTGCCGATTTTTGTGCGGAAACTGCAGTGGCAGCGGCATTCCCCGCCCGAACATCCACGGTATGCCCGTGCGCGGCGAAGCGGCAGGCATCGAGCGCCTGGCCTTGCCGCAGCAGCAGGCGTGACGCGGGGCAGCCTGGTCCCGGCGGAGCCCAGGGTCCAGCCGCTACTGTGAGAGTTCCGCGGCTGTTTGCGGATCGCGCAGCGCAGGACCACAACATCGACGACGCCGAGGTTGCAGCCGACGGCGGGACAAGGGGTCGCCAGCCATGCAGCGGAGTACCCAGCAGGAAAGGCGGGCGGGCTGATGGCTGCGGCAGCCAGTGATCTGGTCGCGGTCTTCATCGACCTGGAGAACCTGGCGCTCGGGGCCGGCGAGAACCTGCCAGGTCAGGCCGACCCGATCCCCTATAAGGCTCTCGAGCTGCTCTGCCGCGACTACGGTAACGCCACGATCCGCCGCGCCTACGCGGACTGGTCCAGGCCCGAGTTCGCCAAGCATCAGCAGAACCTCGCCCAGAACGGGATCACCCTGATCCAGGTCACGAGGTTCGGCGCTCAGCAGAAGAACGCCGCAGACATTCTGATGGCGGTCGATGCCATGGAAGTGCTGATCACCCACCCCGATGTGAGCACGTTCATGCTGGTCGCCGGCGACGGGGACTATTCACCGCTGGTGCAGCGGCTGCGTGAGTTCGGCAAGCGAGTCGTGGGCGTCGGCACCAAGGCGTCGGCAAGCTCCCGGCTGGTGGCGGTCTGCTCCGAGTACAAGTACTGGGGGACGATCGTCGCGGCGGTGAACCCGGACGTCCGGGCCGAGGTAGGGGCGAAGTTTGACATTGCCGACGTGCAGCGGCTGGTGACCGCGGCGATGGAGGAATCCCCTGACTCCTCCGCCACCGGATCATGGCTGAAGAGCAAGATGCTGGCTCTCGATCCGTCCTTCGACGAGCGTAACTACGGCAGCAAAACCTTCCGGGTCCTGCTCAGCCGACTGCCGGAGCTGGTCGAGGTTAACAAGGACCGATCGTCATCGGACATGCTGGTTTCGCTGGTCGCCCCCCGGCCGGACAAGCAGACCACTCCGCGGCGCGGCCGGCCGTCCTAGCGGCCGTCGGCCCCCGGCCGCGGTGCCGCCGCCTCCTGCCCTGGTTTGACCGAGATCGCGAGGGGTTCGAGATCACGAGGGAACGGCCGTAGCGCTTTCCTGGCTGTTCCCGGCGGGACCGAAGATCTGAGAGAGGGCGACGCGTGCGGGTGCCGATCGGCGAGCGAGTGCGTGCGGCACATCTGAGTCACTTCTGCCCCGGCGGCCTCGGGTTCCCGGTGACGTCGCCGAGTACAGCGGGCGTGGACCTGGAGCACGCTCACTTCATCCGGCAGTCGTGGCTTATCGTGGCGGATCACGCGGCCCAGCCGGCCAACAGGATCTGCGCGCGCTGCGCCCAGCCGATAGCGGCTCGCCACGATGTGCGCCGCCGCGTCTGCGGGGACTGGGTGCACGAGAGCTGCCCGCTGGCACCGGGGTAGCGTTCCGCAGGCGCCGCCCTCGGGTGCGCCGCCCTCGGCTGCGCCGGCCCGATCAGTCGGCCTCCGCGGAGCCGGTGAGCCTGAGCCGGCGCTGGGCACGCTGGTAGAACGTGGTGAGGCCCAGCCGGACCACTTGCGCGGCAGCCGGCAGCAAGGTGAGGTCGACGACGTCGCCGGGATGGAGCTGCCCGACGGGCCTGCCGTCCGCCTCCACGGCGAGCTCGCCACTCGCGGCAAGGACGGTGAGGGCGAGCCTCTCGCCGCTGGACAGGAAGAGCGCCCGGTTGAAGGCCGAGTGCGGGGCGACCGGGGTCACGAGGAGGCCTTCCGCCCGGGGCGAGACGATGGGACCGCCGGCCGAGAAGTTGTAGGCAGTCGACCCGGTCGGGGTGGCCACGATGATCGCATCGGCCGCGTAACGGACGAAGGAATGCCCTTCAACCGTCAGTTCCACGACGGCGGTGCCGCCCTGGCCCGGGATGCGGACCAGTGCGATGTCATTGAAGGCGGCGGCGTCCTGGCCGACGAAGGTCGCGCGCACACCGGAGCGTGGTTCTGTCGTATATCGGTGCTCGTCGATGGCCGACAGGGCTCCGGCCAGGTCCGGGACATCTATCTCGGCCAGGAATCCGAGTCGGCCGAGGTTCACGCCGAGCACTGGGGAATGGCTGTCGCGCGACAGCCGCATCGCCCGCAGCATGGTGCCGTCTCCGCCTAGGCTCAGGATGAGATCGGCGCGCTCGACCAGGTACTGCGGGTCAACCGCAGCCGCGTAGCCGTTGATGCGCCCGACCTCGCCGGCCAGGCCGAGAACCTCTACATCGCGGGCATGTGCCCAGCTGGTGATCGTGTCCATCGCGACAGCACAATCCCTGGCCGGATGCAGCACGAGGCCCACCGCGCTGATCATTCCCACGTGACCCTCCTGACGCCTGTCCTTCGGCCGCCCAGCGCGCAGCCGCCCGCCGCGCTGCTCACGGCGGGCTGCCCGTCTCGTCCCGGCCGGCCAGCCGCTGGTAGGCGGGGGTGAGCAGGGCTGCCAGGTCGCTGCCGCGGACCCGGACGCCGGGCGGCTCGAAGGTGCGCAGCAGCAGGTCGGGGGCTGTCTGCGGGGCGGGCGGCAAAGCGCGCAGCCGGGCCGGGCTCATTCCCGCTGACCAGAAGTCGGCCAGGCACTCGGCGAGAGGGCGGTCGGCGATTTCGATCACCGGCTGGCGCGCCTGCGCCGCTCCGGCTGCCCGTCGCCGCAGCGCGGCGAGCAGGTCCTCCTTGGCCCGGCCACGCCAGGCGAGGATGCCGAACGGGTCGAGGTCGAATGCCTCGGCCAGCACGTAGCAGACTGCGGCCAGGTGCTTGCACGGCACTCCCCAGTCAGGACACGAGCAGGACATCTCCATGTCCCGCGCCGAGCGCGGGAACAGCGGGGTGCCGCAGTCGGCGAACACCTCCTCGATTGCCTGCGGCATCTCCCCGGCCAGCAGCTTCGCCCGGAACAGTGCCTGCCCCGCAAGTGCCTGCTCCACCCGCTGCCATTGCGCGGTGGTCAGCGGCAGCAGCTGGATCCGGACCCGGTAGGGGCGGGCGCGCGATCCCTGTACCTGAGCGGTCACATAGCCGGGCGAGATCTCAAAGCCGAGTACCTGGCCGGTCCGGGCATAATTGCGGCCCCGGGCCAGTCTGCTCTTCATGCCGAATGACTCCAGCACGTCGATGAAGCGCCTCGACCACCACTGCTCGCCGATCGCGCCGCGCTTGCTGCGCGCTTTGATGCCGCCCTCGGCCCGGCGCGGCCGGGACGGCTCGTACCAGCGACCGGAGTCGAAGTTGCTCACGGCGCCGCCCGCCTCACTCGGCCACCGCCGCCGGCGACAGCGCGATCACATTGCGCAGTTCCGCTACGGAGAGCTCCGTAAGCCAGCCCTCGCCGGTGCCGACAACCCGCTCCGCGAGCGCTTTCTTCTCCTCGATCATGGCGTCGATCCGTTCCTCGAGCGTGCCGACGCAGACGAACTTGCGCACCTGCACGTCCTTGCGCTGCCCGATCCGGAAAGCCCGGTCGGTCGCCTGGTCTTCCACGGCGGGGTTCCACCAGCGGTCGATGTGGATCACATGGCTGGCGGCCGTCAGGTTCAGCCCGGTGCCGCCCGCCTTCAGGGAGAGCAGGAACACCGATGGTTCCGTTATGTCCTGAAATTGCGAAACCAGGGCATCACGCTGCTTCTTCGGCGTGCCGCCATGCAGGTAGAGAACCGGGCAGCCGAGGCGGCTCGCCAGGTAAGGCTGCAGCATCCGGCCGAATTCCGCGTACTGCGTGAAGCACAGCGCCTTGTCGCCCTCGGCAATCACCTCGTCGCAGATCTCCTCGAGCCGGGCCAGCTTCCCGGACCGGCCGTCCAGCCGGGAGCCGTCACCCAGCAGGTGCGCAGGATGGTTGCAGACCTGCTTGAGCTTGGCCATCGTGGCCAGCACCAGGCCGCGGCGCTCGATGCCGTCGGGGGCGGCCTCGATCTTCGCGAGCATGTCCGCCACGGTCGCCTGATAGAGCGACGCCTGCTCCGGGGTCAGGTTGCACCAGATCTTCATCTCCAGCTTGTCCGGCAGATCGGAGATGATTGTCCGGTCGGTCTTCAGGCGGCGGAGGATGAACGGGCCGGTGATCCGCTTCAGCCTCTCGGTTGCCTCGGCATCGCCGTTGCGCTCGATGGGGACGGCGAAACTGGTGCGGAATCGCTCCGCCGGGCCGAGCAGGCCCGGGCTGGTGAATTCCATGATTGACCACAGCTCAGTGAGCCGGTTTTCCACCGGAGTGCCGGTCAGCGCAATCCTGGAGTCAGCCGGGAGCGCGCGCACGGCCTGTGCCTGGCGGGTGGCGGCGTTCTTGATGTTCTGCGCCTCGTCGCACACCACCCGTGCCCAGCGGATTTCGCTCAGTGCCTCGCGGTCGCGGGCGGCCAGACCGTACGTGGTGATGACCAGGTCGGCATCGCTGAGCGCCCTGGTGAGCTCTTCGCCGGTCAGCCGGTCCGTGCCATGGTGCACGTGCACCTTCAGTAGCGGCGTGAAGCGCGCCGCCTCCTGTTCCCAGTTGCCGACCAGTGACATCGGACATATCAGCAGTGTGGGCCCAGTCCGGATGTCGTCGCGGGCCGTTTCGCGCTCGTGCGCCATGAGCCCGAGCAACTGGATCGTCTTACCGAGACCCATCGAATCCGCGAGAACTCCGCCTAGCCCCAGGTTGCCGAGGAACGACATCCAGGCCAGACCGCGTTCCTGGTAGGGCCGCAGCTCGCCGCGGAATGTGGCCGGGGTACCGACCGGAGCGAGCCGCTGGTCAGCCTGACCGGACAGCAGGTCGCCAAGCCAGCCGTCGGCGTCCACCTGGACGACCGGAAGGTCATCCTCAGTGCCGTGCAGCCCGGCGAGGAGCGCGTCGGCGGAGCTCATTGTCCCGGTCGTGCCCCGCTCGAGGAATTTCAGGGCAGCCTGCAGGTGCCGGTCATCGAGTTCCACCCACTGGCCGCGCAGCCGGACCAGGGGAACCTTGAGCCTGACCAGCTCCGCCAGCTCCGCCGGGTCGATTGCCTCCTCGCCTACTGCCAGGTCGTAGCGGAAATCGACCAGGTCACCGAGGCCGAAACCGGGTTTGCTGGCGCTGGCGCCCGCCGTGCGTTTGGTCCTGGTGGTGATCTTCAGGCCCAGCCGGGACCTGCGCACCCAGTCCGGCAGCAGCACGCCGAAGCCTGCCCCGGACAGCAGCGGGCCGGTCTCGCGCAGGAACGCCAGCGCTCCGGCGGTATCAAGGATCACCGCCTCCGGGGCCGCCGTCCGCAGCCCGCGATCAAGCTGCGGGAAGAGCCTGCTGGCGGCGCCCAGGCCGGCGAGCAGTTCCTCTTCCGGGTGCCGGATCCCTGCGGCGGCCCAGCCGGCCGCCGCGGCGGACCAGATGTCGGCGGCGGACAGCATCAGGCTGGGGTCATCCGTCGACTGCAGCGCGAACTCGACCCGCCACTGCGCCGCGGCGTCCGCAGGTACGGAGGCAGCGGCACCGTCCGGCGCAGCCTCGGCCGAATCGGTTCCGGCTGGCTCGGCACCGTCCGGCGCAGCACTGTCCGCAGCGTTACGCGGCTCCACCAGCCGGAAGCAGGTACGGACCGGGCCGGCGGGAGCCTGGGCCGCGCTGCGCCACGCCTCAAGGCCTGCGGCGAGGTCCGCTGCCTCGCCCTCATCTTCGCCAGTCAGCACCGGCACAGACGGATCGGCGCCCGTCAGCGCGAGCGTCCAGCGCTCGGCGACCGGGACACGGGCCCCGCGGCGGGCGCGTCTGGCCGGCAGCAGTCCGAATCCGGGATCACGACCGAGCCTGACGCGAACCGCAGCGTCAGTGAGCTCGTCGAGGGCCCCGGTCAGTACGCTGCCCGACGGAACTCCGTCGGCATCGGTGGCCCGGCAGAGCGGCGGCATCGCCGTGGCAAGCTCCCGCGCCCGCCGCGCGTCAGCGCCCGACAGCACCGCGCGCCAGCGGGCCGCGTAGCCACCGTCCTGGCCGGCCGTCAGCGCAGGCAGGACGCGCCCGCGGGCGGCCAGGTCTGCGGCCAGCCGGGCCAGCGCGGCTAGGTAGGTCACCGAGCCGCCGGGCGCCGTGGTCGAGGGCAGCGCGCCCGGCTCGCCGAGCGCGCCAAGCAGGTCAAGGGCAGCGGCAGGCTCGAAGATCAGCGCGGGCAGCCGCCACGCGGCGAGCACCGCGCGTCCGGCCGGCGCCCCCGGCTCCCCGGCTGGCTCCCTGGTCAGGGCGGGCGAGGCCAGCGGGCCCTCTTCCGTGCTCGGCAGCCGCAGGGTCAGCTCGTCGTCAGTGGCCTTGCGGGCCAGATCGCCGCAGGGGTCGGGTAGCTCGGCCACCGCATCGGCGAGCATCGGCTGGGCAGCGGCGAACGGGTGCGGCCTCGGGGCGCGCGACGGGCGGCCAGGACGCGGCTCGACGCCGGCCGGGCCATCGGAGTCCTCGCCCCATAGGTGCAGCGCACCGTAGGCCCAGACTCCGTGCATTACCAGCATGACCAACACTCCTGCAGCGACCCGTGACACCTGCTCTGCACGCTAGCAACGGGCCCCGTCACTGCGCTCGGCAAAGCGCCCGGCCGGCGCCGTCCTGACCCGCCGCAAAGCGCCTGACCGCGCGCCAGCCGTCGCGAACGGGCCGGGCGACGCGGCGGACGGACATCAGGCTACGAAAGGCTCGGCGCCCGAGTCGGTGACCATCGGCCGGCCGGCGACGGCCCAGTCCTGCATGCCGCCCGCGACGTTGATCGCCCGCCAGCCGGCGCCCGCCAGCGCCTGCGCCGCCCGGCCAGACCGGCCCCCGGACCGGCAGATTACGTAGATGTCGCGGCCCTGCGGGATCTCGGCCGCGCGGGCCCCGAGCTGACCGAGCGGGATGTGCCGGGCGCCCGGCGCGTGACCCGCCGCCCACTCGTCGTCCTCGCGCACGTCGAGCAGCCAGGCATCATCAGGCACACCCGCGGCCGGCGCCCCGGGAGGCATTTCCGCCATGTCGATCACCGATCCCCTCGTGTCGTAGCGGCTGCCTGCGCACTTGTACCCGCGACACTATGAGTACTTCTGCTCGGGCGTTGCGCCGCCTGGCCGACGGCGATACGGATATGAGCACTCCACTGCACCCGCATCTGACCACCGGCTTCTACATCCAGGCAATGGTCTCGTTCGGCGCGTCCATCACCGCCGTGGGCCGCGGGATCGCCTGCCTGCCTGTCAGCACCCGGGTCCGCGCTTCCTGACCGTCGCGATCCTGTACACGGTGACGTCGGCCTTCACCCTCGCCAACATGCGCGCGCGACCGGCAGGACGAGCCGGCTGTCGTCAGCCGGGTCGACCAGGCCAGGCTCGACAAGCTGCTGGCCGACCACGACCTGCTCCGGATGGACGTCAGCTGACCGGCTCAGAATGCGGTGCCCGAGCCCCCGGTACCGCGACCGAATGCATCGCCGGGACCCGCGCCGCCGCTGGCCGGCTCCTCGGCGGACGCGGCGGCCTGCGCCGGGTCAGCCGCGCCGTCGGCCCTGCTGCCAGCACCGGGGCCGGGGCCGCTGGAGACCTTCCGCAGGTGCTTGGCCATCGACCGGAACACGAAGAACAAGACGACGCCCATGCCGAAGACCACGAGGAAGCCGAGCGTGCCCGGCGCGTCAGCGCCTGACGCTGCAAGTACAGTCACGTCTTCACCCTCTCCCGGACTCCGGCAAACAAATCCTCCTCCGGCTTGTCAGTATCCACCAATGACCTGGCCAGATGAAAGTCCTCAGTCGACCAGGCCGCTCGCTGGACATCAACCGGGCAGCCGAACCAGTGGCCGTCCGGATCAATCTGGGTGGCGTGCGCGAGCAGCGCCTGGTCACGGATCTTGAAGAACTCGCCGCACGGCACCCTGGTCGTTATCTCCAGCTCGTCCTGGCGCGGGCCGTCCGCCCAGTGCTGCAGCCGCTCCGCATACGGCGACTCGAGGCCACGGCGCTCCAGCTCCTGATGCAGCGCCGCGAACCGGGCCTGGTGGAAGGTGGCGAAGTAGTAAAGCTTGAGCGGCTGCCAGGGCTCCCCGCAGCCAGCGTAGCGATCGGGATCGGCGGCTGCCTCGAATGCCCGCACTGCGACCTGGTGAGCCTTGATGTGATCGGGATGCGGATAGCCGCCGTTCTCGTCATAGGTCAGCATGACGTGCGGCCGGAATGCGCGCACCGCGCGCACCAGCGGCGCAGCCGCGTCCGCCAGCGGCTCGAGCGCGAAGCACCCGGCGGGCAGCGGCGGCGGCGGGTCGCCCTCGGGCAGGCCGGAATCGACAAAGCCAAGAAACTGCTGCTGCACGCCGAGGATATCGCGGGCCCTGGCCATCTCGGCCCGCCGCACCGCAGCCAGGTCCGCCCGGACCTCCGGCCGGTCCATCGCCTTGTTCAGGATGTCGCCCCGCTCGCCTCCGGTCAGCGTGCAGACGAGCACCGACGCGCCCTCCCTGGCGTACCGGGCCGTCGTCGCAGCGCCCTTGCTCGACTCGTCATCGGGATGCGCGTGCACTGCCATCAGCCGCAGCGCGGCTGACTCGGCACATGCGGTGTCGCCAGCCGCAGCCGCGGGGAGGCCGGCGGCGGTCGGATCGGAGCTCACGGCGGACAAAGAAAGATCCCCTCGGTGGCTATGCACGGACAAAAGCGGCATTGCGCTGAGCACGGTGACCGGTTTTGGCCGCGCCCCTGGCAGTGCCAGGAAGTCATTGTGCAGCACAACACGGCAGGCCAGGGTGCGAATTCCCGGCTACCGGGCAGCCGGTTGCGCACCGATTTCGACTGCGCTGTGCCATTGACAGGCTCGATCCACTCACCGAGCCTTGTTAGCCTCAAGGTTTACCTCAACGGGCCTGGCAGGGCCCGGCGGGGAAAGAGCTTCCGTCCATGCAAGGAGTTTCCGTGACTGAGACCCGCGACGACACCGTCACCTGGCTTACTCAGGAGGCGCATGACCGGCTCAAGGCAGAGCTGGATTACCTCTCGGGTGCGGGTCGTGTCGAGATCGCCAAGAGGATCGAGGCCGCCAGGGAAGAGGGCGACCTGAAGGAGAACGGCGGCTACCATGCGGCCAAGGATCAGCAGGGCATGCAGGAGGCCCGGATCCGCCAGCTCAATCAGATCCTGCAGAACTCGCGGGTCGGCGAGCCGCCGCGCACGGAAGGCGTGGTCGGTCCTGGCATGACCGTCACCGTCCGGTTCGGCGGCGATGACGACGAGGTGACGTTCCTGCTCGCCTCGCGCGAGGAGAGCGGCACCCCGATCGACGTGTACTCGCCCCGGTCACCGCTGGGCAGCTCCATCACCGGCAAGAAGGTCGGCGAAACCGCCACCTACACGATGCCGAACGGGCGCGCCGCCACCGTCGAGATCCTCGAGGCCGTCCCCTACGCGGGGATGTGACGGGCACAGCCGGCCGGGCTCCTGCACGAGCGTGGCGGGTACCGCGATCATCGCGGTACCCGCCACGTGCTGTCCGGGGCCGTTGCGCCAGCAGCGCGGCGGCTGCGCGCCGATCAGTGCACGAGTTCCTGAGCCGGGGCCGCCGCCTCGCCGGACGGCTCGGCCCGGCCGCGCAGCGGGATCTCCTTGATGCAGCAGGCGAGCACGAAGACCGCTACGGAGGCCGGCAGCGCCCACAGGAACACGCCGTCGACCGCATGGCTGATCGCGTAGAACACCCCGTCGCGGATCACCGCAGGCAGGTGGTTGACCGTAGCCGGGTCCACCTGGCCGCCTGCTGCGCTGACATGCGCTCCCGGCAGCCGCGCACTGAGCGCCGCGGTCAGCCGCCTGGTGAAGATCGCACCGAACATGGCCACCCCGATGGAACCGCCGATCTGCTGGAAGAACGCCCGCGAGCTGCTGGCCACGCCCATGTCGCGCGGGCTGACGCTGTTCTGCGCGATCAGCGTGGTGATCTGCATCAGGAAGCCCATGCCGATGCCCAGCACGACAAAGTACATGCCGGAAGTCAGCCGGGAGGTGTCCGGGCCCAGGTGGGTCAGCAGGTACATGCCGACCGCCATGATGGCGCCGCCGATGATCGGCAGGATCTTGTACCGCCCGCTCCTCGAGGTGACCTGCCCGGCGATCAGCGACGTGACCGTGGAGCCGAGCATCAGCGGGATCAGCATCAGCCCGCTGCCGGTCGCCGAGGCGTGCTGCACGGTCTGCTGGTACAGCGGCAGGAACGTCAGCGCCCCGAACATCGACAGGCCGAGCAGGAAGCTCATCGAGCTGGCCAGCGAGAAGTTCCGGTTGCGGAACACGTGCAGCGGCAGCACCGGCTCCGCGGCCCTGGCCTCGACCCAGAAGAACGCGGCGACGGCCGCGGCGGCGACGGCGCCCAGCACCATGATCTGCGCCGAGCCCCACGCGTACTGCGTGCCGCCCCAGGTGGTCAGCAGCACGATCGCGGTCGCCCCGACGGCGATCACGGCGGCGCCCGGATAGTCGATCTTGTGCGGCACCCGCAGCCGGGGCACGTGCAGGGTGACCGCCAGGTAGGCCAGCGCGGCGCCGCCGACCGGCATGTTGATGTAGAAGATCCAGCGCCAGGACAGGCTGTCGGTGATGTAGCCGCCGACCAGCGGGCCGGCGATCATGGCGAGCATCATCGCCGCCATCATGTAGCCCATGTACTTGCCGCGCTCGCGCGGCGACACCAGGTCTCCGATGGTGGCCAGCGCCCCGACCATGAGGCCGCCCGCGCCAAGACCCTGCAAGGCACGGAACGCGATCAGCTGGTCCATCGACTGCGACAGGCCCGACAGCGCGGAGCCGATGAGGAAGATCACGATGGCGATCACCAGCCACCGCTTGCGGCCGTACTGGTCGCCGAGCTTGCCGTAGAGCGGGGTGGTGATCGTGGACGCCAGCACGTACGCGGTCACGACCCAGGACAGGTGCTGCAGCCCGCCGAGGTCACCGACGATGCGCGGCAGCGCCGTGGAGACGACGAGCTGGTCGAGCATCGCGAGGATGATCGCGAGCAGCAGCCCCGGCAGCACGATCACGATCTCGCGATGGCGCGCGGCCGCGGTCGCCGCCTCCGCTGCGCCGGCCGGCCCGGCTGGGGCGGGGCTTGTCTCTGCCATGGTCGGATTCCTTGTGTCCGCGTCCGTCCCGGCATCCGGCAAGGTGATGCTTCTTCTCAACCTACTTGCCGACCGGCTAGCATCCGTCTGGAGCAGGGTAGGCTGCTTACTAACCGGCCGTCAAGTAGGTTTCCCGGCAGCGACGAGGCATGGCGCAGGGGACGATGAGCGAGGCAGCAGCGCGCGGCACCGACACGCGGGCGCGCATCCAGCAGGTCGCAGTCGAGCTGTTCGCTGAGCAGGGTTACGAGAAGACGTCGCTGCGCGAGATCGCCGAGCGGCTCGCGGTCACCAAGGCTGCCCTGTACTACCATTTCAAGTCGAAGGAAGACATCGTCGCGAGCCTGGTCGAGGACTACTTCGGCCAGGTCGACGCGCTGATCGGCTGGGCCCGGGCCCAGCCGGGCTCGGCGGGTACGCGCGCCGAGATCCTCCGGCGCTATGTGTCCATCGTGGCCGAGGGCGACGAGGTTTTCCGGATGCTGCACCAGAACCAGGCGGCCGTCAACACCCTGGCCTCGGCCAAGGGCAGGGGCGAGCTGTTCCGGGAGCGGCTGACCGCGCTGACCGAGCTGCTCACCGGCCCGGATGCGCCGCTGCCCGACCGGCTGCGGGCGGTGATGGCGCTGGGCGGGGTGAGCGTCGGCTGGATGTTCTTCGCCGGCCAGGTGACCGACCGCGGCGAGCTGGCCGGGGCCGTCCTGGAGATCGCCAGCCAGATCGCCGGCGTCACCCAGCCGGTGTCATAACCCCCCCTGAGCGACGTGGATGCCCGTCTACTGCTGCCATGGCGACAGTAGACGGGCATCCATGTCCTTCGTCTGGTTGGTTACCGGGCCTCGGGCCGGGCGCGGGCTGCGGCCCGGACCAGCGGCAGCACCCGGTACCTGACCGGCGCGGCCAGCGCGATCACCGTGGAGGTCCGCAGCACGCCGGGCACGTCGACGATCGCGTCGACCACTCGCTGCAGATCGGCATTGGTGCGCGCCACCACCCGGCAGAGCATGTCGCCCGGCCCGGTGATGGTGTGCACCTCGAGTACCTCGGCGATGAGCGCGAGCCGCTCGGCGACCTGATCGTGGCCGCCCGCCTGGCGGATCTCCAGCGTCACGAAGGCAGTGACGCCATGGCCTACCGCGGCCGGGTCGATGTCGGGCCCGTACCCGTTGATCACACCGCGAGCCTGGAGCCGGTCAAGCCGGGTCTGAACAGTCCCGCGTGCCACCCGAAGCCGCCGCGAGGCCTCCAGGATCCCGACTCTCGGCTCGGCAGTCAGCAGTTCGATCAGTCGTGCATCGAGGTCGTCGATCAACTCCCGGCTCCCGTTCAGACTGCACATAACTTCCAGCCGAGCCTGCGTCATCCTCTGCAAATTGTCTAGGACTTAGTCCATCGGTTGCGCATCTTGCCTGACCGGCACATGCTGCCAGGAACTCCGCATCCAGAAAAGCTCCGCATCCAGAGGAGCACTGCACCGAGGAGAGGAGCCACCGTGATGGCAGCCGAAGCAGCGCTGAGCCCGCAGCAGGCGACCGACGAGTTCCCGGTCACCGGCATGGACGCAGCGGTCTTCGCCGTGGGCAACGCGCGGCAGGCCGCGCACTTCTACTCGACCGCATTCGGCATGCGCTGGGTGGCCTACCGCGGACCGGAGACCGGCTGCCGAGATGAGGCGGCTTACGTGCTCGAGTCGGGCAATGCCCGTTTCGTCGTGCGCGGCCCCGTCCGCTCCGGCACCGCGCTTGCCAGCCACGTCACCGCGCACGGAGACGGTGTGATCGACCTGGCCATCGGCGTGCCGTCGGCCGAGGCAGCCTACGACTACGCGATTGCCCACGGCGCCCGGGCAGCTGACGAGCCGCGGGTGGCCGAGGACGCCCACGGCAAGGTGGTGCTCGCGTCCATCGCCGCCTACGGGGACACCATCCACACCCTGGTCGAGCGGGCCGGCTACTCCGGGCCCTACCTGCCGGGCTACGTCGCCGCGCAGCCGCTCGTCAGCTCGCCGGCCAGGCCGTTCTTCACCGAGATCGACCACTGCGTCGGCAACGTCGAGCTCGGCAAGATGGACGGGTGGGTCGGTTTCTACCGCCAGGTTATGGGCTTCACGAACATGAAGGAGTTCGTCGGCGACGACATAGCCACCGAGTACTCAGCGCTGATGAGCAAGGTGGTGGCCGACGGCAGCCGCAAGGTCAAGTTCCCGATCAACGAGCCTGCCGCGGGCAAGCACAGGTCGCAGATCGACGAATACCTGGAGTTCTACGGCGGCCCCGGCGTCCAGCACGTCGCGCTGGCTACCGACGACATTGTGGCCGGAGTGCGCGGCATGCGGGCAGCCGGGGTGGCGTTCCTCGACACGCCGGACAGCTACTACGACGATCTCGGCCAGTGGGCCGGCGACACCCGGGTACCACTGGGCGAGCTGCGCGAGCTGAAGATCCTGGCCGACCGGGACGAGGACGGGTACCTGCTGCAGATCTTCACCGCGCCCGTGCAGGACCGGCCGACCGTGTTCTTCGAGCTGATTGAGCGGCACGGCTCGCAGGGGTTCGGCAAGGGCAACTTCAAGGCGCTGTTCGAGGCGATCGAGCGCGAGCAGGCCCGCCGCGGCAACCTGTAGGCGTTGCGGATGGGCTGCAGCCTCGTCCCGGCGGACGGTAGCCTCATCCCGGCGGAAATCTGCCGCTGCTTAAAGGGATTCATGTGTTGCTGACGGCTGACGGTAATTAAGCGCTGCCCGGCGGGTGGCCGCCCGCAGGGCAGGAACGCGCGCGCTACCCGCAGCCCTACGGCTCAGCCGGGCAGCAGCCCGGCCCTCCCGGCTACCCGCAGCCGTACCAGCAGTACCCGGGGCAAGGCAACGCATACGCCGCGGCGAAGGACCCCGCCCTCGGCGAATGGTGGCGGCGGCTGCTGGCCTGGATCATCGACTCGGTCATCATCGCGATCGTCATCGGCCTGCTCTGGACGCCGGCGATCATCTCGTTCGTGCACAAGATCCGGCACATCAACAACCTGTACGGCGACGTCAATTCGGCAGCCAGGCAGACCGCCCTCAACAATGCGGCGGGCAGCCTGGGCGGCTCGTTCCTGCTCCTGGGCCTCGCCGGAATTGTCATCGCCTTCTGTTACTACTGGCTGCAGCACGCCGCCCGGGGAAAGACGCCGGGCAAGCGCGCGCTGGGCATCCGGGTCGTCACGGCGGACACCAGGTCGAAGATCAGCTACGGCGCGTCGGCGGGCCGGGAGGCGGTATTCCAGCTGTGCCCGCTGGTCCCGCTTGCCGGCTCAATCTTCTTCCGTTCCTCGGCAACCTGTGGCTCACCTGGGATCCGCGCCGCCAGTGCCTGCACGACAAGGCCGCGAGGACGATCGTCATCAAGGACCACGCAGTCAGCTGAGGGCAGCCGCGCCTGGCCTGCTGGCAAGCTAGCTGAACCTCAGCTTGTAGCCGGCCTGGCGCAGCTGGCCGATCACTGAATCGCAGTGACCGGGACCCCTGGTCTCCACCTGCAGCAGGACCTCGACCTCGTCCACATGCAGGTGCGGGGTGAACCGCTCGTGCACGACGTCGAGCACATTGGCGCCCAGGCCCGCCAGCTCCGACAGCAGGGTGGCGAGCGCGCCGGGCTGATCAGGCAGGCTGCACCGGAAGGTGAGATAGCGGCCCGCGGCGGCCAGCCCGTGCCGCAGCAGCTTGGACAGCAGCAGCGGGTCGATGTTGCCGCCGGAGAGGATGGCCACGACCGGCGGCTCGAACGCCTGCGGATGCTCGAGCAGTGCGGCGACGCCCGCGGCACCGGCCGGCTCGACGACCTGCTTGGCGCGCTCCAGGCAGATCAGCAGCGCCCTGGACAGATTCTCCTCCGAGACCGTCACGACCCGGCCGGCGAGCGCGGCCATGATCTCGACGGCCAGGGCGCCCGGCCTGGCAACCGCGATGCCGTCCGCCATCGTCGGCCCCGAGGCCACCGTGACCGGATGCCCCGCCCTGATCGAGGCGGGGAACGGCGCGACGGCTTCGGCCTGCGCACCGACCACCCGGATCGACGGGTCCGCGCCCCGCATCGCCACGGCCACCCCGGCGGCCAGGCCGCCGCCGCCGACCGGCACCGCGACCGTGCGCACCGCGGGGCACTGCTCGATGATCTCCAGGCCCGCCGTGCCCTGGCCCGCGACGATGTCACGGTGCTCGAACGGGTGGATGAAGACCGACCCGTTCTCCTGCGCCAGCTCCCTGGCCCGGCCGAGCGCGTCCTCCACCGTCCTGCCGTGCAGGATGATCTCGGCACCGTAAGACCGGGTAGCCGCGATCTTGGGCAGCGGCGCGCCCTCGGGCATGACCACCGTTGCCTTGGCGCCGAGCAAGGTCGCCGCGAAGGCCACGCCCTGGGCATGGTTTCCCGCGCTGGCGGCAACAACCCCGCGGCCGCGCTCGGCGCCGGTCAGCCGGGAAATGCGGACATACGCTCCGCGGGCCTTGAACGATCCGGTCCGCTGCAGATTCTCGCATTTGAGGTAGACGGGACCGCCGACATGCTCGGACAGCATCCACGAGTGCAGCATCGGGGTCTGCAGAGTGATCCCCCGCAGCACCTCGCGGGCCTGCGCCACATCATCGGGGCCGAGCATGGCAGACGTCATCGTCATGACAGCAGGACCGCAGTTGTCATGCCAAGAGTGTCGCACTGCCGCGCCAGTGCCCGGCCCGGCGGCCGGGCTCGCCAGCGGCCAGCTCAGCCGCCTGCCCAGTAGCGCTCGGGTACGAAGATCAGCGCGGCCGCACCCACCAGCCCGGCGCTCTGGCCCAGAGCCGCAGGCACCACCCTGACCTGGCGGGCAAAGTGCATCTTGGCGTGCGCGCGCAGCGCCTCCTCCAGCGGGTCAAACAGCAATGCCCCGGCCTGGGACAGCCCGCCGCCGACCGAGACCACTTCCAGATCGCACAGGTGCGTGGCCGACGCGATGGCAATGCCGAGCGCCCGGCCCGCCCGGCGCAGCGCGGCCTGACCCACCGCGTGGCCTTGCGCACCGTCGTCGGCGAGGTCCTTGGCAGTAGCGCCGGCCTGACCTGGCCGCCAGCCCTCGCCCTGCGCCCAGGTGACGAGCGCCGGACCGCGGGCGATCGCCTCCAGACAGCCGAACCCGCCGCACGTGCAGACGGGACCATCCGCCGGGTCCACGACCACGTGGCCGATATGCCCGGCGTTGCCGGAGGCGCCCTTGACCAGGTGACCGTCCAGGATGAGCCCGCCGCCGACGCCGGTCGAGACCACCATGCCCAGGACATTGCTCGAGCCCTGACCCGCGCCGCGCCAGTGCTCGGCGGCCACCATGCAGATCGCGTCGTTGTGCAGCCGTACCGGAATTCCGCTGAAGCGCTCAGCCAGCCGGTCGCGCAGCGGGAAGGCGCGCCAGGCGGGAATGTTCAGCGGCGACACCCGGCCGGCCGGCCACTCCATCGGGCCGCCGCAGCCGCAGCCGACGCCCGCCAGCTCGGCGGCACCGCGGACGCCCGCCGTCCGCAGTACCTGCGTGATCTGCGCGTCCAGCGTCCGCCAGAGCTGCTCAGCGTCAAGATCACGCGGCGTCGGCCGGTGCGCCGAGGTGATCAGACGGCCGCCGGGATCGGCTACGCCGACGGCGAGCTTGGTGCCGCCGACGTCGACTGCCAGGGCCGGGCGCGCATCCCCCATCGGGGCCTCCAAAGGTACGGCCATCGCCGCGATCGACATAGTGTCGAGGTGTGCAGCCTACGAGCCAGAACCAGCCAGCGACCGTCCGGCGCGCATCTTCCCCCCCGCCAGCTTCAGGCACTCTCGGTGAGCTCCGGGCCAGCGGTCATGAATACCAGACCGTCAAGGCCGAGATCCGGCGCAACCTGCTGGCGCGGATGCGCGCCGGTGACGACGCGTTTCCTGGCATCATCGGCTTCGGCCAGACGGTCCTGCCGCATCTGGAGCGCGCGCTGATCGCCGGGCACGACGCGATCCTGCTGGGCGAGCGCGGCCAGGGCAAGACCCGGCTGATCAGGACGCTGACCGGGCTGCTTGACGAGTGGACGCCCGCGGTGGCCGGCTGCGAGATCAACGACCACCCGTATGCACCAGTCTGCGCGCGCTGCCGCCGGCTGGCAGCCGAACAGGGCGACGACCTGCCCATTACCTGGCGCAATCGCGGCGACCGCTATGGCGAGAAGCTCGCCACGCCCGATACCAGTGTCGGCGACCTGATCGGCGACATCGACCCGGTAAAGGTCGCCGAGGGCCGGACGCTCGGCGACCCCGAGACGATCCACTACGGCCTGGTGCCGCGGACTAACCGCGGCATCTTCTGCCTGAACGAGCTGCCCGACCTCGCGGAGCGGATCCAGGTGGCACTGCTCAACGTGCTGGAGGAGCGCGACATCGGGGTCCGCGGCTATGCCCTGCGGCTGCCGATGGACCTGGTGCTCGTCGCGAGCGCCAACCCGGAGGACTACACCAACCGGGGCCGGATCATCACGCCGCTGAAAGACCGGTTCGGCGCGGAGATCCGCACGCACTACCCCGTTTCGCTGGACTCGGAGCTTGACCTGATCCGGCAGGAGTCGCAGACCGCCTGGGACGGGCATGAGCCCGGCGCGGTGCTGCCCGACCACCTCGTGCAGATCATCGCGCGGTTCACCCGGCTGGTGCGGGCCTCGCCGGCGGTGGACTCCCGCTCCGGGGTGTCCGCCCGGTTCGCGATCGCGGCCGCCGAGGCCGTCGCCGCCTCCGCAGTCAGGCGCGCGGCCATCACCGGCGAGGATCAGCCGGTGGCCCGGGTCTGTGATCTGCCGGCGATCGTGAGCACGCTGCGCGGCAAGGTCGAATTCGAGGTCAGCGAGGAGGGCCGGGAACAGGAAGTGCTCGATCACCTGCTGCGCCGGGCCATCGCCGACACCTTCCGCGCCAGTCTCGGCAACGCGGACCTGACCGGCCTGCTGGCCAGGTTCGAGGAGGGCGGCACCGTCGAGTCAAGCGACCTGCTCCCCGCGGCCGACCTGCTCCGCCGGATCGGCGAGGTACCGGGCCTGGCCAGGATCATGGACCGGCTGCACATGGACGGCAGCGAGTCCCTAGGCCAGGCAGCGGCCGCGCTCGAGTTCGCGCTGGAGGGGCTGTACCTGATGCGGCGCCTGTCGAAGGACGTGGTGGCCGGGGGCGCGGTCTACCGCACCTAGGTCCGCGGCAGCGGGCTGGATCAGCGGCAGCGATCCCGCAGGTTCCGGGTTTCGGCGGAAGGGAGGCGGCAGTGGCAGGCGGCTACCGGTACGGGCCGTATCACGACGGGCCCGACCCGCTCGAGCCCCCCTATGACGTGCGCGGCGCCGTGGATGAGCTCGGCGACTCGGTGCTGGATGGCACGGACCCCGAAAGCGCGCTGCGCGAGCTGCTGAGGAAGGGCATGTCCGGCCACCGCGGCCTGGACGACCTGCTCCGCCGGATCCGGGACCGGCAGCGCGAGCTGCGCGGCAAGGGGCGCCTGGACGGCATTCTCGAGCAGGTCAGGGCGCTGCTTGACACCGCGATGGGACAGGAGCGCGCCGAGCTGTTCCCCGACCCCAGTGATCAGGCGCGGATGCGCGAGGACGAGCTGGACTCGGTGCCCGCCGACACCGCGCAGGCGATCCGCCAGCTAGCGGACTACGAGTGGCAGTCCGCCGCGGCCAGGCAGACCTTCGGGCAGCTGAAGGACCTGCTGCGGCAAGAGGTGCTGGACAGCCAGTTCCGCGGCATGAAAGAGACCCTGGCGCAGCCCGATCCCGAGGCGATGCAGCGGGTCAAGGACATGATGGCCGCGCTGAACAGGATGCTCGATGCTGATGCCCAGGGCACGCACACCCAGCAGGACTTCGATGACTTCATGGCGCAGTACGGCGAGCTGTTCCCCGACTCGCCGCAGGATCTCGAGGAACTCGTCGACTCGCTGGTCCGCCGGATGTCGGCCGCGCAGCGGCTGCTCAACTCGCTGACTGACTCGCAGCGCGACGAGCTGTCCGGCCTTATGTCGCAGACGCTGGAGGGCGCCGGCCTCGCCGCGGAGATGTCCAGGCTGGCCGACGCGCTGCGAGCCCGGCGCCCCGATATGGACGCCGATGGCCGGCCTGGCGCCCGGATGAACGGCGCGGAGCCGCTCGGCCTCAGCGATGCCACGACCGCGCTCTCCGAGCTCGCCGATCTTGCCGAGCTGGAAGATGCCCTGCGCCAGGATTACCCCGGCGCTCGGCTAGACGATGTCGACGAGGAGGCGATCAGGCGGGCGCTGGGCCGCCAGGCGGTCGACGACATGGAGGCGCTTCGGCAGATCGAGCGGGAACTCGAGCGCCAGGGATACCTGCAGCGCAGCGACGGCAAGCTGGAGCTCACCCCGAAGGCGGTCCGGCGGCTGGGCGAGACCGCGCTGCGCCGGGTTTTCGCCCGGCTGCCCGAGGGCAGCCACGGCGATCACGACCAGCGCGAGGCCGGGCAGGCGGGCGAGTACACCGGAAGCACGCGGCGCTGGCAGTTCGGCGACGAGCAGGCCATCGACACGGCGGCAACCGTCCGCAATGCCCTGCTGCGCGACGGACTGCCCGCCGGGCAGGACTCCCCGGAGCAGGCGCTGGCGGGCCGGCTGCCGCGGGTCCGGCTGTCGGTCAGCGACTTCGAGGTCGGTGAGACAGAAAGGCGCACCTCGGCGGCCGTCTGCCTGCTCGTCGACCTGTCCTATTCCATGGCATTGCGTGGCACCTGGGGAGTGGCCAAGCAGACCGCGCTCGCCCTGCACGCGCTGGTGCGCAGCCGCTACCCGCAGGACGCAATTCAGGTAATCGGGTTCTCGAACTACGCGCGCGTCCTGCAGGAGACCGATCTGGCCGGGCTCGGCTGGGACATGGTGCAGGGCACCAACCTGCACCATGCGCTTGTGCTCGCCGGGCGGTTCCTGGACCGCCGGCCTGAGCACAACCCGGTCGTGCTGGTCGTCACCGACGGCGAGCCCACCGCGCACCTGCGCAGGGATGGTCAGTCCTGGTTCGACTGGCCTCCCTCACCCGAGACCCTGGAACTGACGATGGCCGAGGTCGACAAGATGACCCGGCGCAAGGCCACCCTGAACGTCTTCATGCTCGCCGATGACGAGCGGCTGACAGCCTTCGTCGAGGAGGTCGCCCGGCGCAACGGCGGCCGGGTACTGCGCGCGATGCCGGAGAGCCTGGGCGAATACGTGGTCCGGGACTTCATCAGGTCGCGGCGCCAGAACGGCCGGTAGGATTTCACGCATTTCGCATTTGATGACCGGTGATCCCGCCCGTGACGTAGTAGTCTTCACGGGCGGGTCCGCTCGGCGCTCGCTGCTAGTGATCAATCTCAAGGGAGTACGCGTGAGTTCTGCAAGTACGTCCGGCGGCGCCCCGGCCGGCAGGCGTCCGATAACAATCGTCATAGCGGTGATCGGGATAATCGGCATCATCGTCGGGCTTCTGTACCTGTTTGCGGGAAACTCGCTGCCCGCCTTCATGGTGAGCGGGAGCCACGTGCACAAGGGCAATCACCTGATCCGCGGCCTGGTGGCGCTCGTCATCGGCGCCGTGCTGGTCTTCGCCGCCTGGCGCGCAGGCCGGTCAAGCGCCGGCGCTGCCGGCGGAGCCTGACAGCGGCTCACAGCGCCGGCGCCATTCCGCTTATTCACACGCGCGGAATGGCGCCGGCGCTGTTGTGCGCGGCTAGGTAAAGCACTGGTCAGCTGCTCGTCAGCAGCCGGGCATGACCCGCGGGCCGGCGCTTCCTGAGGTATCAATGCCAGCCGGGCGCAGACATACCAGCCGTATGCCATCCTTGAGCACCGCGACATGACATAGCCGACCTGCCCGCCGAACCGGCCCAGTCCCTTCCTCTTTCCCGGGAGCACTTAGTGAGTCTCGTCAGCTGGGCGGCGGCCACACCAGCACGGAAGATCGCTGTCATCATCTCGGTCATCATCGGGCTGGCGGCGATCGCCGTGGCCCTGATCTACGTCATTCACGCCAATGACCTGCCCAGCGCTCTGCTGGGCCGCTCTCATCACGGCCATCACCCGCTCCGTGCAGTAGTCGCGGCCGTCGTGGGCGTGGTTCTGCTGGTTCTTGCCGGGCTGGTATACCGGCAGCCGACGACGACCACGGGCGATGTCTAGCCGGCCCGATGCCGCCCGGCCTCGATCGGGCGCCTGGGTACCGGGCACCGCGTGCGGTTTAGTGAAACTTCCGCGCAAAGATCCCAGCAAGCTCGATGGTGCTCCCCGGCACAGGATCTAAGATCAGCGCATGTCCTTTACCGACCGGCTGGTGCTGTGGCTGCACGTCGGATTCGTGATCTTCGCCATCGGCCCGGTCGCGGTGGCGATTTCGTCGACGCCCCGCTACATCAGGAGGCGTGATCTGCCCGTTGTCCGGTACCTGAGCCGGATCACGACGGCCTTCACGATCGCATCCCTGGGCGTACTTGTCATGGGGATCGTCCTCGCCCAGGAGGGCAAGGATTTCAGCCGCCCCTGGCTGACCGCATCGATGACCCTGTATCTGGTCGCCGTCGTGCTGCTCGTGCTGATCATCCGCGACCAGCGGAAGGCGATCAAGGCGCTGGACGGGTCAGTTGCCGTGGCTGCCGGCCCGGCCACCGCTACCGCCGCGGACCCCGCCGCAGCGACAGCGGCCGGTGCGGCGGGGTCCGGTGCGCCAGTCGGTGCGGCGGGGTCCGGTGCGCCAGTCGGTGCAGCGGCAGCAGGGATCGCCGACCCGTCGCCCGCTGCCGACCGGGCCCAGCAAACGGCGGCTCAGGGCGCCGGAGCAGGACCGGGACCGGGGACCGCTGCTCCGGCCGCCGCGGCCCAGGTCGCCACTGTCGAGCGCGGCCGGATCGCCATGCTGGGCGGCGTGGTCAACCTGATCTGGCTGATCATTCTTGTCCTGATGATCTGGAACGCCTGAGCGCGGCGCGCGAGCACCGCTCAGTCCGCTCAGCCGGTCAGCCGAGTGCTGCGCGGAGGTCTTCCAGCAGGTCGTCGCAGGTCTCGATGCCGACCGATAGCCGGATCAGGTCGGCAGGCACTTCCAGCACGGATCCGGCTACGGAGGCGTGGGTCATCCGGCCGGGATGCTCGATTAGCGACTCGACTCCGCCAAGCGACTCGGCGAGGATGAAGACCCTGGTCCGGTCGCACAGCGCGACCGCCGCGTCTGCCCCGCCATGTACCCGGAACGAGACGATGCCGCCGAAGCCGCGCATCTGCTTGGCCGCAACCTCGTGGCCGGGATGGGAGCCCAGGCCCGGATAGAGCACCTGCGCCACCGCCGGGTGGCTGGCAAGCATCTCGGCGATCCGCTGGGCGTTCTGCGAGTGCCGGTCCATCCGGACGCCGAGCGTCCTTATGCCGCGCAGCGTCAGCCACGCGTCAAAAGGACCGCCCGCCGAGCCGGTGGCGTTCTGGTGATAGGCCAGTTCCTCGCCGAGCCCGGCGTCCGCGACGATGAGCGCGCCGCCGACTACGTCGGAGTGACCGCCGAGGTACTTGGTGGTGGAATGCACCACGACATCAGCGCCCAGCGACAATGGCTGCTGCAGGTACGGCGATGCGAACGTGTTGTCCACCACGAGCAGCGCGCCGCCGTCGTGGGCAATCTGCGCGAGCGCGGTGATGTCGGCGATGGACAGCAGCGGGTTGGAGGGGGTCTCTACCCAGATCAGCCGGGCCGGCCGGTCCTGCATCGCCTGGCGCACGGCAGCCGGATCACAGACATGGACCGGCCGGTAGCTGACTCCCCAGCGCTGGAAGATCTTGTCGAACAGCCGGAAGGTGCCGCCGTAGGAGTCATGCGGGATCAGGACGTCGTCGCCGGGCTGCAGGACGGTGCGCAGCACGGCGTCCTCGGCTGCCATCCCGGACGCGAACGCCAGCGCGCGATTGCCGCCCTCGAGCGCTGCCAGGCATTCTTCCAGCGCTCCCCTGGTCGGGTTGGCCGATCGCGAGTACTCGTATCCCTCGATCCAGCGGGCAGGTCCGGCAGTGCCGCCCGCCCCGAGTTCCCCGCCACGCAGCCCGCCCACGCCGTCCTGCTTGAAGGTGGACACCTGGTAGATCGGCGGTACCACGGCGCCGGTCAGCGGATCGGGTTCCTGGCCGGCATGGATGGCCAGCGTCTCGAAACCATCGGCATGCTGCGTCTGCATCTGTCAAGCACGTCCTCTGCAACTTCGCCGCGCTGCGGCCTGCGGCCTATAGTCTGCGATCTGCCCGCGGGCTGGCGGGCTATCCCGGCCCTCAGGCTGAGCCTGCGCCTGAGCTTCCGGCCAGGAATGTGAGCACATCCTGCCTGGTGATCATTCCCTCAGGCTTGCCGTCCACTAGGACCAGGGCGGCACCCGCCTTCTCCAGCGCCGCCACCGCAGCGCTGACGGGCTCGCCCGAGCCCACCATCGGCAGCGGCGCGGACATGTGCGCGCCGACCGGGTCATGCGGACTTGCCTTGCCGGAGACTAGCGCGTCCAGCAGGTCGCGCTCGACAATCGAGCCGATGACCTCGGCCGCCATGATAGGCGGCTCTGCCTTCAGCACCGGGAGCTGGGACACGTCGAAAGAGCGCAGCGCCTCGATCACGGTCAGCACGGTCTCGTCCGGGTGCGCGTGCACGAAGGGCGGCAGGCCGCCGGTCTTGTGCTGCAGCACGTCGCTGACCCTGGGCTCGGCAGTTTCGGACGTCAGGAACCCGTAGTCGGCCATCCACTCATCGTTGAAGATCTTCGACAGGTAGCCGCGGCCGCCGTCGGGCAGCAGCACCACGATGACGTCGCCGGGCTCCGCGCCGTCCGCTACCCGCAGGGCCGCCACCACTGCCAGCCCGCCGGAGCCGCCGGTGAGCAGAGCTTCCTCGCGCGCCAGGCGGCGGGTCATCAGGAAGGAGTCCGCATCGCTGACCGCGATGACCTTGTCGCAGATGCTCTTGTCAAAGGTCTCCGGCCAGATGTCCTCCCCGACGCCTTCCACCAGGTACGGGCGGCCGGAGCCGCCGGAGTAGACCGAGCCTTCCGGGTCCGCGCCGATGACCTTGACTTTCCCGCCGGATACCTCCTTGAGGAAGCGGCCGGTGCCGGAGATGGTGCCGCCGGTGCCGATCCCCGCCACGAAATGGGTGATCTTGCCGTCGGTCTGGGCCCAGATCTCCGGACCGGTGGACAGGTAATGCGAGCCCGGGTTCTCCGGGTTGGCGTACTGGTCGGGCTTCCAGCCGCCGGGGGTCTGGCTGGCCAGCCGGTCCGAGACCGAGTAATAGGACTCGGGGTGATCCGGCGAGACCGTCGTCGGGCACACCACCACGTCGGCCCCGTAGGCCCGCAGCACGCTGATCTTGTCCTGACCGACCTTGTCCGGGCAGACGAACAGGCACTTGTAGCCTTTCTCGGCCGCCACGATCGCCAGCCCGACACCGGTGTTACCGGACGTGGGCTCCACGATGGTGCCGCCAGGCTGCAGGGCGCCGGACCGCTCGGCTTCCTCCACCATCCGCAGCGCGATCCTGTCCTTCACCGATCCGCCGGGATTGAGGTACTCCACCTTGGCCAGGACTGCGGGCGCGGGGCCGCCGCCGTGCAGCTGCTTCGTCACCGCGCGCAGCCTGACCAGGGGCGTGTTCCCGATCAGCTCGATCAGGGAGTCGTGTACCTGCATCCTGAGCCACCTTGTTCTGGGCGGGGCGTTCTGGGCGGGAGACGCACCATCCCGCCGGCGATGCCAGCTGGCGAGCCCCGGCTCACCCGCGCCTGACTGCCTGCCGCCGTCACGCTGACGGGCTGGACCCTAGCCTAGCCGCGATCATGAACCCGAAGCTGATCTGTGCCGGTAGACCCTGGCATTAGCGGCTGGACCCTGACATCATCGGCAGGCACCGCCCGCACCCGCCGGCGCCCCGGCGGCATGCCGGCGGCGCAGAACGGGAAAGGCTGCACAAGACCGCCGCGTTGCATAAGCTACTGGCGGGTTAACTTCCAGTTCTGCAGGAGTACTTCATGCCTGAGGCAGTCGTCGTCGCCACCGCTCGCTCGCCGATCGGCCGGGCGTTCAAGGGCTCCATGACCACCGTCCGACCCGATGACCTGACCGCGCAGATCATCACCGCCGCACTGGCCAAGGTGCCGCAGCTGGACCCGGCCGACATCGAGGACCTGCTGCTCGGCTGCGGGCTGCCCGGCGGCGAGCAGGGCTACAACCTGGCCCGCGTGGTCGCGGTCCTGCTCGGCCACGACTCGCTGCCCGGCACCACCATCACCCGGTACTGCTCATCCTCGCTGCAGACCACCCGGATGGCCTACCACGCGATCAAGGCCGGCGAAGGCGACGTCTTCATCTCGGCTGGAGTGGAGTGCGTCAGCCGGTTCGGCAACGGCAGCAGCGACAGCTGGCCCGACACCAAGAACCCTGCCTTCGCCGTCGCCGAGCGGCACAGCGCCGAGCTGGCGAACGGCGGCGCCGACAGCTGGCACGACCCGCGCGAGGACGGCCGGATCCCCGATGTCTACATCGCCATGGGCCAGACCGCCGAGAACGTGGCGCAGCTGCGCGGCGTCTCCCGCGGCGAGCAGGACGAGTTCGGCGTCCGCTCGCAGAATCTGGCCGAGAAGGCAGCGATCAACGGGTTCTGGCAGCGTGACATCACGCCGGTGACGCTGCCGGACGGCACGCTGGTATCCGCCGACGACGGGCCCCGGCCGGGGACGAGCCTGGAGAAGATCGCGGCGCTGAAGCCGGTGTTCCGGCCCGACGGCACCGTGAACGCGGGCAACTGCTGCCCGCTGAACGACGGCGCGTCTGCGGTCATCGTGATGAGCGACCGCAAGGCGGCCGAGCTCGGCATCACCCCGCTGGCGCGGATCGTCTCCACCGGCCTCACGGCACTGTCGCCGGAGATCATGGGACTAGGCCCGGTCGGGGCATCCCGGCAGGCGCTCGCCCGAGCCGGGATGACCATCGACGACATCGACCTGGTCGAGATCAACGAGGCGTTCGCCGCGCAGGTGATCCCGTCCTACCAGGACCTGGGCGTCGACATCGACAAGCTGAACGTCAACGGCGGGGCGATCGCGCTCGGGCACCCGTTCGGCTCGACGGGGGCCCGGATCGCCACGACGCTGCTGAACAGCCTGCAGTTCCGCGACAAGACCTTCGGGCTGGAGACCATGTGCGTGGGCGGCGGCCAGGGCATGGCAATGATCTTCGAGCGGCTGTCCTGAATTCCCGCCTGGCCGGCCGGTGGCGCCGAAACGGGGCATTACGGAAGGGTTACATTCGGGGGTTGTCATGCGCTCCGGCGTGGTGCAGTCTCGTCAGCAGGACGACTCACCCCCTGGAGGTGCCAATTGTCTCTGACTCACTCTCCGGAGATGCACAAGAACCTGATCGCCCGCATCCCGCTGGTCACCGGACGTGACCTCAGAGAGTGGTTCAGAAGGCTCGAGTCCGGGCCGCCATTCTCACGCTGCGCAGAGCGCGCGCACTGGCTTTCCGACGAGCACGGCCTGACGCACGGCTACGCCAGCGCGATCGTGCATGAGTACGAACTGCAGCGCCGCAGCAGGCTGAACAGCGCCTGATCGCGCGCGGTGGACATCAACCGCGCCACGGCGTTCCTGCGTGTCCACCACAGGGCGGTGCTCGCCACCGCGAGGGCCGATGGCCGGCCGCAGCTTTCCCCGGTCACTGTTACCGCCGACGAAGCGGGCCTGGTGCTGATCAGCACCAGGGAAACCGCCGTGAAGACGAAGAACATCGCCCGCGATCCGCGGGTCTCGCTGTGCGTGCTGACTGACGCGTTCTTCGGCGAGTGGATCCAGGTGGAGGGGACCGCCGAGATCATTCACCTGCCCGCGGCACTTGACCTCCTGGTCGACTACTACCGGCGGATCTCCGGGGAGCACCCGGACTGGGACGATTACCGCGCGGCCATGCACCGGGACCGCCGGGTCATGGTCAGGGTCACGATCACCCGCGCGGGCCCGGACCAGAGCGGCTGAGCCTGGCCGCGCCCGGTGCGGCCGTCAGCCGTGCTCCCGCCGCCGTCGCCCGCACCCCGGCCATCGCCGCATCCCGGCCATCGCCGCATCCCGGCGGAACATTAACCAACAGCTACTAAACAGCAACAGTTGCGCTTACTGCGGCCCAATCGCCAGACCTACCGGGGCATCTTGGTTGTCACATAGCAGCCTTGCCGGAACAGAACGCCGTTCTGATTCGCCACTATCCGCTGACTCGGTATTCAGCCATCGGACCGGGCGCCAAACATGGCATCCGTCCTGCTCAGCGGTACCCCCGGTCGGAGTCGAACCGACACTGGGGACCCTTTTAGGGGGCCGGCCTCTTCCCTTGGGCTACGGGGGCCTGGTGATAATACCTCGCGCTGTTGAGGTAAATCCAGATTAGCCGATTGCCGTGGTCCTGCTTGGTACTTAATGTCACCAATCTAATTTCCTCGATCAAGTGCGCAAGATACTGCGAGTGACCATTGTGCCACTAATATGACGCTCTGTAATTAGACGGTCGCTCCTGCTGCATCCGCTACAGGAGCGCGTGCTCGCGGGCGCGCGCGAAGACCTCATCGAGCATGGCGCCGGTGACCCGGCCGGTGAACGTGTTCTGCTGGCTGGGGTGGTAGCAGCCGAGCACGAGCAGGCTGCCGGCCGCGCCGGACGGCACCGCCGCCCGGGCGGCGTGCCCGAACGCCGGACGAGGCCGCGGCACGGCCAGGCCTGCCGACGCAAGCTGCTGCCATACCGCCTGCCAGGCGAAATGCCCGAGACTGACAATCACCCGCAGGTCAGCGGCCAGCAATTGGGCCAGTTCCGCCGTCAGCCACGGGGCGCAGGCATCCCGCTCGGCGACTGTGGGCTTGTTCTCGGGCGGTGCGCAGCGCACCGCTGCCGTCATCCGCGCGCCGATGAGCCGCTGGCCATCCCCGGCGGTCACGGACGCAGGCTGGGACGCCAGACCGCACCGCCACAGCGAAGCGAACAGGAAGTCGCCGCTGCGGTCCCCGGTGAAGACGCGGCCAGTACGGTTCCCGCCGTGCGCAGCCGGCGCCAGGCCGACGATCAGTACCCGCGGCTGCTCGGCTCCCCAGCTGGGCACGGGCCGGCCCCAGTACCGCTCTGCCCGGAAAGCACGCCGCTTGGTCAGGGCGACGCGCTCGCGCCACTCCACCAGCCGCGGGCATGCCCGGCACACCGACTCCCTGGCCGCAAGGTCGCGCATGCTCCCCGCAGTGGCGGCCAGTGCCGCGGCCTCGGCCGTCGTGGCGGCCACCGGGGTCGCTGCGGTGGCGGGGTCTTCAGGCCAGCCGGTGCCCGGCGGCACGGGGCTGGGCCCGGCGGGACGCGGCCGGTCGGCCCGCATCGTCGCCTGGCCCGGCTCTAACGGCCGCCGGTCACGATCGACCAGGCGATGCCATCGAGGATGTCGTGCTCGCTGGTGACCATCTCACCGAAGCCGAAGCGCGACACGATCTGGTCCAGGATGAGCGCGCCGGCCGCGATCACGTCCACCCGGCCGGGATGCAGCACGCCGATCCTGGCGCGCTCAGTGCGCGTCTGGGTGAGCAGGCGGCGGGTCACCTCGTGAATCATGGGCGCGGAGATACGAGCGTGATGGATCCGGGCAGCGTCGTAGGCCGGCAGGCCGAGGGCAATTCCGGTCAGGGTAGTGACCGAGCCCGCCAGGCCGACGAGCGTCCGGGCGCTGGCCACCGGAATGCTCGCCTCGACGGCTGCCAGGGCTGCGCCGATGTCCGCGATAGCCGCGTCGATCTCGGCTGGCGCCGGCGGGTCGGCGTGCAGATGGCGCTCGGTCAGCCGGACGCAGCCGATGTTCGTCGACAGGGCGGCAAGATCCTCCGGCGCCGCAGCGGGCGCCTCTTGGCCGAATGCACCTGCGCCCGGTGCCTCGCCACCAGGTCCCGCGGTGCCGGGTCCCGCGGTGCCGCCGAGCACGAACTCGGTTGAGCCGCCGCCGATGTCGACGACCAGGTAGGGCGGCAGCGGCCTGGCGTCCGCCGGGTTGCCGCGCTCCGCAGCGGACGGCCCGGTCAGCTCAGCGGTCGCGCCGGTGAAGGACAGGAACGCCTCTTCCTGACCGCTGACGACCTCGGGAGCGACGCCGAGTATCTCGCTAACACCGCGCGCGAACTCGCCCGCGTTCGCGGCGTCTCGCGTCGCGCTCGTGGCCACCATCCGGACCGCACGTGCCCCGGACTCCCCGATCGCCTTGGCGTACTCGGCAAGCTTGCTGAACGTCCTGGCGAGTGCCACAGGGGCCAGCCTGCCGGTGGCATCCACGCCCTGGCCGAGCCGGACGATGTCCATCCGGCGGTCGACGTCGATCAGCTCGCAGCGCGAGGCGTCCACGTCGGCGATCAGCAGCCGCACCGAATTGGTGCCGCAGTCAATCGCCGCGACTCGCTGACCGGCGGACCCGGTCACGCGGAAGCCGCCACGCACGGTCCCGGCTGCCACCACGGCCCGGCTGCCAGCATGGCCTGCCGGCCGAGCGGGTTGGAGCCGGGCACCGCCAGCTCGTGGGCGACCAGGGCGTGCAGGCACTTCACCCGGTCGGGCATGCCGCCGGCGCTGCCGGCCGAGGGCGGCAGCGGCTCGGCACCGGCCGCGCGGGCCACGTCTTGCCGCCTGGACAGGTAATCCTGGTGCGCGGCCCGGTAGGCCTCGCGCAGGTTAGCGTCGGCGGCCAGCCGCGCCGTCATCTCCCGCATGGTTCCGCTCGCCTCCAGCCGGCTGACGGCCTGACCTGCCCGCGGGCAGGTCAGGTAATAGAGAGTCGGGAACGGCGTCCCGTCTGGCAGCCGCGGTGCTGTCTGCACCACGTCGGGCAGGCCGCACGGGCAGCGGTGCGCGATAGCCTGCACGCCGCGAGGCGGACGGCCGAGCTGGCGCTCGACGACCGCCACGTCGGCGGCCGCCACCTCGGACGTCACCGGGCCGGCTTTCCGTCCGCCCGCTCTACGGAGGACCAGACGCGCTTGTACCAGGGCGATGCACTCGCCGGCCCCGCGGCGGCCGGCCCGGCCCGCGATGTGCGCCCGATGATCACATAGCAGGTCTGGCTGGGCAGGCACATGTGCAGCCTGTCCTGCGCCTGCTGCCCGACGTAGGCAGGGTTGTCCAGCTGCTGCTGCTGAGCCTGCAGCTGCTTCACCTGGACATTGATCTCCTGGCGCTGCGCCTCCAGCTGGTCAATCTGACGGCGCTCGGAGAGGTACTCCCGCACCGGGTAGGCCAGGCTCAGCGCGATGGCGCAGATCACGATCGCCAGCACGGCAGCCCGGCTGGTGAATCGCGGGTGCACGGGCGGGCGGCGCCCGTCGGCCGGATCCGTCATGCCCCGCCAGCCGAGAAGCGCGGGAACGCCGCCCGTCCGGCATAGGAAGCGGCGTCGCCGAGCCGCTCCTCGATCCGCAGCAGCTGGTTGTACTTGGCTACCCGTTCTGTGCGTGCGGGTGCGCCCGTCTTCATCTGGCCGGCGTTCGTGGCCACCGCGAGGTCGGCGATCGTGGTGTCCTCGGTCTCGCCCGACCGGTGGCTGATCTGGCAGGTGAACCCGCTGCGCTGGGCAATCGAGACGGCGTTCAGGGTCTCGGTCACCGTGCCGATCTGGTTGAGCTTGACGAGCAGTGAATTGGCGGTGCGCTCGGCAATCCCGCGGCGCAAGAACTCGGGATTCGTCACGAAAATGTCATCGCCGACAACCTGCACCCGGCTGCCGAGCTCGGCGGTCAGCGCCTGGAATCCGGCCCAGTCGTCCTCGGCCAGCGGGTCCTCCAGGGACACGATCGGATAGGCATCCAGCCAGCCGGCGAAGATCTTGGTCAGGTCGGCGGCGCTCTTCTTGCTGCCCTCGAAGTTGTACGCGCCGTCGGCGTAGAACGACGTCGCCGCGGCGTCCATGGCCAGCGCGACATCCCGGCCGGGGGCGAAACCAGCGGCGCCGATAGCCTCGATGATCAGGTCCAGTGCTGCCCTGTTGTGCTCGAGGTCCGGGGCGAAGCCGCCCTCGTCGCCGACTCCGGTATTGAGGTGATGCTGCTGGAGCACGGATTTGAGCGAATGATAAGTCTCCGCAGCCCAGCGGACCGCCTCGGCGAAGGTGGCCGCGCCGATCGGCGCGATCATGAATTCCTGGATGTCGACGTTGTTGTCCGCGTGCGCGCCGCCATTGAGGATGTTCATCATCGGCACCGGCAGTACATGCGCGTTCGGCCCGCCCAGGTAGCGGAACAGCGGCAGCTGAGCCGACTCGGCGGCAGCCCGCGCGACCGCCATGCTGACCCCGACGATCGCGTTCGCGCCGAGCCGGGACTTATTGGGCGTGCCATCGAGGTCGATCAGCGTCTGGTCCACCAGCCGCTGATCGTCGGCGTCGAAGCCGAGCAGCTCCGGCTGGATCTCGTCGATCACTGCCTGAACGGCCTTCCCGACGCCCTTGCCGCCGTACTCAGGGCCGCCGTCTCTCAGCTCGACCGCCTCGGCCGCGCCGGTGGAGGCGCCGCTCGGCACGCCGGCCCGGCCCACGCTGCCGTCATCGAGTACCAGCTCGACCTCAACGGTGGGGTTGCCGCGCGAATCCAGGATCTGCCTGGCAAAGATGCCTTCGATAGAGGCCACGGTTAAGACTCCCGACACTGGTATCGGAGGGTGCAGGACTGGCAATAGCCACTTTCAATAGCCACTCTGGAGCCTAGTGGAGCAACCGGCGCGGCGGGCAGGGGCACGCCGGGACCTTTATCGGGGCTGGCGGGACCGTTCCCAGGCCAGCACCCGGTCCCGGTAGGCCCGGGCGGCGGCGCGCAGCTCGAGCTCCGGATCCAGGCCAGCCTCGCGCGCTCTGGCGACCAGCGCGAACAGCTGCGCGCCGACGTCGCTGACGGCGCCGTCCTGGCCAGCGACAGCGGTGAGGTCGGCGAGTTCCTCGGGCGCGCCAGCCCGCGACGCGCGGCGCTGCAGCGCGGCGGCCAGGGACAGGGCAGGCTGCCCCATCGGGACGCCGTCGGTGACCGAGCCGGGGCCGCCGCCGGCCGCGGCACGCTCGGCGGCTTTGATCGTGTCCCAGTTCTGCTTAACCTCGTCGGCCCCGGTGACGGTGACATCGGCGAACACGTGCGGGTGCCTGCGCACCAGCTTGGCTGCGATGCCGTCGGCCACGTCGTCGATGGTGTAGCCAGTCGGGCCGGCTCGCTCGGACGCTATCCGGGCGTGGAACAGCACCTGCAGCAGCACGTCCCCGAGTTCCTCGCGCAGCGCGGCCTGGTCGCCGTCCTCCAGCGCCTCAAGCGCCTCGTAGGTCTCCTCCAGCAGGTACGGCGCCAGCGACTCGTGGGTCTGCCGGGCGTCCCAGGGGCATTCGGTGCGCAGCCGGTCCATGACCGCGACCAGGTCGAGCAGCCGGCTGCCGGGCCAGGCAGCCTGCCCGGCGCTGCGGTGCCCGGCGGTGCCCGGCGGGGCAGCGGGCCCGGCCGTACCCGGCTCGCCTCCCGTCACCGACGCACCTAGCAGGCCGGCTTGAGCTGAGGCGCCGTGGACGGGCTCGGCGACGGTGTCGGGGCGCCGGACAGGGTGGTCGGCGCCGCGACGACGAGGACCTGGCTGTAGTCCAGTTCCCCGTATTGCGGATTCACCTTGATGTTCAGGCTCTTGGAGGCCAGGCACTGCGACTTGTCGAAACGCGTCTGCAGCGCCTGCTGCCCGGCCGTGCCGGTCGGCGTCTTCCCGCCGTCCAGCTGCGCCAGCAGCGCCGTCTGGATCGCCTGGTACCTGCCGACTTGCGGCTGCAGGTCCGGCGGGATGCCGTTGGCCACTAGCAGATCCTGGAGCGTGGCGGTCGGGCTTGACTGCTTGACCTCGGCGGCGAGCTCGCCCAGCGCCTGCTGGACGTCGCTTTCGGTGACGCTGATTCCGGCCCGCTGTCCCTGCCTGTCCCGAACCTGGAACCTCAGCAGCCAGCTCAGCACCTGACGCGGCATCTGCGCCACGGTCAGGGAGATCTGTATCTTCTTCTTGTCCACCTGATAAGCCGCGTTGAGGTTGGCTACCTGGGCGTCGAGGGTCGCGGCGGAGATCCGCTGGCTGGCGGTGGTCGCGGCGGCGCCCGCCTGAACCGACCCGCACGCCGACACCGCAACACCGGCCGCCAGTGCGGCAGCGGCCAACTTCACCGAGGTGCGGAGCACGACGATGTTCCTCCTCATGCTGAGCTTCTTGATGTTGAGCTTCCCGCCGGGCCTGCGGCCGCGGGCCCGGATGCTGCCCGCCCCGGCGCTGAGCCGTTCCCGGCCCCGGTGGTCGCGTCCAGCAGTGCCTCGATGAGCTCCTCGCACCAGCAGAGCAGGTCGGTGTCGCGAAGCGACGGGGCACCCAGGGACACTGTCCGGCCGGTACCCGCCCGCGTGCTGCCCGACGCTGCGCGCGTGCCGGGCACCGCCTTCGGCACCGGTACGAGCATCGTACGCACCGCCGGCTTGTAGAGCGTCCCCGGGTACAGCCGCTCCGCCCGGACCTGCCGTGACTCCGGCAGCTGCACGGGCGAGAACCGGATGTGGCTGCCCTGCTGGGTGATGTCGGTCAGGCCGGCCCGCCGGGCCCGGGCCCGCAGCCGCGCCACCGCGAGCAGGTTCTGCACCGGCTGCGGCAGCGGGCCGTACCGGTCGGCCAGCTCGTCCCGGACGGCGGTGATGTCGGCCGCCGAGTCGATCGCGGCGATCCGAGTGTAGGCCTCCAGCCGCAGCCGCTCCCCCGGCACGTATTCGTGCGGGATGTGCGCATCGACCGGCAGCTCGACCCGGACCTCCGGCTTCTCGGCCGGCCCGTCGCCGCGCATCTCCCGGACGGCCTCGCCGATCATCCGCACGTACAGGTCGAAGCCCACCCCGGCGATGTGACCGGACTGCTCGCCGCCGAGCAGGTTGCCCGCGCCCCGGATCTCCAGGTCCTTCAGCGCGACGTACATGCCCGCGCCCATCTCCGTGTGCTGGGCCACGGTGGCCAGCCGCTCGTGCGCGGTCTCGGTGAGCGGCTTTTCCGGCGGGAACAGGAAGTAGGCGTAGCCGCGCTCCCTGCTGCGCCCGACCCGGCCGCGCAGCTGATGCAGCTGAGACAGCCCGTAGGCGTCAGCCCGGTCGACGACCAGGGTGTTGGCGTTGGGAATGTCCAGGCCGGACTCGACGATCGTGGTCGACACCAGCACGTCGTAGTTCTTATCCCAGAAGTCGACCATGATCTTCTCGAGCGTGTGCTCGTTCATCTGGCCGTGCGCGACGGCGATCCGTGCCTCGGGTACCAGGTCGGCGAGCCGCGCGGCGACCTTGTTGATGGAAGAGACCCTGTTGTGCACGAAGAAGGTCTGGCCGTCGCGCATCAGCTCGCGCCGGACCGCCGCGGCGATCTGCTTCTCCTCGTACGGCCCGACGAAGGTCAGCACCGGGTGGCGCTCTTCGGGCGGGGTCAGGATCGTCGACATCTCCCGGATCCCGGCCACGCCCATCTCCAGCGTCCGCGGGATCGGGGTGGCCGACATCGACAGCACGTCGACCTGCGTGCGCATCCGCTTCAGGTACTCCTTGTGCTCGACGCCGAACCGCTGCTCCTCGTCGACGATCACCAGGCCGAGCTTGCGGAAGCGCGTCTCCGGCGACAGCAGCCGGTGCGTGCCGATCACCACGTCGACCGTGCCGTCGGCAAGGCCCGCGAGGGTCGCCGCGGCCTCGGCGCTGCTCTGGAACCGCGACAACGGCCGCACCGTCACCGGGAACGGGGCGTACCGCTCGCCGAAGGTGGCCATGTGCTGCTGGACCAGCAGCGTCGTGGGCACGAGCACGGCAGCCTGCATGCCGTCCTGCACCGCCTTGAACGCTGCGCGCACGGCGATCTCCGTCTTGCCATAGCCGACGTCGCCGCAGATCAGCCGGTCCATCGGGATCGGCTTCTCCATATCGCGCTTGACCTCGTCGACAGCCGCGAGCTGGTCGGGTGTCTCCACGTACGGGAAGGCGTCCTCCAGCTCGCGCTGCCACGGGGTGTCCGGGCCGAACGTATGACCGGGCGAGGCGGTGCGGGCCGAGTACAGCCGGATCAGCTCGGCGGCGATCTCCCGGACCGCCTTGCGGGCCCGGCCCTTGGTCTTGGCCCAGTCGGCGCCGCCGAGCCGGTGCAGCGCCGGCGCCTCGCCGCCGGAGTACCTGGTGACCTCATCCAGCTGGTCGGTCGGCAGGTACAGCCGGTCCGGCGGCTGGCCGCGCTTGCCCGGTGCGTACTCGATGACCAGATACTCCCTGGTCGCACCCTGGATGGTCCGGCTGGTCATCTCCAGGTAGCGGCCGACGCCGTGCTGCTCGTGCACGACGTAGTCGCCAGGGGTGAGCTGCAGCGGGTCGATGCCGCCGCGCCGCCTGCTCGGCATCCGGCGCAGGTCCCTGGTGCCGCTCGCCCGCTGGCCGGCCAGATCGGCCTCGGACAGCACGGCCAGCCGTACCGAAGGCCAGACGAAACCGCTGCCGAGCATCCCGGTCGCCACGCTGGCAATGCCGGGCTCCGGGGGGCCGTCCAGGTCGCCAGCCCTGGCCCCGAGACCCTCGCCGCGCAGCAGCTCGGCCAGCCGCTGGGCCGGCCCGTGGCCCTCGGTAACCAGCACGACCCGCCACTGGCACGCAAGCCACTGGCGGACGTCCGTCAGCACCCGCGCGGTATCGCCGCGGTAGGCCTCCGCCGGGCTCACTTCCAGGCGAAACGACAGGCGCCCGGCACTGTCCCAGCCGTCCTCGGTCAGCTGCCGGGCTGAGCTGGCGGGATCTTCCTCTTCGCTGCTTTCCGCTGTCCCGAAGGGGGTAATCGTCCACCAGCCGATCGACAGCCGGCTCGCGGTGTCCCGGATCTCGGCGATCGGCCGGAAGGCCGCGGCGCCGAGATCGATCGGGGCCTGGCCGCCTGCGGCGGCGCTAACCCAGGAGGCCTCCAGGAACTCCCGGCTGTTAGCCACCAGGTCGGCCGCCCGCGTCCTGATTCGCTCCGGGTCGCAGGCCAGCACGAGCGCGCGCGCCGGCAGCGAGTCGAGCAGCAGTTCCATCCGGTCGGCCAGCACCGGGGCGAAGGCCTCCATCCCCTCGACGGTGATCCCGTCCGCCAGCTTGCCGAGGATGTCGGCGAGGCCGGGATGCTCGGCGGCCAGTTCCTTGGCACGTTCCCGCACGGCCGGAGTGAGCAGCAGCTCCCGGCACGGGGGTGCCCACAGGGCCGACGCCGTTTCGAGACTGCGCTGGTCCGCCACCTTGAAGGAGCGGATCTCCTCCACCGTGTCGCCCCAGAACTCGATCCGGACCGGGTGCTCCTCGGTGGGCGGGAAGACATCGAGAATGCCGCCGCGGACGGCCACCTCGCCCCGGTGCGCGACCAGCTCGACCCGGGCATAGCCGATCTCCACGAGGCGGGTGAGGACTTCCTCGAGGTCGGCGCTGCGGCCGGGCGCCAGCGCGACCGGCTCGAGCTCGCCCAGCCCGCCCACGAGCGGCTGCAGCAGGCTGTGCACCGGCGTGGCCACCACCCGCAGCGGGCCCGACCGCGGATCAGCCGGATCGGGATGGGTCAGCCGGCGCAGGACGGCGAGCCGCCGGCCCGACGTGTCCGAGCGCGGCGACAGCCGCTCGTGCGGCAGCGTCTCCCAGGGCGGGAAGTAGGCGGCAGCCGACTCGCCCAGCAGCGACCCGAGCGCGTCGGTCAGATCCTCGGCCTCGCGCGCGGTCGCGGTGACCGCAAGCACGAACCTGCCGCTTTCGGCCGGCCCGGCGGCACGGCCGTCGGCGGCCCCGCTGAGCACGGCAGCCAGGACCGGGCGCAGCGCCGGCGGCCCGACCAGGTCAGCGCCGCCGGCCGCAGGCTGGCCGGCCTGCTCAAGGGCTCGGCTCAGCTGGGGATCGGCGGCGACGATGCGCAGGAGACCGGAAAGACTCATGGCGTCCAATGTGTCGGCGGGGCAGGGTCAGGGGCAGCACGAAACTCCCGCGCCGAGCTGATTCGGGCGCCCGGCCGAGCCAGGATCACCGCTGCGCGCCGGAACGCGGGCCGGGTCTAGCTTACCGGCCAGCCGGCCAGCTGCCGGCCGCCGGATCCCGGCGCGGCCTGTCGTGCCGAGACTAGCGGCCTGTCGTGCCGAGACTAAGCGTGTCCGGAGTACTACGCTATGGAGCCGTGGCGGGAGTACGCGGGGCTAGCCGGGCGAGCGGATCGCGCGCGGGCGGCGCCGCCCAGTCAGCCCCGGACCGGGCGGCCAGGCACCGGGCGGAATTGCTGACCCAGCCAGCAGGCGACTCCGGCAGCCAGCTCACCATGACCGGCCACGAGGGCGGTGATGCCTCGCTGTTCACTCGCTACGCTCTCGATTACGCCGGGCAGCGAAGCGAGCCGCCGCTCACCGTACTGCAGGCCGGGTGCACCACCGCCGGCGCCGAGCTCGACCTCGATGCATTGCGGTCCAGCGGCTGCGCGGTCGTTGTCAGCCGCGTCGACGACGACAGCCCGGTGTGCCGAGCCGTGGCCGGCGCTCATCCGGAGCTCGCCGGGTGCACCCTGGGCGACCTGCGCAGCGTCCCGCTCGCGCCGCGATCCCAGGACATCGTCCAGTGCTCCATGCTGCTCGCCCGGATCAGCAACGCCGAGCTTGTGCTCGGCCGGTTCGTCGAGACGCTGAAGCCCGGCGGGCTGCTGCTGCTGCGCGTGCCGGACATCCAGAGCGCAGCGGGTTTCCTGGACCGGGTCCTGCCGCGGTCATTGCGCGCGCTGATCTGGCGGGCGCAGCGCCCCGGCGAGCCGGGACCGCATCCGGCCGTCTACGAGCCGCTGGCCGCCGCACGCGGTATACGGTCCTTTGCGGCCCGGCACGGGCTGGTGATCGCCGGCCGGCAGCTGAGCTGCGGACCGGCGCAGCGCCGGCCACACTGGCTGCAGGCAGCGTGCAAGCTGGTGTCCTCGGTCTCCGGCGGCAGGCTGGACTGGACGCACGATGAGCTCTGCTATGTCATCCGCAAGCCGGAGAGCGGGTTCGCGCGGGTGCTGTGAGCAGCTGGCGGGCGCCCGGCGCCGTGGCTGAGCTGCGCAGGCGGCCGCGCGCTGCGATGGCCTGCCCCGGCGCCGGTGTAGCCTCAGGCATGCCTGGCCGCTTTCTAGTTTCTGAGCGTGACCGGTGCGCCGTGGAGCGGGCGCGAGCGGCGGACGGAGGGCGCGGTGGTGGACCTAACTGCTGAGGCGGAAGCCGGGATACCGGCTGATCTTGCCGGGCTGCCCGCGGTGGCGCTGGGCGAAAGCCAGCTAGGGGATCTTGAGCTGCTGCTGTCCGGCGCGTTCGCCCCGCTGCCGGGGTTCATGTCCGCGGCCGACGTGGAGGCTGTCACCGGCCGCGGCACGCTGGCCGACGGCGCCCCGTGGCCCGTCCCGGTCACGCTCGAGCTGCCCGCCGATGCGGTGCCCGGCGATGCGGGCCAGCTGCTCCTCGCCGATCCCGAGGGCGTCCCGCTGGCTGTGCTGACGATCACCGAGCGGACCGCCGCCCCGGCCGGCGCTCAGCAGCGCGGCCCGCTCAGCCTGCTGAGCTCCGCGGCCAACGGCGGCGGGCGCGAGCCCGCATCAGCCGGGCTCATCCGGCTGGCCGGGCCGGTGGCGGGCCACCGCAGGCCCGAGCACGGCTCATTCCGGCGGCTGATGCTCACCCCGGCGCAGGTCCGGGCACAGCTCGATGGCGGCCCGGTGCTGGCGTTCGCGGCCAGGGGCCCGCTGAACAGCAGGCTGATCGGACAGCTGCGGCACGCGGCCGGGCAGCTGAAGGCGCGGCTGCTGCTGCTTCCGCTGGTCGCCGGGCCGGCTGAGGTCGTCGGCCGGCCCGAGGCGCTGGTGCGGGCGGTACTCGCCGCTGCGCAGAGCCTGCCGTCCGCCACGATGGTCGTCCCGGTGCCGCTCGCGCCGCGCGGGACCGGGCCGAATCCTGACCCGGCCAGGGAACTGGAGGCCGCTGCTATCGTCGCCGCGGCGTACGGTGCTACGCACCTGATGGCCGACAGCTCGCCGACCCGCGGCGCGGCTGCCAGCTGGACGCATACCCTGCCGGGTGCGCCGATCCCGCTGCTGCCCTCTGGCGACTGGGCCTACGACCCCCGCGCCGACGTGTGGCGGCCGCTGTCCCTGATCGAGGCCGGCACCGAGCGGGAAGACCTGTCGTCCAGTCAGCTCGGCGACCTGCTCGACGCCGGCGCCGACATCCCCGCCTGGTTCACCCCGCCCGCCGTGGCGCGGGAACTGCGCCGGGCCCGGCCGCCGCGTTCCGAGCGTGGTTTCGTGGTGTTCCTGACTGGCCTGTCGGGCTCGGGCAAATCCACGGTAGCCAGGGACCTGCGGGATGTGCTGGCCGAGCGGGGCGAGCGCCGCGTCTCGCTGCTCGATGGCGACCAGGTCCGCCAGCTCCTGTCGGCCGGCCTTACCTTCTCCCGGCCTGACCGGGACCTGAACATCGCCAGGATCGGCTTCGTCGCCGCCGAGGTGGCCCGGCACGGCGGCATCGCGATCTGCGCGCCCATCGCGCCGTTTGCCGCCGCCCGCGCTCAGGTCAGGGAGATGGTGTCGGAGGTCGGCGATTTCCTGCTGATTCACGTGGCCACGCCGGTCGAGGTGTGCGAGGCCCGCGACCGCAAGGGCCTCTACGCGAAAGCACGGGCGGGGCTGATCAGCCAGTTCACCGGCGTTTCGGACCCTTATGAGGAACCTGACGACGCCGATCTGGTCATCGACACCGTGGCAATGACCCGGCAGGAGGCCGCCGCCGCCGTGCTCGGCCTGCTCACCTCCGGCGGATGGCTGGCGGCCGACAGGGACTGACCTGCGCCGGTCAGTCCTCGTCCTCGGACCCGGAACCCTCGTCAAGCCGGGCACGGAAGCCGCGGAAAGAGCTCACCAGCGATCCCGACATCGCATCGCGCTGCCGGGACAGCACGACAAAGCTCACAATCCCGCTGACCACCAGCGCCAGCGCCACGAGGAGAAGGCCGCGGGCTCCCGCCAGGTAGATCAGCAGCAGGCAGGCGATGAACAGCAAGAGCCGCATCGTGGAGTAGGCGAGAGTGGCGCGCATGGTGGCCTCAGTCTACGGCTTCCCCGGCCAGCGCCGGCGGCAGCCGGGCTGAGTCCCGCCCCGCTCGGCTGCGCCGCCACGTCCCGCCCGGCCCCCGGTACACGCTGACCGCGGCCTAGGCCATCCCGCCAGCAGGCACGGCCCACGCAGCCCCGCGGGCCGGCGTGCGCATCGAGGATCTAGCTGAATCGCCTCGTCCTGCCCGGAGCTCACCGCGGGGACGTCACCGTACTACGTCGTAAGCGAGGTGCGTGACGCCGGGCGCGGCTACGACGCGAGTACAGCGGAGGTCGGCCTTGACACCGTCGAGCAGCCGCACTCCGCCGCCGAGCAGTACCGGCACGAGGTGCAGGATGAGCTCGTCGAGCAGCCCTTCCTGCAGGGCCTGCCGTACCCCGGCTGACCCCATGATGGAGACATCCTTGCCGCCCGCCGCGGCCCGCGCCTGGCTGACGGCGACAGCGATGCCGCCGGTGACGAAGGTGTAGGCAGGATCGCCCGCCGGAACGTCGGCCGGGACGTGCCGGGTCAGCACGAACAACGGGGCACCAGGCAGCGGGCCGTTCCCTTGCCAGCCATCGGCCACGTCATAGGTCCGCCGCCCCGTGATGACGGCCCCGCACCGGCCGGCGAACTCGTCGAAGAACTCGGCACTGGGCTGAGAGAGCCGAAACGACGGATAGAGCCGGCTCGGGGTGTCGCCGCTGAAGTACCACTCGAACAACCTGGCTCCGCCGGTGCCGAGCGGTTGCTCCCGGCCGTCGGCTGGCCCGGCGATGTAGCCATCGAGAGAGACTGCCAGTCCTGAGAGGATCCGTGTCATCTGCTGCTCCGTCCCTCATCTGCGGTGCTCTGCCAGCCAGTACCGACCGGCGAGCAGCCCGGGACTCATCGGCTGAGCCAGCAGGCCGGCTCAGGCTGCCTGTCAGGCGAGGCTCATGCCCTGCTCCCCGAGGGCTTGTCGGCCGCCGCACTCTACTCTCCTGTTTCACGGCTGGCGGGCGATGCGGCCGCGGCCGGACGCTCGGGCGTCCGGGACGGCAAACATCCGCGCGAAGCGCCTGGCCGCGCGCCGGTCGCCGATGACGGTCATGCGGCCGTCGCGCTCAGCCTCGGTGACCTGCTCGCGGCCGAAAGCGACGGAGCGCAGCGTCGCCGCGTCTGTTTCGAGGGTGAGGGTGGGCTGCTCGGTGCGGGCGCGGGTGATGTCGATCGACTGATCGGCAACCGTCACGCGGTACCAGTCGCCGTCGACCCGCAGCGCGAACGTGGCGTCAGCCGCCGCGGCGGGATCGAAGACGGTCTTGAGGGCAAGGAGCAGCGCGCTGACACTCAGCTCGCCGGACGCCGTCACGGGCTCCCGGCTGCCCCAGCGACCCAGCTCGAGCAGGATCGGCTCGAGAGCGCGGCCGCGGCCGGTGAGCTCGTAGATCGCGATGCTGGCGGGCGGGCCGAGCACGTCCCGGCGCACCACGCCCGCATCCTCGAGGTCGCGCAGCCGCTGCGAGAGGACGTTCGGGCTGACTGCGCGCAGACCGCTGCGCAGCTGGACGAACCGCTTCGGCCCGAAGATCAGCTCACGCACGACCAGCAGTGCCCACCGATCGCCGATGACGTCGAGCGCGCGCGCGATCCCGCACGGGTCGTCGTAGCGTCGGGCGGCCGGCATGACGGCAACTATAGCCGAATCGGTTGTGTTTCAGTATCAGTCAGTCCTAATCTAGGATCATGCTGATCCCGCAAGGTGATATCCGGGTCCTGGACGACCCGATCGCACAGCACCTGCTCGCCTCGACCGAGCCGGCCCGGGTGGCGTACGTGGCGAAGACGCGGATCGCGCTCCGTGCCGGGTGGGTCGGCGCGCTCGACTTCTGCAGGCGCTTCCCTGGCGGCCTCGTGGCAGCCGGACTGACACCGCAGGACGGCTCGTGAGCTGCCACGTCCTGATCCCGGGCGCCGGCGGCGCCGCCTGGTACTGGCACCGCGTCATCCCGCTGCTGCAGGAGGCGGGCCACGAGACGATCGCCGTGGACCTGCCCGGTGCCGACGAGCACGCCGGCCTGCCCGAGTACACGCGCCAGGTCGTCAGCGCGATCGGCGACCGGGACGACGTGGTCATCATCGCGCAGTCGCTCGGCGGGTTCACCGCGCCGCTCGTAGCCGCGGCGGTCCCGGTACGCGCCCTCGTCCTGGTGAACGCGATGATCCCGGTGCCCGGTGAGACGCCCGGCGCATGGTGGGCCAGCACCGGATGGCTTGAGGCGCGTCTGGCGGCGGCCGAGCGTTGCGGATACGGCACCGAATTCGATCCGGCCGTCTACTTCCTGCACGACGTCCCGCCAGAAGTCGCCGCCGCCGGCGCGCCGCATCAGCGGCCCGAGGCCGACGCGGCGTTCGGGTCGGTCTGCGACTTCGGCGCATGGCCGCCGGCCACGATCCGGATCGTGGCCGGAGCCGGCGACCGGTTCTTCCCCGCCCCGTTCCAGCAGGTGCTGGCGCGAGATCGGCTCGGCCTCGAAGCGGACCTGCTCCCCGGCGGGCACCTGATCGCGCTGTCGCGGCCGCTCGTGCTCGCGAACTACCTGCTCGGCGTCTGACCCCGGACAGCATCCCGCGCTGCCGCGGCGGACCGACACCTGGGCAGCAGCGAGGCGCTTGTCCTGCGCAGGGAGCCGGACGGGTCGCTGGTGACCCATGCCGACCTGACCAGCCCCGGCTCCCTCCTTAACGAGATCGTCGTGGACGGCCGCGGTAACGCCTACGTCAACGGCGGGACCGTCGCTCTGGCCGCCCCCGAAGGCTCGGCCCGGCAGGCAGCCGACGGCATCGCCTTCGGTAATGGCATGGCCAGACGATCGACCTTGACCGCGGCTGCGTCGCCCGCATGCTCGGCGGCGCAGCGGGGCGAACGCTGTTCATGATGGCGGCCGAGTGGCGCGGCATGGAGAACATGACCGACGACGCACGGACCGGCCAGGTGCTTATCGCCGAGGCGCCCGCACCAGGCGACGGCTGTAGGAGCTGAGCTCGCCAGAGCCTCAGATCGAGTCGCAGCTGGTCGAGTCAACGGGCGGCTGGCGCCAGGCGGCCCTAACGTAACCGCTGCGGTCGCGCCGGTCCGGGAGCCGAACCGAGGGCGGCGTGGCCGGCTGCCCGTGGCCCTGGGCGTGGTCGTGCTGACATTGCGCACGCTCAGGATCCCGTCGCCGACGGCCCCTGCCGGCCGATGCGCGGCGAGCCGGCGGTGCGCCTCAGGCCGGCCAGTCCGGGCTGATGAACGCCACAAATGATGCGATCGCTTCCGCCGGCTGGCGTCCAGCGAGCCGATTCCCTGCAGTGTCCGGCTAGGTCAGCCAAGATTCCCAGAACCGATCTTACGGAATCTAGGGATAAAACCTATGTTTGTCGCGACACTTAGGACATGCTTTCGCGGAGATCACGAGGGGAACCAATGGACGGTAACAGTGAGCGCCTGCTGACTCCGGGAGAGGTCGCTGCCCTGTTTCGGGTCGACCCGAAGACAGTCACCCGCTGGGCGGCATCCGGCCGGATCAGCAGCATCCGCACGCCGGGCGGGCACCGGCGGTTCCGCGAGTCCGAGGTACGCGCGCTCCTGAGCGGGAACGCCGGGACGACCGCCGGAGCGACTGCCTAGCTGGCGGCCGACCCGAGCGCCCGAGCAGGCGCCTGAGCAGCAGAGCAGGCGGTCCGCCGCCGCCGCTTACGCCGGGGAGCCTGGCAGTGACACGCCGGTCCGCGGCGGCCTGCCGGGGCTAGCTGCCGTCCTCGGGGTTGGCGGGCAGCTGTCCCTGGCCGCGACGGGCGAGGAAGTCAAGGAACTGGCGGCGCAGCAACTCGTCCCCCTCCTGCCAGCGCCTGCGCTGCTCGTCGGCCTCCTCCTGGGTAAGCGCGCCCGCCGCGAGCCGTTCATAGTCCAGGTCCGCCGGGCCGATCTCGATATAGGCATCGCTTATCACGCGGCCATCGGCGCTGGTCGCTGATTCGGGCACCAGCAGATTCCCGTTGGGTAGCCGTATCACATACATGGCTCGCTTACCTCGTCAAATGCCGTAGCGCACATTGAAGTAGAGCATCACATTCAGGGCAGCCCTGGTGTCACCGCCCAGCATGTCGACCAGGGCCGGCCGCTGACTGGACGCAATCGCTGCAAAAGCATCAGCGAAGAACTCCCTGCGTCCCAGAACACTCCGCTGCTTGTGAAAATCACTCACCACCGAGGGCAGGCACTGCTCGTAGAGCGCCATGAACTCGGCCGAATCCGATTGCCACTGTCCCTCTGATCCGTCGATGTCGTCGAGGGCGTGGCCGATCTCGTGACACATCACATCGGGCGTCGGCGACGGCCGGGAGCCTACGATGATCTTGCGGTCGCCGTAGGCGCCCGCGCACGCATCCCAGGTGGCCCGCCCCGACGGCAGCGGGACGCCGCTTAGCTTGCCCATGTCGTCCAGGTCGGGCACGCCGCCTGGCCCGACATGGATCGCATCCAGGCCGGCGACCAGCTTTTCCTTGATCAGCTGAGGCAGCTCGGCGAGCCGATCGACCGCGAGGACCACCTCCGGCGGCGGGACAGCATCCTGCGCCCATTCCCGGCGTACCACCACCTCCAGGTGCCCGCAGTGCCGTTGGCCAGCCGCCGTCCGGTTACCCTGCGCTATCTCATACCACGGCAGCCTCGCCTCTCGCCCGTGCGCCGCCCGCCGGGTCCGGGTCGGCGCTGACTCCGGCCGGGCCAGCGCTGTGCCCGGCGCCGGGCGCACAGCGGCCCGCGCCGCGCCCCAGCGCCGCGCCTGGCCGGCGCCGACAGCCGGGCCGCCGCGCCGCGGCGCCGTACCAGTGCCCGGCGCTGCCCCGGCGCCGCCAGCTGGCCGCGGCTGGCCCCTTCCCTCCTCGCTGACCTCACCGTGCTCGGCGGCAGGCAACCGCGGCGGGGCCGTGCGCCGATGGGTGCCGACCATCCCGGCCGGGGCGGCGCGGCCCGGCGCACCGTCCGGGGCCCCCCGCTCCCGAGTGCTCTCGGCGGCAGCCCGCCGCCCGAAGCGGCGCAGCCGTTCAAGTAACCGCAGCCGCATATATCGCGCTCCCCGGGGATGGCGTCAGGCCGTCAGGCTACGCGGTTGCTCAGGCGCCGTCATCCCTGGTGACCACAGGTCGCTGGTGATGTTACCGTAAGTGACGAATTACGGTCAGGGCTGGCGTACCTGGATGACTGACTCAATTCAGCTGCTACTGCGCTGTGCTTACGGCTAGGCTGCCGCCATGCTGCTGCCAGGCGCGATATTTGCCCTCGTTACGGTAGGTTTTGTCGGGCCGTGCCTGATCGACGCGGCAAGAACCCCCCGCTATTACTTCGGCAGGCACAGCAGGGGAACCTGGCTGGCAGTGATCGTCGCGTTCTGGGCCTTCGGCGCCCTGGCCTGGCTGCTGGCCGGCCGGCCGCGCCGGGGCTGGCTGACGCCGCTGCTGCCCGGCCGGGCCGGCAGCCCGCGCGGGCTGAGCCCGCAGGAGGCGCTGCGCCGTCATCCCGCCTGGCGATCCATGCAGCCCAGCTACGGCGCCCCGGATCCGGCCGCCGACACAGCCGGCCGCCAGGCACCGGTCCGCCCCGCCGGGCCAGACGACGACCCGGAGTTTCTCACCGAGCTCGCGCGCAGGGTCCGCGACGCCCGCGGAGGCAGCTGACGCCCCGTCCGGTGGCAGCAGCTCAGCCCAGGCCCGCGTACGAGTGCAGGCCGGCGACCCACAGGTTGATGCCGATGACGTTGAACAGCAGGCAGCCGAACCCGGCCAGCTGGATGTAGGAGGCTTTCCGGCCGCGCCAGCCGGCGGTCGCGCGGGCATGCAGGAAGCAGGCGTAGACCACCCAGGTAATGAACGACCAGGTTTCCTTCGGGTCCCAGCCCCAGTACCGGCCCCAGGCATGGTCAGCCCAGATCGCGCCGGCCATGACGCCGAACGTCCAGACCGGGAACGCGAACAGGATGCTCCGGTAGGAGAGCCGGTCGAGCACAACCGGCCGGGGCAGCTGCGCCATGATGCCGCCGACCCGCGACGGAAGGCCCGCCGCCACCCGCCGCTCGTGCCGGTCGGCGATCAGGTACATCACCGTCACCACCGCGCCGACTATGTACAGCCCGATGGCGACGATCATCGCCGTCACGTGAATCGCGATCCAGTAGGACTGCAGTGCGGGCACGAGGGCGCCAGCCGGGGTGTAAACGAATGTGACGTCCAGCGCCAGCGCGAGTACCACCGGGATCAGGACGAACAGTCCGATGTAGTAGGCGCGGAACCGCACCGACGCGGCCACCAGGACAAGCACCGCCATGCAGGTGAACGCGGCGATGAACTCGTACATGTTGCCCCACGGCACCCGATCCTCGGAAAGCCCGCGGGTGGTGATCGCGATGACCTGGGCGAGCAGCCCGATGCACGTCAGGCCGAATGCCGCGCGAAGCCAGTAACTGTCCGGCCAGCGACCCTGCTGAGCCGGGACCACGGCGGGCAGGGCGGGCTGCGCCGGGCCTGCCGCGGCACCGCCAGATCCGGCTGCTGCGCTGCCCGCGGGCCCACCGCCCGCGACCCCGCTGCCCGCAGTCGCGCCGACGGCGGCCAGCTCGGGCACCTTCGCGGGCGCGATCGCCGCCAGGAGGCGCTGTTTCGCGAAGGCGAAGTCGCACGCGTAGGCGAGCATGCCGAGCGCGTACAAGATGACCGCGGCCAGCAGGCAGCCATTGCTGATGTCGGCCAGGTCGATGTTGACGTGCACTGGAACCTCACTCTCCCGCTGGGTAGCCGAGGGATTTCTCGTCGGTGCTGCTGACGGGTGATGTGCTGGTCGCCGCTGCCGGGTCCACGGTGGGCTCCGTGCCGATCGTCTCATCTGGATCTGGGGCCCCCGCGGGCGGACCGGCTCCGCGCTGCGCGGCAGGCAGGTAACTGCCGTGCTGCGCGGCCATCATCTCCTGCGTGAGCTCGGCGAATTCCTCTTCGAAGCCGCCGGCGGCGTCGGAGCGGGCCAGGCCGCCGAGATCCACGATCGTCGAGCCGCCCGCGCCGATGCGGGCCCGGCCGAAGACGCGGCGGCGCCGGACCATGAACGACAGGATCAGGCCGGCCAGCGCAACGAACCCGGAGACGAGCGCGGCCAGCTGGCCTGGGTCGTAGGTGATAGCCAGGCTGATCCACGGCTTGTACCCGGTGAACGTCAGGGTGCCGGCGTGATCGGGGAGCTTCATCGACTGACCGGGCGACAGCGGCTGCGGCGCGACCGGCAGCCGGTGCATCTGACCGGTCTCCAGCTGGTAGACCGACTGCGGCTGGCCGCTGTTCATGCCCAGATTGCCCGCGTACGCCACAAGGCTGACCCGCGGCTCAAGCGCCGCGGGGAAGACCGACTCCAGCCGGCCGCCTGAGTCCACGGCGGTCGGCAGGAAGACGCCGGCGAAGCCGAGCTGGTCGGGGCTCGCATCGGGTACCTTCACGACTCCCTCCGAGGTCAGTCCGTTCTGGTCCACGGGGATGAACGGCACCGCGTCGTCGAAAACCACCTGGCCGGCGCCATCGGTGACCTTGAACTCCGGTGCGTAGCCGTGCCCGATGATGTACACGCTGACGCCGTCGACGACCAGCGGATGGTTAACCCGCAGGCGGTAGCTCCGCAGCGGGCCGCCTGGCGACACCGAGTAGCGCAGCGCGGCATCGAACTGCAGCGGCTGGCCGATCTCGGGTCCGGAGGTGACATAGCTCGCCGTGAACTTGTCCAGCGTGATGGAGAACGGCGCCAGGTCGGCGGGCGAGACCAGCCGGCCGGGGCGGAACACGTCCAGCGCCGTCGGCGTGTTGGCGAACGAGTCTCCTGCCACGAGCAGCCGGTTGGCCTTGTAGCCGAAAATGGCGCCGAGCCCGACCGACCCGAGCAGGGCAAGCAGCGCGATGTGGAACAGCAGGTTGCCGACCTCCCGCAGGTAGCCCTTCTCGGCGGCTACCCAGCCGTCCCCGGTGCGCAGCCGGAACCGGCGGCCCGCCAGCAGCTGACCTGCGGCCTGGACCGCGGCGGCCGGCTCGAGCGCGGTCGTGTAGCTGGCTGCCAGCGGGAGCCGGGACAGGTTACGCGGCGCCCGCGGCGGCTGCTGCCGCGCCGAGCCCGCCAGGCGGAAGGCACGCGGCAGGACGCATCCGGCCAGCGAGGCGAACAGCAGCAGGTAGCACGCCGCGAACCACGGCGCGGCGAAAACGTTGAACAGCGAGAACTTCGCCAGGATGGGAGCCAGCGCCGGGTGCGCAGCGTAGTACTGGGTGACGGCGGCCGGGTCAATGCCCTCCTGCGGCAGCACCGAGCCCGGCACGCTCGCGACTGCCAGCAAGAACAGCAGGATCAGCGCGGTCCGCATGGACGTCAGCTGGCGCCAGCACCACCGCAGCCGGCCGGCGAGGCCGAGGCGCGCTCCGGGCGAAGCGGAGTGCTGTGGCTGCGCCGCATCCGCCGCTGCGCTGCGAACATCAGTGCCGCGGTCATCGGCCGCGGGCGCGTCCTCGCGCGGCGCCCCTGGAGGGACGCGCAGTCCGGTCATCGGGCCACCACCCGCCTGGTCCGTTTTGTCATGAATTCTCGGCAGCCACCGTGGAGATCAGCGCCTTCAGGCCCGAGTAGGACACCCCGCCGACTATCCGGCCGGCAATGTGCCCACTGCGGTCGAGCACCAGTGTGCTCGGAATTCCGGCCGGCGGCAGCGTGCTGCGGAACTGCAGCGCAATCTCGTCACCGGGATCGTTCAGGCTCGGGTAGCCGACCCCGAAAGTGCGCGCGAACGCCTCCGCGCTGGCCTGGCTGTCCCTGATGTCCACGCCGACGAAGCCCACGTGGCCGGACTGGAAGTGCCGGGCCAGGGCGGCGAGCGCTGGTGCCTCCTGGCGGCACGGGGCGCACCACGAGCCCCAGAAGTTGAGCACCACCACGTCACCGCGGTAGGAGCGCAGGCTCAGCTGCCGGCCGGTCAGCGTCGTTCCGCTGACCGGCGGGGCTTCCGGGCGGGAGCCGGGCCTGAAGAACGTCGTGCTGTAGCTGCCGGAGACAAAACTCTGCCCGGTACTGGCCGGAGTGCTCGCCGCGATACTGCCGCCTCCGCACCCGGCGACGGCGGCGCTCACGAGCACGGCCAGCGACCCGGCCAGCAGCGCGACCAGCGCACGGCAGCCTGGCGCGGCGACCGCCGCGCAGGAAGCGCGGCACGCGGAGCGTGGCATGCGGTACACAGAGCGATCTCCTACAGCCGGTAGTATCTCGCGCCCCATTGTGCCGGATCGTCCGGCCGGTCCTGACGGCGGGCCGGCCTCGCCTGGTCCCGTGCGCGCGTCTGCCAGACCCGCGGTCACGCTCCGGCTACCTGGCCGCGGCCAGGCCCCGACGGCTCCGCATACGACACGCCAGCCAGCTGGCCGCCGGCGTAGCGGAGGCTGGTGACGCTGCCCAGGGCACACTGCCGCCGCCGCGGGTCGTGCCAGAGCCTGCGGTCCTCGGCGGCGCGCCGCGCCACCCAGATGGGCAGCTGATGGCTGACGCACACCGCTTCGTGACCTGCGGCCGCCCTGGCCGCGCCGGCAGCGGCCGCCAGCACCCGCTGCGCCACCTGCTGGTAGGGCTCGCCCCAGGATGGCCGCAGCGGATTGCGCAGGTAGAACCAGTGCTGGGGGTTGCGGAGCGAGCCGTCGCCCACGCCGAAGGTCATCCCCTCGAAATGGTTCCAGGACTCGATCAGCCGGTTGTCGATCTCGGCCTCGAGGCCCGCCTGGGCCGCGATCGGCTCGGCCGTTTCCAGCGCGCGCTCCAGCGGCGAGGACCGCAGCACCGTGATGTCCCTGCCCGCCAGGAAGTCGGCGGCAGCCTTGGCCATCATCCGGCCGTCCTCGGACAGGTGATAGCCGGGAATCCGGCCGTAGATGACGCCGCGGGGGTTGGCTACCTCGCCGTGGCGCACGAGATGGACGATGGTCGTCTCGGCCGGAGCGTTCTGTGGGGTCATCGCCGGCTCAGCCTACCGGCCGGCCCTGGCCGCCTGCCCGCATCCGGCGGCCGGCGCCGGCGCCGGCTAGCGTGGCCCGATCGGTTGGCCGGGCAGGCAGGAGCCACGTCGTGAGCCAGGCGGCAATTGTCCTCATCCGCATTGCCGCGGTCGCGCATGCCAGCTGGAACCTGTTCAGCAAGCAGGCGTCGGTGACCGGCGCCGTGTTCTTCATCTGGCTGGTTGCCGCGGCGGCCACGGCCGGCTATGCCCCCGTGGTCGCAGTCCTGGCGGTCGCTTCACGGCCGCATCTGACGGCGGCCAGCTGGATCTTCATGGCCGGGACCGGAATCCTGCAGACCGGCTACAAGACCGGCGCTCTTCCCCTGGTGTACCCGGTGGGGCGCGCTGCTGGCCGCGCTGGCCGGCATCGTGGTGCTCGGCGAGCGGCCGCGGCCCGTGGCCATCGCCGGAGTCGGCTGCATCGTGGTGGGCATCGCGGTGATCGGACTGCCCGGCAGGGGCGCTGACCGCAGCCGCGATGAGGTACCGGGCGGGCGGCCGGCGGGCAGCTGCCCGGACGGCAATCGCCTTCGCCATGGTCACCGGGCTCTTCATCGCGTCCTACACGCTGTGGGACAAATACGCTGTCTCCACGCTGCGCACTCCGCCGCTGCTGCAGGGCCGCGCGGCATTCCCGGTGATGCTCGTCGTCCTTGCGCCGCTGGTGCTGCGGGACCGGCCGCGGCTCGCGGCGGTCTGGCGGTCATTCCGCGCCCAGGCCATCGCCGCGGGCGTGCTGGCGCCGCTGGCCTACGGACTGGTCCTCATCGCCCTCAGCTTCACCGCAGTCGCCGCCGTCGCGCCCGCACGCGAGGTCAGCGTGCTCTTCGGGGTGCTGCTCGGCCCGCGGCTGCTCGGCGAGGGCAGCATGGCGCGCCGGCTGGCAGCCGCGGCCCGCGATCGCCGCCGGGGTCGTGGCACTGGCGGTCGGCTGACCAGCGGGCCGCGCTCGCCGCCGACCCGTGCCCTCAGGAGATCTCGGGCGGCGATGTCGATCTCGTCCAGCGCGAAGACCACCGCGAGATCGCCGGCCAGGGCGCCGGTCTCGCCCACCAGGGTCCTGTCGAACTGCAGCAGCTCATCGGGGCCGACGCTGCGTACCCGGTTCCACACCTTGTCCTGGTTGGGCAGCGGCAGCCCGCGAACAGCCGACGAGGTGTCCTCGAAGGCCCGGACCAGCCGCTCGGCCTTGCGGATCGGCTGCATCACCCAGCGGGCGGGAAAGTGATCGCGGCCGGCCCTTCTCGCTGTAGACGTCGGAGGCGAGCAGGCCGCGCACCTTATCCTCGAGGCCGTCCGACATCGGCGTCAGGACCCCGCGCGCCGCCTGCGCGCCGCCATTGACGTCGCCGATGCCGGCCACGCCGGCCACCGGCTGATCTGGAGGCCGGCGACCGCCCGCGCCGATCAACAGGCGCGGGCGGCGCAGCCGTGCGGGCCAGCCCGGCCGGTCAGCCGAGTGCGGCTGCCGCGGCCCTGGCGGCGGTCGGCAGCGCCGACGCGACGCGGCTGATGGCCGCGCCGTCGTGCGCAGCCGACAGGAACCACGCCTCGAACGGGGACGGCGGCAGGTAGACCCCGCCGTCCAGCATGCCGTGGAAGAAAGCCGCGTACGCGGCCGCCGACTGGGCGCGCGCCTCGCCGAAGTCACGAACGGGACTGTCGCACCCCAGGAAGAACGAGAACAGGCTGCCGGCCTCCTGCAGCCGGAACGGCACTGCCTCGGCGGCCAGCGCGTCAGCAGCGAGCTTAGCCACGGCGGCCGCCGCCTCGTCCACCCGGGCGTAAACCTCCGGCGTGCACTCCCGCAGCGTGGCGAGCCCCGCCGCAGTGGCCAGCGGATTGCCTGACAGCGTGCCCGCCTGGTACACCGGGCCCGCCGGCGCCAGCCTGTCCATGATCTCGGCGCGCCCGCCGAACGCGGCCGCAGGAAGGCCGCCGCCCATTACCTTGCCGAACGTCATCAGGTCCCCGGCCACGCCCTCGCGTCCGTACCAGCCGGAGCTGGTGACCCGGAAGCCGGTCAGCACCTCGTCCATGATCAGCAGCGCGCCGTACTCCCGGCATAGTGCCGCGAGCAGCTCGTTGAAGCCGGCCGACGGCGGCACGACGCCCATATTCGCCGGGCAGGCCTCGGTAATCACGCAGGCAATCCCGGCGCCGTTCGCGGCGAACGCCTGCCGCACCGCATCGGGATCGTTATAGGGCAGGACGATCGTGTCCCCGGCCGCGGCGCCGGTCACGCCCGGCGAATCGGGCAGCCCGAACGTGGCGACCCCGGAACCGGCCGCTGCCAGCAGCGCATCGACATGGCCGTGGTAGCAGCCGGCGAACTTGAGCACCAGACGCCGTCCGGTGAAGCCCCGGGCCAGCCGCAGCGCCGACATGGTGGCCTCGGTCCCCGAGCTCACCAGGCGCACCTTCTCGACCGGAGCGCGCGCGATCACCGCTTCCGCCAGGTCAATTTCACTGGCAGTAGCGGTGCCAAACGAAGTGCCGCGGCCGGCTGCGTCCCGCACCGCGCCGATCACAGCCGGATGCGCATGCCCGAGGATCATCGGCCCCCAGGAGCACACCAGATCCACGTAGCTGTTGCCGTCGGCATCAGTGAGGTAAGCCCCGCTGCCGGACGCCATGAAAACCGGCGTGCCGCCGACTGCGCCGAAGGCGCGCACCGGCGAGTTGACCCCGCCCGGCAGCACGGCCGATGCCCGGGCGAAAAGCTCGGCGGACGCCTGGCGCGTGCTCACCGGCTGCTCCCTTCGCAGGCATCGGCAAGAAACTCCAGCAGCCGCAGTCCGTCTGGCGGCGGCTCCCCGCCCGGCGCACGGATCCAGCGCGCTGCCTGGCCGTCAGGCAGCCGCGACGGCGGCGCCAGCACGTAGCTGTTCCTGCAGTGCCAGCGCAGGCCGATCACCTGGGCGATCATCTCGGGCTCGCAATCCAGATGGCACGACCACCACTCGGTCTCATCCTCCGGCGCGCCCCTGGTCGCGACAAAGAAGAGCGCCCGGTCACCGGCGCTGATCGCTACCGGGCCGGGCGCTATTGCCAACCGCTCCATGCTGGCGATGGCCGCCAGCCCGGCGCGGGCGGGTACGTCGAGGACGTCGAAGACCCGCCCGGTCGCGAGGACGACGTTCGCCTCCGGCTGCGCCAGCCACCAGCCGCCGACAACGCCGGGGTCCGTACTGGCCTCGATCTGCCAGGCCGCCGACATCGGATGAGCGGCCGGTGCCGGACAGCCGATGCGGTCGCAGGAACACGCGCGGCGTGAGTCGCCCGCGGGCGGCGACCGGCCCGGCGGGTAGGCACCCGCGCAGACGGGCCAGCCCATCGCGGCATAGCGCGAAGCGGCGACCGCTGTCTTTCCCACGGCCTTGCGGCGCCTGTGACCCAGCACCGGCTCGACCATGTCCCCGACTCCCGCCTCTGTGCCCTACCTCTTGATGATGCCGGTCGGGCACGACTCCTCAGCACCGGCCCCGGCTTACGATGCCGGTCCGATGCGCAAAAGAGACCGCAAAGTGATCGCAGTACGGTAACCCCAAGCTAGGTCCGCGCCGAGGCGTCGCGACGCGCACCGGGCGGCTTCAGCCGATCCGCGCCGGGCGGTTCCCGCCGAGGCGCCGGGCAACCTCCGCCGCCCAGTAGGTGAAGATGATGGTCGCGCCGGCGCGGCGGATGGCCGTCAGCGTTTCCATGATCACCCGGTCCCGGTCCAGCCAGCCATTGGCCGCCGCTGCCTCGACCATCGCATACTCGCCGCTGACCTGGTAGGCCGCCACCGGCAGGTGCACCGACGCCGCCACCTTGCTGATGACGTCCAGGTAGGCAAGCGCCGGCTTCACCATGACTATGTCGGCGCCTTCATCCACGTCCAGCAGCACTTCCCGCAGCGCCTCGGCCAGGCTGCCATGATCCTGCTGGTAGGACGCCCGGTCGCCGAACTGCGGGGCGCATTCCGCGGCGTCCCGGAACGGCCCGTAGAACGCCGAGGCGTACTTCGCCGAATACGCGCAGATTGCCACGTCGGCGAAGCCGCCCGTATCCAGCGCGGCCCTGATCGCGGCTACCTGGCCGTCCATCATGCCGCTCGGTGCCACCACATGCACTCCGGCGGCGGCCTGAGCGGCGGCGATCGACGCATACCGCTCGAGGGTCGCATCATTGTCCAGCGTGCCGCCCGGCGTCAGGATCCCGCAGTGGCCGTGGTCGGTGTACTCGTCCAGGCAGAGGTCGGCCATCAGCACGGTGTCATGGCCCACCTCCACGGCCAGATCCTGCAGGGCCAGCTGGACGATGCCGGCCGGATCATCGGCCGCCGAGCCGCGCGAGTCCTTCACTGCGGGAATGCCGAACAGAATAAGGCCGCCCACTCCGGCGTCCACCGCATCAGCGGCGGCCTTGCGCAGGCTGTCCCTGGAGTGCTGCACGACGCCGGGCATCGAGGCGACCGGTTTTGGCTCGCTGATCCCCTCCTTGACGAACAGCGGCAGCACGAGGTCGCCCGGCTGGATGGCGGTCTGCGCGACCAGCCGCCGCATCGCGGCGGTTGTGCGTAGCCGGCGCGGCCGGGCGACCGGGAATCCGGCGCTCATCACGGCTCCTTTTCCTGTACCTGCTGTGTGCTGCTGGGTCCCGTACCCGCTCAACCTGCCGCATCCCGTACGTGCCGCGTCCCGCCCCGGCGGCGCTGCTGCGCGTGATCGCGGCTCACCGGATCGGGCCGGGGCCACGGCGGCACCGCTACGGCTGATTCCTGCTTACCGGATCCGGCGGCGGGCCCCCCGGCGGCGCTCGCTCGGCCTGCGCACCGGCTCCCCCGCCGCGACCGCGGCGGCGCGCAGGCCGGCGCCGTACTCAGCCAGCGCATCGACCAGCGCGGTGCCCGAGGGACGAGGCGCGGTCACGTCCACCCGCAGCCCGTACTCGGCGGCCGTCTTGGCGGTCTGCGGCCCGATCACCGCGATCACCGTCACCGCATGCGGCTTCCCGGCGATGCCGATCAGGTTCCGGACAGTCGAGGAGGAGGTGAAGAGCACGGCATCGAAGCCGCCGCCCTTGATGGCCTCCCGGATCGGCGCGGGCGGCGGCGCCGCGCGGACGGTCCGGTAGGCAGTAACGTCCTCCGCCTCCCAGCCGAGCTCGGTGAGCCGGGCCACGAGCGTCTCCGTCGCGATGTCGGCGCGCGGCAGCAGCACCCGGTTAATCGGGTCGAGAACGTCGTCGAAGGCGGGCCAGGCATCCGCCAGGCCCTCGGCCGACTGCTCGCCAGCCGGGAAAAGATCGGGCATGATCCCGAATTGCCGCAGTGCCGCAGCGGTCTGCTCGCCGACTGCCGCCACCTTCACCCCCGCGAAAGCGCGCGCGTCGAGCCCGTATTCCTCGAATTTCTCCCGGACCGCGCGCACGGCGTTCACCGACGTGAAGGCGATCCACTGGTAGCGGCCAGTTACCAGCCCCTTCACTGCCCGCTCCATCTGCTGGGGCGTGCGGGGCGGCTCGACCGCGATCGTCGGCACCTGCTCGGGCACCGCGCCAGCGGCCCGCAGCCGGTCGCAGATCTCGCCTGCCTGCTCCTTGGTGCGCGGTACGAGCACCCGCCAGCCGAACAGCGGCTTGGTCTCGAACCACGACAGCACGCGCTGGGAAGTGACGCCGTCGCCGACAACCGCCACGGCCGGGCCGTGCGCGGTGAGCATGCTCACTCCGGCTGCTTTCAGGTCGGCGGCTACCGATCCGACGGTGCACAGTACCGTGTGCTGGTCGGTTGTCGTCCCGTTCCAGGTGATCGCGAACGGAGCGCTCTCCGCCCAGCCGCCCGCAACCAGCATCTTGCCGAGATCGGCCGGGCCGGTCTCGGCACCGAGGATCACCAGGGTTCCGGGGCCGGCGGACAGCTTGCTGACCTCCGCCGCATGGATGATCCGCACGTCGCCGCTGGAGTCAGAAGTCAGCGGTATCCCGGCGTAGGCGGGTACTGCCGTGGCGGCGGAAACGCCTGGCACGATCTCGAACGGCACCTTCGCCTTCGCGCAGACCGACGCCTCCGCAGCCGCATTGCAGAACATGAAGGGGTCGCCGCCGAACACCCGCACCACCAGCTGACCGCCCCTGGCGGCCTTGATCAGCATCCGCGGGTCCTGAGCCAGCGCATCGGAGCCGGCCAGCGTCGCCTCGGCGCTGACGGCGCCGGAGATCCGGCTGCCGATCTCCGGGCCGACCACCACAAGGTCAGCCCTGGCCAGAAGCTGGGCGGCCCGGACCGTGAGCAGGTCCCGGTCCCCTGGCCCGGCGCCGACAAACGCAACCAGGCCGGCCGCCTGCTTCGCTGCCTTGCCAGCAGCCCGGCCAGCTGGCTTCGGCTCCGGCTTGCTCGCCGCCTTCTCCGTCACGGATGTGGGGTTCACTTGGCATCGTCCCCGTTGCTGATGTGTCCGCCGGACACTGCCGTATACATTCCCGCGCCTCGAGCGAGCAGATCAGCGGCTACCGCGCGGCCGAGGCGCTCCGCCTCGCTCGCCGGGCCGCCGGCGCTCCCGCGCAGCGCCGTTCCCCCATCGGCTGCGGCGACGACCGCATGCAGCCGCAGTGCGTCTGTCCCGGCAGCATACGCGCCAACCGGGGCCGTGCAGCCTGCCTGCAGCGTGGCAAGCAGCGCGCGTTCCGCGGTGATCGCCGCGCGGCTCTGCGCGTCGTCAATGCTGGCCAGCAGGTCGGCCAGATCCGGCCGGTCCGCCGGGCATTCGACCGCGAGCGCTCCCTGCCCGGGCGCCGGAAGCATCTCATCGGGCTCGAACACCTGGGTGACCGCGTCGAGCCGGGCGATCCTGGCCAGGCCCGAGTAGGCCAGCACGACTGCGTCCACTTCGCCGGTGTCGACTTTCCCCAGCCGGGTCCCGGCGTTGCCGCGGATTGGCACCGGGCGCACATCCGGCCGGATCATCAGCAGCTGCGCTGCCCGGCGCGGCGAGCCCGTGCCGATGCGCGCGCCAGCCGTCAGGTCGGCGAGCTTCATGCCGCCGGCGGCGACCAGCGCGTCCCTGGGGTCGTCCCTCGCCGGCACGGCGGCCAGCACGATGCCGGCCGGCTGGCCGGTCGGCAGGTCTTTCAGCGAGTGCACGGCGATATCGACCTCGCCGGCCAGCAGGCTCGTGCGCAGCCCGCTGACGAACACGCCGGTCCCGCCGATCTGGGTCAGGTCCGCCGCGCTGGTGTCGCCGGGGTTGCTGATGCCGGTGAGCTCCACCGGGCGGCCGGTCAGCTCCGTGATCAGCCTTGCGATCTGCAGGGACTGAGCCAGCGCCATCGGGCTCCTGCGGGTGCCCAGCCGCAGCGGCACATCGCTCATGGTGCGTCCTCCGCTTCGGGCCAGCCGGCCAGCCGCGCGTCCGCCCTGGTAACTGCCTGCACGGCAGCGGGATCGAGGTCGAAGAGCACGCGCAGCGCCGCCTCGTAGGAGTCGGCGCCCGGCGAGCCGGCCAGTTCCTTGACCCGGACCGTGGGCGCGTGCAGCAGCTTGTCGGCGATCCTGCGCATTGTCTGCGCGATCTCAAGACGCGACCGGGCATCGATCCCGGCAAGCCGGCCGGCCAGCCTGGCCATCTCGGCATCGACGACCTCGGCTGCCTTGGCCCGCAGCGCCACGACCGTCGGCGTGACCATCGCGGCCCGGTCGGCCAGTACCTGCGCGGCGAATTCCTGCGCCACGATCCGGCGGACCGCCGCCACTTCCTCGTCGAATGGCCGCCCGCCGTCCTTGTCGACGGCGAGGCCGACGCGACCCGGCTGCCCGGCCGTGGCCAGCTCGTCCAGGCCGATCACGCTGACGCCGGGCAGCTGCCCGGCGGCCGCCTCGACGTCCCGCGGCAGCGCGAGGTCCAGCAGCACCAGCGGGCGGCTGGCCGGCTCCCGGAGCGCGAGCGCTGACCGCACGGCCGCGGCCGTGATGACGTGCCCGGTCGCGCCGGTGCACGTGACCACCAGGTCAGCTGCGGCAATCAGGTCCTGCAGCCCGGACAGATCGGCTGCCGATCCGCCGACGGCCGTGGCCAGCCGCTGTGCGTGCTGGCGAGTCCGGTTGGCGATCCTGACCGGGGCCGCACCGAGCCGGGCCGCGGCCGAGGCGGCGAGCGAGCTCATTGATCCGGCACCCACGATAAGGGTCGCCGCGCCCTCGAGGCTGGGGCGGCTCAGCCGCTGCGCGGCCGCGGCCAGCCCCACACTGACCAGGCTCTGGCCCGCGCGGTCGATGCCCGTCTCGGCATGGGCCCGCTTGCCGGTCCGCAGCGCGAGCCCGCCCAGGTCGGCCAGCATCCGGCTCAGCGTGCCCTGCTCCCCGGCCAGCGCGAGTGCCTGGCGGACCTGGCCGAGTATCTGGCTCTCCCCGGTGACCATGGACTCCAGCCCGCACGTCACCGCGAGCAGATGCTGGACGGCGCGGTCGGCGTAGTGCACGTACAGCCAGGGCGTGAGCTCGTCCAGAGGCACGCCGGAGTGCCTGGCCAGCAACTCGGAGATGGCAGCGACGCCGCCGTGGAATCTGTCGACCTCGGCGTAGATCTCCACCCGGTTGCAGGTGCTCACTACCACCGAGCCAGCGACATCCTCGGCCTGGAAGACGTCACGCAGCAGCTTGGCAAGCACGTCGCCAGTGATCGCGGCACGCTCAAGCGTCGCCACCGGCGCGCTCTTATGGCTGAGCCCGACAACAAGAACACTCACGTCGCCACCGCCTGGGCCTCCACCCCGGAGTCACCATCCATCGTCAGCATTGCGCCCACCGGCTCAAGCCCGCCGCGCCGGCGCGGCGGACACGGCTGCCAGCCGCGCTCTCCCTGGCCCGTCATCCGCACCACGGCACGGCGCTGGGCGTGGAAAGCGAGAATCTGCAGCTCGATCGACAGATCGACCTTACGCACATCGACGCCGGAAGGCACGCTGAGCACGACCGGCGCAAAATTCAGGATGCTGGTCACCCCGGCCGCCACCAGCCGGTCGCATACTCCCTGGGCCGCGGCCGCAGGGGTGGCGATCACTCCGATCGACACGTCGTGCTGCGCTACCACGGACTCGATCTGGTCAGCGCTGCGCACCTTATGCCGGGCGATCATGCTGCCCACGACATCCGGGTCGGCGTCGAGCAGCGCGGCGATGCGAAATCCCCGCGAGGCGAAGCCGCCGTAGTTGGCCAGCGCATGGCCCAGGTTTCCCGCGCCGACGATCACAACCGGCCAGTCCTGGGTCAGGCCGAGCTCACGGGAGACCTGGTAGACCAGGTAGTCGACGTCATAGCCGACGCCGCGGGTACCATACGAGCCCAGGTGGGACAGATCCTTGCGGAGCTTAGCGGAATTGACCCCTGCCGCTGCCGCCAGTTCCTCGCTCGACACGGTGCCGGTCCCGCGGTCGGCAAGTGCGTAGAGGGCCCGCAGGTAAACCGGCAGCCGCGCGATCGTCGCTTCCGGAATTCCGCGGCTGTCCTTGTCAGACATGGGACGGCGGGTCATTCGCCAGGCACTCCTGGGGGATCGACGCCGCGGGCAGGCAAGGACCGGGAGCGCCCGCAATGCTGTGCAGAAGTCACGCTACGCCCTTGTGAACGTTTGCACAAAGTCGGCCGCCTTGCCCGGCAGCCGCCCGGACGTGCGCTTTACCTGCGCTTTACGACCGGGTCATGCGCGCAGCGCGGCTCGCAGCCGATCCTCGCTGACCTGCCAGAAGTCGTGCTGCACGCCATCGATCAAAGTGACCGGGATCATCTCCCAGTACGCCCGGAGATCATCCTCGGACTGGGTGATATCACGCTCATCCCATGGAACGCCGAGTTCGGCTGCCACCCGCGCGATGATCGCGCGGGCGTCGCCGCACAGGTGACAGCCGGGCCGCGACAGCAGTGTCACCCGGTGCGCCGCGGCATTCATCCCATCGCTCCCGGCGCGTCCCCCGGGCCGGCCGGCGGCCTGCCGTAATCGGTCCCGCGGTAATCGGGTCGCTCGAAGCCGGACGTGTCGTAACCCGGCTCGCCGAACAGATCGGCGATCGACGGGAACGGCGAGACCTTCGCCTGCTGCAGGCCGAGCTCGATCACGTTGGTCGCCAGCACCAGCGGCCCGCGATCGGCCTCGAACCTGCCGATGTAGGGCTGCTGCTTGTGCTGCTCGTAAGCGGCGCGATCGCGGTAGACCTCGTAGAGGATGCGCTGCATCGGCGCCGACGGGACTGCGTGCACGATGTAGACCAGGGTGTCGGGTTCCCCGGCCCGCACCTTCCCGACGACCTGCTCAGTCTGCTGGTCGAATTCATCGGCGCTGCCCTCGCTCAGGGTGTAGATCGCTAGCTGGCCGAAGAGCCGTTCCCGGGCGTGCCCGTCCGCCGCGAGGGGAGCGGCGCCGGGTTCCGCTGCGCGCTCGGCGCTGCGGCCCGGCAGCCAGCTGGCCGTCCGGCCGGGGGCGCCTGTCCCGACCGGGGGCGCGGGCACGTCGCAGCCGTTTTCGCCGCTGGAAAGCCGGGCTGTCAGGTCCGTCTCGCCGAACCCCGCCGGGTATTCCGGGTCATGGGCGCCGCCGTACTCGCCGCGGTGGTAGCCGACATCTGATTCGCTCGCGTCGTAGCTGCCGTAGCCGTCATTGCCGGGGTAGGCGTCGCCCTGGTCGTAGCCGGAGCCGCCCCGGTACAGGCCGTTGCCCCGGTACACCCCCTGAGTGTCGGATAGCACGGGCGACTCGAAGCCGCCTGCCTCGTCGTAGCGGGAGGCCCAGGACTCCTGCTGATCCCAGTTGTCCTCATCGGCCGCCAGGGCGCCGTCGTGCAGCGGCCCGAGCTGGACGCGGCTGATCCGCATACCGGCAAACCACGTCAGGGCCGCCGCCACCAGGCAGAACAGGACGAACAATGAGCTGACCGGGACGGTGAGCCCCGCTGCGCTGCTCAGCGGCACCGACATGGCGGGAAGCGCAAGCGCGAGCGCGGCCACCCCGGCCGCCCAGACTGGTGCCGCCGCGGGCCGCCAGGCCGGATCGCGCCGGGACCGGACCGCGGTCCAGCCGATGGCGAGCACAGCGACGAGCGCGGTGACCGGCCCGAGCCCGAACTCGAGCAGCTTGTTCGGGATGATCTGGTAATAGACCGACGGCGCGGGCCACGCCACGCTGAACGCAGTCCCGCTCAGCGGGTCACTACCCAGGACCACGAAGGCAATCAGGGCGAGTGCCGGCAGGAGCAGGCGCGCGGCAAATCGCGCCGCCAGCGTCCTGCCTGCCACTTCGGCCAGGCCCAGGCAGAGCGCCAGCGGAGCCAGGACCTGCGCGCTCAGCTGCATCGCGCGGAAGGTGCCCGGCCCGAATGTCCCGTGGTATCCGAGGGCCTGCGCGCCGAGGGAAACAGCCAGTCCGAGCGCGGCCAGCGCCCAGGCCGCGAGGACGATGCGCGGCGCGCGGCAGAACCGGATCGCGAGCATGACGGTGCCTGCGGCGGCCACGATACCGCCCAGGAACGCCACGAGCAGGTGGATTGACATCGCTGCCTATGGTGCCCGAGACGAGGCGATGATGTGACCAGAGTGCTGACCTGCCGTCATGCTCACCCGGCCGGCGGCGCCGTCCGGCGCCCCGGCGGACCGCCGGCGCGAGCGCGCCGCGGGCCCAGCGCCGGTACTCTCGGTAGGCATGAGGCGGCTGCTTGGACGGCTTCCCTCGGCGGCGGAAGCAGCCGACGAGGCGCAGCCCGCGGCCGGCGACGCTGGCGACCTCGGCGGACTGCCCGCGACCGGCGCCGACAGCGATCCCGCCCGCGGCACCGGCTGGCTTGCCCGCAGGCTGGCCAGATCGGGCCGGCCCGCCTCCGACGTGCTGGCCGGAGCCGCGGCTGCCGCGGCCGCTGCGGTCGTTGACCATCGGCCGCGCATACCGGATCCGTCCGCCGCGGCGTTTTTTGACGTGGACAACACGCTGATGCGCGGCGCATCGATCTATCACTTCGCCAGGGGCCTGGCTGCGCGCAAGGTATTCGGCCCGCGCGACCTGGCCAGGCTCACCTGGGGGCAGCTGGCGTTCCGGCTTCTGGGCACGGAGAATTCCGATCACATTGACGCTGTCAGGGAGGCGGCCCTGGCGTTCGTAGCCGGCCAGAAGGTGTCCGACATCGTGACTCTGGGCGAGGAGATCTACGACGAGACGATGGCGGATCGCATCTGGGAAGGCGCCAGGGATCTGGCCCAGAGCCACCTGGAGGCTGGTCAGCGAGTCTGGCTGGTGACGGCCACACCGGTGGAGCTGGCCAACATCCTGGCCCGGCGGCTGCGCCTCACCGGCGCACTGGGAACGGTGGCCGAGACCGTCGACGGTGTCTATACCGGGCGCCTGATCGGCGGGCTGCTGCACGGTGCGGCCAAGGCGGCGGCCATCCAGGCACTAGCCGTTCGTGAGGGCCTGGACCTGTCCCGCTGCAGCGCCTACAGCGACTCCATGAACGACCTGCCGATGCTGTTGCTGGTCGGCCATCCCAATGTCGTCAATCCCGACGCCGAGCTGCTGGCCGTTGCGCGCAGCAGGCAGTGGCCGGTCCATGATTTCCGGGCCGGGCGCCGCGCGACGATGATCGCCCTGCCGGTCGCCGCGGGGGCCGGCGCCGTCGCCGGCGGCATGGCGGCCGGCGCCGCGCTGCGCAGGCGGCGGGCCGACAGCTAGCCAGCCGGCACCGCCGCCGCGCGGACACCCGAAGGCTGGGGCCCGCATCAGCGGGCGGCGCCGCCGGCTGAGCCGGAGGCGGGAGCCGGGCCAGCCGGAAGCAGGGTCAGCCGAACGCAGGACCGCGCTGCTCCAGCAGCTCGTCGAGCTTGCGCTGAATGGTGTCCTTGACCTTGTCGGCCAGGCCGGAGATCACCTCGGGATCGCCGTGCTGGTCGGCGGCGAAACCATCCGTCAGCACCGGATCGCAGAACTCGATGATCCATTTCGACGGCAGGGGCACGGCGCCGATCGGTCCGAGCCACGGGAAAAGGGGGGTCACCGGGAAGTACGGCAGCCGCAGCAGCCGGGCCGCTCTTTCCGACTTCCCGATCATCGGGTAGATCTCCTCGGCGCCCACGATGGCGCACGGGATGATCGGCGCGCCCGCACGCATCGCGGTCGCGGCAAACCCCCCGCGGCCGAACCGCTGCAGCTGATATCGCTGGCTGAACGGCTTGCCGATGCCGTTGTAGCCCTCGGGAAACGTTCCGACGAGCTCGCCGGCGCAGAGCAGCTGGTGGGCGTTCGCCGGGTCAGCACGGGTGTGGCCGCTCTTGCGGGCAAGGTCAGCCAGCAGCGGAATCGCGTAGACCAGGTCGCCGCCGAGCAGCCGCAGATTGCGATGGCTGGGATGCTCATCGAAAACACCGGTCTGCAGCATGATCGCGTCGAAGGGCAGGACGCCCGAATGGTTGGCGACAACGAGCCCGGCACCCGACTCTGGCACATGCTCAAGCCCCGCCATCTGGACCTGGAACCAGTCCCGGTACAGCAGCCGGGCAGCAGGCATGAGCACATGGCCGTTGAGATCGGGATCAAAGCCCCATTCGTCGATCTCGTAATCGCCGGCTAGCCGTGCGCGCGCGAATTCGGCTAGGTCAGCGACCAGCTGCCGCCAGGTCTCGCCGGCCTGCGGCTCTTCCGGGCTCATGCTCTTGCCCGCACTGCGGCCCCGCGCGGCGGCCCGCCGGCCAACGCCGCGGTGCCAGTGCCGTGCGGCGAGGTCATCTCCGTCCGGTCCTGCACAGCTGGCCTCCTGGGCGGATGCCGCCCGCCCGGCGCGCCGCTACTTCTTGTTCCTGCGCTGAACGCGCGTCTTCCGCAGGAGCTTGCGATGCTTCTTCTTCGCCATGCGCTTGCGGCGCTTCTTAATGACTGAGCCCACGAGACCACCCTTGCTCGACGTCCTGGCTGACGGGCATGCCTATGCGAACGCCCCGCCGGCGGCTGGGCACATGCCAACGCCAAAGACTACCGCTGCCGCGGGCCGAGGCCGCATCGCGGCTGGAAAAGCTGCGTCGCGAGAGAGAGTCAGCCTCCGGCCGGCGCGCCGCCCCGGCGCTCGCCGACGTCAGGTAGTTCCCACGAATGCGTCCCTGAGGTACTGGTTCACCGCCTGCTCGGGAACGCGGAAGGAGCGGCCGACCCGGATCGCCTCCAGCTCACCGGAATGAACAAGGCGGTACACCGTCATCTTGGAAACGCGCATTATCGCGGCCACCTCGGCCACGGTCAGGAACCTAACATCGCTGAGCGGGGTTACGTCTGCTGCCATTGATAGCCCTCTTCCGGCGGAGCTGTGCGCGCCTAGCGAGATTCAGCGCACCAGTCACGCCCGTCTCCAGCGTAAGTCCTGTGCGGAAAAGGGCAACCCCGGCGACGGGGGTCAACTCAGCATCACCGATCCCTGCCTGCGGACGATCTTTCAGCCCGCCGCCGAACCGTGAGCTGCGCTCACTGCGGAAGTCCTGGCCAGCATCCAGCGCTCATGCAACGGCGAAAACCGGCATTCGCCGAGCTGATTGCAGTCACTATGGCGAAATGGCTACTTTCAAGTAGCCCTGCACCGCTGACCCGCACCGGCCGCCGGCTCAGCCGCAGCCGCGCTCGTGCTGGCAGGCTCAGCGCCGGCCGGGCTCAGCGCTGGCTCAGCGCTGGCCGGCGCCAAGCTCGCGGCCCCGGTCCCTGGCGGCCTCGATCGCGGCCAGGAACGCCGCCCTGACGCCGTGCCGTTCCAGTTCCCTGATGGCGTTAATCGTGGTGCCGCCGGGCGAGGTCACCGCTTCGCGCAGGATCACCGGGTGCTCGCCGGAATCGCGCAGCATTGTCGCCGCACCGTAGACCGCCTGCTTGACCATCTCCAGCGCGGTACTGCGCGGCATTCCCAGCAGGATCCCGGCGTCGACCATCGACTCGACGAGAAAGTAGACGTAAGCAGGCCCGCTGCCCGACAGCGCGGTGGCCGCGTCCTGCTGTGACTCGGGAATCCGCAGTACCTTGCCGACCGGCTGCAATAGCTCTTCGGCCCGGCGCAGGTGCTTCTCGGCTGCGTAAGTGCCCGATGAGATCACGCTCATGGCCTCGTCCACCAGCACCGGGGTGTTGGACATCACCCGGATTACCGGGACGTCGGCGCCCAGCCGGTGCTCGATGAACGACGTGGTGATGCCGGCGGCGACGGAGATAACCAGCGTGTCAGCGGACACGCTGGCCGCGATGTCGTCCAGCAGCGCGGACATGTCCTGCGGCTTCACGGTGATCACCAGCGTGTCTGCCGCGGCGGCCGCCGCGCTGGCACCGGTCACCTCGATGCCGTAGGAATCGCGCAGCTGGCCGGCCCGCTCGTCCCGGCGCACGGCGGCCACGACCTCGGCGGGCGGTACTCCGGCCCGGAGCATGCCTGAAATGAGGGCCTCGCCCATTTTCCCTGCGCCCAGTACCGCGATCACGTCTGCGAGCCTAGCGGGGCCTCCGCTAGCCGCGCGACCACAGGGAGCGCAGGAAGAAGGCAAGGTTGCCCGGCCGCTCCGCCAGCCGCCGGACCAGGTACCCGTACCAGTCGCTGCCGTAGGGCACGTAGACGCGCACCCGCGACCCGCGGCCGGCCAGCCGCAGCTGCTCGGCGGGCCGGATGCCGTAGAGCATCTGGTACTCGAAACCGGAATCGTCGCGCTGCCGGGCCCTCGCGGCCGCGGCCGCGATCTCGATCAGCCGGGGATCGTGCGTCGCCAGCATGGGGTAGCCCGCGCCGTCGAGCAGGATCCGCATGCACCGGGCATAGGACCGGTCGACGTCGGCGCGGGCGCTGAACGCGACGTCCTCCGGCGCGCTGTAGGCACCCTTGCAGAGCCGTACCCGCGATCCCGCGAAGGCCAGCGCTTCGCAGTCGCTCTCGCTGCGGCGCAGGTAGGACTGAATCACGCCGCCGAGATCAGGAAAGTCGGCCCGCAGCTCGGCCAGGATCCGCAGGGTGGAGCCGGCCCGGGTGTGATCTTCCATGTCGACCGTGACGGTGGTTCCCGCGTTGCGCGCCGCGGCGCAGATGCGAGTGATGTGTTCTGCCGCCAGCTTCTCGCCGTGCTCGGGCAGGCCGAGCCCGACTGCGGTCGGCTTGACCGAGACCTCGGCCCGGCCGCGCTCGGCGAGGCCGGCCTCGCCGAGCCGCCTGAGCAGGCGCATGTACTCCTCGGCCACGGCCGCGGCGTGCTCCGGGTTGACGGTGTCCTCGCCGAGGTAGTCGAGGGTGACCAGCAGGCCTTGCCCGAGCAGCTGCCTGCTGACCTGCAGCGCATCGTCGGCGCTGGGGCCGGCGACGTAGCTGGCCACCATCTGCCTGGTAACCGGCGCGGTGGTGATGACCTGGCGGATCCGGTCGCTAGCCGACGCGGCCAGCAGGGCGCGACGCAGCACTGCCGATGACCTCCGGGGACGGGCGTTGAACCTGCCGGCCTAGGCTACTCGCCGGACCTGGCGGTCAGACCTCCGCGCTGCCGCCGCAGGGTGACCTTGACACCCGCTCCGGCGTCCGGTGCAACGATCACTTCCTGGGCCGCCGGCACTCCCGCCGCCGACAGCGTGGCACCCACCGGGACCGTCCGCTTGACGAGCGCGAGCGCGATGGGCCCGAGCTCGTAGTGCCGGGCCGCCGATCCCACGAACCCGACGTCGGCCCCGTCCAGCTGCACCGGGTCGCCATGGGCCGGCAGCCGGTCCTCGCTGCCGTCCAGATGCAGCAGCACAAGACGCCGCGGCGGATGGCCGAGGTTGTGCACGCGCGCGACCGTCTCCTGGCCGCGGTAGCAGCCCTTGCTCAGATGCACGGCGGTCTCGATCCAGCCCGCCTCATGCGGGATCGTGCGGTGATCGGTGTCCAGCCCGAGCCGCGGCTGCCGGCCAGCTATCCGCACCGCCTCGTGCGCCCACATGCCCGCCAGCCCGGCGCCGCGCGACCGCGCCATGCCGACCGCGTCGGCCAGCCGGCTGCGGGCCACAACCACGTCGGTTCCGAGGGCGCTGTCGATGACCGCGGCCGTCCCGCCGGCGAGGTCGGCGCGTGCCTGCGGTCCCATCAGCGTGAGCAGCGCGTAGTCGCCGCTGACGTCGGCCGGCTCAACCCGCAGCATGAAGCGCATGGACTCGAGGAACTTCAGCAGCGCCCCGGCCGTGCCGGGCTCGACGTGCGCCCAGATGGCCGTGCCGTCGTCGGTCAGGGTCAGCTCGTGCTCGACATGGCCGTTCGGGCTGAGGATGAGCGCCTGCGCGCTGGCGCCCGGCGCTAGCTGCTCCAGGTGCTGGGTGGTGAGGCTGTGCAGCCAGGACAGCCGGTCCTGGCCGGCTATCCGGATGACGTCGCGCTGCGACCGGTCGACCACGCCAGCGGACTCGGTGAGGGCACGCTGCTCGGCATGGGGGTCACCGTAGTGCGCGGCCACGCCGGCGTCGGGGGCCTCGGCGGGAACCGCGCCAGGCTCGGCAAGAAGCGGACTGTCCATAGCTGCCAGGCTATGCTCCCGTCCTGGCTGACGCGGCGCACTGCGGTCCCGGCCAGCACTGCGGTCCCGGCCAGCGCCACCCCGCTAGCGCGTCTCGGCAGCCCCGCGCTCGGTCGCTGCCGCGCGGCACTCAGCGCACTTGCCGAACACGGTCAGATGGGCCACATCGGCCTCGAACCCCTGCTCAAGATCCAGCGCCGTCACCAGCGGGCCGACTGCCGCCGGATCCACCTGGGTAACGCGCTCGCACTGCCGGCAGACCAGGTGCACATGCTGTGCCTCGGCCGCCAGGTGATAACTCGGCGCGCCATGCCCGAGATGGGTATGGGTGACCAGGCCGATCTCTTCGAGAAGCTCCAGGGTGCGGTAGACCGTGGACACGTTGACGCCCAGTGCCGTCTGCCGGACCTCGGCGTAGATTTCCTCCGGTGTGGCGTGATCGAGCCTGGTGACAGCCTGGAGGACGAGCTGGCGCTGTGGGGTAACGCGGTAGCCGCTGGCCCGCAGCGTGTCGTCCCACGCCTGCGACATACCCCGAGTCTAGTGATGCGACGGATAATCATGCTTGCCTCCGCGCTCAGGCTTGACGTAGCGTTCGGGCTAACGCGGGAAAGGAGGTGGTCCAACAGCATGCATAGATGTCGGACTCGCGAGGTGGCTGTCAGCTAGCCGCCGTCCCGTGGAGCGCTTGCGCGGCCCTGGCCCGCAGCGCTCATCACCGGCCGGAGCGGCTCGCCTGTCCCATGACAGCGCGACGCTGGTGCCGCAAGGCGGCGGTCGGCGAATACACGGCAGACACCGGACCCCCGGGCTGACCGGCCTTGTCCAGCCGGTCCCCGCAGCGGGCCGTCCTCTGGGCGGCTGCGGCGGGAGGCGCCCGGGGGCTTAATTTTTTTTCTTGTTATCTTCTGCTGGCATATAGCCACATTCCGCAGTTGGCCAGTGCCAGGCGCGCGCCCGGAGTAGGGTTCGGTGATTCTTGCGCGGAAATAGCTGCTGACGGCCAGCCTTCGCGTTCGGAATCCACAACTCCCCTGCAGATCTGAGGCTGCAAGCGAAGGGACAGACAACGGTGAAGATGATCTCCAGGAGCGCCGGCGCGGCCGCCGCGCTCGCCCTGATCACCGCGGCCGGCACTGCCGGACCGGCACTGGCGGCACGAGCGGCCGGATCTGCCGCCGCGGCACCTGCCACCGCCAGCCCGGCGGCGATCTACCCCGGAAACCCGCTGGCTCCCGCAGGAGCCGTGGGCCGGCGCGAGGTGGCGGCCGCCGGAGCGCAGTCCGCTCCGGAAGCGCAGGCTACGGTCAGCTCGGGCAACTGGTCCGGCTACGCCGTCAGCAGGGATCACGTGGCCTACCGTTACGTGCGGGCGACCTTCTTCGTCCCGTTCCTCAACTGCCCCCAGTCGCTCGGCCACCCGGAGACCTACTCCTCGCACTGGGCCGGCCTGGACGGATTCAGCAGCAGTACGGTCGAGCAGGACGGGATCGAGGCCGACTGCGTCGGAGCCACCCCGAGTTATCACGCGTGGTACGAGATGTACCCGATGGCCGAGAGCAGGGTCGGTCTGGCGATCAGGGGCGGCGACTCAATCACCGCCACCGTGTCCTACAGCGGATCAAGCCGGAAATTCACGCTGGAGGTCGCCGACAACACCACCGGCAGGCATTTCAGCACTGCCCAGAAATGCAAGGCGAGCCGTTGTGCGCGCAATTCGGCTGAGGTGGTCAGCGAGTCACCGGCGACTTACGACAAGAACGGCAATCTGGTCTACCTGCCGCTGGCAGATTACGGCGCGGCGAGTTTCGCGAGTATCGCCATAGCCGAGACCGCGGGCGGCACCGGCGGACTCCACTCCAGTCACTGGAACACCACGAAGATCGTCCAGGTGGACAGCGCTAACCAGCTGGCTGCCCGGCCCACGGCCATCCAGGCCGACACGTTCGACAACTACTGGTATCGCGAGGGCTGACCGGGCGGGGCCGCCCGGGACCGCGGCGTCCCGGCGGCCCGCTCCGGTTGCCCGGCCTCAGCCGACCCGCTTCAGCTGCGCCGATACGTGCGGCTGCAGCGGCTGGCCGACGGCAGCCATGTCGTAGGCGTAGCCCAGATCAGCCCCGATCAGTCCGTAGAGCCGGCGGCCGGCTGTTACGTCCTTGGCAGTCGAGGTCCGGGCCACGGCATCGGTCGCCATGTCGATCCTGGTCCCGGACACGACGCCGAGGTAAATCTCGGTAATCCCGGTCGGGTGGACGAGCAGGACTTCGAGCCGGTTATCAGGCTGCGGGCGCCAGAACCCGGTCTCCAGCGCCAGCGGCCGCCCGATCTGCGCTGCCTCGCCGGGCAGCCAGGTGCGGCTCGAGTAGATCAGGTACGGCTTGCCGTTATGGCTGAACGACAGTTCCTGGCCGAAGTTTGCGCTGGAGATCGTCGGATACCCGACAACACCCGCGCCCTCCCACCGGCCAATCAGGAACTGCAGCGGGGCGAGGGCCGGATGCAGCTCAGGACCCGATCCTGAGCGGGCATCCGCTCCGTGCGCCTGCGCCTGCGCCGCGGCAGTGGCAGTGCCGGCGGCCCGATCGGCGGGCGGGCCCGGAACTCGGCCAGCCTCCGCGATAGCTTCCTGACCGGGGCTGCCGGACCGGCTCTGCTCGCTGCTCATCCGGTCAGACTAAGCGCGCCACAGCCTCAGCACGACGATCGCGGCCACAACCGCGCCCACGGCGAACGCCGAGACCAGGATGACGCCGATGATCTCGCCCTGCAAAGCGCGATTGTAGGCCGGGCCGCCGGTGCCAGGCGTGCGCTCGGCCGGCGCGCCGCGGTTCGCCTGCCGGCATCCCGCTGTGCCGTGCCAAGCCGGGCCTGGGGGCCAGATTGGCCGCGAGCGAGTTATTGCGGCTGGGCACTGGCGGAAGGCGCAGTCCGCGTAGGGTGCTGCCCATGGCTTCCCGTTCCCTTGTGATCAAGGTGACCGCAGGCAAGGATGACCTGGAGCGCTGCAATCAGGGGTTCACCGTTGCGGCGACCGCTGCTGCCAGCGGGCTGCAGATATCGCTCTGGCTCACCGGAGAGGCCTCCTGGCTCGCGCTGCCCGGCCGCGCCGACGATATCGCCCTGCCGTACGCCGCGCCGCTGGCGGAGCTGCTGGCAAAGATCCTCGAGGCCGGCACGGTGACCCTGTGCACCCAGTGCGCGTCGCGCAGGCAGATCACCCAGAACGATCTCATCGAGGGCATCCGGATCGCCGGGGCAGCCACGTTCGTGGCAGAAGTCATCGCCGACGACACTCAGGCCCTCGTCTACTAGCCTGCCGATACCGCCGCGAGCCGCTCCTCGCGCAGCTGCCGGGCCCAGTCCTCGGCCTCGCCGTCCAACGGCGGCAGCGGCCCGGTCGCCCAGGTGAGCAGGAGGTCGGCGAGACCGGGATTGCGCACCAGCGCGGGCCCGTGCAGGTAGGTTCCGAGGATCTTCCCGGCGTAGGCGCCCTCGGTGCCGTCCCCGTTCCCCACGCCCAGGCTTACCCGTGCCAGCGGCCGGGCCGCCGGGCCGAGCGACGTCACACCCTGATGGTTCTCAAACCCGGTCAGGCGGGGCACGCCCAGGGCCGGGTCCACGTCCGCCACAATCTCCCCGACGCCGCGCCGGTCGCCGCGGCCGCTGCGGATATCCAGCAGGCCCAGGCCCGCGACCCGCTCCCCGTCGATGCCGCCGAACTCTGTTCCCATCACCTGGTAGCCGGCACAGACGGCAAAGATCACGCCGCCGGAGCCTGCGACGCCGGCGAGCCCGCCATCGTCGCGCAGCCGCCGTGCCGCCAGGATCTGCGGCAGGTCCTCGCCACCGCCGAGCAGGTAGATGTCCCCCTGACGGGGCACCGGCTCGTCCGACTTCACCTCGACGGACTCGACATCGATGCCCCGGAGCGTGGCACGCCGCTTGAGCACGAGCATGTTGCCCCGGTCACCGTAGGTACTGAGCAGGTCCGGATAGATCCACACAAGCCTGAGCATGCTGGCATCGCGCCGGGCCGGGCGAGCGGTCTTCGGCCTGCCAGCCGGGCGCCGCGCCGCCGCTGACGGGACGTCGCCGGGCCGTCCGCCGGGCTCTCCCGCCGGTCGTGCCCGCGCCTGCGGCACAGATCCGGCAGCGGGTGCTGCGTGCCTGGGCTTGTGCGCACTCACCGTCGGCTCGTCCTCATAGCTCATTCGGCCCGCCCGAGGGCCGACCGGATGTGCTGGAACGCGGTGTAGTTGGCGATCACGTCCAGATTTCCCGGCGGCACCCGGTCCACGGCCACGTCTATCCCGTCCACCAGCTCGAAATCCACCTGATCGGCCTCCAGCCTGACCGCCAGGTCCAGTCTGCGCTCGCCGGTCACCAGCACCGGCCGCCCGCGCAGCACGCGGTAGTCGACATCCCACAGCCACGACGTGTCCTTGCCGTCCGGCACCTGGGCGTTGACGGCAAGCAGCACCGGCCCCGCTCCCTGGGTGAGCACATCGAAGGCCTCCAGCCAGCCCGCCGGGTTCTTGGCCAGCAGCAGCCGCAGCTGCCTGCCGCGGCGCGCCACCCGGGTATAGCGGCCGGCCACTGAGGTGACCTCCCGCAGCCTCGGTAGCGCCTGGTCCAGCTCAGCGCCGAAGAAATCCGCTACCGCAAGCGCCATCACCGCGTTGGAGCGGTTGGCGCGGCCGGGCAGCGCCAGCGACAGCTCGCGCACGTTGCCGAGGGCGTCGATGACATTGCTGCCGTCCAGCACCCAGCTGGCCGGCGGCCTGGCGAACGTGCATTCGCCGCAGCGCCAGCCGAGGTCGTCGCGGCGCAGGTGCGAACCGCACTCGGGACAGCACCAGGAATCCTCATGCCAGCGCTGGCCGGCCGCGACCCAGCTAACGTGCTGCGCCCCGCTGGCCGCCCAGGCGATCAGCGGATCGTCGGCGTTGGCGACGACCCGGCAGTCGGGCGCGGCCGCGAAGGCATCCCGCCAGTTGCGGGCGACCAGCCAGATCTCCGCTGCCCGGTCCATCTGGTCACGGCTCAGGTTCAGCAGCGTCACCGCCTTCGGGCCGGTCGCGCGAACCGTCGCCGGCAGATGCCGCTCATCGACCTCGAGAACTGCGTACGGGGCATCGGGCGCGTGCCCGAGCGCCGAGGCCAGCCCGGCCTCCATGTTAGCGCCGAACGCGTTGGACGCCACCTCCTGCCCGAGCGCGCCGAGCGCCGCGGTGATCAGCCGGGTGGTGGTCGTCTTCCCGTTCGTGCCGCTGACCAGGACCACCTGGCGACCGGCCGCCAGCAGCTTCAGCAGATCAGGCTCGAACCGCAGGCCGACGACGCCGCCGATTACCGAGCCGTCACCGCGTCCGGTCAGCCGCGACACCCGTCCCGCCGCGCCCCCGACGGTAGTCGCCAGGCGGGCCCGCATGGGAAGCTTGCTCATGGGCGCGATGCTATCGGGCCGCGCGCTGCTGCCCGCGCGCCTGTGCTGCGGCCAGCTCGTCATCGTCGCCGACGATGAACCTGCGCGGCCACGACAGCACCGCTTCCAGCCAGCCCGCAACCCCCATCTCGCCGGCCGCCTGCCGCAGCTGGCCGCGGTGGCTGGCACCGATCATGACCGCCGCCAGATCCTCGGCGAACCCGCGCTGATCGTCCTCGCCGAGCAGCACCGTCCAGGCGGGCAGCCGGTTGCGGGCCAGCTCCATCGACAGCGGATGGCGCCGCAGGCCGCTCACCCGCTGCCCGATCTTGGCATCGGGCCGGTCGGCAAGCCCGGGCAGGGCAAATTCCAGCGGCGGCGCCAGCGCAAACGGATCCGGCGTGCCGCCGAGCGGGCACACGCGCTCGATCTCATGCAGCCACTGCAGCTGCGGGATGACCCATCGGGCGCCGGGCACGGTGCCCGCTCCCTTGCCGCCGGCGAGCATCCGCTGCGCCGTGGCAGCGGCGGCGGCAGCGAGCTCCTGCGGGTCAGCGAAGCCCCGCACGGTCAGGCTGCGTCCCTGCAGCGCCCGGTCCAGTGTCGTGGCGAGCAGGCAGTCCCGCAGCCGCCCGTCCAGGCCAGCCCACCGCTGCCGCAGGGCAGCGGGGACCGCTGGCAGCGGGCGGTTGGTGAGGAAGGCAAGCACCAGGGCCTCGGCCCACACGCGCAGCCAGGCGTCGTCCGGCGCGTTGCCGAGCAGGTCGGCGCGGCGCAGCTCAAGCAGCGTGCAGGCACGTCCGGCTGTGCAGGCCGGGCCGCAGGCCGCAGACCGCCTGCCGAGGACCGGCGGCGGGAGCAGCTCATCCGGCTTCGGCGCGCCCTCGAAGTCCCCGCCGAAGGGCACCCGCACGCGCAGCGGCCTGTCCATGCCGTCGGCGAACACCGCCGCAGCACCCGGCTGAAGCGACACCACCTGCCGGGACTGGTCCTCGTCCAGGTTCATCGCAGCACCCACGAGCTGCCGGTCGTCATGTGCGGGCAGCCGGTGCACGATCTTCAGCGCCGTGTTCTTCACCACGTCGGGCACCAGCTTGGCCGGAATCTGCTCCGCGATGATGATGCCCTCGCCGTAGGCGCGGATCTCGGCCAGCATGCTGGCGAACAGCTCGACCGCGTGCGCGCTCGCGCCTTCCCGGCCGGCCCGCAGCAGGCGGTGGGCTTCCTCCAGGACGATCACGTGCCGCAGCCCCGCCGCGGGCCGGGCGCGGGCACGCAGCCGCAGGTGCTCCACGATTCTGATGATCAGCGTGCCGATCAGGAACGCCTTGTCCTCGTCGTTGGCAACGTCCTCGAGAGCCAGGACTACATTGCGGCGGAGCAGTTCGCCGATATCGGCCGGATGGCCTCCCTCGAAGAACCTGCCCGCTGACCCCGTGCGCAGGGAGCGCAGCCGGACCTCGACGAAGCCGCGCACATCGGCCTGCAGTTCCCGGCCATAGCCGACATCCTCGATAACCTCGAGAGCTGCGGCCTGCAGCCGGGCCAGGGTAGGGACGGCCGGCGGCGCCGCAGCGTCCGGCAGGCCCGATCCGGTCACCGCGTCCCAGCCGCAGTCCTCGTAAGCACGCTGCAGTGCCTGCGCCATAATCTGCGGAAACGGCTCGCGGGCGTCGAAGGCCGCCAGGAACAGCGCCCGCACCATGTCCATGTGCGCCTGCACGGGGTAGCCGGGCTCCGGCGCCAGCGGGTTCACCGATAGCGGGATCGCCGCCGGGTCGGACGGGTTGACCACCGTGATCTTCGCGCTGCCCGCGATCCGCCCGGCCATCGCCGCATACTCGGACTTCACCGGCTCGATCGCCAGCCAGCCGACCCCGGCCCCGGTCAGCTGCGCAAGGATGTGCCGCACTGTCTGCGACTTGCCGGAGCCGGTCGCGCCGGTGACGAACGCATGCCGGTTCAGCGTGGCCAGCGGCACGTTGAAATCGCCGACGGGCCGGTCCTGGCCGTCCAGGATGGCGCCGAGGCTGATGGCGTCCCCGGCGGCCGTCTCGCTGGTCACATCGAAGTAGCCGGTATCCAGCACGCGGACCCCCGGCACCTCCCGGCGGGGCAGCCCGGTGAGCGCGGCCAGAGTGCCCGCGGTGGCGGCGAACGGCACCCGGGAGCCATCCACCGGATCGGAGAACGTGGCCACCAGCGCGTCAGCCAGGTCCCGGCCGCTCGCGGCACTGCGCAGCCGGTAGGGATGAGCATGCAGATCAACGGAACCGACCAGCACCGGCGCGATCAGGCTCAGCTCTTCCTCGCTGGCTGCCCCGGCAAGAACACGCACGTTCCACAGGCCCGCCTCGCGATAGGCATCCAGCTCGGCGAGGCGGCGCTGGGCCCGCTCGGCCTCAAACCTGGCGTGCTCCTCCTCATACCGGCGCAGCACGTTCAGCTGGGTACGCAGATCAGCTGTCTCGGCGTCGATCAGGTCCGTGGGCTCGGCCACCACCAGCCAGCCGAACGGCCTGGCCATCAGCGTCAGCAGCGCCGCCTCAAACAGGGTCGGCATGCCCGGCCCGTCCGGCCCGCGGCCGCGGGCGGCGCCAGCCCCCCGCGCGCCCTGAGCTGGCCAGCCCGCATCCGCACCAGCCAGCTCGCTGAGCAGCTGCGGCGCCTGGCGGCCAGGACAGGGTGCCCAGAGCAGGCGGTCGAGGTCGGCGAGCAGGCTGGCGGTGAACGGCACGCCGCGGGCGCCCCAGGGGAACAGCAGCTCCTGCGAGCCTGCGGCTGGCCCGGCCGCAGGCGCGCCCGGCTGCAGTGCCGCGGGCGCTGCCGCCGGGCCGGACAACGCGCCCGACCCGTTAGCGATGCGCGAGGCGGCGGCGGACTCCTGCGGGTCCTGCTCGGGCCGGTCGCGGGCCGGACCACCTGCCTGCGGGCCGGCCCGCTGCGGCGCCCGCAGCCCGGGTCCCGCCTGCTGCTCGGATTGCACCTCGAACCTGCCGCGACCGCCCCGGCCGGGATCGCGGTCAGCCGCGGCGGCCGGACGAGGCAGCGGTCCTGCGTTAGTGATCAGCTCAAGCGGGGCACCGCCGCCGCGCGACAGCCAGCCGGCCACGAACGGGCGGCGGTGCGTGGCGGCATTGAGCGCCGCGGGCAGGACCGAGGCGTAGTCGCGCTCCCCGGTGCCGCCCAGACAGCTTGCCGTGATGGCCTGGACCCGGTACCACGGTCCGGCCGCCCCGCCCCCGATCCCCGGCGTCGCGCCCATGAAGCGTGCATATCAGGCAGCGCGCGTTGCCGCCACCTAGTTGGCAGGTTGCGCGCGAGGCGAGCCTGCGGGCTCGCGCGCACGCCGCCGCAGTGCGCACGGGGCTAGAGCTCGGCCTCGCCAGCCACGCAGGTAACGGTCGCGCCCCCGGCCCAGACGGTCCCGTCGGCATCACGCGAGACGTGCACGCGGCCCTGTCGCCGCAGCACAGTGCCCTGGCTGGCCACGTAAGGAAGCGGTCACCCGGCCGGTCTCCAGCAGCCACCGGGCCAGCGAGGCGTCCGGGCTGCCGGTCAGGGGGTCCTCGTCGATGCCACCGTCCTCGGGAGGAAGGCCCGCACCTCAAGGGCCTGCGGCGACCCGTCCGGGTACAGGCCTGCCACGCCGGGGTCGGGATCAAGGCACCGGGGCGCAGTGCCAGCACCTCAGCCGCGCTGGCCGGCAAGATGGCGCCCCAGCCCGGGCCGTTGCCGACCGCGAGCGCATCGACAATCTCGGTCCGGCTGATGCCCGCGGCGGCGGCAATGCGGTCAATCAGCGGCTTGTCCACCGGACCCGAACGCAGCAGCGCGGGCGCAGTGCGCGAATCGCTGCATCTGCGCGACCGTCAGGCCCGCGGACTCCAGCACCACGGCCACCGGGTTGCCCGGGTACGGCTCGCTGGCGAAGACATCCACCTGCTGGAACGGGCGCCGCAC